>ERZ1694706.177-NODE-177-length-32360-cov-14.182170_pt1 | contig 32360 bp, 28 predicted proteins | sample MGYA00581716_ERZ1694706 | MGnify/ENA primary metagenome ERZ1694706 (study PRJEB42213, sample SAMN07424529) | human gut metagenome | biome: ENVO:00009003; feature: ENVO:2100002; material: ENVO:00002003 | host: Homo sapiens | place: USA | collected 2014 ... | reverse complement strand
CCCGGATTGTTTTGACGGGGCGCCCCTCATAATACAGGGGGTAGGGCGGGGCGATGGAAACAAGGTTGTTTTCATCCCCTGGACGGCCAAAGATGGACAGGCCGGCCCGGACTTCCGCCTGGGACGGCCAAGACCGGGGAAGGGCAATATCCAGGGCGGCAGCTATGGCGCGGGCCGTGGCAGGGCCTGGGATGCCGTCAGGCGTCACTTTTACGGCTGCCTGGACGGCTGACCATATTTCATGGCATCGCAGCTTTAAGGCTACGGCGGCGAGGGTTTTTGGCCCCGGCAGGCCGTCCGGAGTCAGTCCCAAGACCCGTTGAATGGGCTTAAAATCATTACATTCTTTGATAGTCATTGTATTATGTTTTTTTGTGTTCAAAAATCCGAATCCCCGCGGAGGGGGCAAAAAGCCCCATCAGGGGAAAGGGACCAGTTCAGCGGCATGTCCAGCATTATTTTTCAAGCTTTCTCTCAATCGTGTTCATCCGGACGGCCAACTCTTGCAGGGCTTTCCCGGTTTCCACTTGGGCGGCGGTCTGTTCGTGCATGACCGCCACCATTTTATCATTCCAGGTGTCAAATTTTTCCCCCATCCAGTAGGCCACGAGGAAACCCGCAATCATGCACGCCGTCGTGCGGTGCCGGTCTATCCAGTCCACAATTCTCAAGTACCATTCAGCGGCTTTGCACATGGCCCAGTCTGTTACAAGGATTCCCGGATTGCTACTTGGTCAGCTTTTGCACCACCGGGGCAACGCCCGTATCCGGCTGGGCCTGGGAGTAGGACAGGTGCCCCTGCTTGATGACGAGGCAGGAGCCGTCCTTGCAAATGGTCGTGTGATCCGGCGTCACGTCCACGGAGTGCCCGCAACCCTGAAACAGGGAAAGACCGAGAGAGCCAACAGCGGCGGAGGCTAAACCCAGCAGGGCCTTTTTCCACCAGCCAGACGCCCCGGAAGCCTTGATGCCGAGGTAGTCACGGACATCCCCCAGCGCGTGCTTGCCGATAATAGGCAGGGCTTGCTGTGCCAGCCGCACAAATGCCGCCTGCTGTGGGTCGGTTAATTCTTCCCAGGGCTTCCAGCCGCCGCCGTTGTCCTCTGAAACTACCGAGTAAAAATCCCGGGCAATTTCCAACGCGTGATTGCATTTATTATTAGTAGTCATATGATTATATATTGCTTGTGGTTGTGAAATGCTTGAAAAACGCCACGGCGGCGGGGTCATCGACCAGCAACGCGGGATCATCTGCCGCCGTAAACGTGCGCCTTGCCCCCGTCCCGTCCTGAACCGCCTCAATCTCCAGAGCAACGCAATCATTACCCACCAGACGCGCCCGCACCTGCGCGGCGGTCCAGTCTTCGCCCTTCCCCTGGATTCGGGCGGCAAGCGCGAGATAAATTGGAGCCTGTTCCTCCGGTAAATCTTTTAGGCTTATTGACTCGTTATAATTCCATCCGTCCGGCTTCGGGCCGACAAACCGAATGACGCCCGCCAGCGGATCAAACTTTGCCCCTGATTCTTTCGGGGGATTGTAAATGATATGTATTAACATGGTTATTATAGTATTAGGTTAATTAAGTGCATAAGCCCCGATATAAACTTTCCCCGTATCGGACGTAATATAAAAAGTAGTCGCATCTTTTTCCGGCAAGGCGGCATACTGGTCTTGCGTCAAATCTGTCCGCACCTTCGCCCAGCGGGCATCTCCTTCCGCGCAATTTGGCATATCCTCCGCTTCCAAGGGGCCGTCCTGCCCTTGCTTGACAACTCGACCGGCAAATGTGGCCGCTCCGGCCACGTCTAGCTTTTCCGGCATGGCTATGCCTTCAGGCGTCACAGATAAAACCGGATAGGGTTTTGTCGCCCCCTTCTGCCCCCTCAGCAACGTAAGTAAATTATTGTTGACGCAAGCCCAGTAAAAATCCGCACTAGTTCCTTTAACCGCTGCAAAATCCAGGCGATTTTGAGAAGGCAAATTCCCGGTGAACGTCCCTTCCAAAGTACCGCTAAATGTACCTGTAATCGTCCCGGAGCAATATATATCCCCGACCACTTCCAAACTTTGCCCCATTGTGACGCCCGCGGCAAACATCGCTGCACCCTGAACTTCTAACCCGCCCGTCGAAAAAACGCCGCTGAAACTAACCCCGGACATGGCATCATACCCAAACACCCAGGGCCCCAAACTTATTGCATCGACATAAATCTGCGGAACCATCAAATCACGCAATGCGGGCAAAACCAATGAGGCACCGTCCGGCACCACACGGAAATGAACATTTTTATTTTGCTCGTCGTAAACAATTTGCAAAAAATCTGAACCGCTATGTGTCCCCAGCAGAAAGCCGGACTCTGTGACGCCGAATTCAACTTGTTTATACCCCTGCACAACACCTGCCATCACGCCGGAACCCGGCGTATAAAACACCAGCCTTTCCCCCATGCCCGCCCCAGCCGGAAACGTACCTATACCACTGCACCACAACGTTGAATCAACCGTAACCCCCCCGGAAAACGTTGCTGCCCCGGTCACGGACAGCGCCGCAGTGTTTACCCGGTTACAATTAACGACATTGCCGGAAACTCCACCGGCAGAAGCCAGTGAAGAAACGTGAACCGTGGAATTATTTACATTTGCATGTATCACGGCACCGCCATTGCTCAACGTAATTTTTTTACCGGCAGATACGGACAGGCCGTCAGAAAACACAACCGGGCCCGCGAATGTGCCGCCCTGGGCCGTCAAATTCCCGTTAATAGTCAGGTCTTCAATCTCTCCCAAAGTCCCCGGATCTCCCTTTTCGCCCTGGGGGCCTTGCGGGCCAGCGGGACCGGTTTCGCCGGTTTCACCTTTCGGGCCTTGCGGTCCAGCCTCTCCGGTTTCACCCTTCGGCCCTTGCGGCCCGGTTTCGCCGGGATCTCCTTTCGGCCCTTGCGGCCCGATTTCGCCGGGATCTCCTTTCGGGCCCTGGGGCCCAGCCTCTCCGGTTTCACCCTTCGGCCCTTGCGGCCCAGCCTCTCCAGTTTCACCTTTCGGACCCTGAGGGCCGGCTTCCCCGGTTTCACCTTTTGGCCCTTGCGGCCCTGGTTCCCCGGTTTCACCCTTCGGCCCCTGGGGCCCGGTTTCGCCGGAATCTCCTTTGGGCCCTTGCGGGCCGCGGCCAATGATAATTTCAACCCGGCCCGTCTCCGCTGCGGGAATGGCAGCCGTCACATGCCACATGGCCAGATCTGACGGAGCAGCGGGCGTGATCCTTTCGGCAATCTCCATTTCCCCCTTCAGGACCGGGAATTCTGCACCGTCCGGGAACCGGAGAAATACGTCATAAAACGCCCACCCGGTGGGGAGGCCGGGAAACTTGATGCTTATGCAGTTGTCATGATTTATATCGCTGCATTCCAAAATCTGGCCACACATGCGGCGCGTCCTGGAACAAGCGGCGCGGAGAGTGCAGCCGGCTAAATCCATCCCGGAGGGCGGGACAAGGGACAAAACCAGTACGCCCGGCACGTATGCCGTGGCGGATATGTCGAAAATGGCAGGATCTTGCATATACCTATATCCCTACAATCTCTTTCAGGTTTTAATCCGCCATGACAATTTGACCCGGTTTCCAGCGGTCCAGAATGTCTCTTATATCCTTAAGCGTCATGCTTTGTTTCTGTGTTTCCCCCAGGATCGAGGATGACATTCCAAGGCTCTTTCCGCCGTTGCCGACTTCCACGCCGGTTTGCTTGATTATGTCATTCAATCCTGGTCCTTCTCCAATGGATTTTTGACGGGCCCTGATCCGGTCTAGGGCAACGTCCCGCCGGGCCATGCCGGCGGCGTCCTTTTCATCCATGCCGGCGGATTTGTAGCTTTCCGTCTTTTCCCGCAAGGCGATTTCATCCCGGATTTTTTGTGCCTGTTTGTCCAGGCCCGCAATTTCCGCGGCCAGCAAGTCCTGATTTTGACGGGCGCCGGATTCCATTTTTTCATAATCCTTCTTCGCATCAGCCAGTTCTGCATATTTTTTCCGTAGGTCATCCAGGGCCTTAATCTGCTTCATGATGGCGTCCGTTGGCTCCTGTCTGGACAAGTCGGCAATGCGGGCCGTGATGCCGTCCATACCGGGCGCGGCGCCCATGCCACGGGCTTCCTGGTCCAGCCATTCCCCCCGTTCCCGGAAGCTCTTTTTCTTGTATTCCCGGTCAGACTGGCTTTTCATCCAGGCGTCTTCCATCTCACGGAGTTTCTTCCGGTTCTGCTCCGCCTGCTTTTCCGCCTTTTCCCTTTCCTTGGCGAGTTCCGCCAGACGTTTTTCCGCCGCGGCCTGTTCCCGGATCCGTTCCAGGGTGTCCACTCTGGCGGACTTGTACAGGGTGTATAAATCTGTCAGGCTGTCCACCACGGCGGACTGATTTTTCCAAGCTTCCGATTCTGTGCCGGCTTCCGCCGCCACAGCTTCCAGTTCTTCTTCCGCCCGCCGCAAATTATTCAGGATCCGGTCTCCGATGGCATTAACGTCCGTTTCCGACTTGGCTTTTCCCATGCCCTCATTGTAGGCTCGCCACTCGTTATCTAGGGCTTGCCCCTTCCGGACACGGTCACCCGCCAGGGCGTGGCCCTCGTGATTATCTTCCTGGCCGCCGGGCGCCGCCGGCGCGCCGGCAAGCTGCCGGTAAATGTAGGAGATCCCTTCACCAATCGCCACCACTGCAAGGCCAACGCCCGTTGAAATGATGGCGGATTTGATGGCAATCATGGCCGCGCGGACGGAGGCCGCAATTCCCGCGGCGGCGGCACGGACCGCACCCGCGGCGGTGGCGGCTCCGGTCCGTATCGTGTTCCACAATCCCGCCCAACTGCCTTTGGCGAGCAATACCCAGGAGGACATGGCCGTCAGGCTCCCCTTGGTTTGCGCCATAGCCGCCACCATTTGAGACCTGGAAGTTAAAAAGGCCGCCCCAATTCCCAAAATGGCCGTCGTGACATGATCCGCATTATTTGCTACCAGGGCCAGGGCAGGGCCTACCGCCTCGCCAAACGCAATAGCCGCATCAGCGGCCCGGAACAGGAGATCCCCCGCTTTTTGGCCCCATTCTGCGGCGGCGTCCCCCCAGCCCACCAGCCGGGAATCTACTTGTTCCATCAGGGCGCTTAATGGCCCCAGCAAGCCGGATCCAAAATTTTCCTGCAGGTTGCCCCAGGCGTTTTCAAAACGTTTCAGCAAGCCTTCCCAGCTTTTCCCCACTTCCTGTTCCGCTTCTTTCAGGGCGCCGCCGTCTTTGGCAAGTTCCCGGATGGCCGCGGAAACGTCGTCAAATCCAATGCCTTCCTTTAATTTTTCTTTCAGGGCTTCTCCGGATAGACCGGACGTTTTTTCCACAGCTCCCAACAGGTCCACCTGGGCGGCGTTGAACGCCTCCATGATTTCCGAGGTAAAGCCCTTCAGGCCGCCGGATCCCTTGACCATAGCGGCCACCAGGGCGTTCATTTTGCTCTGGTCCCCCTGGGCAATGGTGGCAAGCTGGCGGACCAGATCCGGAGCAAAGCTTTCGGATATGCCGCCCCGGATTAACTGGGCGGCATTTTTGAACATCTCCGTGGGGGTGTATTGTGAGGTCAGCGCCCATTCATTGATGCTTTCAAGGATCCTTTTTGCTTCTTCCGCGCTGCCCGTCAGGCCCGTCAATTCTTTTTCCACGCGTTGGATGGCTGCCGCCGGAGCCACGAAGTCAAACGCCTTCTGAATGGCGCCGTCAATAGCGGCAAAAGCCGTTGAAACCATGTCTTTTATCCCGGTAAAGGCAAGACCGATACGCGCCGCTTTAGCCGTCGTGGAATTCACAAGCACGTCCATTGACTTTTGAATTTCCGTCAGGGATTGCTTGAATTCGGCGGCATCCGCTCCCAGAGTTACAGTTACGTCAGACATGGCAATAATCGGTTAATAACCCATGAATTTTTCCACGCGGTCCAGCGTGGACCGGGAACTGTTTTTGGAAAACAGGGCGTACCGGGCGCCGGTGCGGACCAGCACCATAACGGCCTGCTGCTTCACCTCGTCAATGAGGCGGCGGCGATTGTGGAACCCCGTGATGATATAGGCCAGGGGGTCAAGGTTGTTCGGATCATTCAGCCAATTCCAGTCTTCCCACCGGGCCAGAACTTCGTCCATCGTGTATTTCCCGTCCCGGCTGCGTTTTTCAAACCACCATGTTACAGCCCCGCCGGGGGCGGCAATGCCTTCGCCAATCACGCGGGAAAATCCCGGCGTACTGTTCAGCAACGGGAACCCAAGCGTGATCAGGCACGCGGCAAGTTCCGTGTTCCGCGTACTTTCAAAGTCTTCCGGCGTCAGGATGGCGCCGCTTTCTCCTATTTGATTTCCTGTCATGATATTTATAATGTGTTAAAATTGAATGAATAATTCATAGATGCACTTGTAAACCATGTATGTTTCAGACGTGCCGGCAATCGCCGGGGCAGGGGTAGCCCCCAGGACCAACCAGGCCGCCGGGGCATCCTCCGCATGGCGGCGGCCAACAAGGGCGCGCATCACTTCCGCAACGGCACAGGAAAAAGCGGTCACATCCATGACCAAGCCGGACGGATCCGCTTCAGAGTACCGTTGCCGGTACATGATTTCCCCGGTGATTTTGTAGGTATAGTTTCCGGCAACGATTTCATCCGCGCCCGTAACATTGACCAGCAGGGCACTATCTGCGTCTTTTTCTTCGTCCGTTGGTTCCCATATGGGGACATTCACAAATTCCGGGCGTTCATGGAGCGCTTTAGCAATGATTTGTGCAATAAGTTCCGTATTCATAGTTAGTTATTGTAAATATCCTTGTCCCAGCCGTCAGGACCGGAAAGAATATAGGAATCCGTCACTTGCCATTCCTTTCCGGATCCTTCCACGGACGTTCCCAGGCATAGCCAGTCGAATTTCCCGGACGGAGATTTGAACGGACCGGGAGGATCCGCAATCGTACAGCATTTTTGATAGGTGACCGTTGCGGGATCCTCCACCTTGTAACGCGCCTGAAGGACAACTTGAGGACTGTAAAAGCTCGTGACGCCTTTTTTCAGCTTTTTGATCAATTCGCTGGTGTCGTCGCCAATGATGCTTTGTATCGTCTTTTGCGTAACGGGCTGCCCCTCTTTGGATATGTCTATCTTGGACCCCATGCACCCGCCGTTCACCAGCCGTTTCAGGGCATCCAGCTTTTCCCCGGAATAGCTTTCCGCCAGTTTGTGCGTCAAAATCGGTTGAGGGGTAGCGGTACACGTTAAGGAGTATTGGGGATTGTCACGCGATTCTCCCGGCATCTCAAATTCTTCTTTCCCGTCCATCGCCTGCCGGCGGATCCGGCATTCGGCAAAATCCCCCGCCTTGCGGGTAACGGTGGCCGTGATGGCCCATTTATCCCCGCCCGCGGCGGTTTTCTGGTCCGCATAGGCGCACATTTCCGCCCAACTGCCTTCCCATATTTCTTCCGTGTAGCTGCCGGAGACAGGCTCCCCTTTCCCCTCATTGACCGCACAATACACGCGCTGAACTTGTTCAATCGCCATAAGTTTCTAAAAATGAATTGTCTTTTTCGATTATTTCAGCAATTTTGCTCCGGATGGCCCCCTGTTTTGCCTGATCCACATACGCCCAGCGGGTGGCCTGTCCCTCCTGGACAAGCCACGCATGGACGTATTGGAGCAAGGCTTTCAGGGGCATGTGCTTGATATAGTGTTCCGTCCAGCCGGTCGCGCGGGCCATGATCATGATCAACGCCGCCCACCCGTCCGGCTCCGCGAGTTTTTTGACGGGGCCCTTTCCGGATCCGAGATCCCTTCCGATTGCGCGTTCATGATCGCGTTCATTTCTGCCGTCATCCCCGCCACAATTTCCCCCAGGGAAGCAAACCCCACGCGTCCCGCAAAGGACAGGACAGACCGCCGAATGGCTGCGGCATCGTCAAATCCGCCGCCGGCTACCAGGCGTACCACCTCATCTTCCGGGGCCGCATGTACCCATACAAATTCCGCCAGGGCGTACATGCTCATCTGGTCCGGTTTTTCTTCCGCGGCGGGGGTGGCGTCGTTTTCCACACCGGCCGGGGTCATTTTCCGGAATCTGTCCAGGCAGGAGTTCCCCAGGAGTTCCAGCATCGCCATGCTGGACAGGCTGACGGGACGGACTTTCAGGCCATTCACTTCCGCCTGGGGCTGATCCCCGGCAAGAAGGGATTGCGTATTTGTGATTTCTCTCATGATAATTTATTATAAATGGTTATTTGCAAAATTCGTTCTTTATAAGTCAGGTTCGTCAGAGGCGGGCGGCGGCATATCTTCCCTTTCCATGTAGTCGTCCATTTCTCCGCGTTCCACGGATCCTTGAGCTTCTTCCAGGCTAAGGCTTTCCAATGGCAGTTCTCCCTCTTTCAGGCCGCCGGCGCCGCCTTCCAGGACGTCCAGGAATTTTTCCATCTGTTCTCCTACAATCTCACGCGCCCGCTCCTTATCCTTGATCAAATTCCGGTTGCCGAACGTCACAACCGGATAAAACATGTAAAGGATCCATCCATGCCACATTCCCGTTTTATTCTGGTAATCGTACCCTGTACAAATACCATCCCAGCCCCGGACGGGATCCTGGTCCTGGCGAATCAAACGTACATCATGGCCCGCGGCGCAAATACAGGCAGTGATCCCTATGTCTTCCGGGATCCCCTTCCGCATGGGCACTTTCCCGGAGGCTTTCAGGGCATCGTGCAGGACGTCCGCCCGCACGGCATTACACATGCCGCTGGCCCAGTCCATGTCATCAGTCAGTTTCATTCCCACCTGACCCACAGGGGCGGCGCGGAAAGCATCCATCATCCAGCCCCAATCCCGAACAATCGTGTCACAATCCAGTTTGACGATACAGACGGCGTTAAATTTGCGCGCGGCAATTCTCTCACAGATAATTTCCCCCTGCACGCAAGGCCGCCCGTTCAGGTTACCCAGGCGGGGGAAGTAGGTCTTTTGATAAAAATCACAGACAGGGGCATAAGGCAGGGGGTGACGTCCATCATCAAAGACGGCCACACGCAAGCCGGGCCACGCTGCGCGCGTCAGTTCCAGGGCCCGGAGGCATTGACCCAGGGCGCGGGCGTCACTCCCATAGGTGAAGATGCAAACGGCAAAAACGCTTTCACGGGTAAAATCCGGCGGTTGAATGGTAGGGATCTCGGTCATATACTTATATCCCCGCCGTCTCTTTTGGCTATTGCGATGGCCGAAAACCAATAGCCCACAACTGATCAACTACCCAGGATATGTTCACACTAAGGGCCCCGTCTTCATTGTCTGTGTAATCAATAAATAGTCCTGGACCTAAAACCATTGACAAACATAGTTTTACCGTAAAAGTACGTTCCATGTTCCCCAGGTCTTCCTCTTCCTCCACTTCAATCCCCGGACCGCCAACGACACAGACAAGCATCCCGTAAACCTGGAAACGCAACATGTCAGGCTCAAAATCACGCTTTACTTTTACTTCACGATTCCCGCTTTCAACCTGTAATTGCGTTCCGACGGTGAATTTCTGCGTAACTACACCCGTTTCAGCATCTTCACTTGATTCCGGAGTTATCGAAATTCCAGTTCCCGCAACAAGCGTTATGTAATATTTACTATGTATGACAAAAACATTTTTGTCATCTTCCGAGGACTCTTTGACGATGATCCCATGTCCCGCGACGATGCAGATACTCCCCGCGCCCTGTGCCGATATGGTGATTTTTTTCCATATCTCCCCCGGCTTCTCACCGTCTGTTTCTGTTTTAATTTCAACCCCTGGACCTTCAATCAATGTCATTTGATAAGTCTGAATGACATTGATTACCCGCGTATCTTTTTTTTCCTCGTCAAATCCGTCAATAATCGTAATCCCAGGACCGGAAACAAAACTTAAGCTGTAAAGCTGCTTAACCTTATAGACCATTTTCCCGTCTGTTCTCTGGCTTTCTACCTTAATCCCGGTGCCGCTCACAACACAACATTCTTCCGTCACATAGACCGGTCCGCCCGAATGTTTCCAGATAAGTTCCTTGTCAATAGTTGCCAGGGGGAATTCTTTTGTCGTGTCACTTCCTTCTCCCGCTTCCCCCTGTTGCACTTCAGCTGCGGAAAATTCTCCCTCGTCGTCCAGCGTGACAACAAGTTTTATGTCCCCGGTGTAAGTGTCATTGGCAATCAGTGTCCATTCCTGTTCCCCGACGGGATGATCTTTCCCTTTGACGATTACGCGCCCCTGGTGATAACACCAGCCCCAGGCGCCAGCATCATCCTTCCTGAACATGACGGCAAAATCCATTTCCGGAATGGGGGGGCCGTCAAAATGCTGCGGGACCATCATTTCCCCTGCGGCGGATCCAGCTCCGGACAAGGCTCGGATGCTATCCCCCAGGGCATTGAATTTTCCGGCGCTCAAAGGGTCGCCTTTTGCAAAAAACGGAATCATGGTTAGTTACTTATGTATTAAAATGGTTATCCCCGCATTGTCCTTTTGGCTTTGTTGAGCAGGTATTGCTTCACTTTTTTGTCACGGGCCCGGATCTTGGCGCGCACCGCGCCGGAAAGTAGTTGGTCGCAAACAAATGTCATTTGCTGCGTGTGATACCCCGTAGAATTGGTGATGATGATTTCCCACTTGCCGCCTCGATGCGCCAGCCGGGCCCGGCCTCCCCCGGCTCCGTGACGTTTCACCCAGGCGGGAATGCCGGTCTTGCGGCCACTCAACACGGCGCCGGCCAGCCAGCCGGCGGCCAGACGCCCCACGCGGGACAAGCGCCGCTTGTATTCCGCATTCAGGGCTTGCTTGGTTGTCCAGACCCGCGGGCCATGCCAGTCCAGCTTCATCCCTTTCCGGCCACGTTTCATTCCAAATTTTTTCAGATGCGCCCGCGGATCCACCAGTAGCACATCATCTTTTGGCCGCGCAAGCATGAAGGGGGAAACGCGGAACGCCCCGTCATCATACGTCATCAACTGGCCCTTGCTCCGGAAATAGCGGGGCTTGGCAAATTCGGATCCCATAATGTCCCACTTGATCCGCGTTTCCTGGCGGTTCTTCGCTTCCGCACCCTGGACGCGGGCGCCATTTTTCCCGCCGCCTGAAGGCGGGGTCCAGTCAATAGCCTCTTTCACAAAAATCCGGCCATAATCCAGGGCGGCTTCATGGGCGGCCTCATTTGCCCCGGATTCCAGGTCACGGCAAAGCCGGGTAAATCCGGCCATGTTGAATTTTGCGGAAGTTTTCATGACGCAAGATCCATGTGGATCATGGGATCCGTGTTGCCGCTCGTTACCGTCGTGACATAGTACAAGGCCGGTTTGTCCCCCAGGGGGGCGGACACGGTGAGCCGGTCCCCGGTTTTCGGCATTTGCGGCAGGTCATTTGCCCTCACCATGCAATGAGCCGTGACCTGTTTTTCCGCGCCGCCAATTTCCACGGTATAGCCGACAGCGGCAGGGGAGACAACGGCATAACAATCCGCATACACGGTGCCTTTACGCAACAGGCGGATCCGGTCGCCCATTTCCCGGATCATGTCGTTTCCTCCAGCGGTCAATAAGTCGCGCACACTCATACAGTCAGTTTTTCAAAAATCCCGCCGCCGGGCCGTTTGTACGGCCACAACGGCGGGATGATCACACAATAATACCGCAAAAGTTATTCTACCGGCTCTTCTTCGGTTTCAGAAACCGGGGTGGAAGCGGGCGACGGGTCCGAACCAGAAGCCGTACTCAACAGGCGGAGGCTTTCCGGCATGGCTACCACGGATCCCACGGCGGCTTCTACTGAGTGCATGATGCCTTCCATGCCCGCCAGGACCCACTGTTTCAGGTACATTTTGATCCCGCCAACGCTGCCAAGTTCAGATACGAAAATAGCGCCGTTGTCGGTGGGGATCAGCGGCTGGCGGCTGATGATGCCAATGGCATTTTCGTACCCCATGTAACCAATGGTCTTCTTGTCGTCAGACAGGGATTCCAGGCCCGTGGCCTTGTAAATGCCGCCGATGCCATACACCCCAGTTTCCAGCTTGAGGCTGTCCGCGTTGTAAGGCGTCAGCTTGGCGTGGTAGGTGGGGTTCACGGTAAGGGCGGACACTTCCGGGATGATCAGACCGGAAAGAACGGTTGCCACGTATTCCGGCGTGAAACTGTCCAGCGTCAGGCCGGAAATCACTTCCGGCTGGGCGGTCTTGATCTGCGTATGCAGATCCTTCAAGACCGCCTTTGCAACGGCTTCGATGGCCTTGTATAACTTGCCTTCCAGCCGGCTTCCGGCGGCCATGTCGTAGGACGTGACCAAGAACGGGCGGCTGTAGCGATGGCACACAATGTCCACGGCTTCCGTGGTCACATCAGACATGTTCCAATCTTTGGCATCTTTGATCGCCTCTCCTACTGCCTTTGCAATTTCGATTTTCAGAGTCACAGAGGCACCAGGGCCAAACGCAACAATTTCATTCGTGTAATCCGTTGTGTAACGGTCCAATGGCGCGAATAGCTCGCTGATGGCGGCAAGGCTTTTGCTTGCCACGGTCTGCCAGCCCAGGCCGGCAATGCTGTTCGTGTTTTCCGTCATGTGCATGCTGGGCTTCTGGCCGGTCAAATTCGTAACCGGGAACAGATCCTTCATGTCAAACGGCTTGTTTCCTTTGTAGGCGATAGTCATATGTTTTTTGTTTTCTAATGGTTGAATGTTAGTATGTTGTTATTCTCCGGCTGGGGTGGAACCGAATGCGTAAACGGTCCCGCTCACGTCCAGTTTCACGGGGCCCGTGTTGGTCATGCTGCGCTTGACAGTCTCGATGAACACCGTTGTTGCCTTCGGCGTGTTGTTCCAGATGGGCGGAATGGTATTATTCAAAAGGAGGGTGCTTCCCATTGTCAGCGTATAATCCCCACCCAGGGGCAGGGCGCCGCTCATGCTGAAGCTTAACTTTTCGTCAATGATATGGACACCAATGACTTTCCCCATGTTATCCTTCTGTTCGTACTTTTCCATGCTCCCGTCGAAATTCATGCTTTCGACGAGGATTCCGGATTCACTGTTTTTGATCCCAAATTCCGGCGTGGTGCCGTAAAGAGTTGGCATGTGATTATTCCTTTCTTAATTGGTTCCCCGGTCTGACGGGCCGGGACGTAGGGATCTCAAAGAGCGGGGTTAGAGGTATTTTTTCACGGCCTCCGGATGGGCTATCACGACGGCTAGGCGGTCTTCCACGGGCAACGCCAGGAATTCTTCCTTGCTGGACGGCAGGGCCACCGTTTGTTCCGGGGCGGCCTGTTCGGTTTCCGCCGCCGCCGGAAGATCGGCAACTGCAATTCCCAGGGAGGCCAGACGGGCTGTGACCTGTTTTTCCACCAGTTGAGCCGTAACGGCGGCCTGTTGTTCCTGGGCGGTTTTCAGCTTCGCCACTTGAGCCTTCAGGCCCTGGTTCATGGCGGCAAGGCGGCTGTTCTGCGTTTTCAGCGCTTTCACGGGATCCTTTTTCTTGCCGGCTCCCGTAAGGCCAAAAATACGCATGCAGATGGCACCCGCGGCGCTTTTCAGACTAAGGCGGCTGCCGGTCATGCCGGCGGTAGGCGTGGCGTCCTCGTCGTCTTCGTCGTCCCCTTCTTCCGCGGTGGGGTCTTCGTCCTCGTCGTCTTCGCCGGATCCGTCTTCCGCGGTGGCTGCCGTTTCGTCTTCGTCACCGTTTCCGGTGCTTTCTTCCTCGTCGTTATCACCGTTTGCGGCGCCTTCTTCGTCGTGAATGATTTCATCCACAAACCCGTAGGCAATGGCTTCCGCGGCGCTGTAATAAACGCTGGCCTTGTGATCATTGCTGACCTGCTCCCAGGGCTTCCCGCATTTTTCGCCATAGATGGCAAACATGCGTTCACGTTCTTTGACCAGCATTTCCGCATAGTTCATGATTTCGTCCGGATTTCCCCACACGCCCGCATAAGGCTGATGCACCATGAATTTGGCGCTTTCGCTCATGGCAACGGTATCGGCAGCCATGCACAGGAGGCTGGCCGCGCTGGCTGCCAGACCGTGGACTTCCGCGCGGACGGGCAGTTTGCATGACCGGATGGCGTCATACATGCTCAACGCGGAAAACACGTCCCCGCCGGGGGAGTTCACGCGCAAGGTGACGCTGGCCGCGCCCTGGCTGGCTGCGGCTTTCAGCTTGTCGGCAAATTCAAGGCACTGGGCGTCGTCCCACCCAATAACCCCGGTAACGTCCACTACCGCCACGGCCCCGGAATCTCCGGCTTGCATGATCAGCGTTGGCAACTGGTATGTCTTTTTTTTACTCATGATATGATACAGGTTTCCCTATATAGTTTCCCCGCCGTCTCTTTTGCCATTCTATTCGGTGCCGGCATTTTCCGGTTCGTCATCTTCCGGGGGCGGCCCTGGATTAACGTCATGGGCGGCATGCGTGGAACCTATGGCCCCCGGCAAAAGCTCCGTAATGGGGATGCCGTGGACTTCGGAAATTTCATGTGCCCGGCGGAGCAATTCTGCCCGGCGTTCCAGGATGCTTTCCGCCGTCATGCCTTCCGTGGCAAGCGTCCAGCGGTCCGCATCCGCCAAACCTTCCCGGATCAGGTTCATGGCAAGGCCACCTTCCCGGCCCAGGTCAATAGTCAAATCACGTTGACCTACCCAGGCCACATTCTCCCAGGCGGGATCTTTGCAGCGGGGCAGGCGGCCCGCCTCCATTTCCAGAGCCAGAACATGCCGGTAAATCCGGTTCATGTACACTTCACGCGTATCTTTCCGTTTATCAATCCACCGTTTCAATTTGGCGAGGATGAGCCGGGCCGCAGCGCTTCCCAATGCGTTAATGTCAAAAAGGACTTCCGGGGAAAGCCCCACGCCGTAGGCTATTTCCGCCAATAAATCTTTAATGAAAGCGGCCACGTTCGGGGAAGGGCGCTGGTCATAGATGGCCTTCAGATCCCGGCCTGGGGCCAGACTCACCACGCGGGCCCCCCCGCCGGTGACAATTTCAAAGGATTGCGCCGGGTTCTCCGGCTTTTCCCCACAACCCGAGTTCTTTTTGGCTCCGATGGCTACGGCCATGCCGGGGGCCTTGTCGGCGTCCGGTTTCGTCTCCACAAATCCCACGGCGGCGGAAAGCTTTACACTGGCTTTTGTAAATCCGTGGATCTCCGCAATGTCCACCCCGTGCCGGATGGCGTGGATCAGGTCGGATTCTCCGCGGGGAACTGCCGGATCCGGGTCGCGCTGGTACAGGATGGCGCTTGCAGCGGGGATGATCATGCAGCGGCCCGGCGCCGTTTCCAGCCCGTAGGCTACCGGGCGGCCCTGGGCGTTCGTCTTCACCCCCTGATTCCAGCCGTCTTCTTTCCCCAGGCCGGGAGGGTTTACTATCTTCGGCGCGCTGTACCATGCCACCATGCCCCCTTCATCCAGGCCGCGGGCCAGCACACACAGGCAATCCCCGTCAATGCTGGTCTTCCGTTCAGCCCAGGCTTGCATGGTTTTCCAGGACAATTTCCCCGTAACGTCAAAAGCGGCGGGGCTGGCCACCCGTGCCAAAAAGGCCGCGCGGGCTTTCCGGTTCCATTCCCGGTCTTGAGTCGTGGGGATGGGCATGATGCAGCCTTGTAACAGCCAAATATCCCGTACCGCGCCACGGATGACGCCGGAATTTTTGTACAAATACCGGGCGGCACGCATGACGGCCGCGCGGTCGTAATCATCCATTTCGGAAGCGTCATCCAGGGTAGGCCAGTACAGCATGCCATTGGCCCAGGGCAGGGCTCCCTGCACGGCGCCTAACATTTGAGGATTCAAGGCGCGGGGCTGGTTCAGCGCTGCCGGCATGGAGCCCAAATCTTCCCGGCTCATGCGTAGCTTGTATTTTCTCTTACGTCGTTTCATGTCAATAATCCGTGTTCCTAAATCCAACAATGGTAACGCTTTGTCCCGGATTCGGAGATTGTCCCGTCTTTTCCTTGATCGCCATATTCAGGGCGGCCAGGAGGCTTTCCGCGTCCATGCGCTGCTGGCGGCTGTAGCTGCTGCCACCGCCCCCGCTGGCGGACGTGATCATGTCCAGTTCCAGGAGCTTGTCCGCCACTTCCTTTCTTTTGGCTTTCAACTCCTGGAGGGTGTAAGTTTCCACCAGGGCCGCCAAACTTTCTTGAGAAAATCCGCTCATACCTTATTCCCCGCCGTCTCTTTCTCTCTCTTCTTCATCCTCGGCGGGATCCTCCGGGAATGAAGATTTCAAGACCCACCAGGAGAACATGCAGAGTTTCACGCAGTCCCCGTAATGGTCCCCGGCTATCCGTTTCCACTGGCTTTGGCTTCCGGGCTTTTCTTCCAGGATTTGCCCGCTCAATCCCCGGATCAGATCCGGATCCGCGTTTGATGGCAGGTGCAGCCCTGGGCCGCGCCCGTGGGCAATGCGTTCCGCGTAGAGTTCGATTTTCGCCGCGCGGTCCTGGTACGTGTACAGTTCCAGGCCCGGATGCGTTTTCAATTCCGTCCGGTTCCAAGCTCCAAAGCCAGCGGAAGATCCTTTGGTGGGGTAGAGTTGGCCGGGCAATAGTGTACATTCCGTGTAGATGCTTTCCGTTTCCCAGCCGGAGTCAATCAGGCCCAGGGCTGGGTGGAAGTCCCCGGATTGGTAATGCAGACCGGCAAAATGAGCAGCAACGCCTTTCCGGTCTCCGCTGGTACGGATGCCCAGGATCGTTCCCCAGTCGATAACCCACAGTTCCCCGCCGGCGGTCACGGCGCAAACAACCCAGTGTGTTTTCAATTCCCCCGGATCATAGCCAGCCACCAGGTACAGCGGTTCCACGGGGGGGATTTCTCCCCGGCGGTACACGGAGGTTTTCAGAGCTTCCACGGCTTGATCCTTCACCTTGACTTGATACTTGGCATAGGGCAGGGCTTCCCAGGAGTTGCGGAAGTTCTGCAACTCCATTTGCGTCAGTAGGGCACGAGAGCTTTCCACAAACTTCCGGGCAAATTGACCGAAGGAAACAAACGGGGAATACAGCGAGTTCAAATGATACCCGCGCCGGGACGGGTGCGCGGCCTCATTGGTGGCCCTCCATTCACCCGCCTGCATCATGTCTATTTTTTGTGTGTCATAAATGGGCCGAGAACAATCCGGGCAGATATAGCAGGCGCTGGCCTCAATCTCTTCCAGGCTTTCCCCTTCCCATACCAGCGTTGTCCGGCTGAACTCAAACCGGATCCACATTCCGCAATGGGGGCAAGGCATGAAATATTCCCGGCAATCCGTCAGGCTGTAGCCCTGCCAGTAGGGTTCATCTTCAATATTGGGCGTGCTGCTATGGATGATCAGGCGCCGAGGGAAGGCTTTTGTGCGTTCCTCAATGAGTGCCGACGGGTGCGCTTCCTTCTTGTTGAGGTGTTCAAATTTCGCTTCTTCGTCCTGGATCACGTAAGCAATGGGCCGGGATGACAGGCGGGCAGGGCTTGTGACGCCCGTCATATAGATGGGCATATTGTCCAGCGTCATTTCCAGCGGGGCAAAAGATGCCGGATCCCGGCGGATATGCCGGGCAAGGCAGGGATTCGCACGGAGGAAGGGTTGAAGGCGGTTGCGGGAAAAGGGCGCGGCCAGATTGTCGGACGGAAGGGCCCATAGCAAGGGCATGGGGTCGTGTTCCAATAGATAGGCAAGGGCCAGAAGGTCCAGTGTCGTCTTTCCGGTTTGCGCCGCCCAAACCAGATACAAGTGTTCAATTCGGGTGTCCCGGAGACATTCCAGGGGTTCCCGCATGTAAGGCTGGCGTTCCAACGATACGGGCCCCGGCGCGTTTGGTGAGGTTTCCCGCGGCAGGCGCAATTCCCGTTCCACCCACTCCACCACACTTCCACGCGGCTGAAATAGGAGGTCTTCTAACATGGCAACAGGCTTGTAATGTATTCATCCATTTTCCGGATGCCCGTATTCCATTCCGGCATGGCGGCTTCAAATGCTTGGTAAAACTCATGCCGGTTCTCCGGCGTGAGGCGTCCCGCAATCGTCACTTCCAACTTCTCAATGACGGATCCAAGCGGTTTCAGGTGCGTGCGGATTGCCATGACCCGTTCCACCGGGATCCACAATCCCGCCGCGCGCAACAACGCTTCCCGGTGCTTGGTGGCGTCTTCCCATTGCTTCCGGGCCTCGCGCGTGGCGCGGGCCAGCGCCGGAATAATGTCCTGCTTGCCGGGATCCTTCAGGGCTCCATTCAGCAATCCATTCATGCCCTGCCAGGCGGTCCAGGCTTCCGTGCAGATCAGTTCCGCTTTTTCCAGATCCGTTCTTTCCGTGTCGGGTTCTTCCCGTTTTGCCGGGCTGGCCACCTGCTGCCCTTCGCAAAATTCCTGCCAGATGGGCGTGTTCTTTTCCCGTTGCTTCCTGGCCCAGCGCTCCGTCTTGCCGTGGGCTTTCGCCAGGGCACGCACCTTCAAACTTTCTTCCGTTGCTCGTCTTGGCATGCTTCTTCTCCTTTTCCATATTCCCCACTTTCTCTTTCACGCCGTTCCGTTTTCCGCTGGACTTTTTCAATTTAATGCGTTAATAATGACCGCATTGTGTTCCGTAAAAACTCCGTTCCACTTTCAGGAAAAGACCCCCGCCAGTCACACAACCCGCGGGCGTGACGCCCCCGGTCAAAGAGATTCCTTGCCCCCCCTCCGGGCCCCTTGCCGCCCGGTGCCGGGGCTCCGGCCACCCCTGAAGGGGGCAGATCATGCCATCATGGGATTGTAAGAGGACTAATAGGGCACCTTGTGCGCGCTCATGCGCGCGTATAGCGTAGTAGCATACACATTGCCAACATTGCCACAAACAAACATACTTATAAAGTATGCATAATTATGCACAAAATAGGATAAGAAGACATAACTAATTGATAATGAGTGAAATGAAAAAGGCCTCATAAGCCTTTGGTCGGGTGTTCAAATCACCTCCCTGCTACCAGTTTTGCAAACACCCCGGAACCGCTTGGTTCCGGGGTGTTTTAGCAGGTAATTGCCGGAATGGTAGAGAGTGGCAGAGAGAGTCGGTAAGAGGAATGGAAGTCCTGGCAGATTTACTTCAGCCTCAATCCGAAGACTCCGGATTTGCGGCCGCTGAGTTCCAGGGCACGGAGACGTTCCGGGGGAAGGCTGTCGCGGGAGAATTCCGCATAGTGCATGCGGTCCCGGAAGTAGTGGACGGCGCTTTGAGACAGGGCGAAGATGAAGTTCATGCCCATTTCCTCCGCCTTTTTTCTGGCAAATTCACAGAGCGTGCGGCCGTATCCACGGCCTTCATGGCGGTGCTTGATGTACAGGCAGCCGAGTTCCGCGCTGCGGTGTTCCGGATAAGGGTACACGGCCACGCAGCCCACGATGCTGTCATCCAGCGTCAGGACGTAGTAGTCGTCGATTTTCGCGGCTATATCCTCATAGTTGCGGTCCACCAGTTTGGAGTCCACGACGGAACGGGCGATCATGGACAGAAGTTCCGGGATGTCCTCTTCTTTCAGGGGACGTATTTCCCGGTAGGAGTCCGTGTGGACCATCGTGCCCACGCCTTCTTCCGAGAAGAGTTCCTCCACCAGCACGCCGCGCATCTTGCCGTCCAGCAGGTGCACGCGGGGAATGCCGGCGCGGCAGGCTTCCGCGGCCTGGTCCAGCAGTTCCCTGTGCGTCAGTTCGCCGGATAGTCCGGCAACCTCCGATTCCAGAATGGCGGCGATGGGGTGGCCGTCCCGGGAAGGGACCTTGTGGTCGTTGAGCAGGGCAATGTATTTGGAGGCGCCCAGCGTGTACGCCAGATGAATGGAGTCCGTATCAAAGGAGCCCGTGCGCCCGGAGGCTACGACGGGTATCTGATGGCGCCCCAGGATTTCCCGGACGCGCTCGCGGACAAGCTGGCCGCCCTTCAGCGGGGCTTCCACCAGGGCGGAGCGCATTTCACAGACGCGGGTATGTTCGTATAGGGCGGAAGCATCCAGCCCTTCTGCAATCAGGATGGGCTTCACCCCTATTTCCTGCAATGCGTCCAGGTCCAGCAGGGCATCCACCAGTTCCTCCGAGTTCACCAGGGGCTGTTCCACATGTACGGCAAAGATTTTGCCCCTGAAGTAGGGGACATACTCCAGTACGGAACGGACGTTGGTTGATTTATTGGGAGGAAGCGTGGTCAAGGAGTGCGTCAAAAGTTTGAAGGCGGAGGAAAGGGCCGTCAAGCCCGTTTCCTCCGCCCGAAGACAGGATGGTTGTTTAGAATGTGCGGGTTTCCGCGGAGTCCCGGTTGTCCATGGTTTCCGCGAAGTCCTGGGAGTCAAGCGTGACGGCGATTTCCTCATCGTCGGAGACGGGAGCGGAAGCCGGTACGGGTGCGGTTTCTTCCTTGCGGAGGACGACGCTGACCTTGCGCTTGGGCATCACCAGTCTGGGTTCCGGAGCCGCAGGCTGATAGCCTTCACCGATGGTGGTGGCATCGGAGATGGCGGCGGGGGCAGATTCCTGTTCCGGCTGCTGCGCCGCCTGCTGTTCGCGAGCCCTGGATACCTGTTCACGCAGGGCGGAGAGCAGGTCCGTCGGCATGCCGTCGAATCCAATTTCCGGGAGGCTGGCTCCGTTTTCCTGCCCGTCGTCGGAGGTCTCGAACTGGGGCAGGCTGGCCAGGAAGTCTTCAAAGGCATCCAGGTTGGTAGTGCTCTTGAAGAGGTTGCCGATGGCTTCGCTCTTGATGCTGTCCATCAGGGTGACGAAGAGGTCATAGGCTTCCGACTTGTATTCCACGAGCGGGTCTTTCTGGCCCTGGGCGCGGAGGCGGACGCCTTCCCGGAGGGAGTCCATGTTGTACAAATGCTCCTGCCACAGCTTGTCAATGGCCCCCAGGATGATCTGGCGTTCCATGTGGTCCAGGTATTCCGGACGTTCGCGGGAGGCTTTGTCTTCATACGTGGCCTTTACCTTGTCGATCAGGAAGGCGATGGTTTCGTCCAGCGGGCGGTCTTCCAGCTTGGCGGCATCCGCCGTGAGGCCCAGCGGGAAGGAGGAGTTCATCCAGGCAAGCAGTTCGTCGGGATGGGTAATGCCCTCTGCGTCCGGGTCAAGGAATTCGTGGGCGCGGGTGGCGATTACTTCCTCCAGCACGTCGTAGATCATTTCACGCGGGTTTTCCGTGGAGAGTACTTCATTGCGGTAACCGTACACGATTTCGCGCTGCTTGTTCATCACGTCGTCATAGTCCAGCACGTGCTTGCGCCACATGTAGTTGCGCTGTTCCACCCGCTTCTGGGCGGATTCCACGGATTTGTTCAGGAAGCTGTGTTCCAGGGCTTCGCCGTCGGCCACACCGAGGCGTTCCATCATTTTGGTCATGCGTTCCGCCGCGCCGAAGTTGCGCATCAGGTCGTCTTCAAAGGAGATGAAGAACTGAGAAGCGCCGGGGTCGCCCTGGCGGGAGCAGCGGCCGCGCAGCTGGCGGTCGATGCGCCGGGATTCGTGGCGTTCCGTACCCAGTACGAAGAGGCCGCCCAGGTCCGCCACGCCTTCTCCCAGCTTGATGTCCGTACCGCGTCCGGCCATGTTCGTGGAGACCGTAACGGCTCCGCGCTTGCCGGCCAGCGACACGATTTCGGCTTCACGCTGGTGGTTTTTGGCGTTCAGCACTTCATGGGGGATTTTGGCCCTCTTGAGCATGCGGGAGAGGGTTTCGGAGGCGTCCACGCTGGCCGTGCCGATCAGGATGGGCTGGCCCTTGCCGTGGAGTTCCTGGATTTTGTTGATGACGGCGTTGAATTTCTCGCGGCGGGATTTGAAGATGAGGTCGTTCTGGTCCTTCCGAATGCAGGGGCGGTTAGTCGGGATGGGAAGTACGTCCAATTTGTAAATGTCGTGGAATTCCGCGGCTTCCGTTTCCGCCGTGCCGGTCATGCCCGCCAGTTTTTTGTACAGGCGGAAGTAGTTCTGGATGGTGATGGTGGCGTAGGTCTGGTTTTCGCGTTCCACTTCCACGCCTTCCTTGGCTTCCACGGCCTGGTGCAGGCCGTCGCTCCAGCGGCGTCCCGGCATTTCACGGCCCGTGTTCTGGTCGATGATGATGACCTTGTCGTCCTTGACGACGTATTCCACGTCTTTTTCGTAAATGCAGTAGGCCTTGAGAAGCTGGGAGGTGGTGTGCAGGCGGGCGCCCGTTTCATCCAGCTTTTTGGTGAGTTCGTTTTTAAGGCGGAGCTTGTCTTTTTCCGTCAGGCGGGGATTTTCATCCATTTCCGCAAAGGCGGTGCCGAGGTCCGGGAGAACGAAGTCTTCCGGGTGTCCGGGGGAGATGATTTCACGGCCTTTTTCCATCAGGTCCGCGTCATGGGTTTTTTCATCCACGGTGAAGTACATTTCCTCCTTCAGCTTGTAGAGTTCCTTCTTGCGGGTGTCCTGGTAAAGGGTCAGTTCGTATTTTTCCACGATGCGGCGGAGTTCCGGGTCCTGCATGGCGCGCATGAAAGCGCGGTGGCGGGGCTGGCCCATTTTCACCTTGAACAGGTTGCGTCCCACTTCTTCCGTCCTGCCTTCTTCCTGGGCTTTCAGGGCCTGGGTCATGAGTTCGTTGCAGAGGTCGGTCTGAGCCTTCACCACGCGTTCGATGGAGGGGCGCAGGTTGTCGTACTGCTGTTCACGGGTAACGACGGCGGGGCCGGAGATGATGAGCGGCGTACGGGCTTCGTCAATGAGGATGGAGTCCACTTCGTCCACGATGGCGAAGTAGTGGCCCCTCTGCACCTGCTCTGATTTGGACGTGGCCATGCCGTTGTCGCGCAGGTAGTCGAAGCCGAATTCGGCATTGGTGCCGTAGGTGATGTCGCAGGCGTATTGTTCGCGGCGCAGCTGGGAAGGCATCATGCTCTGGATGCAGCCGACCGTCAGCCCCAGGAACTGGAAGAGCATGCCCATCCATTCGGAGTCGCGGCGCGCCAGGTAGTCGTTCACCGTTACCACGTGCACCCCCATGCCGGTTAGGGCGTTGAGATAGACGGGAAGGGTGGCGACGAGGGTTTTGCCTTCGCCCGTGGCCATTTCCGCGATGTAGCCGCGGTGCAGGGCGATGCCGCCGAGCAGCTGGACGTCAAAGTGGATCATGTCCCAGAGCTGTCTTTGTCCGCAGATTTCCCGTTCTTCTCCGCAGAGCAGGCGGGCGCCGTGCTTGACGGCGGCAAACGCTTCCGGAAGGATCTGGTTGAGGTAGCGTTCCCGGAGTTTGTCGAACTGGGGCGTGATGTTGTTCCAGGCGGCCTTGCCTTCTTCAATGGAGGCCGGAGTGGCTTCCACCGTGGGGAGGGCGGCGAATTCGTTTTTCAGGGATTCAAAGCGGGCATTCAGCCGGGAGGCGATGCTTTCCAGCTCTTCTTTGGGCGCGGCTTCCACGATGCGCACGGGCGGCAGGTCCATGGGGAGGAAGCGATGCAGGTAGCTCTGCCATTCCTTTGTTTTTTCAAGCAGGAAGTCCTGTCCCTTGCCGTTCCATGATTCCTCAATGGAGACGATTTGTTCCACAATGGGGCGCAGGCGGCGCACTTCACGCTGGTTTTTGGTACCGACAATCTTGGTTAGAATCCACTTAATCATCTTTGTCTTGTTGAAAATTGACGAGGTAGAGGCGCTTTCAGCGATCTAAGAATCGAAAAATACTAGCGGGTGCGGAAGGAAATGCAAGCACGGCCCGCGATTTGGGCCAATCATGACGTGATCGGTTCATTTTTGAATGACATGCCGGGGCGTTGGACCTGATTTTCCTTGCATCCTTATTTTCCCTGCAAGATGTTATAGGAGAAAGGAGAGAACGTTTTATGCCTCATGTTTTCCACAAACTTCCCTGCTGGGTTCCCATGGCCCTCGCCTGTACGCTGGCGGGATGCTGCCATGAGGACGGAACCGTGTGCAAGGACGATATTCATTTGATATCCGGGGAAATTAATGAAGAAGGGAATATTTCCCTTCATTTTGACTTGAATACCCAGTATCAGGGAGACTTGTACGTGGAGATGCAGCCGGAAGGCGATGAGGTCAACGTGTTCCTCTACACCCGGCCTGCGGGCAGAACTTCCGGAAAGCTGCTCTATGCGGGCGGTTATCAGCTGGTCATTCCCTGGCCGGAGAATGCCGCCTCCGTGGAGGTCAACCTCTGCGGCATGAAGCTGGACACATGGACAAAGGAGTAAAGAGCGGCAGCGGAGGCACGGCGATGTTCAACGGCCGGTCGGCTTGTTGCGGGCAAGATGGATGAGCCAGGTGCAGAGCAGGGTGAACCAGCCGAAAAGCAGGAAAAGAGGAATGGTGACCAGATATTCCGTGCCGGTGACGGGTTTTTCCTTGTTGCGGGACCGTAGCCAGTAATAGATGGCCATGGGGAGGATGCTCCAGAACAGGAGCAGGAAATTTCGGGAGCTCCAAGTCGGAATAAGGTTAAAGCAGGCTGGTCCATGAAAGGGTGGAAGGGGACGTTTCCAGAATAATTTTTCCTGAGGGAATACAAGGGAAAAAGGCAGAGGAAATAAAGGAAGCAACGGGAAACCCGCAGGGCGAATGAATTCGGAATCATGACATGTAACATCATTGGAATGATTCCAAATTGATGATATTATCCGCCCATGAGTCATTGCGATGATGGGCGCATACGCATCCGGGGCGCCCGCGAGCATAATTTGCAGAATGTGGATGTGGATATTCCCCTGGGGCGTTTGACGGTGGTGACGGGGCCCTCCGGGTCCGGAAAGACAAGCCTGGCCATGCATACGCTGTACGCGGAAGGGCAACGGCGGTATATGGAAACCTTTTCCCCCTACGTGCGCCAGTTCATGGACCGCATGGACAAGCCGGACGTGGATGCCGTGGAGAATATTCTTCCGGCGATTGCGCTGCACCAGCGCAATTCCGTCAGGACTTCCCGCTCTACCGTGGGAACGATGACGGGACTGAACGATTACTGGAAGTTCGTCTTCGCCCGGCTGGCGTCCGGATTTGATCCGGAGACGGGCCGGGAGATTAGGCCGGAGACGCCCGGTTCCATCGACGAAAAGCTGAACGCGGAACTGCCTCCGGGCACGGAGCTGATGATTTGCCTGGAGGTGCCCCGTACGGAGTCTATTGATCTTCCCACGCTCAAGATGAACCTGGTGGCCCAGGGGTATTTGCGCGTTTTCGCGCATGGGGAGATGCTGCGGCTGGAGGACGATGGCTGGTCCCTGCCGGAAGGCGAATCCCTGCTGGTGATTCAGGACCGTGTTCGGCTGAATGAGGAACAGAGGGAACGCCGTCTGGAGGCTCTGGAAACGGCCATGCGCCTGGGCGGCGGGGTGGCCCACGTGGTCCCGCGCGTGGACGGAATTTGGCTGCCGGCCATGAAGTTCCGCGGAGACTGGTATCCGCTCATGGAGCCGCGGCCCGGCCTGTTTTCCTTCAATTCCCCCCTGGGCGCCTGTCCGGAATGCCGCGGCTACGGCCGCGTGATTACGGTGGATTACAACCGCTGCATCAAGCCGGAATTGAGTGTCAGGGACGGGGCCATCCATATTTTCGAGGGAGAGGGCAAGGTCTTCTCCGAATGCAAGAAGGACCTGATGCGCGCCTGGCGCAAGAGCTCCCGGCAGGTGCGTCTGGACGTGCCCTGGAAGGATTTGAAGCAGTGGGAACGGGACTGGCTGATGTATGGCGACGGCAGTGACCCGGATGAAATGTACGAACGCGGACTGTGGTACGGCATCGCTGGATTTTTCAAGTATCTGGAGAGCCGGACGCACAAGATGCACGTCAGGGTATATTTGAGCCGCTTCCGGGTTTATCAGGAATGCCCGTCCTGCCATGGACGGCGCCTGAGGCCGGAGGCCCTCCAGTTCAAGCTGGGTGGCAAAAGCCTGCCGGATCTGTTCTGCATGCCCATGGATGAGTTGCTGGCTTGGGTGGACAAGCACGTGACGCCGCGTTCCCATGAAGACCCCGGCCTGAAGCATGCCGTGGCGGAATTGCGGAGCCGCCTGGAGTATCTTAATGAAGTGGGCCTGGGTTACCTGAGTTCCGACCGCGCCACGCGCACCCTTTCGGGTGGGGAGATCGAGCGCGTCAGCCTGACTACCTGCTTGGGGGCCTCTCTGACGGATACGCTGTTCGTGCTGGATGAACCGACCGTGGGCCTGCATCCCAGGGACACCTCCCGCCTGATTTCCGCCATGAACCGCCTCAAGACACGGGGAAATACATTGGTGGTTGTGGAGCACGAGGAAGCCGTGATGCGCGCCGCCGACTGTCTGGTGGACATGGGCCCCGGCTCCGGCCGCGAAGGGGGGCGCCTAGTGTATTCCGGCGCTCCGGACTGTATTGCGGAGGTGCCGGAATCCCTGACGGGGGCGTTCCTGTCCGGCAGGCGGCGCATCGCCATTCCGCAGAAGAGGCGCAAGCCCGGAAAGTTTTTGCAGATTTCCGGCGCTACCCGGCACAACCTGAAGAAACTGAACGTAAATATTCCTCTGGGCGTGTTCGCCTGCCTGACGGGCGTCAGCGGTTCCGGCAAGAGTACGCTGGCACACGACGTGGTGTATTTGAACGCGCTGGTGGCCAAGGGCGGCGTGTGCGAGGAGGAGCCTGCACACGTGAAGTCCGTCAAGGGCTGGGAGCTGCTTGATGAAGTGGTGATGGTGGACCAGAGCCCCATCGTGCGCACACCCCGTTCCACTCCTGCCGTGTATTCCGGCGTGTTTGAGGAAATCCGCACCCTGTTTGCGGATACGGAAACGGCCCGCGCCCGCGGGATGAAGCCGGGATTCTTTTCCTTCAACAGCGGCGACGGGCGCTGTCCCCGCTGCATGGGGATGGGCAGCGAGAAGGTGGAGATGCAGTTTCTTTCAGACATTTTCGTCCAGTGTCCCCTGTGCCACGGTGCCCGCTACGGGAACGAGGTATTGAGCGTGTACCGCGACGGCAGGAATATTGCCGACGTTCTGGGCATGACCGTGACGGCCGCCCTGAAATACTTCGGCGGGGAAAAGGGTGCGCGTGCCAGACGCATTGCGGAAAAGCTGGGCGTGCTCCGGCGCGTGGGGCTGGGCCACCTGACGCTGGGACAGCCGCTGAATACGCTGTCCGGCGGGGAGAACCAGCGCCTGAAGCTGGCCAAGATACTGCTGGACCAGATGGGCTCCGGCAAAAACAATCCCAAGATGCTGATTCTGGACGAGCCGGGAACGGGGCTGCATTTTGCCGATATTGAAGTGCTGCTGGCCGTTTTCCGGGAGCTGGTGGAGCAGGGGCATACCCTGCTGGTGATTGAGCACAACCCGGAGTTTATCAAGTCCGCGGATTACGTGATTGACCTGGGGCCGGAAGGCGGAGCGGGCGGCGGCCATGTGGTTGCGGCCGGGACGCCGGAGGAAATCGTGGCGGGCGGCAAGGGCTACACGGGCAAGTACCTCAAGGACGTGCTCGAAGGCCTTCCCTCCGTTTACGATCCGCAGGACGCCGCCATGCCGGATTCCGCGGATATGGATATTCCGGCAGGCGTCATGGCCCTGCGGGGGGCGCGGCACCACAACCTGAAGAACGTGGATCTGGACGTGCCTCGCGGAGAAATGACCGTGCTGACCGGCTTGTCCGGGTCGGGAAAAAGCTCCCTGGCCTTCGATATCTTTTTTGCGGAAGGGCAGAGGCGTTTCATGGACGTCATGTCACCGTATGCCCGACAGTTTACCGAGCAACTGGAAAGTCCGGACATTGACCGCCTTACGGGCCTGCCGCCCACGGTGGCCATTGAGCAGAACATGTCCCGCGGCGGTACCAAGTCCACGGTGGGGACGGTTACGGAAATCTGGCAGTTCCTGCGCCTGTTGTATTCCAAGTTGGGGCAGGCCTATTGCCCGAAGTGCGGAGTGCCGGTAGGCAAGCGTTCGGAATCGGAAGTGGTGGAACTCGTTTCCCGGCAGTTGAAAAAGCATGGCAGTCTGGCCCTGCTGGCGCCCCTGGTGCGCGGGCGCAAAGGGCATTACGCCGATCTGGCGCGCTGGGCGGAAGGCAAAGGGTATGAAGAATTGTGGGTGGACGGAGGCCTGGTGCCGCTGAGCGGCTTTCAGCCCCTGGACCGTTATTCCAGCCACGATCTGGACCTGGTGATGAGCCGTCCGGAAAGTTCCTGGACCCCGGATGAAGTGGCGCAGGCGGTTCACGCCGCGCTGGACATGGGGGAAGGCTTCCTGCAGGTACTTCCTCCCCGTTCCTCCTCCCCGGAATTGATGGGCGTGAAGCTGGCTTGCGCCTCCTGCGGCCAGTCCTTCCCGGAACTGGAGCCGTACACGTTTTCCTTCAATTCTCCCCGCGGCTGGTGTCCCGTCTGCCGGGGGCACGGCGTGGTGGGCAAGCGCAAGATGAAGGAAGACCAGGCCCAGTCCCTGCTGGAAGCGGAGTTGAAATACGACAAGGAGCTTGCCAAGCAGGTGGATGACGAAAAGGAGGTAAAAACATGCCCTGCCTGCCGCGGCGTGCGCCTGAATGAATTTGCCCGTGCCGTCAGGCTGCAGGGCGTGACGCCTGGCGAGCTTGCCTCATTGCCGGCCATGGAGGCCGCCAAACTGGTGGAGGGCTGGAAGTTTGAACGTGAAGAAGCCCTGATCGCCCGGGACGTAGTTGCGGAAGTGACGCAGCGACTCGGCTTCCTCCAGCGCGTGGGGCTGGGGTACCTGTCCCTGGACCGCAGTGCGACGACGCTTTCCGGCGGGGAGACGCAGCGCATCCGCCTGGCCTCCCAGCTTGGCTCTCATCTCCGGGGCGTACTGTACGTTTTGGATGAACCCACGATCGGGCTGCACCCGCGCGACAACGAACTGCTTCTGGGTACGCTGGATGAACTCAAGCGCCGGGGGAACACCCTGTTGGTGGTGGAACATGACGAGGACACGATGAAGCGTGCGGACCGCATTGTGGACATGGGTCCCGGAGCGGGCGTCCACGGTGGGCGCGTTATGGCCCAGGGGACTTTTGAGGAACTGGCGGAAATGCCGGATTCCGTCACCGGGCTGGCCCTGCACCACAAGCCGCACCATCCGTACCGCGGCAAGCGCCGCCGGATACCTGCCCGCAAGGATGAAACCGCGTGGCTCCGGGTGGAGGGCTGCTGCCTGCATAACCTGAAGAGTGTGGACGTGGCTATTCCCAAGGGGCGTCTTACCGTGCTGACCGGCGTTTCCGGAGCGGGAAAGACCTCCCTGATGACTGGGACCATCCGTCTGGCGGCGCGCCAGGCGCTGGGGGACAAACTGACCCGTGAGCAGAAGAAGCTGTGGAAAACCTCCTCCGGCTTTGACTCCATCCGTATGGTGTACGGCGTGGACCAGAGTCCCATCGGCAAAACTCCCCGTTCCACCCCGGCCACCTACGTGGGCTTTCTGGACGACATCCGGACCCTGTTCGCGCAGACGGCGGACGCCCGCAGGCTGGGCTTCGACCGCGGGCGCTTCTCCTTCAACACGGGGCAGGGCAACTGCGAATCCTGCAAGGGAACAGGCATGCAGAAGCTGGAAATGGACTTCCTGCCTCCCTGCTACGTGCCCTGTGAAACCTGCCGGGGCAAGCGTTACAACGCCGCCACCCTGACCGTGAGGTACAAGGGGAAAACTATTGCGGACGTGCTGCGGATGGACTTCTCGGAAGCGGCGGAATTCTTTGAAAGCCAGCCCCGCATTTCAGATCCCCTCAAATTGCTGGCGGAAACCGGTCTGGGCTATCTGACACTGGGGCAAGCCTCCAACACGCTCTCCGGCGGGGAAGCCCAGCGGCTCAAGCTGGTGACGGAGCTCATCAAGGGGCGGCGCGTCAGCCGGAACGCCTTGATGAAAGGCAAGGAACTGCCCGGCGACCTGTACCTCATTGAGGAACCCTCCATCGGCCTGCATCCGCGGGACGTGCGTCTTCTTATCGACGTGCTGCACCGCCTGGCGGACCAGGGGAATACGGTCATTGTCATTGAGCACAACACGGAAATCATGGCGGAGGCGGATTATATTATCGACATGGGGCCCGGACCGGGAGAGGAAGGCGGCCGCATCGTAGCCAGCGGAACCCCGGAGCAAATCGCTCAAAAGGATTCGCCCACAGCGGAATACATACGCCGGGAGTTGGTTGAGAGTAAATAGCCGTAACATCTGCAACGCCGTTCCGGATTTTTTCGGAACGGCGTTTTTATGTATGGACAAAGGCCGATTTTGTCAGATGACTCCTATAATTGTTTATAGAAAATAGGTGAGGGTACAGAATGTGGCGTTAAAGTATTTCCAGATATTTTTTTAATATTATCATTCATCATATCTACTTCATACCATTCATTGTCTATACACACGGAAATGGTATGAATATCATTTCGATAAATACAGGAAACCGCCTGGTTAAAGGGTATGTCAGGCAACGAAGAATACTTTTTCCACAGGACATACATATCTCCTTCTTGAAAATAGTATAAATAATAGTCTTTATAAATATTACGACCGTGTAGATTAAAGGGATCTTCCAAAGACGGACAAAATAGAATACTATGCCCAATTATAAAAATTGTAACCAATATTGATAATATTACGACAAAGTATTTTATGATTTTCATAATTTTAAAAAGGAGGACAAATGTTGGTCGGTTCAAGATGTTCTGGTACTACATGCTTGAATATGCCGCCGTTCAAAGGAGGCGGGTATTTCAGTTTCTGGAAAAGCAATCGTTTTGGAAGGTTTCTGGAAATAGTACAACAAAGTATTCAATTTAAATACTTTATGGTCAAGATTTGTTTTTTCTAAGCTTCAAAAACGCACAGAATAGTAATAGGGAAAATAGTAGTAATAAGCAAAAACAAATAAGGAGTCCTATCATACTTGACAATATGGAACTGCCAAAAGTGTATTGCTCCGGATCCTCGGGATTAACATAGAGACGGACCAGATTTCCTTTCGTGGCATTTTCCCCATGCTGGTGCCACAGGAAACTTTTCTCATACAGGGATGTATACAATTTTTTCCCTTTCCAAGAATATGCTACACGGAATCCATCCTTGTGTTCAGATTTCTGCATTTCCTCCACTCTCCCCTGGATTTCAACCCAGTGTCTGGAATATTTATAATTCACGTATTCCACAGATAAAGGAAGACCTGTTAGTATCGTGCCAAAAAAGCATAAAAGAGAAAGCGCCAATGCGGACCGTTTTTTTACGGAATTTATCCGCTTTCTGTATTCATCAAGTAATCTTTTTTCACTGCTCGTATCAATTTCAGCCGTTAATTCCGGATATAGGCTGGAGATCTGGCGGAATATTTTTAATACCAGTAATAATTACCTGATGAAAGAACAACGTCTGATCTGCCTGCCTCCTGAATTTTGATACTGTATACGACTGGAGCCATCAGGAATGCCTGGACCTTACCATTGTTTTTAAAGATATGGGCATTTGAACCGGAAGGACCGCTTTCCAGAATAATACGGGTATCGCCGCTTAAAGGAATCTGCTTTGATGCCATGCGTATTCCCAGCACATATTGGTCAATAACAATTTTAAAATGATCTAAGACAATATGTAATTTTCCAAAAACAATCAGCAAACTGATGTAGAAAGTTGCAATAATGAAAATCAAAGAAAAAAAGGACGTGATTCCCAGAATTATGAAATGGCCATTGGTTTCCTTATTTAATTCGATGATAAATGAATATAAAACGACGGGAAAGAATATGCAGATGAAACAGAGGAATAGGAAAACCACTATCACTATCGGGTTAATTCCTGAAATCCATCTGTTATTAAAAATTATTGTAGTCATAACATATTTTAATTCAAAAAAGTATTTTATATACTTAATGAATTCCTGTCAAGATTATTAAAAATAAATAACTTAGTTCAATTTCAATGCAGGATTTTTAAATTCGTAAAGATCACTTCCCGGGGATAAATTATTGAGTACATCTATTATATAGGGCATGGAGGGAGAGAAAACAGGTTTTAGCCGTGGTGACTTTGAGGTATCCGAACCATTCATGTCGGGTATTGGCGGAAGCCGGGCGTTTGGCAACAAGGACGGGAGCGGTGAGACCGTTGACGAAGAAGTCGCCTTGTAAATGGTTGCGACTGTTCTGAAAACAGAGACTACCAGTGTAAACACGCTGGAAGCGTTAAGGAGGATCGATGAGTTTTGGAGGCGGATGGCAATGTGGAAAAAGGGAAGGATTCTTCTCCGGTGGCAGGTATTTCTTTGCCATATTTTCCAAACTTGTCCATTGCCAGGATAAAAGTTTGCGTGCTAGCGTCGCTCAGTGAA
>ERZ1694706.156-NODE-156-length-36018-cov-12.790118_pt1 | contig 36018 bp, 49 predicted proteins | sample MGYA00581716_ERZ1694706 | MGnify/ENA primary metagenome ERZ1694706 (study PRJEB42213, sample SAMN07424529) | human gut metagenome | biome: ENVO:00009003; feature: ENVO:2100002; material: ENVO:00002003 | host: Homo sapiens | place: USA | collected 2014 ... | reverse complement strand
AAAGTCTGTTTGTCAGATTGATATATTTATCAACTGATTTATTAAAATAAGCAACCCCGTCCGGATTCCGGACGGGGTTGTTGTTTGATGCGTCAGTTACTTTTGAAGCAGGGCGGTAATGGGGTCGGGCGTTTCGATCTTTCTGCAGTCGATCGATGCCAGCAGCTGCCGCCCTCGGTCGGTCAGCGAGAAATACATCTGGCGTTTGTCTGCGGTTCCCAGCTCCCGCCTTACGAATTCCTTTTCTTCGACCGAGCGGAGCACTTTCGACATGTTCGAAGGGGTCAGCCCCAGCAGGTCGCTCAACTCTCCGCAGGAGAGCCTTCCGGCCTTCGAGAGACTGCACAGGGTCATGCCTTCGTTCAGGCAGATTCCGTACAGCCGCTCCAGATTCGCTTCGAACTGGTGTACGGCCCGCTGCAGGTCGCGTATTCTACACAGTCTGTCCATACTCCGGCTTTTTGTGAACGGCCTGCCTGCCGCAGTGCCTGATACATTTTCCGCATTCGATACACTTCTGCGGGTCGATTGCCGGAAGCCCGTCTCCCTGTTGTGAGATCGCTCCGACGGGGCAGACCGGAATCAGCGGACAGCGGTGGTTCTGGGGACAGCGGAGTTCGTCGATCGTAAGCGCCATAGCCCGCTTATTTATTGAGGAGCACCTTGTCGATCGCCTCTTTCAGCGAAGCCTTGGGCAGGGCGCCCTGCGCCATCTGGGGCTTGCCGTCTTTGGGGATGAACAGCAGCGTCGGAATCGAGCGGATGCCGAATGCGGCAGCCAGTTCCTGCTCCTCTTCGGTGTTGATCTTGTAGATGTAGATGCTCTCCCCGTATTCCGCTGCAAGTTCCTCCAGTACGGGTGCAAGGGCTTTGCAGGGGCCGCACCACGAAGCGTAGAAATCGACGAGGGCGGGTTTGTCGCCGAGGTACTTCCACTCGGTGGGATTGGTTTCGTAATTGGCGACTTTCGTCAGAAAGTCGGCTTTGGTCAATGCGATCGTTTTCATGGTATTCGTTTGTTTTGTGTTGTCATTCTTGTTGTCTGTCTGGCCGTCGGCCCCGGCTGCGAACGTCAGGATGCAGGCGGCTGTCACTAATAGTTTCTTCATGGTCCGTATGGTATTTTATCTTTTCTTATCTTGATAACGATACAAAGATATGATATATTTTCCAATAAAATAAATTTCCAATGGAAAATAAATCAAGGGAAGTAAAAATACGTTTGTTTCCCGTGGCTATGCAAAAATAAAACCGGAAATCGCCTCCAGCTCCGGATTGCGGCTGAATCTATCATCCGGTCGGTTCGTATAGAGTGCATGCCTGCGCCTGTCTGTCCTATGAGGCGGCCTTAGTCTTGGGGGCTGAATATATAGGGAACGGTGGAGTGGGAAGATCGATTTCGGTTTACATATCGGTTTAAACAAATGCCCGATTTCGATACGGAAATCGCTCTAAACCGAGACTCGAAGAAGTACGCCGCATTTTTCACCGGCTCTTTAAATGCAAGAAAGAGAGCCTTTTGGACTCTCTTTCCTTGTGACACCGACAGTTGTGCATAATATTGCTTCGCAATTATACAAAAAAGTTTTTGAAAAAGCAAACGCCTAATTTTCAACTTCTAACCCGTTTGCAATTGTCAAAACTTTTTATATTATTTGTTGTCCTACGTGGTAAAATGTTTTACCTATGTTTTACCCGCTGTTTATGTTTCATTAAAATTATACAATTATGAGAACAGCTATTATTCTTCGTCAGGACAAAACCAATCAAAAAGGAGTCTTGCCCGTGTGTATGCGAATTACGCACGAGCGTCGTTCAATGTATGTAACATTGATCCGTGTAAAGCCAGAGAACTGGGATGCATCCCGGGGAATAGTGAAAAAATCCGACTTGCAGCATGAACGGCTCAATAATGAATTACGCAGGAGAATCGCAGAGGTTAACAAAGTCGTTGTATTGTGTGAAGCCATGGAGCCTGAGCGTGGAATCGATGCGGTGCGTGATCGGTTGCATAAAAGAACAACAGCGGATATGTTTGTTTATGCGCAGAATTATTTATCGCGTAAAGAAAATACGAGCGTCCGGACTTATAATAAATGTCATTCCCATATTACGAAATTTAAAAAGTTTATCGGAAAAGATCAATTTTCGGTGAGCCATTTGACTTACGAACTTCTATTGCGATACGAAAACTATTTGCGGGAGGATTTGGGAAATTCAATCAATACCGTAACGACGAATATGAAGACGCTGAAAGAACTGACTGCGGAAATGTATGAGGAATTTCGTTTGGATATTCGCAATAATCCCTTTCGCAAATATAAAATGAAATCCACACCGACGGAACGCCCCTGCTTGTCGGAGCGGGAATATTTCCGTGTACGCAATTTAAAATTGATTATGCAGGGAAAATTATACGATGCGCGGCAGTTATTCGTGTTTGAATCCGAAACGGGAATACGTATCAGCGATATTTTGAAATTGCGCTGGCAGAATTATGACGGGCATTATATACAGATCATTATGGATAAAACAGACCGTCAGCTTAAAATACCTGCGAGCGATCTTGTTAAAGAGATATGCGCCATGCGTGAAAGACGATATAAAACGGCAGGTGTTCCCATCACGCCGGATGGTTTTATATTCCGGGGAATTTTGCCTTATGAATACGACAGCATGTCAAGGGAGGAAAAAGTCTGTGCGGAAAATTGCGCCGTGGCGCGAATCAATCTTGCATTGAAAAGAGTTGCCGTTTTAGCGCGTGTCAAGAAAAACCTTTCGACGCACGTAGGAAGACATACCTTTGCGTCGCGTTTGGTTCGTTCAGGGCAGAATATGGTTGTAATTCGGGATTTACTCGGCCATGCCAGTATTCGCACGACGGAAATTTATGCGAAGATCATGCAGTCGCAGATGAATGATGCAATTGATGTATTGAATAAGTTGAATAATCATGGATACAAAAGAGCAGAATAGCAGAAATTGGGGTGATCTATTGCTTACTTCGCAACAAGTTGCGGACATTTTGCATATCAGTTTGCGCACATTGCAAAAATACCGGGATGAAGGACGCCTTAATTACGTTCGTATCAGTCCACGGATAATTCGGTATTATCCGGAAGAAGTTGCCGCATTGATCCGGAAAAGTCATTGTTCGACGTGGTTGAAAGATAACTGCGCACGGTTGTTAAAACTTAATAAGACTTAAATAAATTACCCTTGTAATCGGGGATAATTCCGTGCCGACGAGGTTGAACCCGGTTTAACCACTTTTTTGTATTTTGAAAGGACTGAATTTTCGGGCTTTCAAAAGGCCATTTTACAAAGCCTGCCAAAAGACGTTTAATTTATTAATATATAGTGCATTATAGCTTTTTATTGAAATTAGGTTGCTCGTAGCAACCAGTAGAAAAAGGGGTAAAAAGGCGGTTGTGTTTCAGTGCGCATTTGAAATTAAATTTGCAGATACAGCTAATTTGAAACAGATCGCGGCAAGTAATTTAATGTGTGTATTTATCAATACGAAGTGCATATATATACAAAGATTGTATAAATCCGTGTTAACCTAATTCGCAGGTAAGAGGTATGCAGGTAGCACTGCGAGCGGATGCGAATTACAGACCCCACCTCTTAAATTGGAATAAATTTCAAAATAGGTACGGGTAGTCTGTATAGGTAAGACCGGATTTTTGGAAATCCAGCCATTGTATTTTTTTCTTGCACTCCCGCAGAAAATTTCTAACTTTGTTTTCGGAACCAATTAAAATTACAATAAGTAGGGAAATTTAAGCAATTGACATATTAAGATAAAGCGTTAGCTTTCATTCTTGCTGTTGAAACTTCGACAATTTCAAAAGTAGACAAGAGTAAAGCGTAAACGCTCACGTTTCACGACGTGGGCTTTACTCATTTATTTGTCTACAAGGTAGTCGAAGACCTCAACAGCAAATAATGGTTTAGTCCACGTTTTTTATTGTCATATTCTAAACTTTAATATATGAAAACAGCAAGTACAATTCTCGGAATTATTGGAGGTCTGTTAGGAATCGTGACCGGATACCTAACTCAAACCGTTGGGGGTATCAACTCGTTTTTTGAGATTGATAATGCAGATACAACAATTGTTATTGGCAAAATAATAATTGCTTTTTCTGTGATAATTCTCGTATTATCATGCTTTATTTTTAAACGTCCGAAACTGTTCGGAATGATTATACTTCCATTTGGAATAGTATACATTCTAATGTCAAACTACATTTCCGGATCGTTAATGTTGGTAAGTGGAATTTTAGGAATATTGTCACAACAACAAAAAGCATCACAAAGCCCAAATGAAGCGAATCGAACGAATTGGACTTTTCTGAAAAAAATTTCATATAAGCGTATTTTCATAGCATTAGGAATTTTGCTACTTGTGGGGGCTGTCATATTCGGAATCTGTAAGGTTGTCCAGCATTATAAAATTATCAACGCCAAGGAAAAAAGTAAAGAGGGACTTGCATTGATAGAAAAGGAAGAATATAGAAAAGCTATTCCATATTTATTCGATGCGGCAAATTATGGAAATGTAAGTGCTCAAATCGGACTTGGGAAGTGTTATTCCAATTTGTTTAAAATGGATTCTTGTTTGATCTGGTGGCGTCGTGCGGCTCCCCAAAGTGATGAAGCTACCTATTATTTAACCGCAATCTATGAATTTGTAATAGAATCCGGTGGTTTTTCAGAATATAATGACGAGGCTTGGGCACACTTGTCACGTATTGCAAAAGATAATAGCAACACCAATACCCAAAGTATTGCTCAGGTTGGATTGGCAAAATCATATCAATATGGACGGGGTGTTAAACTTGATTATAAAAAAGCACTTTATTGGTATCAAAAAGCGGCTCAGAATGGGCGAGATGAAATATTCAAATTGAACCAAGATGTTCCCGTCGGTCATTTCAGCTATAAAGCGTCTGATTTTAGATATAGAGAGTCTGTCGGGAGCAGTTTTTATCGGGAAACAGCCGATGGCCTTTATTTGATCGTGGATGTGTTAATAAAGAACATAGATCGAGAAAGTAAATATGCCGTTGCACAATCGTGCTTCTTGACGGATGAGGATGGTTACAAATACGAACCAAACAGTGACGCATCCATTGCATTATCAATGCAGGGCTATAATACTTTTAGTCTAAGCACAATTAATCCGGGTATTACATCAAAAGGGATTTTGGTATTTGAAGTTCCTCGAAAAGATGATTACTATCTTTTCGTGCCGGGAGGATTTGGGAGTAATAAATATAAGCCCATTCTGCTAAAAAAATAATATGCTTGAGGCTTTCTCAAATTCAAATAAATCAAGGTGATTTTTGAGATCGCTTTTATTGTTAGTTTCCAAAGTTCTGTAATTATATTTCTCAAACGTTAATGCGTATGTTGTTAGCTTTGATTTTCATCTTGTCGTTTCTCGCTTTTATAGTGGGAATGATAAATCCCAAATGGATAATCAAGAAATTACCACAAACCCGAAGCACTGTCGCACTTTTATACATGGGGTTAGTATTAATTAGCTCGGAATGTCTACTGGACAGAGGTTTTGGAGAAACGCTGATCGGGACACTTATTTCATTATCTATACTTGCATTGATTGTCGGCATTTACTCCCCTCAAGCAGTTTTACCCAAATTTGTTCCACGGAATAGGGGAATTGTAATTTTATTTTACTTGGGCTTATCTATTATGATTCCGTCTTTTTGGACTTCGTATAAAGAGTACACTATGACTCCGGAAGAAAAAATGCAGTTAGCCGAAGAGCGTGAACGATCCATAGCAATCCGGGATTCGCTTCTCAAACAGCAGGCTGAGAAATCGAAAATATTACTTCCGGTAGTTACAGATTCTTCGTTGATAAGCAAATATGTTCCGCAATTTGATAGTCTGTATACGGAATTATTAGCTTTAGATAAACCACAAGGAATGGAAGTATATTCAGATAGAAGTACATATCACAAAAAGATTCAACATTTGTTATTTGAAGAATGGTGGAATGAAATGAAAAAAGCTGATTCTACAGGTACTCAATTCAAGCCGGCAAGAAAGAAATATGAGGAATGTTGTAAAAAGTACGATAAACAATACGCCCGTTATCAAATTTATGGAGACGAAGATTTGACCATTATTAAATTTTGGGCAGAAAATCGTGCGGAACAGATTCTAAAAGAAATTTGTGTCGATCCCAAAAGTTTAGTAATTGAGCAAGTGCAACAACCGAGAAAAATAAAGACTGGTTGGAAATGCATGGTAATTTATCGTGCGAAGAATGGTTTTGGCGGTTATGTACGGGAATCGTTGACATTGGTTTTGAAATATAATGCCGATGATGGATTGTACGAATGTATTAACGTATATTAATGCATTATGAGCGGATGTCTGATTTTAATACTCTTTGTGGTCTTGTTGTGTTTTGGCCCCGTTGGTTGGATTTGTGCAGCTGTCTTGGGAATTATATTATTGACGCAAAATAAAAAGACAAAAGCAGGGTAAATTACCCTGCTTTTTTTATATTTGTTATAACCGAAACATAGCTCCATGATAGACCGAATTAAATTCTATATTGACGATGTTGATATAGATACCGTAGAAAAAAGATTAGATTTGGCACCCATTGGTGTCGATAGATATGAAGCAGAAACCTATCTCTCGACCATAAAGAATTTAAAATTTAAATATGTTGGTCGGCGATTAATGGTTGAGGGATCATTGCACCGGTTTGCAAAAGGAAATAATTATTCTTTATTTACAATCAAAGAATCAATCGAAGCCATGCGGACCTTGGTGGATATTATCGGCATCCCTGCTGAGAAATATATTGTATCAAGTATAGAGATCGGAATTAATTTGCAAATGGCCTGCGAGCCGATGCGCTATATACAGATGGTGCATAATTATTCCGGCAGACCATTTATTCCGATGACGCCGTTATCCGGAACAAGCCATTATGCAGGGGCGAAATGTCCTTTATCCGAATATACGTTAAAATGCTATGATAAGACATACGATGCAATTCGGAAAGGCCGCGTTCCCGTCAAGAAACGTCATTTGATTCCGGAAAATATCTTGCGTTTTGAAGTGATGCTGAAAAGGAAATATCTGCGAGCGCATGGATTTCGAGATTTCAGAGGGACAGGGCTAATGAATTTTCATTATTACAGTATACTCAAACGGCAACTGAAAGATTTTTTTGAAAATGTATCGTTCCGAAATTTTTATTTGAAATATGACGAAATATCACAAGATGTTGTAAAAAGATATATCTTTGTAACATCTGCTGATTATCAACTTTATCTGGACTACTTAAAAAAGCAGGTCGGAGAAGTTGAGTATCGAAAAGAGAAGCGTGCGACAATTAATTTTCTGAAAAGAATGGACGCGTATAAAACAGCGCGACTGGAACGGGAAATTAAATCTAAGTTCTCAGAAACGCTTGCAGAACTCTAATCGTATAATGTAAATTTTTCTAACTCCAATATGTATGAAAAAAATATATACTGATTGGATATATAAGCAAAAGCATAAAAGAAAGAGTGCTAAACTATGGCGTAGAAGATTAAAGTCTAAGAATAAACATACTCAACAGTTTATATCGAAAAAAGGGCTTTCTGTTAGATATGGTGCACAAGTAAGCCAACATTATAGTAAGGTATTGACAGCTCCATCGAATTTCTGCATAAAAGAAAATCCCAATGAGGTTGTCCGGTTTATAAATAGATTAAACAAGTGTGTCGATTCAAGAACCAGTGTTTTTATTAATTTGGAACGGATCGTTTCAATCTCACATGATGCTATAGTTATTTTACTATCACTGATGACGCAATTCAAGGCATTAAGAATTCCATTTAATGGGAATTTTCCAATCGATCAAGTATGTAGCCTAAAATTACGTCAATCTGGTTTTTTTAGTAATTTGTATGATTCCAAAACTATTATTAGATATGATACATCGGCAAGTTCTAAAAATATTATTCGAAAACATGGTAAAGAAACTCATGGTAATATTGCCAAAGAATTAATTAAAATATGTTCGATGAACATATGGAACCAAGAATGTCGATGTCAAGGAGTATACCGAATTTTACTTGAGCTTATGCAAAATACACATGCACATGCATGTGTTGAAAAAGAAGGTGGCGAAAATTGGTGGCTCTCGGTTAATTATGATCCCGATAAAAATAAGGAATGTTTTTCTTTTGTGGATTATGGTGTTGGTGTATTTAAGAGTTTGATGAATAAAAAGGCAGGTAACAAATTTTTTGGAGCATTAGACACAATACGTCAAAAATTGTTGGAACCTAATAATGCTAAAATTCTCAACTTGATTTTAGAGGGAGAGTTGCATAGGACCTCGACAGGACATTATTATCGGGGCAAAGGACTCCCTGGCATAAAAACTGCTTTGGAAAGGAATCAAATAGATAATTTGTACATAATTACAAATGATGCTTATGGTAATGTTTGTAAAAATAAATTTGTAACTTTGCAACATTCTTTTAATGGAACATTTATCTATTGGGAATTAACGTCTAATAATATTAATTGTCATGGTTGAACATTTGAATATAGCTAAAGATTTTAGTGATACTCCAGGGCCACGATATAATAAAGAAGGCACATATTCCGGTCAATCTTTCCGAGAAACTTGTTTATATCCAAAACTGAAAGCGTGTATTGAATCAGATAACAAATTAGTAATTAATCTTGATGGCACCCAAGGATATGGTACATCCTTTCTTGAAGAAGCTTTCGGCGGTTTAATTCGGGTAAATCATTTATCATATGATGATATAAAAGAACATACTGAATTAATATCAGAAGAAGAACCATATTTATTAGAAGATATTGAGCAGTATTTATTAGACGCTAAACATGATGCGCAGTTGTAATGCATTAACAGATATAATACAGTGTCTTAGTATTATAATTCTTGCATTTTTTTTTGATGCATTTATTTTCAAAGACCTAAATATTACATATGATTGGAATATTCCTATTATAGATATAATAGGATTTATTATTACTATATGTTTAGCATTGTATATTGCGCATGTTGTTGAGAGAGGTCGAGAAAAACATAAAGCTGATACGGAAATACTCATTGATATAGTCCGATCACTAACTAAAGAATGTGAATTAGTTTCTTATCGTATTTATGAAAACAATTTAGGATATATACAAGCATCTGCATTATCAAAAAGAATCACAACGCAAATAAGCAATTTAAAAGGAATATTACAAAGGCTTAGTGTTGAAAGTGAAGGTATTAATAACACGTTAAATAGTATCTCGCATTCTAATAGGATGCTTCCCAAATTATTGACAGAGATTGTATACCAAGAAAATGATCCTAATAATTATTTAGAAGTGGAAGATGATCTAATTACTAAAATTGCCCCCGCCCGTGTTGGTCGCATTCAAAAAGCATTGGATAATCTAAGAGGAAAATTATATGCATTAAGAATTGAAATTAACTTGATTCAAGAATAAAGCCACATCATCTCCCACGCCGTGGCTTGAATAAAATCGACATCCTTGCGGTAGCCTGCGAGGATGTCTGCTTTTGTACGGTTTAGGAAATCGTCGATATTCGCGCGTTTCGTGCGCATGGTGCTACAACTGCCGAAGTAAACGATCCGATGCGCTAAAAACCCCTCCAAAACGTCTGCAATCTCGCGTAACGTCACGAGGTCCCGCCCGATTTGTATTTTATTTGGTCTGCCGTGAAAGGCAATGTATAGAATCGTATAGTTCCGGTAGCGTTCGAACGTGTATTGCCGCAAATATTCGAAGAACTCTTCCCGCGTGTTGCACTTGCGGTAAATGTATTTTATCCCTGCGGCATCCCGCAATATGTCGAGCATCGGACGTACGCTTTGTTTGCACCGCGGATTCGGTCTCCAATTTCCCTCCAAACAATAGATATTCCGGGGTGGTTGCTTCTTCATATCCGTATCTCTTTAAAGACTTCGTAAAACCGGGGTAAATCCTGCTCGCGGATAATCTCGTCGTTGTAAACTTCGAGCATCTGAATACTCCGGTGACGACTGTATTTCGACACCATCAATAATTCCCCTTTATAGGATTTAATTAACTTGGTAATAAAAAAATGACGAAAGCCATGCGTGCTTCCGTCGATCTCCAACTCTGCGAATACCCGTTTTATGATCTCCCGGACCGATTTGGTCGTAAGCCTTTCACCCCGGCAATGGTTGCTGTCACTGCGGAACAGTGCGCCGCTCCGGAATCGGTACCGATTCAGATATTCCCGCAGCACCCGGACCGTCGAGGGGTGCAAATGAATCGGCTCCTTATCGTCCCGGCCTTTGCCGCGGATCAATGCGGTCTTGTTCCGCAGGTCAATATCCCCGACATCCAACCGGACGACCTCGATCTGCCGAAGCCCTTGAAACAAAAAGAGAGCGACAAGCGCTCTCAATCTCAAATTTTGTGGTGTAGGCGGTAAGTCGGAACAATACCGTTGTAACTTTCCGATGTCGGCATCCTGCAAGCCCTCTTTGCGGTGCAGTCGGCTCTGCGTGAATCCGCGAACATGATCCGTAATTTTCTGCGGAATCAAATTCAACCGATGCAACCCATCCAAAAAGATTTTCGCCGCAATCAGGTATTTGTTTTTGGTCGATACGCTGAATGTGTCGATACCAGCTAAATACCGTTTATAATCCAAAAAAGAATTACGGTTGATGCCGTGTGTTTCCGCATACCGAATAAAATGCGTGATCCGCACCCGGTATTCGTTGCGTGTTGCATCCGTGACATCCAGTGCGCCGAATACCTCGTTTTTCAGTAATTCCAACCGATCCGACCGAATAATCTCGTTTGTCATGCAGTTTTCTGTGATTTGTTACCGTAAAACTACAAAATAAATTCTATATTTGCAAACGTAAGTATTTGATAAATAGGTATTTAGAAATTGGTGAATGTTTTACCTATGTTTTACCCGGGGCAAAGAAAAACCGTCGCAAGTTATTAACTTACAACGGTTTACTGATGCGATTTTGTGACACCGACAGGACTCAAACCTGTAACCTTCTGATCCGTAGTCGTAATTCGGCTATTTTTGGCTATTTTTAGCGATTTTGATTTTATTTTGCAAATCACTGTATTTCAGTGGTAAATATAGTCATTTTATCTTGATTTGTTTTTGGTGATTTGATTTAATTATGTATATTTGTGTGTAAATTGTGTACCGCAAATTAAAATTTATACACAAAATGAACTACTCGAAAGACGGCGTAACGGTTGCCGCAATGTTTGATACCGCGCACCCGAAAAAGTCCGGTAAGTGCCCCGTAAAAATCCGTGTTACCTACAATCGAGTGCGGAACTATTATCCGACCGGAAAGGATTTATCGCCGGAGGAATGGGAAATACTGCCGACTACAAAGGTCCGTGCACTTGTGGCGATTCGCAAAGACATCGAAAGCAGCTATCAGATCGTGCGGGCGGCTGTTGAGGATTTGGCAGGGGCCGGCGGGTTCTCGCTCGATGCCCTTAATAATCGTTTGAAGGGTGCGGCGTCCGATACGGTAAATGCGATGTTTCGGGGTAAAATCGAAGAACTTAAAAAGGCCGGACGCGTCGGTAGTATGCTTGTTTATGATAATGTACTGAAAGGCTTGGAACGGTTTTCCGGGTCGCGTATCCGCTTCGAGGCGGTCACGGTGTCGTGGCTGGGGAAGTATGCCGATTTTCTGCGGAAAGAGGGCAAGACGCAGACAACAATTGCGATTCACTTGCGCCACCTCCGAGCTATTCTCAATGAAGCAAAACGGTTAGGGACGATCAAAGACACGCAATATCCGTTCGGTAAAGGGCGGTATGAGATACAAGCCGGAGAAGGGCGAAAACTGGCCCTTACGCTGGAGCAAATCGGACAGATAGCCAACTATGAGGACGGAACCGAGGCAACGGCCAAATACCGCGATTATTGGCTGTTCCTCTACTTGTGCAACGGGATTAACGTTGCGGATTTTGTGAAGTTGAGATACCGGGATATTGTGAACGGCGAAATATGCTTTGTCCGGCAAAAGACCGAACGCACGACCAATACCCGCAAGGAAATCCGGGTAGTTGTCACGGAGCGGATGCAGGCGATCATCGACCGCTGGGGCAACCCTCCCCGGCATGATAACTTCATTTTCTCGGTCCTTGACGGCACGGAGGACGCAATGCGGCGAAAGATGAAAACGCTATACATAACCCGTGCGATCAATAAGCGCATGAAGGAGGTAGGCGAAAAGCTCGGTATCGGCAATATCTCGACCTATACGGCCCGTCATTCATTCGCCACAGTGTTGAAGCGAGCAGGCGCAAACATTGCCTATATCTCCGAATCGCTGGGGCATCAGGACCTCAAAACAACGGAAAACTATCTTGCCAGCTTTGAGCGAGAAGAACGGGTAAAGAATGCGGAAATATTAACGAAATTTTAAATCAAGATGAATAAGTTATTCAAATGGTTAGATCAGATTGAGACCATCGTATATACAATCGTAGAGTGCGATGCCGGTGATATGTCGTATGATGATTTTTTACTTACAGGGGGGCGTCTAAAAAAAACTTATCGGGATGAGTTTTACACACCCGATGATGATAATTTATCGCGTAAGAAGCCCGTTTATAAAGATATTACTCAAGAATTGGAAATTATATTAAGTTCTTCAAACCGTGAAGGGGGAATTTTTCTACTCAAACGCATCTCTAAAAGATTGGTTCGAATCTATGAACGGATGTTAAGTTTAAATTTGTATTGGAAGGAGTGGACAGAACGGCCAACACGTACAACAATGGGAAATTACTTATTGCAATATCCTAATGACTTAAGGGGATTTGTGCGCATATCACTTATCCAACCAATATTATTCGGTATTGATATTCTTGACATATGCACTGATCTAAATATAGGTGGTAAGGATATTAAACTAGATATTCCGAAAGAATTATTATTGTTTCATAATGTTTTAAAAAGGTATGAGCAAAACAATAGTAATGATGAATTAGAAAAAAACAGCAAATATCAAACCATTCCACGTACCCATCGAATAGCTGCAGTTTGGGGGTTGATTGATGAATTGAAACTCCAAGCACGTATGGATAAAACAACCCTTGCTGCCTTTGTTGAAGCAGTCACAGGCGGAAATATAGAAGCCAAACCCAAAGATACTGTAGCTTATAAAGACCCCGGATCGACTGCAAAAGAGGCCGCCGACGAATGGCTAAAAAAAATAGGGTTGAAATGAAAATTTAGGACGTCCGACGTTTAGTCCGACGCCCTTTTTGTTTGCTCCTTTGCATCGTGATCGATCACTAACGCCCGGACGCGGGCAAGTGTTCAATTTTTAAAACTTCACGATGCTATGGATAACACCGTTATCGTCACCACTCCCGCGCAGTTACGCGAAATCGTCGCCGACGAAGTGTCGGCCATTCTTCCTAAACTTGCCGACTTCCGGCGCAAGAACGAACCCGTCGAAACCGACGGAATGACTGTCGAGGATGCCGCACGGTTCCTAACCGAGCAGGGCATACCCACCACACGTGCTACGCTCTATAGTCACGTCTACAAAGATACAATCCCGTACAAGAAATTTGGACGCCGAATCGTGTTCTCGAAAAAAGAGTTTCTTGCGTGGATCGAAGCGCGCACCACGCGCCCGGAGGATAAGCGGACAGCCGCCGCGTTGCGTATTGCCCAATCAGCGAATAACCATCAATAGATCAGGGGTATGGATCAAATGAAGATCGCCGCCGGCACTCGATATGAGCACGCAGCGGCAACCCCTGATGTCCCTGTCAGCAAAGATACGCAAAAATCTTTGGCTTTCCATCAGAAAAGGGTCTATAATTTACTCCAGTCGGGCAAAAAATATTCCGTCGCTGACATTTCGGCCGTGTTGAGGTTATCCGATCCTCGGAGCTGCATACGCTATCTGAGGGCAAAGGGTATTTCCATCCTCGACGAGTGGGTGCCCAGCGAGCACGGCAGTAGGTTTAAAAGGTATTTTATCCGGAAGGAGGTGCGGAATGATTAACAAGAGCTTTTATGTATGGTCCAATGATGATAAGTTCAAAGGAATAAATGCGGTTGAAATCTTCATCAATTCAAACGGCGGTATCACATTGCGCGAGGAATGCGACGACGACATACCAATTGAGATGCAAAGTCTCATCATCTTATCCCCCGATATGGTGGATGATGTAATCGAAGCTTTACGTGTGTTAAAATCCGAAATGCAATAGCGCTATGGCAAGACCAAGAAAAAATAATGCGGAATATTTTTCGCATGACGCCAATATGCGCGACGATTTGAAGATAAAAGCTGTTCGCCGTAAATTTTCGCACACGGGGTATGCCGTATGGAATTATTTGCTTGAAACTCTTACAGATAGCGATTTCTTCGAAATCGTGTGGGACGATGTAATCATCGACCTACTCGCAGCGGATTATGGTGTAACGGTTGAATTATTGGACGAAATCGTCAATTACCTCGTGAAAATCGGACTTCTGTGCCTTGACGGTAATAAACTATACTCTCCGTCTCACCGCAAACGCCTTGCCCCGTTAATGACTGAACGAAACAGGCGACGAAATACAGAACAAGATTCTACAGGGGTTTTACCGGTGCAAAACTCCGGTAATACGGAGGATATGCCAGAGTTTTGCCAAGATTCTACAGGGGTTTTACCGGGGTTTCCTAAAGTAAAGGAAAGTAAAGTAAAGGAAAGTATAGTAGAGGATAGTAAAGGGGGTTATAAGGGGGACGATACGAGCGCCGATAATAGCACCGAAGGTATGAATGCGGGAGGCTCCGCCCCCGCGCCCCATAAATACTCCGAATCTTTTTTGAAATTTCAGAAGTGGATAACAAACAGCGCCCCGCGGGTTGCAAAGATGAAAGAACCGATGACCGAGGAGCAGTACCAAAAGTTGAAAGACAAATATCCGACCGAGCAAATATGCGAGGTATTACAGGCAATGCACAATTACGAGCCGTTGATACGAAGAAATAGATCGGCCTACTTGACAGCTTCGAATTGGCTACGCCGCCACGATCAAACCACACCCCAAAAACAAACGCCCCATGAAACGCGAAAAACAAATTTCCTATAACCGTCCGGCCCCTGTTGAGGGGCTTCCGGAATCGCCCGAACTCGAAAGGGCCGTTTTAGGCGCTTTAATTCTCGAACCGGATCAATTATCCGACGTGACGGAGATCGTCGGAATTTCGGCCTTTTCTGACCCAAACAATGGCAAAATTTACGGCGCGATGCTCTCAATGTTGGAGCAGGGCAATAAAATTGATCTTTGTATGCTTTCGCAGCATCCGGAACTCAAGGGGCGGGAGATGGTCCGATACTTGGTTGAGTTGACCAACTCGATAGGGTCGGCCGTCAACGTTTTGGATCATGCTCGGCAGCTCGCAGACATAGAAGCCCGGCGCCGTCTTATCATGCTGAGTTATGAAATCGCAGCCAAATCCAGCGCCGGAACGAATTCCGCCGAGGAGATATGCGAATTGGTCACAAATCAGATTGCGGCATTAGTGTCCACAACAGCCCGCGTGAGCGACCTAATACCGCTGTCTGACGCTGTTCGGGCAACTATTGACAATTTGGAGCTGCGGCAACAAGAAAGGCAGGCCGGCCAGTGCATCGGCATTCCTACCGGGTTGCAGCGGCTCGACGCTCTTACAGGCGGCTGGCGTGGCGGGCAGCTCGTGGTGCTGGCTGGACGTCCGGGAACGGGGAAGAGCGCTATGATGCTACATTTTGCCCGTGCTGCGGCCGTGTCAGGCGTTCCGGTGTGTGTCTATTCGCTGGAAATGTGCGTGGAACAGTTGACCGGGCGAATGCTTGTCGGCAGTTCGGGTGTAAGTTCGGGAGAGTTCCGCACCGGTAATGTTGACGCTTCGGGCTGGACGAAGATCGAGAAGGCCGGCGCGAAGCTTTCTGCAATGCCTGTTTACCTCAACGACCGGGCAAATCTCACTATTGGGGCTATACGCTCGCAATGCAAGGCGATGCGCCGCCGGGGACGGTGCGGGATGGTCATTATCGACTACCTGCAACTGCTCGATACGTCAAGCCGTAACCCGAACAACACTCGCGAGCGTGAGGTCGCCGCCGCCAGCCGTTCGGCCAAACTGCTGGCCAAGGAACTCAATATCCCGGTTATCCTGTTGTCGCAGTTGTCCCGCAAGGTTGAGGACAGGTTGGACAAAAGGCCGCTATTGTCGGACTTGCGCGAGTCGGGAGCCATCGAGCAGGACGCCGACATCGTCGCATTCCTCGATCGGCCAGCAATGTATGGCCAAACCGAGATCGACGCAGGACGCTACGGGATTATTCCGGCTGAGGGGGTCGGGTTACTGCACATCTCAAAAAACCGCGAGGGGGAGATAGGGTGCATTTGTTTTCGACATAACGAGAGCCTGACCCGGATAACCGACTACGAGAATACGGCGGACGCAATCGGGGAGGCCGAGCCGTTTTGACGTAATGCGCGATTTGAGCGCATGAAATTTCATGGGTGGAACAAGTACCCACAACACGAAAGAAAATCGAAAATTCAGAAACAGGAGATGAAAAAACGTATGTTTTACCCGCCTTTGCGGGACGAGTTTACAAAGACTGACCGAAAACGGCGATAAAACGACGATAACAACCATTTAAACGAAAAGATTATGAAAGCAATTAAGATCGACAACCAACACGGCATTGGGCTAATTCTCGGCCGTACAACCACCACGATTATCGACTGCCACGGTATGCGCAAGGGCGACGACGAAATTATTCTGTACGTCTCCGATGTCAGTGATTATGACACGGATTTCATACAGAGCGACTGCGCTATGCTGCATTTTAGCCCGGCGCAGGCCAAAAGATTAGCGCGTAAGTTGTTGAGGCTGGCAAAACAGCAGGAAAAACAAGCGTAGAACAAACTAAACAGGCTTAAAACATCATGAACAACGAAAAACTAAAAAAGATGCTGCATGCAGCCGAAAAGTACGGTGCAGATGCCGTCTGCGAAATGGTCGCAGAGCACACGGGACAAAATGGTTCTGAGCGCATCGAGGCTGTATCCAGCGGTATCGGCGACGATAATGCGTCCCAAATCGCAAATCTAATAAATGCCGGAACCCAGCGCATCATCGAGGGTGGCGAAAAGCGAACCCCGGATAGATCGCTGGCAGTTGATCCTTTTACCAACTTACCCATGTAATCATGTCAAAGAACAGCAAGAGAATCTGTATAGGGCAAATGCCCCTTCAGCATGGAATGTATGAATTCAGATCGGCCGTAGATAAATTACGGGAGATTGTCACACCTGCCGTCCTTGCCGAGTTCGGCGAGGAATTGACTGCAGACAACTTGCGGGACATTATGAGCGGCGGTACAGCCATTCGCGCCCGTATGACGGAAAAATTTAATGCGGCACTAGCCCCCATAGTATTCCCCGCAGAACGCAGCCAAAAAGAGGAGCTATATACTTCTTTGTTGGAGCAATTCAATGAGATTTGCCGCAAAGTTCAAAAGCGCTTCGAATCATTCGGGACTGTTCCCGCAGACTGCTACACGGTAGACAGTAACGGTCAGGTAACTTTTGATTCTGAAGTCGCTGAAGCTGTCTTTAGCGAAGCCGCTAACTTGTATATAGACGATCCGCAGCAAATCGAACTTTATAATGCTGCGTTAAAAGCATTATCCGCATTGCAGGAGCTTGACACACTCGCACGCAAATATGGAATGTATGCAATAAACCGAACAAACTACCGGGCCATAATCGATATGGATATTGAAATGTCCCCTACTATGGGCGTATTATCTGCAACTCAGGTTTTACGCATCAATCCTTTCGCCATACAACAAGGATATGACGGCGGCCTTTTCAAAACTAGGTCCATATAAATCAAACAGTAACCATGAAAGAAGAACAAGAAAGCCAGCAGTCCCAAGGAGTGACGGCCATCGACTACTCCGAGGAAGAGGCAAAGAAGCGCGCTGCGGAATGGGCGGAAACATTGCCCGACGCCGAATAATCCAAACGTACAACAAGATTTTTAACAACTATGAAAAATTACGAATCAATTATCGAGACCTACAAAGCGGCCATTCCTCAACTGGAGGCAGCAATACAACAGTTGACGGCTTCACGGTTGAAAATATCTACCGAGAGCCTCAAGGATATTGCGACGGATAACAGTAAGAGTATCCGGGCGCAAGCACTGCGGATCGCAGCCGAAGACGCAAAGAAAATAAATATCGTGACAACCCGCCAAACGCTCACGGATCAGGCTGTTGAATACCTTAGCAAAGTAATAGACAATTCGCAGCAGGTCGTTCATGAAGCGCTACACCTCGGCAAGGAGAAGGCACTCGATTATACTGCCTTTGTGGTGAACGGCGATAAAATCGAATTGTCTGCCGAATGGCTTGCAGATCAAGAGCGGCAACGCCTTATTGATGTAAGCACTATGCGGGGGCGTGTACTTCAGCAGTTCGACGAAGTGCGCCGGGCTGTTGAGGCTCTGAACGCCTTGGTCGCCTGCAACAAGAATTACAAAATGGGGTTGCTCCCCGCCGGCACCCGATACCGGACAATAGCAACCATCGACGAGGACGGAAAATTGGAATTGCATTCTGAAGCATTGGATTTTCTGGGATAACAATAGAGACGGGTGGGGAAAGCCCCGCCCATCTCACTAACATCCATATTCACTATGCTATACCCAGACGGACAAATATACGAACAATCTGGGGAATGCGCAAGAGGAGAGAAAGGATAACCAAAGGATTTGCAGCTGTCGATGATAGGACCGTCTGGACGCTTGAGTTGAACCGCGATGAACTGATGATAATTCTGAATGGGATTAAAAATCACCGAATAAAAGGGGCGCGTATGAAACTGGCGGCCTTACGGGAGCAGAGAAACCGACGGCGCGATCCCGGTAAAGCAATCAATGTAAAATCAAAAAAAAAGTAAAACCCATGAACGAGAATAAAAACGCACACAAGGACATTGCGACAACACCAAGGCCCCAAATGGCCGCATCCGGAAGGCTGGATTTCATCAGTTTCCGAATAGCCCAAAAGAGCTACACGATATACAAGATGTCACCCCGGACCACGGCGAGAATCATGGCCGCCCGGCATATCGGCAAGGGATCTGACGGCAGCAAGGCGTGTATCGTGGCAATGGCCCATAGTATTGCGCTGGCCGTCGCTGGAAGCAAAAGCATATTCGCGGATCTCAAGGCGTGGTTTATATGCCGGCGGATTATGAAACGGGCATCTTTCGCCGAGTTGTTTGACTGCTACCAAAAAACGCTGATGATGATTCCGCTGGAGGATATTTCTGCAGTTGCCAGCGTAATAAGCGGATTGGCTGAAACTGTAGCTAAAGATGCGAAATGATACACCTGTGAATCATCGAAAAAATAAATTGCAGAAAAGCATTGTTTACTATTGCTTTTTCACGGGACCGCCGCAATCTTTGTACTGAGCTTATGAAGGAATAAGCCACGGATGATAGTATAGTGCGATTGGTCTGTTGGCTTCCTGAGCCGACAGACCTTTTTGTTTAATCCGGGTGCCGAGGGGCACCGCAAAAAAAAAGTTTTATGACTGATTTAATGACTCTGGCGAAAAGCCATCCCGACACCACCGTTACCGTCAAGTTGAAAGACCTGATGCGATTTCATGAGGATATCACTGCCGACCTAGAAAAAAGATTGCTGAACAAACTTGTCGAGATTAGAAAGGATGATCGCTATCTATCAATAAATCAGGTATGCGAAATATTCTCAATTGATCGAAGCACGTTGTGGAAGTGGCAGCAGAAGGGCCTTTTGGTTCCCTTTAAAGCCGGGACCATTTGGCGATACAAGTTGTCGGAAATTCGCGCAATGGTCAACAAAGCCACCAATAAAACAAACAAATAAAGGGGTGACGATCCGAGCCGCAACAGACATAAAAAATACCCGCGTTTCGCAACGCAGGTAATGTAAAATTGCACGCCACCTAGCCAAAAAACTAATGTACACGCACAATAACCGTTAAAATTTAAATAATTGTTATGAGCGCACTATCATTCAAAATTACTACGGATACCGCAAAGATAAACAATTTCCGTAAATCGCTTGAACGTTTATACGAATTACTCGAAAAATTCCCGTCCAAATCAAGCGGATTCAAAGTTATAAACCGCCATATTAGCGATCTGGAGACTCGTGTAGATCAGGCTATACGCAAAATTGCCAAGATGCAGCAACAAGCTGCGGAGTCGGCGGCTAAAGTGGCCACCCCTGCCACCCCAACAGCGACTCCCAGCAACAGCAAAACGACATCAGGGAGTCAGACGGCCCAAGCCGAAGCAGCAGCATATAAAGACCTGATCGGCACCATCCGAGAAGCTAGCGCCCAAAAAAAGATATATACAGCTCAAATTGAGCTGTTGAAAACCAAGACGCAAGCACTGACGGCTGAGTACAATGCACTTTCCAAAGCCGAAAAGAACAACGCCGCAGTCTCGCAGGCACAAAAGGACAAACGGCTGGACCTTTCGCTGTCTATTGCCAAAAACAAAGAAGAACTGGCGCTATATCAAGGAACCCTGAAGAACATTATCAAGACAGAGCAATTCGCCGAGGGATCCATTAATAAAATGTCGCAATCGCTGACCCGGATGAAGAATATATACCGGAATTTAAGCGCAGCAGAGCGGGAGGGGACACGGGGACAAACCATGCTTAAAAATATCGACACACTCGATACGAAGATTAAAGAATTGGATGCGGCAATGGGGGTACACACCCGCAATGTCGGTAATTATGCTTCCGGATTCAATATGCTTGGATTCCAGATTCAGCAAGTCGCCCGTGAATTGCCGTCGTTGGCGTATGGCCCGCAGATTTTCTTTTCGGCCATATCCAACAACCTGCCGATGCTGGCCGACGAGATTTCACACGCGAAGAAATCTGTTGATGAATTGAAGAAAGCCGGGCAAACATTCACGCCCGTATGGAAGCAGATTGCATCGTCCATCTTCTCGTGGCAAACTTTGCTTGTCGCCGGAGTTACCGTACTTACCCTCTACGGAAAGGAGATCGTAAATTGGGTGTCAAACCTTTTTGCGGCAGATAAATCGCTGGACTCGGTAATTAAGAATATTGACCAGTTCAACAACCAAGTTACAACCAGCAGAGAGGAGCTACAACGCGAATTCCGGGCTTTATCCCAAGCAAAGAAAGGTACTGCAGAATATGCTTTAGCACGTCAGACGATAATGGATAAATACGATAAATATTTGTCCAAACAGCGCGCTGAAATACAGAATCTGGAGGATATGCGTGGTGCCTATGAAGTGCTGTTGAAAAGCGTTACTGCCACGTCTGTAGCCAAAGGGTTAGAAGCAGCCAACAATAGTGCTATGGAGGAGTTTAATGCTTCTATGGAAGAAGCATTTAAAGGCGTTCAGGCTAAATTTATTGCAAAGTTCGGCAAAGAAGAGGGAGTTGCTTACTTCACAAGATTTCGCGAAGGATTACAAAGCGGGGTTCCTGAATTAGAAAAAGAGGCAAAAGAAATTTACAAAAAATTTAATAAAGAGTCCATAGTCGAAACTACAACTATGGTAGGCAATCGCCCAGTTGTTACTAAATCTATTAAAGTCACTAATACCCTTTCAGAAGCAGTAAACAAGGCGACTAAAATACGCGAAAAATATAACGATGTACTTTCTGCCAATAAAATTGCAATGGATACCCTGCTGGATATGTATAACATCTCGGCAAAAGATATTGACAAGGATGGTAAAGCGACAGAAGATATAGTAGAGCAGAAGAAAAAGGAAATCGCGGAAATCGAAAAAATTGTAGCCAAGACACCCGAAGAAGTTGCCGCCCGCAACAAAAAATTGGAAGCGGCACGGAAGGAGTTGAAGGTATTGGAGAATTTAGGTCTTGCGACGAAAGATCAAATTGAATTAGACAACACACGAAAACAAATTCAGCGCGAAATGCGAGATGCTGGATTTGAAGCAAGACAGGCGGAAATTGACGTAATGCCGGAGGGGATAGATAAAAATATCGCCCAAATAGAATTGGACTATCAGAAGCGAGAAGCCGCCATCGCAGATGGAGCAGAGCGAATCCGTGAACTGCAGAAGAAAGAGTTAAGCCGAGGACAACGCGAGTTAATTGCAGCGCGCCAACAGGCTATTAAGGCGTTGAAAAATAAAGAATGGGATACTGCGTTTTTGGCAGAAGCGGGAATAAAAGACCCCAAGACATATTTAGATGACCAGCTTGAAGCGTGGAATGAGTACTACATGAAGTACGGGACCATTCTCGAAAAGATACAGGCTACAAAGGAGTATTACGACAAAAAAATCAGCTTAGCAAAAGACGCGGGAACGGCCGAAGCATTGAGAGCCGAAAAAGACGCCGCGATGGCTGCCCTTGAGGTGGAGGGCGGCGACTTTGTCAATAGCCTAATCAGCAAGATAAAAGGAGATATAGAAAAACTAAAGCGCGAGATAAAAGCTGCATTAAAAACGCTTGAAGATGAATTTAATAAACTCCCTTCTTCGGATTCTGAGCTGGGGGATGACCTGCGAAATAAAATAAATGTTCTTCGAGCGCAACTATCTGCTATTGAGAAATTGGACCCCGTTAGCGACGAAAAGCACAGCGAATCCTTTGAAAAGTGGCAGAAACTATACAGCACGCTCACTAAAATTGAAGGACAATTTAACGACATCGGCGAAACTGCGGGCGGTGCGATGGGGGAAGTAATATCGACCGCGAGCAAGATTACGACCAGCTCGCTGCAAATGATCAATAGCATCAAGACCCTTGCAGAAAATTCGGCAGAAGGGATTGAAAATACGGGAGAAGTAGCCGCAACCACCATCCAAAAAGTAGAACGGGCATCTGTAATTCTGGCCATTATTCAAGCTGCGTTGAAAATCATACAAAGCATTGCCAGTATATTCGGAGATACGGAAACTTCAATGGAGCGGAATATCCGAGAAGCCCAAGAATTAAACGAAGAGCTGCGGGTGATGAATGAACGCGCCCGCCTGAATGCCGATGTATTCAAAACTGTTTTCGGAGAAGATGCCTTTGGGAATTACGTTAATAATGTAACAGCCTTAACTGACGCCATGAATGCCTATCAGGCAACAATGGATAAAATTGCAAATCGTGGCAAAGAAAAGTATGTAGAATTTGGAACAGGTAATACAGGTCTGGCTAATTTATGGAAGGATGATTTTATCTGGGAAAGCGTTTCAGAGTCTGTTGCTAACATGATGAATCAAGTTCAACATTCTACATGGTTCCGAAGCGCAAAATATAAGAAATTAAAAGATGTAGTCCCTGAATTATTCGAAGAGAGCGGCGTGTTAAATATGCAAGCCCTCAAAGAATTTGTAGAGGGGAATAGCGATACTTTCAAACACCTCTCCAAAGAAAATCAGACATACCTCAAAGAACTGGTAAATAATTGGGAGACATATGAAGAAGCGATAAAGGCAGTCAATGACTACCTCAATGAAATATTCGGCGAATTAGGAAACACACTGACCGACGCACTGGTCGATTCTTTCGAACAAGGAACAAATGCCGCGGATGCCTTTGGTGAAGCGGCTGGCAATATGCTTAAGAATCTTGCAAAGCAGGTGTTATACACGGCAACTATAGGACCCGAAATAGAAAAAGCGCAGAAAAAAATTGACGCCATAAATCGGGACCTGTCACTCTCAGATGAAGAGAGGTACAATGCACTTGCCGGAGTTGTAGATACAATGCTTGATGATGTTCTTGCCCAGCAAAAGGTAGGGCAAGAATTATGGGAGCGGCTCAAACAGGCCGCCGAGGAGCGCGGTCTGCAGTGGGAGGCAGAAGCAGCGGGCCAAGAAGCGACTTCTCGCGGTTTTCAGGCTATGTCTCAAGATACCGGCGACGAGTTAAACGGCCGATTCACGGACATTCAAGGCAAAGTCACCGACATTCGAGGGTATGTAATGGCAATGGCGCAAACTGGAGGAATTATAACCGCCATAAACAACATCGCCACTTTAGGTGATAGAATAGATCAGATGTCGGTCGCCTGCTATGAATCGTTGCGCTTTGACGCGGAAACCCTTATCGAAGTGCGCGAGATAAATTCCAGCACTAAAAATATGGACAAAACCTTAGCACGGATCGAGGAAGGGATAAATAGCATTAAGAAAAATACTGAAAGCCTCTAACGCTTTTTACTACATGAAGATAAAAAAAGACATAGCAGACCTGAAAGCGTTTATGGACAATATCGAAGACGAGGTTGTCGATTTCATGGATGAAAAAGCCCACGAAGCACTTATTGAGCAAAAGGCAGCTCGACTACTATCTGGCAAACGCGACTATTTAAACCATACATGGAATCTTCGCAGTTCACTTGGTTATGCCGTGACTTATAATGGCAAGGAAAAAAGGCGATTTATAGGGGATCAAAATCATACGGATCCGACAGCGGGTGTCGAAGCGAATAAAGCCCTAAACGAAGTAAATAAAGCAGGTACGGGCGTTATTTTCGTCGATGGAATGGATTATGCGTCCTTCGTCAGCTCCAAAGGCTATGATGTGATAGATACCGCAGAAGCTTATCTAAAGAGAGAATTAAATAAACAACAATAAAAATTGGAAATGTAAAATACAGACTCTCTTTAAACAGTGTCAGTGTACCAATTGGATAACATCTATTCCGGAATGTATTTTTAAAATAGATTCCGGAATATTTTTACCAATCGCCTTATAATATGCTTGACATTCAGCTTTCCACTTTTCTACATTACATCCGGTTATTCCATTTGCAGCTATATCTTTCCGTACATTGTTCAAGAAAATAGCCAACACAATTTCTTCTGCCTTCTCAACATTATTTAATAAAATATATTTACGAAGCTCCCAAAAGGTGTCCTCTGGGGTATTTTTATCGACTGGCTTGTTTTCTTTAATCGCATGAACATCGTTTGTCATTTTCCACAATTTAAAAAATAGGATAATTTGCAAAATGCCAAACACAAGCATTATAAGGCCCAAAATAATGTAAATAGTTTCCATCTTATAAAAAATTAATAAATCAAATATACAATTTCATATTGAAATATCCAAAAAAACGAGGCAGCTACAAAACAATTCTAAGACCAAATAAAGGCCGGAATGTATCCGGCCTTTATACTTAATTGGCTACGCTTACTAACTTTGTTAGCGTCCGTTATGCCTCGTACCCTTCGTAATAGTACGATTGTTCTATTCCCTTGAAAATAACATCCCGATCCTCCGTGCGGTCAGTCAATGCCGGTTGTAGCAGGGCGCGTAATTCCAGATCATTGATCGGACTGCGTTCCATAGCCTGCAAATACAAATCCTTATCCACCTTCCGCCAGTCCACAACCTGCTGGAGATGCTTTTTCAGCATCATGTCAAGCCAGATACGGGTGGCCCGTCCGTTGCCCTCCATGAACGGGTGGGCGATGTTCATTTCGACATATTTTGCGATGATCTCCTCAAAGGTCATGTCCGGCATTTGCTCGATTACCGGGAGGATGGCACCCAGATAAAGGCAATTTGCAAATCGGAAACCGCCCTTTGCGATATTCAGCGTCCGGATTTTTCCGGCAAAGTCGTACAACCCACCGAACAAATAGCGGTGAATCTCGCATAGCCCGGCCACGGTTCCGACCTCTATGCGGTCGATGTCCCCCGATTCGAATAGGGCGCGCGCCTGTTCAAGGCTTTTAGCGTCTATTTCGTCCGTTTTCTTTCCCATAATTTATTCCCCCTTCTCTACTTTAATAAGTTTGCCGCAATGCGGGCAGGTGATCGTGTTCGTCGGTTGAGGGGCGAAAAGTTCCTGAACTTCAACGTTGAGAGCTGCGGCGATCTTTCGCAATGTTGTAATAGTGGTATTTCCGTTAATTGCTTTTGATAGACCAACACGAGAAATACCTATTTTTTCGGCTAAATCGGTTTGCGTCATTCCCTTACTTTTGAGAATTTCCGCTATTCTAAAATCATTATCCATAATGTAAACATATTGTTTGATGCTACAAATATATAAATTAAACTCATTGTGTGCAAATTATTCATGTTTGATAATAAAAAGTTGTCAAAATATTTGTGTGGCTGAATAATTATTGTTTACTTTGCATCATCAAACGACAACAAAAGGTTTACAGCCATGAAAGCAACCTACAACAAATCGAAGATCATGCGTAACGCTTGGTATCTGAAACGTGCTAACGCCTCGATGTCGTTCTCGGCCTGCCTGAAGAAGGCATGGCGCAACGAGAAGCTGGCGATACTGACGGCGAAGATCGAGAACCGCCCGACGGAGCAGCCGAAGGCCACGGAATACCGCCCGCAGCTGTTGACGGTGCCGGCGGACTACTACGGCAACAGCAGGACCTACTACGGAGACTAACGGCAACCGGGGGCGGACCGCCCGTCCCCCTTCAACACTCATTACCGAAATAGACAAATAGCGAGATTCTCGCAAAACCTCGATAAAATTATGAAAGAGAACGTAAACACGACGAATTCCCCGGAAATTGATTGGCGAGCGGAGTATTGGAAAGGTGTACGCGATTACATCGAACAGGGTGATCGCCTTATTGAGGCGCACCAGCGAATAATCGAACTAACAAAAGAGCTTACAGAATGCCGTGATATTTTGGCCGGCAGACGCACAATCAATCAATACCAATGCAGAACCAGCAAACTAAATTAATACCATGAATACAGCATTAACCCGGTCCGACATTCGGACAATGGCCCGCAAGGCAGCCGATTACATTACCTTCCACTGCGACGGCATAAGCGAAGGTTTCGAGATCACCCACAAAGGGTATATTGCCTTCATCGACTACGAGGCGAAAGAGTGCAGCGACGATATGCAGGAATCCGTGACGGTTCCGGCGGTCTGGGACGCCGAAGGCAAAGAGTATCCCGATATATCCGAAACCTTGCAATTGATGTTGAACTAATCATCTAAGATTATGATCTACGAACTATCCTTTGAAGGGCATACGCTGGGATATTTCCCCAGCGAGGCCGAAGCGGTCCGCCGGGCCGGGTTCCTGCCCAAAGGCCGATATACGGTCCGGGAATGGGCCAAAGACGGCGAATTTATGATGTTTGATCCCTCTATCAATAACGAATATGAATACGCAGCCAAATAACCCGTCCGACTTTAACAGCCTTTCGGAACTCTACATGAAAGCCTGCGAAGCCCGGTTTCAATTACTCCAAGAACGCAGCGAATTAGTCATGGAGAACTTCGAACTGCGGATGCAGCTGCAGGAACTGCGGGCGCAGGTATCGCCGAGCAAGGCCGATCAAAAGCCGAAAGGATTATTAATGAAACTTACCCGATAAAACTATTGCATCATGAACAGAGACCAAATTTTACGCCGGCATGACGAGATAACTGCGGAGACAGATGCGGTAATACGCAGAGGGAAAGAGATTGTTGCCAAATTGGAAAGCGGCGCAATAAAACCGGAGGATCCGCAGGTAAAGGAGGTGCTCCAGCAGCTTATAGAGCGACGGAGGATCGGCACCGAATTTAATGCCGAGTTGAGCAGGCTGGCAGATGAACAACATAATAATACACACACTCAATGCTGAGGAATTCGCGTACACCCCAAGATGCCCCAGCCGTCAATTCGGGCGGCTGGGTTCGTTATTGGTGGCCGATTTTTCGACTGCCAAAAATGGCAAAGCCGTTCGGGGAATCCCCCGAACGAATCCCGATGTGGATTGGTTGTTAAATACGGGGAATTCCCGTCTTTAAAATCAAACAATGATTGTAAGGCACTTAAGAAATCTTTGGTTGACTGGAGCCGGAAATAATCGTCCAGATCCTTTCTTTTTAAATACCCATTTTTCTGGGGATTTAAAGGTGTCTGATTTGGCACGTTTAAAAACAAGGGCAAATCAGCCCGTTGCTGGTTATCAGCTGATTATAAGAAAATGGCAAGATTACAAGGGTATTTACAATTTGGCAGCCGAAAAATCGACTTGAAAACGACTTTATGTCCCAAAGGTTGCCCCAAGGTAAAACAAGCGTAAAACAAGCGTAAAACAAAAAAAACATCAAGGTTACGTCAAGGGTAAAACAGAAAAACCGCAAGATTACTGCAAGGGTGAAACAAATACAAAAATACGGCAAGATTACGGCAAGGGGAATGCAAAAACACCAAGGTTACACCAAGGGTAAAAAGGGTTAGATTAGGGTGAGGTTACAGCGAGGGGAAAATCAACCCCAAGCAAGGATAATTTTTCCACGTCCTTACGCGCGCGAAGCCGATCATCTGAAGCCGGCGTATCCAGCACCAAAATCAAACCTTTAGAACAGTTTAGCGCAATAAAAGAGTGTTTGCACTACGTAAAATTCAAACTTATAGAACAATTTAACAGGGGTAGTACAAGGATTAAACGGGGAGGTTACGGGAAGGGTGAAAGTTACTGGGGGAAATTTTTCCCTCAGTGAAGTCGAACGGATCAACGAACGCAATTTTGTGCCGGTTTAGGGGCAGCGGCCGAACATGTTTGCTGGGGATCGACGTCTTTAAAATGGGCGAAGTTGTGTGTAAATTGTGTACCCGCACTAAAACGAATCAACCACCTACATTGCTGTAAGTGGTTGATTTTGAGAGTGACACCGACAGGACTCAAACCTGTAACCTTCTGATCCGTAGTCAGATGCTCTATTCAATTAAGCTACGGTGCCGAATTGCGAGTGCAAATATAGGGCGAAAATCCGAAACTCGCAAATTATTGGGCGTAATTTTGTGAAAAAAGATGCCCTGAAAAATCGCATGCCGGCGCATCGGACCGATTGTCAGGGGTTTGTCCGCTGACGATCAACGCATTGCTTCCTCCAGCCGGGCCTTGATATTTTCGCCGCGCAGGTCTCTGGCGACGATAATCCCCTCCGGCGAGATCAGGAAATTCGCGGGAATCGACGAAATGCCGTACATGGCGGCCGCATCGCTTCGCTTGTCTGCGTTCACGCCCAGCACATTGATCCATGGCATATCGTTGTCCGCCACGAACGTTCTCCATTTGGCGGCGTCGTTGTCGAGCGAGACGCCGTAAATTTCCAATCCCTTGCTTTTGCAGGCGGCGTATGCCTCGCGCAGGTGCGGGATTTCCCGGCAGCAGGGGCCGCACCACGTCGCCCAGAAGTCGAGCAGTACCCAGCGGCCTTTGCCGACGATCCCCGAAAGCGCCACCGGTTCGCCTGCGGCATCGGGCAGCGTGAGGTCCATGTAGGGTTTGCCGATCTCGGTGTTTTCGGTCGCTGCGACTTTTTCGGCGATTCGCTGCAGGATGGGGTGGGCCTGCACGGCGGCCGGAAATTGCTTCAGACGGGTTTTGGCTGCGGCGATGTCGTTGCCGTCGAATTCGTAGACGGAGAAGAGGTATGCCCCGAAAAGGTTGTCCAGATTGGCTTCGATGCTCTCCGGAACCAGCTTGTTGTAATCCGCATAGAGCGAGTCGGCCGGTGCGTCGAGGGGAAGTTCTCGGAATTTGCGGTCGAAGTCGGCCATTCGCTCGTCGAACTCCCGTTTTCTGTCGTTCAGCGGCGTGCCGGATACCGCGTAAACCCGTCTGTCGTCCGTCGGAACCGTACGTATCTCGCCCGGTTCGAGGAAGATGACGGCGGTGCCGACGGGGATGCGTTCCTGATCGGCCAGCCGGGCGATCTCCGGTTCGGCGACACGACCCTTTAGCCGGATCGTGCTGTCGGCGCATACGATGCCGGCGGCCAGTTCCGTACGGCCGCTGCCGATCAGGAATACCGAGTCGCCCGGTTCGAGTCCTGCGTTGCCCGTGATGGAGTAATTCGGACCGCCGCATCCGCAGAGGAGGGCGGCCGTCGAAGCCGTGAGAAGGATTTTCTTCATATATCGTTCGGTTGCTGTCGAAAATTAGGGTTTGCGGTGCGGTTACTTGATCTCCCGGTCGGGGTGCTCCCTGAGGAATTTCTCCCAGCTTTGGGAGCCGCCTTTCGATACGGCCTTCTTGCCGCCGCCCAATCCTTTGACGCGCTCGTTGCCCATCGCGGCATTGAGCGGATTGGAGATCGTGAAGTGGTGGCAGAGCGCCACGGCCATGCCGTCGGTGGCGTCGAGCCGCTTGGGCGGCTGTTCCAGCGAGAGGATGCGGCAGACAATGGCGGCGACCTGCTCCTTGGCGGCCGATCCGCGTCCCGTGATGCTCTGCTTGATGCGCATCGGGGCGTATTCCGAAACGGGCAGGCCGCGGCTCAGCGCCGCTGCCATGGCCACGCCCTGTGCCCGTCCCAGTTTGAGCATCGACTGCACGTTCTCGCCGAAGAACGGCGATTCGAGCGCCACTTCGCGTGGGGCGTACTGGTCGATCAGCGCCCCGACCCGTTCGAAGATATAGCGCAGTTTGACGTACGGATCCGAAAGCTTGTGCAGGTCGATGTCGCCCAAGACGACCGAGCGCACGCTGCGTCCGTCGATCTCCAGCACGCCGTAACCCATGTAGTTGGTGCCGGGGTCGATGCCCATGATGCGGTATTTTTCCGTTGGGGTCATATCGTTCGAAAAAGCCCCTCCGGACGGCGTGTCGCAGTTCGGAGGGGCAGGTTGTACGGCGGTGGTTATTTGCCGAGCAGCTCCTCGACCTTTTTGTAGAGGTCTTCGCCGCGCAGGTTCTTGGCGACGATGTTGCCCGAAGCGTCGATCAGGAAGTTCGAGGGAATGCCCTGAACGGCGTAATCCTTCGCTGCGGGATTGTCGAAACCGTTCAGGTCGCTGACCTGAATCCACTTCATGCCGTTGTCCTTGACGGCGGCGAGCCACTTGTCGCGGTTGTTGTCGAACGACACGCCGTAGATTTCGAAGCCCTTCTTGTGGAACTTGTCGTAGGTCTCTTTCAGGTGGGGAACTTCGCCCATGCAGGGACCGCACCACGAAGCCCAGAAGTCCACGAGCGTGTATTTGTTGGCCGGATTCTCGATCACCGAAGTCAGGGTGACGATCTGGCCCTCGGCGTCGCTCTGCAGGATGTTGATGTAGGGTTGGCCCACGTCGGTGCGCTTTTTCTGCTCGGCGGTGGCTTTCAGCTCCGTCAGCTCTTTGGTCTGCTGCATTTCGGGCGAGAATTTGGCGATCTGGTCGAGAATCTCCTGCCCCGAAAGCTCGTAGGCCATGTTGGGCATCAGCATGACGCCGAAGAAGTTGTCGCGGTTGGCCTCTACCGAGGTGCGGGTCAGCTGCTCGAACTCCTCTTCGATCGCTTCGCGCCGCTGGTCGGTGGTCGCAGCGTCGCGGTACTCGGTGATCAGCGCGCGGCTGGCGGCCGTGTAGGCTTCGGCGGCGTCGTTGGCCGGGGTGCCGGTGGTGTGGCGCACCTGCGGATCGTCGGCGTCGCTCTTGATCGAGATCGTACCCGGTTCGAGGATGAGCTGCATGGCGAACGCCTGCGGCTGTCCGTCGCGCGAGTCGAGCAGGTCGTGCATCGCGGGCGCTCCGGCGGGACCGCTGAAGCGGAACTTACCCGATTTCACGACGGCCGAGTCGATCAGGCTGTCCTGCTGGAACAGGTAGACGGTGCCTTCGAGCCCGGCGATGTCGCCTTCGACGACGTATTTGGGCTGCGTGCTGCAACTGCACAGCACGGCTGCGGAAGCTGCGAAGAGAAATGCTTTTTTCATTGTGCAAGAATATTGGTTTATTTTTTGAGTTCTGCCAGCTGTTTTTCCAGATTGTGCACCAGTTTTTCCAGTTCGGGCAGCCGCTTGAAGACCGCCGCCGAACGGTGGTACTGCATGCCGGGCAGCGCCGGGTAGCCGAAGCGCACTTCGCCGTCGGGCACGTCCTTGTCCAGTCCGCTCTTCGAACCGATCTTCACGAAGTCGCCGACGTTCACGTGGTCGGCGATGCCGACCTGTCCGGCGAGGAAGCAGTTGCGCCCCACCCGCGAGGTGCCGGCGATGCCGGTCTGGGCCGACGATACGGTGTTTTCGCCGATCTGGACGTTGTGTCCGATCTGAATCAGGTTGTCGAGCTTGACGCCCCGGCGGATCACCGTCGAATCGGTCTTGGCGCGGTCGATGCAGGTGTTGGCCCCGATCTCTACGTCGTCTTCGATCACCACGTTGCCCAGCTGCGGAATTTTGTCGAAACCGCCCGCGGCGTTGGGCATGAAGCCGAAACCGTCGGCGCCGACCACGGCTCCCGCGTGCAGGATGCAGTTGCGGCCGATCCGGCAGCCTTCGTATACCTTGACTCCGGGGTAGAGGATCGTGCCTTCGCCCACCGTAACCCCCGCTCCGAGGTAAACCTGCGGATAGATCTGGCAGTTTTTGCCGATTTTCACGCCCGCTTCGACCACCGTGAAATCCCCGATGTAGCAGTCGGCGCCCACCTCGGCCTTTTCAGCGACCGAAGCCAGCTTGCTGATGCCGCTGCGGCGGGGCTTGGCGGCGTTGTACATTTCGAGCAGTTTGAGCACGCAGGCGGCGGCGTCGTCCACCTTGATGAGCGTGGCCGAGACCTGCTGCGAAGGTTCGAACGAACGGTTTACCAGCACGATCGATGCGCCCGTGCTGTAGAGGAACGTTTCGTATTTGGGGTTGGTGAGGTAGGTCAGCGAGCCCGCCTTGCCCTCCTCGATCGAAGATACGGTGTGTACTTTCGTCTCTTTGTCGCCGACGATGTCGCCGCCTAAAAATCCGGCGATCATTTCGGCCGTGAATTCCATCATAACGATTCTGTTTATAAGTATTTGTTTATGTCGATTCCTTTGGGCATGAACTCCTCCACCGAACGGCCGAACGAAAGCACCTCGCGCACGGTCGACGAGGATATGTCGGCCACGGGCGAGGGGGTGAAGAGCATTACGGTCGTGATGTCGGGGTAGATGCGGTGGTTGGTCGCCTCCATCGTGCGCTCGTACTCGAAGTCGGTGGTGTTCCTCACGCCGCGGATGATGGCGCAGGCGCCGGCCTTCTCGGCAAACTCGCCCGTAAGCCCCGTGTAGATATGGGCTTCGACGCGCGGATTGCCGGCGTAGAGGTCGTCGATCAGCCGCTTGCGGTTGGCGGCGGTCAGCAGCCCCGTTTTCGCGGTGTTGTTGCCGATGCCGATGACCACGCGGTCGAAGAGATTGAGCGCTTCGTCTACCAGCGCGGCATGGCCGCGGGTGAACGGGTCGAACGATCCGGGGAAGATTGCAGTCCTTTCCATATCGGACAAAGGTAATAATATTTGGGAATAGGGAGTTATCTTTTCCCGATATTTTGTCCTACCGTTCGATTTTTACGTACTCCGAATAGACGATCCGCGTGTGCGGATTCGACGGGACGATCTCCTGCCGCAGGGCTTTCGTGCCCCAGCGGATGAAGAGAAAACGCCGCGGAATGCGGTGTACGACCTGCCGCAGGGTGTCGGCGCTCTCCACGCGGCACAGGACCGAGTCGGCGGTGACGGCGCCTTCGACACGCACCCACGCGTCGCGCCAGCGGAACAGCCGCAGGGTGTCGCGGACGACGAGCGTGTCGCGCAGCCGCACGACGACCGTATCGCGCACCGGGGTCCGTATCTCGACCTTCGTGGCCGTGGCTGTCCGGGCCGCGGCTTCCAGACGGCGGAGTTTGATTCCGAGCCGGCGGATTTCGGCGGCGTCTGCGGCCCGCAGCTCTTCGAATTCGGCGCAGCGCAGACGCAGGGCCTGCACCGATGCCGCCTCTTGCCCCAGACGCGTGCGGTAGCGTTCGATGCCGGCCGCAAGGGCGTGTTGGTTCTGGGTCAGGCGGCGGTTTTCGCGGCGGTAGCGGCCGTAGCCGCATACCAGCAGAGCCGTCACGGCGACGGCGTAAAGAAACAGGTATTTTTTCATGGTGAAACGGGTTTTCCGGCGAAGATAGCGCGGGCCGGACCCGTTCGGTTTCTACATTTTCGGAAACAGCCCGCCGAGCGATTGGGCGACCCGTTCCGCGAGAATCGCCATGCAGGGATGTCCGTCGCAGTGGGCGAGGGCGGTGACGCCCCGGTGATCGACGTAGAAGAGTTCGTCGAAGCGCGGCAGCTCGTCGCGCATTACCGGGCGCTCTTCCAGTTCGAGTCCCGCCGCCTCGACGGCCCGCAGGCCCAATTCCCGTTCGACGCAGGCTTCCGCCGGGGAGACGAACGCCGTTTTGCCCCGCACGGCGAACAGCGGGGCGTCGTCGGCCGTGCGGACGATGCCGTCGCCGTCGCAGCGCACGGCGACCGATGCGCCGTGCAGACGGGCCTGCTGGCGGGCCAGTCCGGCGGCGGCTTCGCGCGCCGAAGTCGGAGCTTCGGGAAACGGCATGTCGTATTGCAGCGTCGCGGCGTCGGGCATCAGACTGCGCAGGTCGTATCCCCGGTAGAGCGATATGCCTGCGGATTCGAGCCGGAAGGCGGGATCGCCCGATGCCGGAACGACGATCCGCACGAACTGCGAGAGGTCGCAGTCCGCAGGCGCCGTCTGCGCCGCGAGTGCTTCGATCTGCCGGGCGAGGGGCTGCTGGCGGAAGCCTGCCGGCCGGCCGAAAAGCTCGCGCGACCAGCGGTCGAGCACGGCCAGATGCGCCGTCAGGTGGAGAGACCTGCCGCCGAGGATGTGAACGGTCTGGTATAGGTAGACCTCTTGCATCAGAGTAGGAAGATTTTGAGCAGCAGTTCGCGCAGCAGCTCCCCGTCCGACGCTCCGCCGGCGTTCATGCCCTTGCTCTTGGCGTCGTATTCGCGCAGCAGGCCGAGGATGTTGAATACCCTGCGGTTGTCCCAGTTGGCGGCGTTCTGCTTGATCTCGCCCAGTACGTAGACGTTGTTTTTCTTGAGGATGCGCATCAGCTCGGCATCGGAGGGAAAGGGCATGCCCTTGTGGCGCGCCGTCCAGCGCAGGTAGTTCACGATGAACAGCTCCTTGAACTGGCCGAACAGCGCCAGCACGGTGACCAGCAGCGGGTTGTCCTTGGGGTTGCGGGCGAAGTGCTCGGCGATCATCAGCGCGCGCGCCATGTCTCTGGTCACTACGGCCTTGCATAGCTCGAAGTTGTTGAAATCCTTCGAGATGCCGATGTTGGCCTCGATGTCGGCGTCGGTGATGCGCTTGGTCCCTTCGGGCAGCGATACGACCAGCTTGCCCAGCTCGTTCGAGATTTTCGAAATGTCGGTTCCGAGGTGGTCGGTGAGCATCGAGAGCGCCTTGGCGTCGATGGCGAGTCCCTTTTTTGCGATGAACTGCTGGAGCCACGAGGCGATTTCGTAGTCGCGCGGGCGCACCGATTCGAGTACCGCTCCGTTGGCGGCGCAGCCCTTGTAGAATGCCGAGCGTTTGTCGGCGTTCTTCTCCTTGTGGCAGATCACGAGGATCGTCGTGGGCGAGGGTTTCTGCGTGTAGAGCGAGAGTTTGTCCAGTCCGCGCAGCTGCTGCGCCTCCTTGAGGATGACGACCTGATACGAACCCATCATCGGCATCTGGCGGCAGAGGTTGATGACCTGCCCCGCCTCGGAGTCCTTGCCGTAGACGGTGATCTGGTTGAAAGCCCGTTCGGCTTCGCCGAGCACCGTCGTCGCGAGCCGCTCGGCGATGGCGTCGATAAAGTAGCTCTCCTCGCCCATGAGCAGGTACACGGGGGCGAACCGCCGTGCGGCGATCTCCTGCGCCAGCTTTTCGTATGCGGCGACGGAATCTTTGAATTTCAGTGCGCTTTTGGCCATATCTCAGTCATTGGTCCGGCCGAGCCGGATGCGGGGCGGGGCGTTTCCGCCATCCCCGCGGCGGAAGGGGCTGAATCGCCGCTCCCGGTCGTGTTATACAATCTCTTTGGTGATGCGCAGCACGTTTTCCGTGTCGGGCGTCAGGCGGTAGCGGTCGTCGATGCGGCGGCCGACGAGCCATA
>ERZ1694706.143-NODE-143-length-37466-cov-12.386170_pt1 | contig 37466 bp, 50 predicted proteins | sample MGYA00581716_ERZ1694706 | MGnify/ENA primary metagenome ERZ1694706 (study PRJEB42213, sample SAMN07424529) | human gut metagenome | biome: ENVO:00009003; feature: ENVO:2100002; material: ENVO:00002003 | host: Homo sapiens | place: USA | collected 2014 ... | reverse complement strand
GATAGGCTCCGGTCTCGTGGGCTCGGAGATGTGTATAAGAGACAGATTTATATTTAACTGTTAATTTCCTCCGATTCTTTTAATTTCATCCGGGTAAATAACCACGAATGATAAGATAAACATTGCGATTGCTACTGCAACCGGCTGTGATGCACTGTCAAATCTCCAGAACGGCAAGTACGGTGACATACCGCCGATTAGAGCTGACAGAATTAATGCTTTTACCATTTTTATGTCCCTCCAATTTTTTTGTGTGGTATACTCTCATTATGAAAGGAGGTGTTTTTATGGATAAGTTACAAATCGCTCATGATCTGGCTGTTGCTAAGGTATGCGCTGAATTACCGGGAAGCCTGGACAACTCTCATATCTGCCAGAGATACTTCAAATACCGCGCAGAGTTTGTTGATCTTCTGGATTCCCATGATGAAGATTACTTTCTCAATGAACTGGATAAAGAGAAAGTAAATAATTGTTCTCCATCTCGGCGCTACTTTTAATCGTTAGACTTTTCACCGGATGTGCTCTTTGTTGTTCTGCCAATATAGAGCACATCCTTAAGGGAAAACTGAATTTTGTTATTAATTCCGTTTTCATTCCATTCGTATTCAACAATTGACTGTTTGTCGAAATTAATTTTTTCATACACCTCTGCCGGGACACGCAACGTCTCTCCGTTTTTAAACTTGATAATTGTTTCATCGGCAATCTTCATTTAGATCATCCCCTCTCTTATATTTATTCTTATGAACTCTTTTCACCTTCACCTTTTTCTTCCGCTTCTGCGTTTTGAATGAAGATTTCTTCCCAGTGAAATGCTTGAAGTCGTTCGGCTGGCTCATGTACGTGTTACCTCTTTTATAAATTCGTACAACGCCTTGTAAATTGGGGCTTCATTCGGAAGCTTACGAATCATTTCGATAATCTTATTTTTCTTTTCCTCTAACGCCATATTCTCAAATTCATCAAGTTCTTTTTTATTCATCCTGCAACCTCCTGTCCCAGAAACTTATTCACGAAATACAACTGTCCTTTTCCGCTAACTTTTGTCGTGCGTGTGATTCTGACCGAACCATCTGGATTCTGGACATTGGATTCTTTGATTTCGAATAATCCCTGCTCAACGTATTTCTGCTTCGGCATATTTCGTGAGCTTCCAGAAACCATCAGGTAACCATTGTCTCTCATCCACTGGAATAACCGCTTCTGCCCTATTTGGTATCCGTTCTGGCAGATAAGTTTTGCTAAGTCTCCGATAAGAATTGATGTATGACTTGCAGATACCGCATCTGCGAAGATTGTTTTTGGCCTATCAGCTTCGATTTTCTCCACAAGAGACTTATTTGTATCTTTCAGCTTCGCAATGGTCTGGTCTGCCATCTTCAATGCTCTAGCAAAAATTTGTTCTGGCGTGTTCCATGCTTTTTCGAGGTCTATGAAATACTGTCGGTATTGTCTGCCTTTTTCTGACCGCTGAATCATGCAAATCTGTTTTGCCATGTCTATAGAAACTTGATAATCAGAAATTTCTCTTTCTGCTCCGTTATTTACAAGTGTGGAACTTTTCACGCTTGTAAAATCGCTTCCCTCAGTGAAACCATATGTAGACATTCTTTCAAACCATCTCGAAAATCTGTCTGTAATTTCAAGCCCTGCATACAGCTCTCTGGCTGATACAGTAGGTTGTTCACTACTGTAATTAATAGGTATTAACTGTTCCGTAATATCGTCTCCTCTCTAATTACTATCTCTAATTGTTGCTTCTTCTTTCTGAGTATCACTCTCAACAGTATCAGCAACACCATTCATGTATCCCAAAATGTAGTGTTGCTTATCTGCCGGAAGCTTATTGATTCGTGTTGTTACATCTCTGATAAGCTGTCTCTTTTCTTCTGACATTTGTTCACCTCCACTTCTCTTACGTTATGAACGTATAATATCACATCTATAACGCATTGTCAACGTGTTTTTAAATATTTTTACGTTGACAACGTATTTTAAAAATGTTATACTGTTACCATAAAATAAAGAAAGGAGGTGGGTAAATGGGCGAGCGGTTGAAAGAGCTGCGAAAACACTTAGGGCTTTCAAGAGAAGACTTTGCAAAAAAACTTGGTTTAAAAAGCCGTGGTAAAATTGAAAATATAGAACTTGGAAGAACAGTTCCAGATGACGATTTTCTAAAATTGATCTGTACTACTTATAAGGTTTCTTATGACTGGCTTGTGAGCGGCGACGGTAACATGTTTATGGACGACGATGGCGATGCGCAGGCTATCGTTGATTCGGTAATGACCGGGGATAATGAATTTGCAAAAAAAATCCTTGTTAAATTCGCAAAGCTTAGTGAAGAGCATTGGAAACAGCTTGAAGAAATTTTGACCGAATTAGAAAGCAACTAATAAAAAAGGACTGGGGTAAAAATCCCAGTCTTTTTTTGCGTTTTAACTATACTATAAGTCCTTTGTGTATTATAATATATAAAAAATCACCAAGGAGGACTTAAATGAGAAAAAGAAAAACTATCGACAAAATTACCAAAAAAATAAAATGCCCGGCAATCACTTGTCGGAGCGCCAATGTGCAGATAATTAGCAGGGGTTTCTTTTCTACTAAATATCAATGCAAAAAATGCGGGCGCGTTTTTAAGGGATAGTCCAAAAGCCAAATATATATTGGTGGGGTAACATCTTTACGGAGTATAAGAAAACTAAAGTAGAGGATTCGGAATTTGGAGAAGAAATGGGAACTGCCATTGCGGATAAAATCAATGAAATGATAGGATCAAAATATGATAGTTCTAAGTTCGAATATTATTTTTCGGCTTCTCCAGATGATTTAAAAACAGAATAACAAATTTGCCCCTGTAAACGCAGGGGCTTTTATTTTTACTTTTCTTTTAAATACAAATATTCTAACAGTTTATATACCCGTTTTAATGTTTCTTCTGTTTTAACCTTTTCTAATAAAGCCATTATTTTCTCTTTATAATCCATAAATATCCCTCCCTGTCACAACTACCACCTACACCATAGTATATGTCCGGCTTGCGGGAAACAGAACCGAACATCAGTTCGTTTTCATCATTATACCACCTATGTTCCCTCTTGGCAACTGCCAAATGTACACATGAACTTTTCTTATTTCATAAGCAAACTTTGCAGTTCCAAAGAAAATTCTGCTTTCGCGAATATAACATCTGACATTGCAAATTTCCTTGTTCTTGCTCAACTCCTGCATCTGGACGGAATAAATTTGTTCCGCAGCTTCTTTTGTGATCTGCGCATCTCTGCGGTGGCGTTCTGCTATATCATGTGACGGTATATGCACCACACAGAATATTTCGTAAAATATCAGGATGAGTACGACTATCCTGTATCTGTTCTTTTCCATTGCTACCAACTCTTTCTAAAAATATATCACGCATTATAGCACAAACTTGCGTAATTTTTCCGGGAGGTGCAAAATCATGGAGTTTTTCTGCAAAAATAATCTACTTTTTTGATATTTTACTATGCACAGTTTGTATGAGGTGGTATAATATTGTAAAATTTTAACAAGGGAGGGGATTGTATGAGCAAAGGTGAAAAAAAGAAAGATTCAACCCTGAGCGTCATTTCCTGTATTTTGGCAGGTGTGGCATTCATTCTTCCGCTGCCAATTATCCTGTCGTTTCCTCTGGCTCTCGCAGGAGCAATTGTAGGATTAGTAGATATTGGCACAAAGAAAGAGGAATATAGGCATATTGGCTCATGGTTCGGAATTATTGTCGGAATCATTGAAGTAGTTTTTATTGCAGTGCAGTATATGAGATTTCTTTAGCAGAAAAGAGGGTTTTATGAAAAAGAGAGTTTGCGGAATTATAACGATGTGTGCTTTTTTATGCATTTCGCCTGTCAATGCCAGTGCTACTTCCTTTGACAACATTAATGAAATGCTTAATAAGATCAATGGTGAAGATGGGTTTGTCGAAGCATCTGAATGTGTGATTGACAAAAACACTAAATCCTTGCATCTAAGCGTCGTTATAAGTGAGAACGTGCCAGATGATGAAGTTGGCACATTTGCTTCAAAGGTTTCCGGTGTATTGTCGGACGCATCTCAGCAGGATTGGTATGATTATGATTATGTTACTGACGATTTCTATAAAAGTGGTTATGATGGAGTAGTTCTAACAAACGTTTGGAATTTCAAAAATGATACTCTGGCTTGCTCAATTTGGGATGATTCACTGTCAATTACGCGCCTTTCAGACGGAACTAAATTAAAAGAAGCTGTTTTAAAAGATGTAGAAAGTGAAAATTCTGATTCTCAGGAAAACGAATCTCTTGATGATACCGGCAGGCTAAATCCAGGTGTTTATATTATTGGCGAAGATATTCCTGCCGGAAAGTACACCTTTTCAATAACCGACGGAGCAGGAATTATCAGCGTATATGACAGCTACGATGATTATAAGAATGATGATTACGAACATTCAGAAGAATACCATGTCGCTTCAAAAAAATATAAAGAAAGTCTTGGTTCTGACTTAGAAAGCATTAATTCTTTGTATTCCAGTGAAATTGGGAATCTACCGTTAGAGAATGGAATGTGCGTAAAAATAGATACTGTTTCAGTTTTATATTTAGCGAAATAAACAAGAGGGGCAACCGCCCCTCTTTCTTTTGCCTGTCGTTCTCGCAGGCAGTCTCTCTATCCACACATCCTCCCGGACACAGAAACCATATTTTGCGAATTATGTCAAACTTTAATGCTTTACACTAACAATTTCAAGTGCTACACTTTGTTTGTGGGACAATAATACCACAAGCAAGAAGAAAAATGTGTGTACTGTCAAAATCATGGCGTATTTTGACAAATTGAGACTACGAAAGGAGGGTGCGCATATGAGAATAGCCATATGTGACGATAACCAGCTTGAAGTTGACTTGTTTAAAGAGTGCGTATCGGGATTCTTACGGCGCAAAAGAGATTATCGCTATGAAATCAGCGAGTATTCAGCAGGTTATCCACTTGTTGAAGATGTGAAAGAGGGTAAATGGTACGATGTAATTGTACTGGATATGATTCTGGAAAATGAGAACGGTTTGGAGATTGCGAACCGGCTCCGAGATATTGGATATGATGGAAAGATTATTTTCTGGACAGCCGACGATTCTCATCTGCAAGAAGCATTTGACGTCGGTGCTATGCAGTATGCGGTCAAGGGCAAGGAATACGGCAGAATATACCGGGCTATCGACGAGATTCTGTCACAGATGAGGGACGAAACATTGACGTTCAAATTCCGCAGGCAGATAAACCGGCTCAAATATGATGAAATTGAGTACGTCGAGAGCCAAGCAAGAGTTTGCCATATTTTCGCTACAAATAACCGATGTTTCGTGACCACTTGTAAGCTGAACGATCTGGAAGAAAAGCTGTCTGATAAGCGATTCTTGCGCTGCCATCAGAGTTATCTGGTGAACATGGATCACATCCAGTCGGCAGGAGATAATTTCATCATGGATTCTGGGGATGTTGTCCAGATAAGACAGAATGGGGCAAAAGAAATCAAAGAAAAATATGAAAATTACATAAGCTGACAGCGAAAATGACCGCCAACCCGGGAAGGAGTAATTGGCGGTCATTTTTAATGTCACACTTAAAAATAAAAGGGTTTTGCAATACGAACTACTATATCGAACATATTTATTATAGCATTATAAAAGTCATATTACAACTGTCATTTAGAAATATCTGTAATTCTAGTGAATGTTCCTTTTGGAATAAATTCAAAAACGAACCCATCATCGTTCGGATAAGGGATGCGGATGAAGTACCATTTCAACCCTGAACTGTCGGTTTCTGTGTACTTCATCACCTCTACAACTGCACCTTTTTTCAGTTTTGGAAACATCTTTGACGGGCTGTTTTTGTTTGATTTTGTATAACATTTTGTGCCCTTTTTAATCTGCGCAATGTAGGCTCTAGTGTTCTGTTTTTTGGCTGTATCTGAGTCTGAAACTGACGTTGTATTTTTAACTAAACTGTAATTTGGAGTGCAGAATTTTGTCCCCGGAAGATTACTGTTGTAGTAACTTTTCTGGCATACACCACCACCATTTGCGATAATTGTAGAGTTACCAGAAGTATTTCCTTCGACTGTCCAGAACCGATCTCCTGACACTTTTATTACGATTCCAGTATGCGTAAATTCTCCGTTTCTGTAGAAAATAACAATGTCTCCGACTTTTGGATTGCTGTTCAAAGTAAACAAATCTGCCATTGTCGGGCAGTAAACATATGGCCAGTGTTTTAAAAGTTTCTTTGCTGTATCTAATCCGAATGCTTTCATCATGCACCATGAAACAAATGCAGCGCACCACGGCTCCCCCTGATAATCTGGTTTAATATCCCGCCAGTATTTTGTGTAATTATTTTCTCCCGCGTTTGCAGTCTTGCTGTCAAGTTGGCTATTGCTTGCCTTTTCGAGATAACCAACTTCATTTTTTGCGATCTGGATTAATTTGTCAATTGCGTTCATGCTTGTCTCCTCACTTTCTGGAAAATATGTTTTCAGTGCATTATAAACAAATTTCTGTCTGTCCTTATATGCTCCCACCTGGTTCCCTGTATCTGTCTGGCAGGCTGCATAGAGATTATCGAGTGTATATGATTTCTGGGTCTTTGCCAGAATCCTCGTTACTGCTCCCTGTCCGCCTTGATGTCTAAAGTTCACACACATAGCTTGCGCTCTAATGTCCGTAACACCCTGTTTAAGGGCTTCTTCTGCATAGGTGGCTAATTGTTCATCCATAAGGCTATCTTGGCATTTAATACCCAAATCGGACGAAATAAGAGCAACTATGGTATTAGCAAGCTGTGACACTCTGGAAATATTAAAACATTCCCAGTTCGCGGTCTGAACTTGTTCCAGAAGTCTTACCTTGTCTATCTTCTCCCACTGTTCCGGGTCGGCATCGTAAATTCGTTCCAGAAGTGTTTTAGCTTCGGTTGCGTACCACTGTCCTGCCCCGATTGTAATTGCGTGTTCTTCAGAAGAATTGGTGTAGGCTTCTGTGAAGTCGGAATAATCCTGTTGTCCGTAAACCTGTCCACCGGTTTCAACTGCATAAATAATCTTCCTGAGAACTGTTTTCTGTTCGTCTGTCAATACAATCCGCTCCTTTCATTGTTTAATCAACCATTGTATTCTTCGAATCTGTATTTTTGTTGAATGCTCGGATATTTATTGCGATCAACTTCGCTCATAAACATGTCAAGCGGTCTGGCGTATAATTTCCCGCTTCCGTACAGTGCCCTGTAAATCATCATGCTTTCTTTACTTTCCGTATGTTCAGCCAATCCAACAATTTCATACAAATAGTCATTTATTCCCGGATTCCTGATTGTTTCCCGTTTGAAATGCCTTACGATTGTTCCCGGTTCTGGGATATTTCTGCCATATTTGTTCATATACATTGCTCCTTTCTGTTAAATATACTCTGTAAGCTTTGTATTTACCCATAGAATCAATTTTTATATATCATTCGAGGATTTTATCGAATTGCACATAAAATCGTTATATGAGTCAAATACAAGCTGGTTAATAAAAATGGTTTGCTTTGGGCTGAAACGAATTAAAAATGTCAGGGTCAAATAAGGCTTATTTGACGATTAATATATATGTCATATATATATTAATTATATTCTTATTCTATTTCTTATTCTTATTCTATTGCGTTACATTGCGTTACAGGTAACGTTATTGTAACGTTACATTGATATATTATGTAAACGAAAATCGCCTGTTGACAGAAAACTTTCATCTGATTTTTTATAATTTCTAAGATGATTGATTTATTCTGAAAACAAGCAAAATTTACGTTTACAAATTATTCATTTTTTATTTTTAATATAGTTACATTTTAGTACGTTCGGGACTGAGATTTTGAGATTATTTTGGCGAATAAGGGCTTATTTCATATTTTCGAAAAATCATGCTCTTATTTGCTGAAATTAATATCTAAATAAGCAAAAAGAGCCAAGGGATTGAGTCCGTTTCGGCTTGACTCGTTCCGCTCGGCTCCGAATTCTTTTAAGAATCAGATGCAAATTTTTACGGTTTTATTATAACATATTTGGGGCGATTTTACAATGGAATTTAGTGCTTTTAAGAACGCAGATATTCTTTCATGGCAGTAAGATTTTCCGCTAAATATGCTCCGTTTGTAACACCTGTTTCTTTTGCTCGTTGCGCCCATTCATCACCGTATATAGGTCCCCATGAACCATGCCCATCATCCCATGTCATCCAATCATATATTCCATCAATAGAATATATATTGTCACTGTCTATTATCAATGTGTTCTTATTTTGCTGGCTGACAGGTAATGGTGAATCCTGTATGTTAATTTGCGAACTATGCACATATTGTCCTTTGTAGGCATGATATTCAGCTATATATAAACGTTTATTAGGGTCTACTTCTTTCACTTTGCATCCCACGTTGAAAAGCCTATAATAAACAGACTTTCCACTAGAATCTGTTTCCTTTTTATCATAATAAGTGAACGCAACTTTTTCTATTTCGTCAGGTTTATAATATTGCAAAGTGATATAGTCTTCCATATACGGAAAATAAAATCCTACTTCGTCGTACTTAAAATATGGGTTAGAACCAGTGCTTAACCCTGATGTATGGTCATACGCAAGTTTCATATATAGGCTTTTGTCAAAAAGCCCTTTCTTTACTTTTTTCCACAATAGTGTATCGCCACCATATATAGCATTTGTGTCAGTGCCTGAAATAGGGAAATCTGTAATCTCCTGCCCGTTTGCAAATGCCCGATATTTCATTCAATCAGCCCTCCTCGTAAGTGAAATACAACGTATCTGCTCGGTCAGTTCCTGCGGCTACAAGAGCATCATAATCAGCTTTTTTTATTCGCTTTACACACCTTAATTGTGCCTTTTTCAATTGCTCGGAAGTACTACCAGAACCGCCAGAACCATCCGTAAAATCGTCAATCATTGCCGGTGAAAATTCAGAATCCGAACCGTCCGTAAATTCTGCATAACTAATTGTTGGCATTTCAGATCGTGTAAGATTGACCGTTCCAGATATTTCGGGAGTATATTTTCCTAACTGCTGGCTGTTACTATTAAACGGTGCATTGTTGGCAGAATAGGTGTCAATCATGTCTGTAGCGCCGATTTTGAGTGTCCTGCTTATGATGTATGAATGAACGTACCATTGCAGTTCTGTAGGCTCCTGATCGTCGTGCTGAATCTGCTTCTTATAGTAGAGTTCGACTGCCTGTCCAACCATGTTCAGTGGGTTTCCCTGAACCTCGGCGGTATATCCCTGCGCACGGTAATATTTCCGTAAATCTTGATTTACGAATACGCCATAGCAAATCTTCATAATTGGTTCAGCCCTTGAAATACCGCCATATTCGTCTGCATCCCAAACGTAATTTAGCCAGTCCTCATTACCCACAAAGAAGCTATTTCTGTTGTAATAAACGTTGTTATCATACGCTTCTTGCGCTGTATAGTCGCCTTGTGTAAAGCCAAAGGCTCTGTTCGGGTCAGGATCACAAAATATAACATTCGGGAACCAGATTCTGCCCTCTTTTGCGGTAAAACTTTTAAATGTATCGAGGTGAATTTCTTCGTTGTTGTAGTATTTATAAATGTTCTGATTATCGGTGGTTTGCCCGTATCTGTAACTGTTCTGGCGGAGTTTTAAATACTCAAATTTTCCATCCCTGTTCATCCATCCAAAGCGATCATTCTGCAAGCATAAATCTTTCAGAATATTTACTACGTTCATTTCATTTGAGTTATTCGTATCAGGGACATAGGTGTCGTCCCAATGCAACTTTGTACTGACCTGTTCAAGCCCTAAAAACTCAAATAATTTATCCCTGAATTGCTTTTGAGTCAGCTTTTTCTTCTTATCAGTCGTCTGGTTTTTATACCACCTTGCAATGTCAGTATTTCGTAATTTATACAGATAATCGTATGCGATAAAATTACGTGTCAGGGAATTTGCTTTCCGCTCTGCGCTGTCGATTTCGCCTGTGAAGATTTTGATTTTTGTTCCTTTTCTCTCGATGTAAACTTCGATTTTCCCAGACGGATAAAACTCTTCCGAAGTGCCATTGAACTGATCGTGGTGAGCCTGAAACGTTATCTGATTGCAGACACAACCGCCGAAAATGAAATAGCTTTCAGAGCAAATAGACTCCTGCAAAGTGAGTGTATTCTGGTCGATATTTTCATTTGTAAGGTCGGCAAATTCGCCATTAATCCAGTGTACCGTTACTTTTATTGGCTCGGTTTTCTCCTCTTCAACATCACCAGAGCCGTCGCTTGAACTATCATCAAATGGGTTCTTTCCATCGTTTGTGACTTTGATTTGAAAGCTATCAGAGCCGATAAATTTAGAAACTCCATTAGCTGTCACATTATAAGAAACAGTGATGGTTTTAGAACCTGCGGTGGAGCTATCGAAACCAGAAATGTCATAATCTGTGATTTCTTTCTCGGTTCCATCCTGTCTTACTTCTGCGACAGTCAGCCCGGACGGGTCGAATGACTCTCCGATTTTGTAGTAAACTTTTGACGGAAAACTTGTAATTCGGATTCCTGAAAGGTCGTATACAGTCACTTTGAAAGTGGCGGTATGGGTTTTATAGGTTACTGTGATTGTTTTTTCGCCAACAGAAGAACTATCAAATCCAGATACTTCAAATCCACTTGTTTTTGTTTCTGATGTGCCATCAGTATATTTAACAAGGATGGATAATCCAGTTGTGTCGAACACATCTCCTTTCGGATATTCGATTTTTGTAGGCATGGTTTTTACTTCGATTCCAGAAATATCTACCACAAGAATACTGAAATCTACGGTCTTTTCATCGAATGTAACCGTTACAGTTTTGCTTCCGTATGCGGACATATCCGGGCTTGATAAGGTATATCCTGTTGCCTGTGTGGACGTGTTGTCGGCGTAATAAGCAGTAATCACAAGACCTGTAGCGTCAAATGGTTCACCTACGAAATATCTAGTTTTGGTAGGCATATGGGAGACTTCAATTCGAGTTGCCAGAATTAACCATGTAATTGTGCCTGTTGCTCCCCACGGCGAGCCAGAAATTTCATTAGTTTTCTTATTTAATGTGATATTTGTTGTCACGGATGTTTTGAAAGCGTTTTCGCCAATGCTTGCCACGCTCGCAGGAATAGATACATTTGCAAGTTGAGTATCTTTGAAACATTCTGCTGGAATAACTGTAATACCATTTTCAATAGTTGCAGATTTTAATGCTGAACATTTTGAAAAAACAAGAGTCCTTGAAAAAACCACATCCTTTTTCAAAGTAATGTTTTCTAAACTGGTTGTATAAAATATTTTGTCAATGTCTCCGCCCCGAATGGTTAAGCTTTTGCAGTCTGGAACTCTTATATTAGCGTCGAATGCTATGTTTTTTCTTCCAATTTCTATATAATCAAGAGTTATGCCAGAAAAAGCATAATCCAAAGCCCACAATGACTCTGGAAACACAATATTCTTTAATGAATTACATCCTTCAAAAGAACCTTCTCCAATCTCTTCCAGACCTTCATGGAAAATTATTTCCGTTAAATTCGGGCAAGACTTGAAAGCGTCGCTGTATATAGCGCTCACTGACGCTGGAATCTCAAGCCTTGTTCCTAAAAATATAGGAAAACTATCTGTATCAATATATGTGATTGTATTTGGAAAATTAATATCTACTAATGACTTAAAATCGCCGCTAAACGAGCCTACTACTTCTGTGATGCCGTCTTCAAAAAATAAAGTTGTACATCTTGTGTATAAATTGTTCGGGATATTTATGTTCTCTAAATTATCCGACAAACTATCGGTAAGTTTTCCAGTTCCAGATATGGTTAAAGTATTTGTATTAGGATCAAAATTAGCGGTTACATCCTCGTAATTTGGCGAACCAATATGAAGCAAAAGTGAGCTGTACACAGAAACGTTCACTACGCCTATTACATTAAAATATTTGACACTAATAGGAATTGTTCCGGATTCTGAAAGAACTTTATTTTCAACGACATAACCACTTTCTATTCTTTCTGAACCGTCTGAGTATTCGACAGTTATAGCTGTAACTTTTACCTCTGTAGTATCACCTACGAAATAAATTCCAGAAGTACTTTCTATGTTTGAGATTCTTTCTGGATGCATAATAGTAACTTCAAATGTGCAAGTGAAATTACCGTAAGTGACAGTTATTCCGCATTGTTTCGGAGAACTACTGTCAAATCCAGAATATGTGCAGCCTTTTGTGACATCTATAGCATTTCCATCACTTGTCGTTGCAGTAACCACAATGCCCGTAGAATTAAATTCTTTTCCAATGTGGTAATTTACCTTGGTTGGCATTGTAGTAACGGATATAGCGGTAATAGAGGTTTCTGAGACGGTAATTTCAAATGTTGCGATCTTTCCAGACGCAGTAACGGTTATAACTTTTACTCCCGCGGAACTGCTGTCAAATCCTGATAATTCATAATTAGTGGTGGTTTCTGATGTTCCGTCATTGTATGTTTGAGTCACCACAAGACCTGTGGTGTCAAATAATTCGCCCTGATAGTATGTGGTCTTATCTGGCATTTTTGATATGGTGACTTGGACAACATATTTGTCAACGAACTTCTCGTAGCTAACTGCCTGTGATACTCCCGCGTTCTTTACCAGAATTGAAATCGGTACCGTAGAAGATACAGAAATATTCAGATTTGTTGTGGTTTTACCGTCAGTGATTGATGATGTGCCGGTGTACGAACTGCTTGTAGGCCTCTGAATAACATTGACAAAAAGAGTCTGTCCCTCTATTAAGAATACTTCGTATTTCAGTGCGTACGATGAAGAAGTGCTTGAATAATACACATAGCCTTCAACCCTGATTTTGAGGAATCTTTTTCCCGACGTAAGTGTTCCTTCCTGCCGGTACACATAATAAACCGCACCATCCCTGCGCCAGATTTTGAGTTGTTCGGCTTTTTGCCCAAATCCAATGAAATTGTTCCCTGAAACGTATATGGTGCTTGCAGTCTTGCCCGCATAAGTAAACCAATCAACGCCTGTGACGTTAACTACATCATCGTCGTGTTTCGTGTTGTTAACAACAGCAGTCATTCCGGCCGTCGTATTCAATAAGCTGTCAAAAGATACTGTATTTGCCATAATCATCCTCCCGTCTATAAAATAAAAGAGCACATGAGCTGTGACACCCATGCACTCTGGTTGTTAGTATTCGATCAGTGCAATTCTGATTTTATTGTACAAAATGTTATTTCCTACAACTCTGATAGGTTTATACTCAATATCAGGCATATGAAAAACACCTGTTTTGTAGGTGTTTTCTTCATCGTCCCAGTATGTAACTTTGTATTTCCGCTGTGCCTTATTGACTAAGCCTGCTTTGAAAACAGACTGCATCTCAATTTTATCTGGTAACCACATAGGGCGCGTGTTGAAGTCTATTTTAGTCTTAAAATTCAGGCTTGTGTCCCTATGCAAGAGATTGTTCAAGTCCCTGTATGCTTCTATCTCTGTTCTCTGATTCGGGGTTGCGGAGTAATCATTGTAGGCTAAGAATTTGTTCGGGAGAACGCTTCCCCCGAACTTTAAAAAATAACCTTGGAAACTACTTCCTGCAATAAAGTCACTCATTCTATCACCTATCCTTCAAATATTCCGTAGCCATTACGGTTTCTGAACTGCTGATTTTCTTCTTTCAGATACCCAATCAGATGTCCGTCTGCGTAGATTGCCATACCGTTCAGGGCGTTTTTGACCGCCTGCCCGATCATCTGATTATTGTCAAACGTGTTACTGCTGATTGCCATGATTTCCTTTCGAATATCATCCACAAAATCATCTGTATCAACTGACATTCTGCTCTTTACTTCCTGATAGGACGCACTCTTTGTGATAATGTCTGCGGTTGGTGTATTAATTTTTTGCACTTCAGCGCTTATATCGTTGATGGTGGATTCGACTTTTGGAAGCATGTTCTGCATACCAAGCTGGAATCCCTCAACGGTAAATCCACCGAGTTCCATCATTACTTGTGACGGGCTGTGAATCTTTAAAGCACTCCGAAGCCTGTTTTCTATGTTGTGAGCAATTGCTTCTGCGTTTTTGTACAGATGTTGGTTAGCTGCGGCAATCATTCCGTTATTTAAACCAATAATCGCATTCCATCCAATTGTATAGAGTCTTCTCATAGAGTTTAAAACTACGTCAACAACACCATTCATAGCTTTTGAGACATTCAGTTTCATTGTACCATTTATGTATGATACAATCGCTTCTCCTGCCTGTTTCCATTTGGCAACCATAATATCGTGTTGAGTTGTAAAATGAGTTCTGACATTTGTGTCCATGAGGGTAAGCTCTGCTACCGTATCAAGACGCATCTGGTGTACTTTTTCTTTTACATCTTTTGCAACTTTTTCATAATTTTCAGTCGTGGTTCCACTTACTTTTTTAGTATTAGATGTAGAACCTGAGCTGTCTTGATCTTTACCGGTGATTTTATTCCATAAGGATTTAACTTTTGAAGTTATGCCATCCAAAATTCCTGTTATGTTTTCTTTGAGATTGGTAAACACATCAAGAGCACCTTGCATAGCACTGCTTACTCCATCTTTTAAGCCCTCTATTAAATATCCACCAATATCAGCAAATACCGTAGACGGAGAATGAATGCCAAAAAGATTTTTTACATTGCTGATAATTTTATCAACAACATTTTCTTTGAACCATCCTCCAATGTCTTTGGCAGCATCTTTTACGCCGCCAAAAAGTCCGAGTATAATATTTGTCCCGATGTCCCAGATGCTCCCAAGAATATTCTCGAAAGCTCCAACAATATCAGAAGCTAAATTCACGAATCCCTCTCCGATTTCGCTAAAATCTAATGTAAGAAAACCATTTATGATTTTAAACACATCGGAAATCACGTCTATTCCGCTTTGTAAGATACTAATTAATCCAGAGAATGCGTCACCTAAAATAGCTATGCCTGTTGATATAACAGTTCCGCCAACTGATACAACCAATGTTTCAAAGAACGAAACTATTGATTTTAACCCACTGTTGGCATAGAAATTGTATAATTGACTTCCGAGATTAACAAACGCTTCGCCGAGCGGTGATATTGCAGTTTTGACTTTTTCAAAAGCTCCAACAATACTATCCTTGATTTTCTCAAATGCAATTCCAACAGTGTTCCTGAAAGACTCAGATGTATTCCAAAGATCAACAATCGAAGCTATAACGCCTGCTACAGCTGCTGCTATTCCTGCGGCGGCAACTCCTACTGGAACTGAAAGGCCTGTTAAAGATGATAAGGCGCCTGCAAGTGAAGTAGACGCCGAAAAGAACGCTTCGTAAACAATACCACCTTCCTGAAATAATCCAATTGCTCCAGAAAAGGCATTTGCAACAGAACTTGTGATTTTGCTTGCTAATGCAGTAGAAGCAAATACAGAACCGATACTGGTAACAACAGGAAGTAATTTTGCGGCGATTCCAAATCCTATGACAGCTTCTACAAACTTACCGGCAGATGTCTCGCCAAGCCCTGACCATATTCCACCGAAAACGTCAAGTAACACCGTACCAAGTTTCTGTAGATTTGTCCCCCAGTCAATCTGGCTCAGGAACGTTCCAATATTTCTTCCAAATTCCTCCCAGTCTACTTTTCCTGAAATACTAATAAGCGCATCTAGCAAGTCTGAAATGAACGCATTTAATGACTGCCCGTTTTGTGTCCAATCAAATGTAGTGATGAAAGCGCTTATTCCACTGGAAATATTGTCAACAAACTGTTGCCAGTCGAAACTTTGAGTCCATGCGAGAAGCGCTTGAAAAGCACCATTCAGCCCGGTGGATAATGTATCTGCAATATTCGAAAAAGAAATGGTGGAAAATATACCGTTCATAGCGTCTGCCACTGATTTTCCAATATCAGAATACGGGAGATTATCAACAAACCCTCTGAATATTTCCCATGTGAGCATGAATTTATTTCCTAGGAGTTGTCCTAGATTATTCCAATTTACCTCATCAATCAGTCCGCCGATACCTTCTGCAAATTTCTTCCCGAGGTTATACCAGTCTATCCCGGTAATCAACAGGTTTAGCGTATTGACTACGGTGTTGAACCCGGCTCCTATTGTTCTTCCAAACAAATTCCAGTCGATGTTATCCACAAGGCTATTGAAAGTCTCTGTGAATGCTTTACAAAATTCTGTAATCTTTGGTCCGACTTTTTTCCAATTGATTGCATCGTAGACCTTTTGCAAGCCAATATTTATCATATCAGCAATAGTTTTTCCAAGCCCTTTCCAATCCTGACTCAAAAATGCTTTACGGATTTTTTTTGCCCACTTATTGATCGGTGTTTCTTCGTCTGGAAGAGCACTATCAAGTTGATCTGAAATGTCACCAAGTCCCAAATCATCAAGACCAGAAGCACCATTCTTCCCTTTCTTATTGCTAAGACTCGCCGTATCATCTGACAGATTCTTTGTAAGCACGTTTAACTCATCAAATGGCATAAGTGAAAGAGAATCTTTTAATTTCTTAGCAGATTTCGAAGCCTTATCAAGCCCACTGGAAGCATCGTCGCCAGAATCTTTTAATCCGCTTAAATCCATGGAAGCATCATCAAATCCAGCAAATTCATTCACAACTCCTTTGGCAGAACCTTTCATTTTCTTTCCACTCAAAACATACATAAAATCACGGAATGACTCCGCTGCTTTTGTAAGTTTTGCAATAAAGGCATTAAGGGATTGAATAGCCGGAAGAATTGCTGATATTAAGCCTTGACCAATAACAGAGGAAAGAGATTGAAGATTTAATGTTAGCAATCTCGTCTGATTAGCCCAGCTTCCAGAAGTTCTAGCAAAATCTCCTTGTTGATCTCCTGTAACTGACAAGAGGTAATTATATCTAAGCATGACCTTTTGTGCTTGTGTCATGGAATTGTATGAAGTTGTGATTCCTTGGGACAGAGCATACGCTTCCAAGTTGGCTACTGAAAGGTTTATACCCAACTGTCTTAAAGGCATAACCTGACCTGAGATACCGGCACGAATTTTGTAGAATGCAGTATCAATGTCAATGTTGTAAAAAGAAGCTAAATCGCCGGCTAATCCTGCAAGTGTTGTTGACATTTCCGCGGCAGAATCTTGCGCTACGCCAGAAGATTTCAACATTGCCATCATAGTTCCTGTGTAATTCTTTGCAGCTAATTCAGATAATCCAAATTGCTTTGTGGCTACTGATGCAAATTCATAAGCTTTGTTAGCCATGCTTCCGAAAGCTACATCAACAATATTCTCAACTTCTGTGATGTCGGAACCGAGTTCCATAATCCCTTTCCCGTTCATAGCCTGATTAAATTTGCTCATAGCCAAAGAAGCTGTTTTTAAGCCTAGAACAGTTTTTATAAATGAACCGACATTTGAAGTTGCTGACTCTAATCCATTACTACTACTTATAAGGTTTGAAAATCCTGAAACCAAGAAATTTATCCCGCTTTTGGCTTTATTCACACCATTACTAAGCAATGAAGAAATTCCTCTAACAATAGAAGAAAGCTTGCTAAATGAATTTGAAACTGTGTTTGTTGCAGTAGAAATTCTTCCGCCTGACGATGCCAGACGTGAAAGAGCTTCTGTCATTCTTATTATATTTTCACTTACTTCAGGAGCGTCTTTCATGGTTTCAAAGAAATCTTTTAATTCTTTGGCAAGAGTTCCGAGATTTCCAGCAGTCTGTCCGGCTTTATTTCCCGCATTTGCAAGTTGCGCTATTGATTGTGTGAACCTGTTAACGGATTCGGAAATTTCGCTTGCACTCGAAAGCGTTCTTGCTGCCTTTTTCAATTGACGTGCGAGATTTCCTATTCCAGATGTAGTCTGGTCAATTTTTGTGCCTGCATTCGCCAATCTTGCCAGTGAAGAAACAAACCGGTTCACATTGTTTGATACGTCTGGAATATTGCTAAGACCAGATAATTCAGAAATCATGCCCTGAATCTTTCCAGACACATCACCTGTGGAATTTAATGTTTCGTTCAATCTGCGGATTGCATTTACGAATGAGTTTAATCCGTTATTTCTCAAGTTCAGGCTACCGAGCGCACTCATGGACTGCGTAAACTGTTGCAATTGACTGTTTATCGTTGATAAATCAAGCCTGTCCAATTTAAGTGCTTGAACAGCAGAGTTGACCGTACCGACGGAAGCTGAAAAGTCTCTGAGATACTTGATACTCTCAGACATACGGCTGCTCAGGCGATTCAGTTTATTGCATAAATCATCAATGGATCTACTTGCATTTGATACGTTACTGCTGACCTCTATCGTAAGGCTATCTATTGTGTTGTCAGGCATATAAGCACCTCCTTTATTTCAAAAAAATAAAGGGCAAGCAAGACTACTATTCATCCTGCTTGCCCTTTTCATTACCTATTTCAGATATATTTGCATTTGCCTGCCTGATAAGAAGTTCGTAGTAACGTTCTTCTTGTCTTAGTTCTGCTTCTGATTTCTTCGGCGTATCTGGATTATGTTCAACCCAATTATTTTGTTTTTCCTGCGTAATTGGTCTGTTCGGGTAACTAACCTTTCGTGGGAACAATGCACATGAAATACTTGTTTTCACATACAATCCGGTCAGCCACGACTGATAGTCCATGTTTATTAACTGCGACTGAATTTCTTCGTTCTTTAAGATTCCATATTGTTCTATACGGATTCTTAGGTCTTTCAGGGTACTTCTGAGAAATTCTTTTCTTGACATCCCAATACGCACAGCCATTGGGTATAATTCATCCCAGATTATTTCGCTGTAGCTTTTTTCAGATGATCTGTCGGTTTCTTCGGCGCTTTCTTCGCTTTCACAGAGTCCATTGCCGCATTCATGTTGTCCATGAATGTTTCCAGACCGGTTAATTTGAAAAAACCATCTTCCTCCATCTGCTCAATGCACATAGAAAACAGGCCATAGAAGTTGCCCTGCTCATCATCTTTATGCTCATTCATATACTGTGCTGCAAGTTTTTTGGCGGTATCTAAATCCGGGACAGTGCCATCACCGTCAGAATGGTTGCCGTGATATTGAAGTAATCCGGCATAAAACGCATTGAGTGCAGTATTCGGGATGCTGCTCATTCCAGAAACCATTTCTTTAAGGCTTCTGTCTGTTCCACCGCTTGTGGAAACCAGCATATTCATTACGGATTTCACACAATCATCAAACAGTGATGCTTCAATTCCATATTCAAGTTTGTAGTCTTTGCCGCCGATTTTTAAAACTTTATACATATTATTTGTCCTCCCAAATGTGTTTAAAGGCCGCTGTCAGTTGGAACTACTGCTTCACTCGGTCCGACATATTCATTGATAGTAAGAGACATTTCAACGGTTAACAGACCGTTCTGATCTCTTGCCGGTTTAGGAATGATTGTCGGTGGCTCGATTTTTGTGAAGAATGCTTTCTTAAGAGACGGGAAATATTCTTCATACCACATAGATTTTCCATCTGTTTTTCCTGTTTTATATTCGCTGATTAAGGCTTCCCATTCAGCGATAGTTTCATCGGTCACGTTCACAGTTACGTTGAATGTACCACCTGTAGAACCACGTCCTGCGATAGTTCTTTCGACTTCATCTTCAAGTGCAGAAGCGTCGATTGTTTCTACATCAATTTTGATTTCATCAGAAGCATTGATTCTGTGAAGAAGTTTAAAAGTTGTCGGTTTAGTACCTGCTGTTGTTTCAACTGCATATCCAGTAAGCGAACCAACGGTACTTACGCCTGCTATATTTCCTTTGTCTGCCATATTCGGCTCCTTTCTGCTTTTCAGCTATAAAATCACATTAAAAAAGAGCCTTGTCGGCTCTGACACGTAACCCTGTGCCCGGGAGATAAAAGGATCACCGTCCTTTCTATTCATCTGTGCCCGTTTTCAGTTCTGGAAGCCCTGCTACAGATGTAAGCAAGGATAAAACGCCGGAAAGAACGGACGCGGATACGACCATCTTCCAGTCAACGCTTCCAAGGACTGTTGCGGTTCCAATTGTCGCAACTGCAGTCTGAGCAATTGTCTTAACAGCTCTGATTCCCGCAGCTTTCAGCCATTGTAATTTATCTTTACTCATAGGACACTCTCCTTTCTTTTTGGTATAAAAAATAGAAGCTGTTACGCTTCCAATAATTGCCCGGTGTAAATTCTGCTGTACCGGCTTATAATTCGTTTGAAACTCTTTTCAGAGTTTGCGACTTCTTCCGGTCCGTATGTCCGGCGAAAACCCATCGAAGCCATAGCCTGATGACTTTTGCTGTCGATTTCGTATGCAGTCGATAAAGATTTTGTTCCAGACGCATAGCTTTCTGTTTGGAACGAAAGAACTGTTGCGCATTCATGGCCTTCGAGACTTGTTGACTGCGTGGAATTCCCCATCATGAATAATCTGGCGTATTTCGTTTTACCAGATGCTATTGTCTGGCTTTTCTCCATGGAAAAATTGCCTTTGCCGACAATTGGTTCAACAGCTTTACGCCATCTTTCAAAAACCTCCAATACTGGCGGTTCAATGGTAGTAATCATTTAATCACCCTGCCTGTTCTATCATATGGGTCTGGGTTTGAACAAATTCTTTTATCTGTTGATAGCCCCAACCGCAATTAATAAGGCTACTCACAAGCATCTCCATTTCTTGAATCTTTTCCAAATCTTCACCTGTGAAAAAATCTCGAAGATTTTCTTTTGCTTTTACACCATAATCTTTTTCGAGTTCTTTTGCTGTCTTTCCGAACAAATTACGATAAATTAAATTTGTGTAATTGGGATAGGCAAACTTTTTATGTGGGCTATCATTAACTTTCATTTTGATGGTATCTGTGAGTATATGCCGAATGACAACACCTTTGTCACGTTCGATTTGCCATTGTTGACGTTCCGTAAGGATTCTCTTTAATTCAGCCTCCATTTTATTAAAGGCATTAATGTATTTGATTTTCCAGCATAAAGCTTTTTCACCACTAAATCCCATAGCCAATAGTGAAAAACCATCTCTTGTCACAAGATACTCTGTGTATTCACGATTATTCGCTCCAACATAGGAAGTTTTTATGAAATAATCAGAAAGGGGGATATCTCCCCTTTGAGAAATCTGTGTCGCAAGTCCCAAATGTTTAACTTTACCTTCGGCGTCAACTTGTCCTTCAATGGTTCTAATTACCTCTTTGTGTTCTTTCTCAAAAGATTCCGCAATTTTTCTCGATGTAGTAAGTATTTTTTCTTCATATCTTTTACCAACAATTTCTACCAGCATAAACTCAATCTCCTTTTCTGATTTATTTTGGTATAGAAAAAGCACCCACCGCTCAGGTAGATGCTTTTATATGTTATAGTATATCAAAGACAGAAGTATTATTCAGTATTATCAGGTATTAATTTTCATGATGCAAACACTTCTTTTGCAATTTTTCTAATACTCTGCATGATTTCTACGCTTGCCTTATATACCGGCATGGTGGCTTCGGTACCGTAAGAGCGTACCCATTCGCCAGAATCGGCATAATAAACCCACGATTCATTCTTTCCGTTCCCTTGCCCGTATGAACCGATTGTATATCCAAAATCTTGCCCCTTAGGATGCGGGCTGGTTCCCGCCGGAGTGTTGTAGTGAATGCCCGACCCGAACTCAATGAATAAAAGGTCAGAGCCTTCACACACAAGCGTCGCCTGAGAATAGCCGCCAAAGTTATTGATTCTGATATAGGTATTATGATTTTTGTCAGAATCGCCTTGTGCCAATGCTATGTTTTCATCTATGACCGGGATTCCAAGTTCTGCCAGCCTGCGGACAAACTCTTCATTCTTGCTTGCAAGTGACTTCTGATACGCTCTGAGCTGCTTTATTGTGTCCTGTATAGATTTATGCGACAATTCCATTTTGATAGTCTTATTCGCCATCTTAGCCATCTCCTGTGTACTTAATACCGTATCGTGCCACATTGCCTTTCTGGGTATCAAGAATCTTTTTTAGGCGGTAATCTGGTGGGACTGCAGGCTCTCCATCTTCACCTAAAACAAGTTCTCCTGCGTCGGTCAGTTCTGGTTTGCGGTCAATCCAGAATACATCGGCAGTCTGTGGCTTGAAGTTGCGGTCGAAGTTTGTGATATACCTGTCATAATCCGGGATATAACCGGCGGATAATTCCTCTGGCGTTCCGGCAGTCGCAGATACGGAGAGGTGATGTAATTCTGGCTTTTGGTACGTTTTGATTGTGTCTATCCCGTCAAGGTATTCAGTTACCCTTGACCAATACACTGTCTGTTTTTGACGTTTCAATCCTCTCATAGCGTTTTCTCCCTTCAAAAAGAGTCTTTTTATTTTAATCTTATATTGCATATTTCATATGAGACACTTTTACATCTTCATCAGATACCTTTGCATAGATCATTGTCGTGTTAATGTTGACATGTCCAAGAATCTTCTGTACCTCAGTAATCGGCGTGCCTCTTTGAAGCATAAGAGTCGCAAGAGTATGTCTAAATAGATGCGGTGTCAGAGGCCTGTCCAATTCTGCTCGCTCACCGATTATTCGTACAATTCTTTCGATTGCTTCTTTCTTGAGTGCCTTATGCGGCTTTCTTTCACTTACAAAAAGATATTCCGACTCATCATCTCTAATTGCGAAGTATTGTTTTAAAAGTAATTTACATCGGGCATTTAGGTACGTTGTTCTATGCTTGTTGCCTTTCCCCAAAACAACTACTTCACCTTTGTAAATGTCTATATCTGCTTTCTTTACACCACACACTTCTGTAACCCTGGCTCCGGTACTGTACAAAAATTCAACTAATGCTCTTTCACGTACGGTTTCGCAAGCTTGCCTGATTCTTTCCAGCTCCATATCTGTCAGAGGTTGTTTTTCAATGCGTTCGTATTTGATATTTTTAATAACTCTGCACGGGTTCTTACCTATATATCCCTCGTTTGCAGCCCACTCGAAGAAAGCGTGTATGGCAGTTCTTCTACTATCAAGTGTTCGATTACTCAATCCTCTGCTTTCCTGAGCGTTATACAGATATACACGAATATCATTCGCAGTAATGTCCTCAGCTTTTTTATTGACTGTGAAAAAGAAATCATCCAGGTAAAGATTGTAGAGTTCGAGCGTCTTTTTACTCAAACCCTCGATCTTTCTACTTACAATGTAAGTTTTGTAGAAATCTGGCAAATATCCAGTATACTTTACAACTGCTGTTTCTCTTTGGCTAATATCAAAATCATTTACATACAACGCCAGTTTGTTTCTGACTGTTTCAAGATATTCTTCTGGAATTTCTTCATACAACTTGGTCATGAACCCATTCACGAATTTATCTCTCATAAAAAATACCCTCCTTTTGGGTTCACAAAGGGAGAGTACCATGTTATAATAATACTGTACCCTTTGTGGTGTTGGAGTTAGGTTTTGTGATTGGTAGTCGGGAGCCTAACTCCTTTTTGTTATGCTTTTTTGATTGTTATTTTCTCTTCATCATATTCGAGAATTACTTTTCTGTCTTCTTTGGTAACACCTATCATCCGAACTGCTTCTGACGGAAGTGATATTTTATAGTTGACAGATTCTTTGCCTGCGTTTCCACCGGCCTTGTTAATCATGATATTTCTTTCTACTTTTATCGAACTCACCTCCATACAATGAATTTATAATCATTATATATCATTGGTGTCCAATAGTCAATAATTAACTTTGCACTGATTAACTAAAGCCCTCTTTAGTTAATTAGTTTCCGCTTTCGGTCCTTCTTCCTTATTAACATCCATCAACTCATTATACTGTTCCTCTGTGATTCTCCCAGTCGCAAAGAAAATATCAATCTTATTTTTCAAATCGTCTGTAAGTCCGTTTCTCTCTTTAAGTTTCAGTAATGTTCTATATAACATAATCATACCTCCAATTCTGTAAGTGCTACGGCATATTCACTGTTTACATAGGCTTCTGCCGCCTGTGTGTCAATGTCCTGTGTACGACTGTCCATATCATAGATGTAATCACGATTGTCATTGAGCTGTTTCTTAACATAATTCCACCCGTTTTTCATTGAAATCGGATAATTAAATACTGTATATCCGTCAAGCTGTTCTGAATTGACGCTGATGTTTGTAGTTGGATAATATGTTGCAAGTGCTTTGAATGCGGCGATTTCTTCTGTGGTGAGGTCGATTTCTTCGGGAGCTTCATTTGTCACTAAAATTTTCAAATCATTATTTTCAAGCCAAGCGTCTAACGAATCCTGATCATGTACTTCTGTTGTTGGCAAAAAAAGCCATAAAGTTCCATTATATATATACCAATGGGACTCGTCTAAAGTAAATCCATCTTTATTTATGGAATGGCTGCACATCGATCTATTGGTAATATTTCTACCAGGAAGTATGTCATATACCGCAATACGTGAGTACGTTCCAATCGTGATATTAAACGTTGCATTTTTTATAACAAGTTCTTTACACATCCTAACCAACTTCCCACGTTCCACATCCACATAATCCGCAATATACTGCTGACCATCAATTGTGACGTTACCTCCTGAGTTTACAGGGATTGCATTGAGGGTGTATGGGAGGGTGACGGTCTGTTCGTGGTAGGGTTCATAAGGTGTAGCTTCTGAACCCATTTCCAACTGGACATCATATACTTTATCTCCTGCAACGCTTCCATATAAAATAAAACCTATTTTTTCTACATCTCTTTCGGGAACAAAATTAATAAAATTATTGTTTATAAAACTAATGTTCTTGATTTCACCATTCGTATATCTTAAACATACATATCTATTACCTGAAGTACTAACTGTGGTTTTTAATGAAAATGTATAAGTATTATTCGCTTTTAAAAGCAACGGTCTACTGCCATCAGAACTAGGTGTTACGTCTACTCGCATAGTATCTGTTGTTGCTATATATGTTCCATTTTTTTGTTCAACGTTTCCTGATGATAATGTTTTAAAATTATCCCATAAATTCTTCCCACAAACCTTCACAGTTGGATTCACAACGCTTTTAATCTCCTGCGGATAATCAGGGTTTGGGCTTGGAATGCCACCAGTGTAGGGTTCGAAATCTGCATAAGTAGCTGTTGTATCTGTTGTAAGCATTGGCTTAAATATTAGATTATTTACTGTTGCGCCACTTTTAACTATAATTGCTATGTTACTTTCAGATTCTTTAAAACTGCCAATTGATATTCCAGAACCATACTCATCTAAGATTTCTGGATTTCCACCTTTTCTGTATGATCGGAGAAAATACTTTTGTGCTGAACCACCACTAGGACAACCAACCATTTTAAGGGAGCTTGCACTACCATATACATCTGCAAAATTATAATATACAACAAAAATTGCAATGTCTGTCGCTGTACCATTTACAGTATAAGTCCCATCTCCATTATTGGTACAGGTAACGCCATTCACTGTAGTAGTCTGCAACGTAGCATTCAGCAAATTCTTCCCCGAATACTGTTTCTGCTCAGACTTCCCATAGATCATCATATCCATGATTTTGCCATTGTCAGAATCGGCAAGATGAGTTTCGCCTTGATTTGATGCATAGAATTTAGTGATTTTGGTGGATAAATCTTCCTTTAGTGAACCAGTTTCCGTTTTCAGCGAAGCAATATCCGTCTTGTTTTGCTCGATCTGCTGTGCCTGTTCTGTGGTGGCTCCGGGCTTGACCGGATTCTTTTCAAAGTACTCCGTGACTAATCTTTGTATTACCGCCTCTGCTTCTTCTTTTGTGAGATACAGTGACATATCAATTGGAGCGCCCATGGTGTCCCATACTACCCCATTCCACGCCACATTCATTCCTGCTTCGCCGTAAATGGATTTAGACTCGATATTGTACATATCTCCGATATCTGGATTTAACGGAAGCAAATCAGCGGTCGCAACTGTACCTCTGTATCTTACAGGGCTGTTTAACTTTGCTTCCATATCGGAAATCTGGCGTTTTAAAATTGCATATACTTTTTTTGCTGTTAATGCCATGCGTTTCTCCTTTACAGTTTATACCATGTGTCGGTAGGTTTGTGATATTCATATAATTCAGATGTATCAAGGCACAACGCCGAAGAACCGCTCTCTACATAATGTGGAAGCTTTGATACGTCCTTTGAAAGCCCCTCGTAATCACGAACCATACCTCTTGCGTCTGTACACACCCAACTGCCTAAATCTGGCAATTCGTCACCGGGATTGTACTTGATTCCATCAAAAATAACTGTGTTTTCTGCTTTTGCCATCTATGCAATCATCCTTTCTGCCCCGATAGGAGCCACATATGTGAACTGGTTTCCCAAAATATCTCTGGCTGTGCCAATAACAAACTGTCCATAGTCTGCCAGAAGATTGCAGCACCATTCTTCTGCATCCACCCAATACCGTTTCTTAACCATGCGGTGAAGTTCTGGCAATAGACCGTAGCTGAACATCACACAATGCCCTAACTCATGAATGAAAACACGGTTCAGAAGCTCTCCATGTAGGCTATTTGCGATTGAAATTATATGGGTGGAATAATCTGATACCCCGAGTGTTCTGTTGCCTGTACGGTCAATTAAAACGCTGTCGTGCGGAGACACAAACTGTACTCTCCATAGGTCACCGTTCATGTAAAATTGTCTCAGCATGGCTTATCACCAGCGTCGCAGGGCAAGGAAACTCACCACTCTTGAGTGGTGGGAGGAATGCCCGTTTTAGCGACGCATTTTCCTTTCTATAAATAAATATTGTTCTTCGCCAAAATGTATGTTATAATGTTTTTGGTGAAGAAAGTAGGTGCTATATATGGAACAGACAATTACGGCAAAACTTCAGATTTTAGTCAATCCTTCTGATAAACAGATACTCTGTGATACCATGAAGGCTTATTCTGATGCCTGTAATTATGTATCCGAATTCATATACAAGACTCATAATCTTAGCCGTTATAGCGTGCAGGAAGATACTTATCATCAGGTACGGGAAATTTATGGTCTCCGTTCCCAGATGGCTGTTTCTTGTGTACGCACAGTTATAGCCAAATACAAAACCATTATTAAAAATCAGAAAGAATGGATAAAACCTACATTTAGACTGCCTCAGCTAGACCTCGTATGGAATAGGGATTATTCTCTTAACACCAAAAACAATATTTTCTCTGTAAATACACTAAGCGGTCGCATCAAGGTGTCTTTCTATAAAAATGGTTTTGAACGATATTTTGCCGATGACTGTAAATTCGGAACGGCTAAACTTGTTAATAAGCACGGTATGTTTTTCTTACATATACCTGTAACATACGAAATTTCTATGCTCAATAAGTCAGAAGTTTCTAATGTTGTCGGTGTAGACCGTGGGATAAGATTTCTTGCTGCTACATATGACAGCAAAGGAAAATCTGTATTCTACGATGGTAATATAATCAAGCAAAAACGTGCTCATTATAAGGCTTTGCGTAAACATTTACAGCAAGTCGGTACTCCGTCATCCCGTAGACGAATAAAAGCTATTGGTCAACGAGAAAACCGTTGGATGCAAGATGTAAATCATTGTATTTCTAAGGCACTCGTTGAAAGCAATCCTGATGGCACTATGTTTGTTATCGAAGATTTAACAGGAATCCGCTCTGCTACTGAAAGAGTGAAAGTAAAGAACCGTTGTATATCTGTATCATGGTCTTACTATGATTTAGAGCAAAAATTGTCTTACAAAGCCTTAAGACATCATCAGCTTGTAGAAAAGGTTAATCCTGCTTATACAAGCCAAGCATGTCCAAAATGCGGTCATACCGAAAAAGCGAATCGCAATAAGAAAATACACTTTTTCTGCTGTAAAAATTGCGGTTATAAATCGAATGATGACCGCATAGGAGCTATGAATCTGCATCGTATGGGAATAGAACTTTTAGTACCTGATGCAGTTGCTACGGAGTAAATCTCTATAGCACAGGTACAAGTCAACGTGCCTACAATGTAACGCCACTTTTAGCAGTAATGCTAAACGACTAAATGTGGAAGGAGTAATCCGTTATACCACAGGGCAGTTACAAGCCCATTCCATTTAAGTGATGGGTAGTTGACCATCCTTTTCTCAACTGAAAAGCCCCTGCTACATTCCTGTAACAAGGGCAAAATTCATTTCATGTTCAATTCATCTGCTGTATAAAACGTGTCAAGTCAGTTTTCATCTGCTGTCTGATTGATGCGTCTGCATCGTCCCACATTTCTTTCATATTGCGGATGATATCTTCTGTATACTCTTTCATGGAATCATCCATTTTTCTCTTGGATTCAGCGTCTTTGGAATCATGGTAATGTCTGCGATTCTCGCTATATCTGTCGTAGGTTTCACCATATCTGGACTGTTGACGATTCATGCCATCATCTCCCATATTCCTGTCCGAATATTCTGGGTGATATCCCATGCGGTACATATTGCGTTCAAATTCTGGATTATTCAGATATTCATTCATCCAGTCATCATCTTCCATGTACAGATATGGTTTATATCCCATACGGCTTCCTTTGCCTTTTGGGGCAAATCTGCCGTTTGCATAACGATATCTGTCATATCCCATGCGTCCAAGATACTTCTCTTCCTGCTCGCATTCGTCCATAGCTTCTACGATTCGATAATCTTTGTCTGCACAGATTGCGCATTTTACTGCTTCTAAGCAATCTTTCAGATCATCCCAGTCCTGAGAACTAAGATTGTCAAATCCATGTGCTTTGGCTTTTTCCATAGCCCATTTTCCCATTTCCATTGCAACTTTATGCATTACATTGCCCCCTTTCTGGCAGCCTGTGTAACAGGTGTGTCTGTCGTTGGGGCTGTACCATTAATTGCTGTTAAATTGTTACTCGGACTACAAGCTGGATTTCCCAACATCTTGAATACTCCGCCAGTTGCACTTGTAGCTACTCTGGTTGCGTACTTCGTTCTGGTTCTTATTCCGCAAGCCGTAACCTGTGCACAGCAACGATTCTGTAATGGATACAAGGTTGTTCCCGTGCCTATCTGGATTACTACCGGAGCAGAAATTGTGGTTGTTTCCGGTATGCTTTGTGCAACAACAATACAATATTTCTCTCCGTTATTGTAACTGCCTGCCGGAAGTGTGATTACAAGATTACCTCCTGTAAACGCAACGGCTTGGCTGATTACAAGATGGTTGCAGAGCTTACAAACATTTTTACAACTCATATTTTATACCTCTCAATCAAATAAGAGGTGAGCCGCAACCCACCTCTTAGAATTTAGTCAACCTCTAAGGGTGAGTTCAACAACTTTTGTTACTTTTAAGATAAATAGTCAGGGATATTCATTCTAGGGTTAGAATTTCCAGTTCTGTTCTTTTTACCAAATAAGCACTCTTCCGTGCTCCATCCGGCATGTACCCTATACGCAATGGTTTCTTTTCCTATTCCAAGTTCTCTACTCCACTGAGAAATTGTTTGCTTTTTACCGCCGTACTCTAAAAATACACTTCTTCTTTTGTTGCTGGCTTGTTCAAACCCAGTAATCCAGCAACAATTTTCGGGACAATAATTTCCATTTACGTCTTTTCTCTCAATGGTTAAGTCTTCTTGATATCCATTCGCATAAGCCCATTCTCTAAAAGGCCAATATTCTTGCCACTCATCACACAATTTAATTCCACGTCCACCATAGTCTTTATAGTGCGGGTCATTTGGGTTAGTACATCTTGTTTTAATCGAAGACCATTTTTTATACAAAATTCCGGTTGATTCTCCATGACAGTTTCTACTTTGTTTTGAGTAATAACTGCGTAAACATCCGCAAGATGTACTTGTTCCCCTCATTAAATTGTATTGATAGCAATTGACATCATTGCCACAGTCGCAATGACATTGCCAATAATTAGAACGATTTTTCCTGCCTATTTTCTTTACTACGGTCAATTTTCCGAAACGCTTCCCTGTTAAATCTTCCGCTTTTGGGTGTAAACATCCACAACTTTTTGTGTGACCATTTCTTAGTCTGGATGTGTCTACGATCACAATATTGCCACAATCGCATTTACATTCCCATAACCTATGTTTCCACTTATTGGTTCCTGCACTAGATTCAACTGTAAGTTTCCCAAATTTTTGACCTATTAAATCTTGATTAACCATGCACCGTTCCTCCTATGATAATTTTATTATATCATAAGAACGGTACATATTCAATTTTTAATTTAATTCAATGATAAAATCAGCAACAACCGTTGTTTCCCCCACATCCACAGTTTCCATAATATCCATACAAATTACTTGCCGGATATGCCGGAACTGGAAGTGGTGCAGTGCGTCTGAGAATTTCTGCTGTATTTGCGTTCATAGCCGCTTGTAATACCGCATTCTGGTCGGACTGTGAAGCCGCCAGTTTAAGTGCCTGATTCTCTGCTCTGAGGTCTGCTGTCTCTTTCTGGCAAAGATAATCAAGGATTGCTCTTGTATTGCTGTTCTGATTGTCCAGAATATCTCTGGTATTGTTGTTCATTGTGTTTTGAAGAGCACAAGTGTTGGTAGCCATGTTGTAGTTGATACCCTGGATAGCTTCTCTTGTTTCGCAACAACAATTTGCTAACTGAGACTGTAATGCGTTGGTGTTCTGCATATTGGCTACAGTGTCAGCATTAATTGCCTGCTGAACGCCATTGAAGCCCTGAAGCATTCCAACGTTCACACCGTTAAAACCGCTCTGCATGGTATTGTTGAGTGCATATGTACTGTCGCAAATACCCTGCTGAATACCTCTGATACCGTTCTGAATATCGTTAAGAGCAAAGCCCTCATTAATATCCGCACGTGTGGCCCATCCTTGGAATCCAGCACCATTTGCACCGTTTCCACCATTGCCGCCGAAGCCACCGCCCCAGCCGCCAAAACCTCCCCATCCAAAGATAGCAAAGATCAGGACGAGCCAGATAAGTGAAAAGCCATCACCGCCCCACATATCATTGGCGCGATTATTAGAGCCTGTAGCGGCAGCAATGTCACTAAGACTGTAATTTGAACCATTCATCATGTTTTTAGTCTCCTTAAATTTTATTTACAATAGGAGACATCCGCGGCTGTCGTCCCGAATTGTAGCGATTTTTAATCACCCAATTGTGGGGAAGTGTTATAATCCAAGGAATTTTTGTATAATTCCATCTGGAGATAAATGTTTTTCGTTGAATACATTTTGCTGTATTTGATGTAACTGGTCTGTATCACCTTTTTTGTATAAATCCAACGCATTCTTCAATGTTGGATTATTTCCTGCAAATTTACTCATATCGCTCATCATGTTGTCAACACTTCCGAACCTCTGAGAAATCATTTTCTCAAATTTCTTTTTCATCATGGCGTTTGGGTTGAAATTCATCTCTGCCTACCTCCATTCTGCTTAGGTTCCGATGTCCCCGACATCTGTGTCGGAAACATGCTCTTTATTTCAGAAATCTCAGAACAAACATCATTCCGAAGCTGATTAAACATTGCTTCAATGTCAATCTGCTTTTCATCTTGCTTAGATTGCTGTTCATCTGGATTTACGAGTCGGTAAACAAAAATCCTGCTCCTTCCATCGGATTGAAGCTGTTTTCTGTAAATTTCAGTTCCGTCTGTTTTTGGATAGTAAACAGGATTGCCGGACATATCCACATCTTTAGCCTTTACAGTATCAATCCCATCCACCATCTGTCCTTGAAGCATAGGGGATTGTGGAATTGACTGTAACTGTTGCATCTGCATTTGACCATAAGGCATTGCCTGTTGGTAATTATTCTGCAATTGTGCCAGCCTGTCCTGATACGGCTGTATTTGTCCGTATGGGTTGTTTATCATTGGCTGTTGCGGATAATACGGATAACCTGCCATAATCTGTTCCTCCTGTCCGGGATTCAAGAATCATATCCATATCATCTATGGAACGATGCTTTTCCCATATACCCTCGTAAGGGTTCCTTAACATAATCATTGTGTTTTCTCCTATGATTATATTATATAGGAAGGAACTCTGTTTTTGAACGTCACTATTTCGCCACGTTTTCGCCATAATACAAAGAAAAGCCCCGACAATACATCGGGGCAACTTTGGAAATTTTCTTCTTTATTCTTTTGTTAATTCGGTCTATGGTTCTCGGACTATACCCCATAAGTTCAGATGCTTCCCATAGTGTCTTTTCGCCATAAGCCCGTAATCGAAACAGTTTTTCTTCTCTGGAATCGAAGCCTGCTTCTTTTAAATAAAACTTTCTTTCATCTTCTGAAAAGTCTGTATAATTCATATTTCCACCGTCCTCCCTTACAAGTGGAATCAAACTGGAAGAATACCGCTTAACATAAAACCGATAACTGCGCTGACAATCGCTGTAATAACGCATACAATGATTGTATCGTAACGCTTTCCCGGGACTGCCATGAGAGTCTTTATATTGTTATTCATCTCATCCACAGTTGACTTGATATGGTTCAAGTCATTCTCACTTAATGCTGTCTTTCTTTCCAGTTCCCCGATACGCTCATAAAACTCTTTACTACGATCAGATTGCTTCTCTTGCATCAGCTGAAAATTCTTTTCCAGTTCTTCTATGCGGTGTTCATTAAAACATTCATGTTCACATCCCATCGCCAGTTCCTTTCTTCACTCCCTTAACATTTGCTTTTCCCTACTGAATATAAGCAACCCAGCGGCACTCCGGGAGGACAAAAATACCGTGCCACGTGACCCAACCATCTTAGTTAAATTAAACTTCCTGCAAATGGAAAAACGCCATGATTGATATATATTTCTGTTTCAGATTCCCAGTTTCGACTTACTGAATTTTCAGAATGCGCTTCTTGGAACTCGGCCCCCTGTTTCACAAGGAAATAGAGAGCCAGATCAAATATGCAATCATAACAGCATTCCATATCGGTATTGATTTTTTCGTCTGTATATCCAGACGGATAGTTGCGTTTCTTTTTGAATGAACGAATTGCACGCTTCACAGACAAAGAAATCATACCGTCAGTTTCCACATCATCGGATAGATACTTTTTCAGATCATTCACAAGCTGTTCGTTCATTCAAGATCACCTACCCTTGCTGAGATAAAATTTCTGAGATAATACCAGCCTTATTTGTCGATGTCAGGGCATAGCCATTGTCACTTGCGAGCTGTTTCAGTTGAACTACTGTCATGCTTGACAGCTCGCTTTCTGTATACTTGTGTTTTGAAGTATCATTAATACTTGCTACAGATGGTGACTGGCTGTTCTTGTCGAGACTATGCCCGTTTATTCCCCCGCTTTGGTACCGATTACGATACCGCCATTAGCTTTTGCTGCTACTGGAACAAACATGCCTGATGCTTTAGTCCAAACTGCAACTGGGTCTTGTGTAGCCCACATGGACAGTGTTACGAAAGAACGGTTTTCTTCCTGAATGAACTGTCTGTATTCAAGTTCCTCAGGTGTTACGCCCCAGAGTCCAGTACCAAATGAACCGTTCGGCTCTGCTTCATACAGAGTGAATACATCCTCTTTGAAGTATCTTCCTGTTTTGAGTGAACCATCTGCTTTTCTGAATCTAAATTTCTCGTCGCAACGATCAATTGTGATTCCGTATTCCTGCATAAGCAGATTTGCAAGTTCCTGTTTTGTTAAGAGACGTTTGTTAGCTGCTCCTAAGACTGCTGTCTGCATTGCGGTGTTGTTTCTCATGTAGTTAATCATTTTAAGAGAAGTAATGGCTTTATTTACCACAAAGCCATTATCATCTGCGATAGCAACCATCTTCTGAATATCGCCCATGATATCTGCATCCGGTTTAGACCAGTCTGTCATTTCTACCTTTGCGCTGGACGGAACGCCGTAATCAATGCTCATATCCACGTTGTTCTCTTTGACTTTTACTGCGCCAGTAGAGAGGAATTGCCCTTTCATGACATTTGCTCTGGCAACAACACCTTCAAACAGGTTAGCTGCATCATCAAATACAAATTTCTTTAAGTTCTCATCGTCCGGCACACCATTTTCAATTGCCTGCTGTAATCTCTCAGACTGATTGATTTTTCTCTTAATGAAGAGTTTTTCGGTCAGAACTTTTTCGAAGCCCGGTCTTGTTCCGATTTCTGCTTCAGTATCAAGCGCATGAACGAATGCTACCTCTGGAAGTCTCTGTCCAGCCATAAGTCTGTAGTATTCAGCTTTCAGGAACTGGGTTTTGACATCCGGGAATATGGTGTCAAGAATGCCCGGTCTTTTTACGCTGAAATCCTGAGAAAAGTTAAGTCTTTCTTCCTGTGTGATTGATTCTAAAATATTAAATGGCATCTGCTTACCTCCTTAAAATTCTGGGTCTGTAGTGGTTACAAAAACGATACCTGCTTTTTCAAGCTCTGTTTTTGCAGTTGTGTCGACAGTTGCCGGAAGTCTTTTTTCAAGAACACGACCTGCAACAATTACGGAAATAGGTCTTTTTACATCATCTGTCATATCAACATCTTCAAATACAATGCCTTTAGCACCAGTTGCGTTTGTCGGATATACAGAACCAGCCTTAATAATCTTCTTAGTTCCAACGGTTTCAGCATTTGTCTGTTCTGCTGTATAGGTTTTAAGTACCAGTCCTACCTCGGATTCGAGGATATTAGGTGTGGATTCGTACTGCTCTGTTTTCATAAAAGCCATAATCTAAATCTCCTTTTCTTAAATATTTAATGGGGCATTAACGTCTGCCGGTTTATTTTCTGGACACATTTTTGCTGAGTACGCTTTTGCATATTCAGATGCTTCGCTTTTCTTTTCTGGTTTTCCACCAGGTTTACCGCCACCCGGATTAGGTGTCTTTTCAAGGGCTTCTTTTTCCCATGCGGCCTTTGCGGTATCAAGCGCTGATTTATTTGCTTCGGAAATTCCATCAACAAAATTCTGGGCTTCTTTGAGTGCATCTTCGGCATCCATATTTGAAAATGCTTTGATTGCTCCTGCGTAGGCATCTCCTTTCATTCCTGCGGCAGCAAAAATAGAAGTAATTTTGCCTGTCAGGGCTTCTTTCTGGGAAGTTGCAAGTGCAGATTCGAGATCAGAAATTCTTTTCTCGTTTGCCGCCTTTTCTTTCTGGCGTTCCAGTTCTGCTTTCTCAGCTTCACTCATGTTCTGCTTTTTCAGTTCTTCCAGTTCTGTTTCCAACGCTTTTGCTTTTTCTGCATCTTCTTTTAATTTCTGGGCTTTTGCTTTTTCCTTAGCTACATCAGAATTTGACTGATTCAGGAAAGAGGTAATCTGCTCATCGGTTGCATCTGGAAAGATCTTCTTTACATCTTCTCTTGTCATTGAAATCTCCTGTCACCAATACGCTTTTTTACGCTGTTCGCTCAGCTCAAGGTGTCTCCCATGATTACGCTATCGGGGTGCATATTTTTTTAATAAAAAAGAGACGATTTTACTCGTCTCTAAATTAACTGTATTGAATTGAACACCGGCAGTTCACAATCTCGTCTGCCGAAGCTCCTAGCGAGGTGTCTTTTGGAAATTGTAGCAAGCTATCTCCAACCGAGAACGGCTCATCAATCGGGAGTATGGTTCCTCCGACTTCGAGGTGCGTCTTTCGTTCCCTTTTGTCTCCTACGTCAATCCATTTGTTCGGAAAAAGCTATCCTTTCTTGCTTTTCTTTGTCTGATATTGACATTTTGCTGAAATATTCTTTATACGGTTCACTTCTGCGATTGTTGGGTCTGATATTTAATTCATCATATGATGAAACACTCATTCTGAAATCACATCCTTGTTAAAGCCGTTCAGCAAATCTTGCGCTTTCTGCAGCTCTGAGTCTGGGTCTGCCAATTCCGGATAAATGGTTCCAAGATATGGTAAACTCATTTCGTACACTTTTTGCGGATCACTAAATAATCCGCAAGTAATCAGCGCAATAAGCGGATGAATTTTATTTTTGAACAGATAATCAAGTGCCTGTGCTTTAACAAGCATGTTATCTGTTGGGTTTCTGGTGATTTTTACATCAAAATCTCTGGTTGAAATATTTACATCCATTGAAGTTTTTCGGATTATATTCAAAATAATTCTGGCAGATGCTTTTTCAGCTTCTTTCGTAAATGCTTCTACCAATTTTGCGTCTCGTTCTGCAAAATCCCAACCATTCCTCAGATACACTGCATTTCCTGTATCTCCACCGGTATTGCTCTGTCGATTCGGCATTGCTTCTACAATCAGTATATTGTTGTAAATATCATCTTTTGCAACCTGACTTTCTGACTGATTTAGTTCAGCAGTCATTAAATCAACATCTGATTGCGTTCCATTCCCGACGTCTTTTACGGATACAGCACCGAGTTTTATCATTTTTACAAATTCTGCTTCGTCAATCTCACAGTTTTTGAATTTCATCAGAGCTTGTACGAACTGTTCAACCCCATTCAGTCTGTCAGATTGATACTTATTGATTGCATCATACATTGTGATCGCAATTTCGATGTCGGAAAGTCTGTCGTGATTATTCGGATATTCAATGATAGGAATACCGCCAAAACCATTGATTCCAGATTCTGTCACCACTCCATTTTGTATTTTGAAATACTGTCTGGAAGAATAACACTGGTAATACTGCTGATTGTCCTCGTCTTTTAAAATCTGGACGGAAAGCACTGATTTGCCAGTAACGCTTGAATAAACAATATATACATCCTGCGGTGATGGGATAAATATTCTGAAAGGTGGTAAGTCTCCATCCTTTGTCCATTCATCCTCTCTCAAGATTGCTTTATATGCAGTTCCTACTGCGCTCTGGTATATCCCAAGTTGAATATTTCTGGCGTCTGCATTGGCTTCGTCCAGATAATCATTGAGCCTATCAACTTGTTCGTTTGTTTCTTCACTCGCTTTTTTCTTCTTGCAGACATACTGAATAGGTTCTCCGTATATCTGTCCTGCCTTGAATTTGACTGTTTCAAGGGCATGATTCTCAACAACTTTATTGTTGACCTCTGGGCGAACAAGTTTTTCACGATATAAAATTGGCTGATCGCCTTTGTAATATCTGTAAAGATAATCCATCAGGGTTCTATTCCTGTTATGGATTCCGATTGTATCAGAAAGGACCTGTGCCACATTTTGGGGAGTAATCTGGTCTACGCCAGTATAGGCAGTTTTTCTGCCAAACTCGCCTTGGCATAGGTCAACAAAATTTATTTTGTTTCTCCCCACTGCCTGTCCTCCTATTTTTCTGCATGAAAAAAGCACCAAGGGTTCTTCCCGGTGCTTATTTTACAGCTTATATTATATAATATATGCAGGTATTATTCAGTATTATCAGGTATTAACTTTCAAAATTC
>ERZ1694706.111-NODE-111-length-42565-cov-6.227100_pt1 | contig 42565 bp, 70 predicted proteins | sample MGYA00581716_ERZ1694706 | MGnify/ENA primary metagenome ERZ1694706 (study PRJEB42213, sample SAMN07424529) | human gut metagenome | biome: ENVO:00009003; feature: ENVO:2100002; material: ENVO:00002003 | host: Homo sapiens | place: USA | collected 2014 ... | reverse complement strand
TAGGCTCCGGTCTCGTGGGCTCGGAGATGTGTATAAGAGACAGATACTATTTTACTTATATTACAAGAAAAGGTATGATAAGAACGATTACAAGAGGCTGTACGATGTTAGAAACAAACAGAGGCAGCGGGCATGCGAAAAAGCGTGCGCAGAAATGAGAGGAAAGCATGAAGGAGAAATGGACGAAGATCCGAAAAGTATTTTTTTCCACGCTGTATTTAAGCGCGTTTACGTTCGGCGGCGGATACGTCATCGTCACGCTGATGAAAAAGAAATTTGTAGATGAGCTGCACTGGATCGATGAAGAGGAAATGCTCGATCTGGTGGCGATTGCGCAGTCTGCGCCGGGAGCAATTGCGGTAAACGGTGCAATCGTCGTAGGTTACAAGCTGGCGGGCATCGCAGGGGCACTCGCAGCGATCATCGGAACGATTATTCCGCCGTTTGTGATTTTGTCGGTGATCTTTTATTTTTATGCGGCATTTTCTTCTAATTATATTGTAAAAACGGTGCTGGACGGCATGCAGGCGGGCGTCGGCGCGGTCATTGCGTCGGTTGTCTATGACATGGGCAGCGGCATCGTGGCAGGAAAGCAAAAATCATCCCTCGCAATTATGGCGGCAGCGTTCCTTGCAGTCTGCATTTTTAACGTCAACGTGGTCTATGTCGTGATCTTCTGTATCGTGCTCGGAGTGGTAAGGACCCTGATCCGGAAGAGAAAGGAGAAAAAGAGATGATTTACTGGCAGCTTTTTCTGAGCTTTTTGCAGATCGGAATGTTCAGCTTCGGCGGCGGCTATGCAGCGCTTCCGCTGATTCAGGAGCAGGTAGTGACGCAGCATGGGTGGCTGTCGAGATCGGAATTTACCGACCTGATTACAATTTCCCAGATGACGCCCGGACCGATTGCAGTCAATTCCGCGACGTTTGTCGGCATCCGGCTGGCAGGCTTTTTGGGAGCGCTGGCGGCGACATTTGGCTGTATTTTGCCGTCGTGCATCCTGGTAACGGTGCTGTCCTATCTTTATTTAAAATACCGTAAAATGAGCATGCTGCAGGGCGTGCTGGAAACGCTGCGTCCGGCAGTTGTGTCGATGATCGCGGCGGCAGGCGTATCGATCCTGATCACTGCGTTCTGGAACGACGCGGTGAGCTTTATGTCGACGAAGTGGGATTCGATCGTGATTTTTGTTGTCGCAGTATGGCTGTTAAAAAAGAAAAACTGGAATCCGATTCTTGTGATGGTGCTGAGCGGTTTTGCAAAGCTGGCAGTGCAGGGTGTGCTTGCGCTGGTTGGCATAGTATGATAAGGTAGGAATAGAACAAAGCATCCGGATGCGCTGAGGCGGAGGCACAGTAAAATGTCGTTCAAAGTGCGCAGCCAACAATAGAATGCACGCTCTGCGAGCATTCTATTGTCATGAATAAACGCCGTCGGTCTAGGAACGCGGCAGAAAAGAGGGACGTATGGAGTATCGTGTAAAAACAATATTTAATAAGGAAGAAATCGAATCCTGTCAGCGGTTTTCGATGGATCATTTTATGTGGACATGCCTGCAGAAGCCGGAGGCTTACGGGTGGATGGGCTACCTGAAGGATCAGGGACTTTTCGTGAAGCTGGTCTGCAAAGAAAAGGATCCGAAGCGCGTTTACCACAATTTTATGGATATGGTCTGTGAGGACAGCGCGATGGAGGTTTTCCTTGCATTCCCCGAAAAGGGTGAAGCGCTGACCAACGATGTAATGTATTTAAATTTTGAAGTCAATTCCAACGGTGCGATGTATGCAGCATATGGAAAGGGAAGAAAAGGCCGTAAACCGATGCCGGAGAAATATCTGCAGGTTGTAGACTGCAAAGCGGACAGGCAGGAGGACAGCTGGACACTGACTTATCTGATCCCTGAGAGCTATCTGAAGGAAGAGGCAGGAGTGGAAAAGCTGGATGGGGAGACCGAGTTTTACTGTAACTTCTATAAGATAGCCCAGACTCCTGAAATTGAGCATTATGCTTCCTGGTCACCGATCGATAATCCGACACCGAACTTCCATTTGCCGGTATTCTTCGCGAAGGCACAGATCGTGGAGTAAGTGGGACGAGTTTTAGCCACAGTTCACCGCGCCATTCGCAAAACGCAGCTGCGCTGCTTGCGCAGCTCCTTTTGCTCATCGATTGGCGCTCCCTTCGTGGTGCTCTACAGTCAGATTTTCGTGTAAACACGAAATCTGTCTGCAGAACCCCACGAGTGAACTGTTGTATCGAAAAATGTACAAAAAAAGAGAAAAGTTTTTGAAAAAAAGCCTTGCAATTTTGCAGGGCTTACTTTATACTACTAAGTGCTGTGACATGATAGCGAAGAAGCATAAGGTTGCTGCAACGGAAAATACATAATCCCTGCAGGTTTTTATGTGGAGCGAATGTCAAGTTAGTAAACTGACGACAAGTCACTGTACCAGATAACAGCACCTGTCACGAGACAGGGGAAACAACGTGGAGTCCACGATAAGAGAAAGAAAGGATCTTTCAGGGTTGCTTATCAAGAGGACACACACGGGAACGTGTACAGTCACCGCTTGTCGCACTTATCTCAAAAGCGCGAAAAGGAGGCGACTTTTTTTATGGCAAATCAGGTAATGAGGATTACACTGAAAGCTTACGATCATCAGTTAGTTGATGCGTCTGCGAAGAAAATCATCGAAACAGTCAAGAAAAATGGAGCACAGGTGAGCGGACCGGTACCGCTTCCCACTAAGAAGGAAGTAGTTACGATTCTGCGTGCCGTACACAAGTACAAAGACTCCAGAGAACAGTTCGAGCGCCGCACACACAAGAGACTGATCGATATCATTGCACCCACACCCAAGACCGTTGATGCTCTGCAGAGACTGGAAATGCCTGCTGGTGTGTACATCGATATCAAAATGAAAACAAACAAGTAATTGCAAGAACCTCTACAGAGACGTATGAATAGTCCAACTGCTTTAACCACTTCTGATGCAGAAGCAGGAAAGTTGCGAACATTCCGCTATGTAGAAATCAACAGGAGGTCAAACGAACAATGAAAAAAGCGATTTTAGCTACCAAAGTCGGAATGACTCAAATCTTCAACGAAGACGGCGTGCTGATCCCGGTAACCGTACTTCAGGCTGGTCCCTGTGTCGTAACACAGATCAAGACCGTAGAAAATGATGGTTACGAAGCAGTTCAGGTTGGTTTCGTTGATAAGAAAGAAAAAGTTATCAACAGAGACAAGGCTGGCAAGAAGGAAGTCATTCACAGACATGGCGTAAATAAAGCTCAGAAGGGACACTTCGAAAAAGCTGGTGTTTCCTGCAAGAGATATGTAAGAGAATTCCGGTTTGAAAATGCGTCTGAGTACGCACTGGCACAGGAAATCAAAGCTGACATCTTTGCAGCTGGCGACAGAATCGACGCTACTGCAATCAGCAAAGGTAAGGGCTTCCAGGGTGCGATCAAGAGATTTGGTCAGCACAGAGGACCTATGGCTCATGGTTCCAAATTCCATCGTCATCAGGGTTCCAACGGTGCCTGCTCCTCTCCGAGCCGCGTATTCAAGGGCAAGGGAATGCCTGGTCACATGGGCTGCGTAAAGGTTACTGTACAGAATCTGGATGTTGTAAGAGTAGATGCTGACAAGAACCTGATCCTGGTTAAGGGTGCTGTACCCGGACCTAAGAAAGCTCTGGTAACCATCAAAGAGACCGTTAAGGTTGAGGCTTAAAACTGGAAAGGAGGACCACACAGATGGCAAACGTATCTGTTTATAATATGGAAGGCAAGCAGATCGATACAATCGAATTAAACGATGCGGTATTCGGTGTTGAAGTAAACGAACATCTGGTACACATGGCAGTTGTTCAGCAGCTTGCAAACAATCGTCAGGGAACACAGAAAGCAAAGACTCGTTCCGAGGTTTCCGGCGGCGGAAGAAAACCCTGGAGACAGAAGGGAACCGGTCATGCAAGACAGGGCTCCATCCGCGCTCCCCAGTGGACAGGCGGCGGCGTAGTATTCGCTCCCGTACCGAGAGATTATTCCTTCAAGCTCAACAAGAAAGAGAAGAGAGCTGCTCTGAAGTCTGCTCTGACAGACAAGGTTGCAAATGCGAAACTGATCGTTGTTGACGAGCTGAAGTTCGAAGAAATCAAGACCAAGAATTTTGCACAGGTTATGAAGAACCTGGATGTAAACAACGGTCTGGTTGTTGTAAACGAGAATGATGTAAACGTAATGATGAGCGCAAAGAACATCGCTGATGTGAAGATGGCTCTGCCGAACACCATCAACGTATATGACATCATGAAGGCTGGCAAGGTTGTTCTGACAAAGGACGCTGTTAAGACAATCGAGGAGGTGTACGCATAATGGCAGACATTAAGTACTATGACGTTATCCTCAAACCCGTCATCACTGAGAAGAGCATGGCTGGTATGGGCGAAAAGAAATATACCTTCCTGGTACATCCGGAAGCAAACAAGACCCAGATCAAGGAAGCTGTTGAGAAGATGTTCGAAGGCGCTAAGGTTGCTAAGGTAAACACTCTGAACGCTGACGGCAAGAACAAGAGACGCGGTATGGTAGTTGGTAAGACAGCCAAGACCAAAAAGGCTATCGTAACCCTGACCGCTGACAGCAAAGATATCGAGATCTTCGCTGGTCTGTAAGATGCGATGAAAGGAAGCTTGAGACAAAGGTTTGTTATAAAAGCTTTCAGGTAACGATCGAGGGCACGACGAGCGAGAACCTCGAGACTGACGTCTCTCGGTCGCGTTACACGCGTATACGTCTCGCCGATGAGCTCTTTGCTTGTGCAAGCACAGCAAAGCCTCCCCGTCGATCCGCACTCGCTCTGTTCATCGCGAATATGTGCATACAAGCACGATAATAAATAGTAAAGGAGAAATCATCATGGGAATTAAAACATATAATCCCTATACACCTTCCAGAAGAAATATGACTGGTTCTGATTTTTCCGAGATCACAAAGACAACTCCTGAAAAGAGCCTTTGCGTATCTCTGAAGAAGAACTCCGGTCGTAACAATCAGGGTAAGATCACCGTTAGACATCATGGCGGCGGCGTTCGCACCCAGTACAGAATGGTAGACTTCAAGAGATTCAAGGATGGCATTCCGGCAACTGTAGTTGGTATCGAATACGACCCCAACAGAACAGCAAATATCGCACTGATCTGCTACGCAGATGGCCAGAAGGCATATATCATCGCTCCTGAAGGACTGAAAGTAGGCCAGAAGGTCATGAACGGACCGGAAGCTGAAGTAAGAGTAGGCAACTGCCTGCCGTTATCTGAAATTCCTGTTGGTACTCAGGTACACAACATTGAATTATATCCCGGCAAGGGCGGACAGATGGTTCGTTCTGCAGGTAACAGCGCACAGCTGATGGCAAAGGAAGGCAAATATGCAACCCTGAGACTTCCCTCCGGTGAAATGAGAATGGTTCCGATCGTTTGTCGCGCTACAATCGGTGTTGTAGGCAATGGCGATCACAACCTGATCAACTACGGTAAAGCAGGACGTAAGCGTCACATGGGTATCCGTCCTACCGTTCGCGGTTCCGTTATGAACCCGAATGACCATCCGCATGGTGGTGGTGAAGGTAAGACCGGTATCGGCCGTCCTGGTCCGAGCACTCCTTGGGGCAAACCGGCACTCGGCTTGAAGACCAGAAAGTCTAAAAAGGCTTCTAACAAGCTGATCGTAAGAAGAAGAGACGGTAAGGCTATCAAATAAGGTTAAGGAGGAGAACAACAATGGCAAGATCACTGAAAAAAGGACCGTTCGCTGATGCCAGCTTGCTGAAAAAAGTGGACGCTATGAATGCTGCTGGGCAGAAACAGGTTATCAAAACCTGGTCCCGTCGTTCTACAATTTTCCCGTCCTTCGTTGGACATACAATTGCAGTTCATGACGGCCGCAAGCATGTTCCGGTATATGTAACTGAAGATATGGTTGGACACAAACTTGGCGAATTCGTAGCTACCAGAACCTACAGAGGTCATGGTAAAGACGAAAAGAAGTCCAAAGTTAGATAATTGAAAGGAGGTTTTATTCATGGCTAAAGGACATAGATCTCAAATTAAGAGAGAAAGAAATGCGAATAAAGATACAAGACCTTCTGCTAAATTATCCTACGCAAGAGTGTCTGTAACGAAAGCTTGTTTTGTACTGGATGCGATCAGAGGTAAAGATCTGGAGACAGCACTGGCTGTTGTAACCTACAATCCCAGATATGCTTCCAGCCTTGTAAAGAAACTGCTGGAATCTGCAGCAGCAAACGCAGAGAACAACAACGGCATGAAGAGAGAAAACCTTTATGTTGCTGAGTGCTATGCAAACAAGGGACCTACGATGAAGAGAGTTAGACCGAGAGCACAGGGACGGGCTTACAGAATCGAGAAGAGAATGAGCCACATCACTGTAGTGCTTGATGAGAGAAAGTAGGAGGAACGATAATGGGACAGAAGGTTAATCCTCATGGTTTAAGAGTCGGCGTAATCAAAGATTGGGATTCCAGATGGTATGCAGACGCTGAATACGCTGATTATTTAGTAGAAGACTACAACATCAGAAAATTTTTAAAGAAGAAACTGTATTCTGCAGGCGTTTCCAAGATTGAAATCGAGAGAGCGTCCGACAGAGTAAAGGTTATCCTTTATACCGCAAAGCCCGGCGTTGTAATCGGTAAGGGCGGCGCAGAAATCGAAGTAACCAAGAAAGAGCTGTCCAAGCTGACAGATAAAAAGGTTCTGGTTGACATCAAAGAAATCAAGAGACCTGACCGCGATGCACAGCTGGTTGCTGAGAACATTGCACAGCAGCTGGAGAACCGTGTTGCTTTCAGACGTGCTATGAAGTCCTGCATCGGCAGAACCATGAAAACCGGCGCAAAGGGTATCAAGACTGCTGTATCCGGTCGTCTGGGCGGCGCAGATATCGCACGTACCGAGTTCTACAGCGAAGGTACTATTCCGCTGCAGACATTAAGAGCTGACATCGATTATGGATTCGCAGAAGCAGATACAACCTACGGCAAAGTTGGCGTTAAGGTTTGGATCTACAAAGGCGAGGTACTTCCTACAAAAGGAAATAAGGAAGGGAGCGATAAATAACTATGTTAATGCCGAAGAGAGTTAAACGTCGTAAACAGTTCCGCGGCACCATGGCTGGTAAGGCTATGCGCGGCAATACAATCACATACGGTGAATACGGCCTGGTAGCACTTGAGCCCTGCTGGATCAAGTCCAACCAGATCGAAGCAGCCCGTATCGCACTGACACGTTATACAAAGCGTACCGGTCAGGTTTGGATCAAGATCTTCCCTGACAAGCCGGTTACAGCTAAGCCTGCTGAAACTCGAATGGGTTCCGGTAAGGGCGCTCTGGAGTACTGGGTTGCAGTTGTTAAGCCGGGCCGCGTAATGTTCGAAATCGCAGGCGTTCCGGAGGAAGCTGCAAAAGAGGCACTTCGTCTCGCAATGCATAAGCTTCCCTGCAAATGCAAAATTGTGTCGAAAGCTGACTTGGAAGGCGGTGTAGCAAATGAAGTCTAAAACCTATGTAGATGATTTAAAGAATAAAACAGCTGCTGATCTCGCACAGGAACTGACAGCTGCCAAGAAGGAACTTTTCAATTTAAGATTCCAGAACGCAACAAACCAGCTTGACAATACTGCTCGGATCCGCGAAGTTAGAAAGAACATCGCCAGAATCCAGACAGTGATGACACAGAAAGCCAAGGTTGCAGAGTAATATCCAGAAAGGAGTAAACGAACGTGGAACGTAATCTGAGAAAAACACGTACCGGTAAGGTCGTTAGCAATAAGATGGACAAGACAATCGTTGTTGCCATTGAAGATCATGTAAAGCATCCTCTTTACAAGAAGATCGTAAAAGAGACTTACAAGCTGAAGGCACACGATGAGAACAACGAGTGCAACATTGGTGACACCGTGAAGGTGATGGAAACAAGACCGCTGTCCAAGGACAAGAGATGGAGACTTGTTGAGATCATCGAAAGAGCGAAATAATCTACGGCAAGTAATTAAGTTGGAAGGAGAATTATTATGATTCAACAGGAAACGAGACTGAAAGTTGCCGATAACACAGGTGCCAAAGAGATTCTGTGCATCCGCGTTATGGGTGGCTCTACCAGAAGATATGCGAATGTAGGCGATATCATCGTTGCCAGTGTTAAAGATGCAACACCCGGCGGGGTTGTAAAGAAGGGCGACGTTGTAAAGGCTGTTGTAGTTCGTTCCGTAAAGGGCGTTCGTCGTAAAGACGGTTCTTACATTAAGTTTGACGAGAATGCTGCTGTAATCATCAAAGATGATAAGACCCCCAGAGGAACTCGTATCTTTGGGCCAGTAGCTCGTGAGCTTCGTGACAAGCAGTTTATGAAAATTGCTTCTCTGGCTCCGGAAGTATTATAAGGAGGTGCCTTTATGTCTACCATGAAAATTAAAAAGGGCGATACTGTAAAGGTCATCGCCGGCAAAGATAAAGACAAAGAAGGAAAAGTTGTTGCCGTAGATAAGAAGAACGGCAAGGTAACTGTTGAGAAAGTCAACATCATTACCAAGCACACAAAGCCTTCTGCAGCAAACCAGAATGGCGGAATTATCCAGAAGGAAGCTCCCATTGATGCATCTAACGTAATGTATCTTCACAATGGGAAAGCAACCCGTATCGGCTTCAAGGTAGAGGACGGCAAAAAGGTTCGTGTTGCAAAGTCCACAGGCGAAGTAATCGATAAATAATTCCGAGGAAGGAGGCTATAAGCGTGAGCAGACTGAAAGACTTATATAAAGACGAGATCGTAGATGCTATGATCAAGAAGTTCGGCTATAAAAACATTATGGAAGTTCCGAAGCTTGACAAGATCGTCATCAACATGGGTGTTGGTGAAGCAAAAGAGAATGCCAAGGTTCTGGATTCCGCAGTAAAGGATCTTGAGACAATTACTGGACAGAAGGTTGTTCTTACCAGAGCGAAAAATTCCGTTGCTAACTTCAAAATCCGTGAGGGTATGCCGATCGGATGCAAGACAACACTTCGCGGCGAGAAAATGTATGACTTCATGGATCGTCTGGTTAACCTTGCACTGCCTCGTGTCCGCGACTTCCGCGGCGTGAGCGCAGATTCCTTCGACGGCAGAGGCAACTATGCTCTGGGCGTTAAGGAACAGCTGATTTTCCCTGAAATCGAATATGATAAGGTGGAAAAGGTTAGAGGTATGGACGTCATCGTAGTTACCACAGCGAAGACAGATGAAGAGGCACGCGAGCTGCTGAGACTGTTCGGCATGCCTTTCGCGAAGTAAGAAGGAGGTAAATGTATTCATGGCTAAAACAGCAATGAAGATTAAGCAGCAGCGTACACCTAAGTTCTCTTCCAGAGAATACACACGTTGCAAGATTTGCGGCCGTCCCCATTCGGTTCTGAGAAAATACGGAATCTGCAGAATTTGCTTCCGTGAACTGGCATACAAGGGACAGATTCCTGGCGTAAAGAAAGCAAGCTGGTAAGAGCTGGTAAGAGAAGGAGGTAAATCACAATGACAATGAGCGATCCTATTGCAGATATGCTTACAAGAATCCGTAATGCAAATACTGCAAAACACGATACAGTAGATGTACCTGCGTCCAAAATGAAGCTGGCTATTGTACAGATCCTGCTGGATGAAGGCTATATTAAAAAATATGATATTCTGGATGAAGGTTCTTTCAAGACCATCCACATCACTCTGAAATACGGTGAAGATAAGAACGACAAGATCATTTCCGGTATCAAGAGAATCTCCAAACCCGGCCTGCGTGTATACGCTGGTAAGGAAGAGCTTCCCCGCGTACTGGGCGGTCTTGGTATCGCAATCATTTCCACCAACCAGGGTGTTATTACTGATAAGAAAGCAAGAGAGCTGCAGGTTGGCGGCGAAGTTCTGGCTTACATCTGGTAAAAAAATGAAGAGTAATTCTAAGATGACAAAATACGTCATCTAAGAATTACTAGGCTTCATAAGACGAAAAGAATTTCTAATGCGTCATAATACGCCGCATAAGAAATTTTAAAGTTTCGTCTCTGAGAATGCTTTGCATTCTCTGGGTGATAAAACCCCAGAGATAACTGGTAATCCTATCAATTATTCTATATTATGGAGGTACGGGCATGTCACGTATAGGAAGAATGCCAATCGCGATTCCTGCAGGCGTAACTGTAGAGGTTGCAGAAAATAATAAAGTGACTGTAAAAGGTCCCAAAGGAACACTGGAAAGAGTGCTTCCTGAAGAGATGACAATTAAACTGGAAGATGGACACGTTGTTGTTACACGTCCCAACGACTTAAAGAAAATGAAATCCCTGCATGGTCTGACCAGAACACTGATCAACAACATGGTTGTTGGTGTTACAACCGGCTACGAGAAGAAGCTGGAAGTAAACGGTGTAGGTTACAAGGCTGCTAAAGCAGGCAAGAAGCTGACATTATCCTTAGGTTATTCCCACCCCGTTGAGATGGAAGATCCCGAAGGTATCGAAACTGTACTGGACGGTCAGAACATCATCATCGTAAAGGGTATCGACAAAGAAAAGGTTGGCCAGTTTGCAGCTGAGATCAGAGACAAGAGAAGACCGGAGCCTTATAAGGGCAAGGGTATCAAGTATGCTGATGAAGTTATCAGACGCAAAGTTGGTAAGACTGGTAAGAAATAACGGATAAGGAGAGTGTAAAAATGGTTAGTAAGAAATCAAGACAGGTCGTTCGTGAGAACAAGCACAGAAGAATGCGTAACCGTTTCAGCGGCACTCCTGAGAGACCGCGTCTGGCCGTATTCAGAAGCAATAATCATATGTATGCTCAAATTATCGACGATACCGTTGGCAAGACTCTGGCAGCTGCTTCCACCCTGGAAAAGGATGTAAAGGCTGAACTGGAGAAGACCAATAACGTTGATGCTGCGGCATATCTGGGAACTGTTATCGCAAAACGCGCTCTGGAAAAGGGTATCACCGAGGTTGTATTTGACCGCGGCGGCTACATCTACCAGGGTAAAGTTGCAGCTTTAGCTGAGGCAGCCAGAGAAGCTGGCCTGACATTCTAGGAAGGAGAACACATCAGATGAGAAGAACAATTATTGATACGACAAATCTGGAGTTAACAGACAAAGTCGTTTCCATCAAACGTGTTACCAAGGTTGTAAAAGGCGGCCGCAACATGCGTTTCACAGCTTTAGTAGTAGTAGGCGATGGCAACGGACATGTAGGTGTAGGTCTGGGCAAATCCATTGAAATTCCGGAAGCAATCCGTAAGGGTAAAGAAGACGCTGCAAAGCATCTGGTATCCGTTGCTCTGGATGAGAACAATTCCGTTACACATGACTTCCTCGGCAAGTATGGTTCTTCTACCGTTCTGCTGAAGAAAGCTCCTGAAGGTACTGGTATCATCGCTGGCGGCCCTGCACGTGTGGTTTGCGAGTTGGCTGGTATCAAGAATATCCGTACCAAGGCGCTGGGCTCCACCAACAAGCAGAATGTCGTTCTGGCAACCATTCAGGGATTAAGCCAGATCAAGACTCCTGAAGAAGTAGCAGCTAAGCGTGGTAAGTCTGTAGAAGAGATCATGGCTTAATCAAGGAGGAGACAAAAATGGCAGAGAAGAATTTAAAGATCACTTTGGTTAAGTCCCCCATCGGTGCAGTGCCGAAGCACAGAGCAACCGTAGAGGCTATGGGTCTTACCAAAATGCACAAGACTGTTATCATGCCTGATAACGCGTCTACCAGAGGCATGATCCAGAAGGTTGGATATATGCTGAAAGTAGAAGAAGCATAAAAAGAGGAGGTGTCAGGAAATGGAATTATCTAACTTACAGCCCGCAGCTGGTTCCGTACACAGCGATAATTTTAGAAGAGGCCGTGGCCATGCTTCCGGTAACGGTAAGACAGCAGGTAAGGGCCACAAGGGTCAGAAGGCACGTTCCGGTGCTCCGAGACCGGGCTTTGAAGGCGGCCAGATGCCTTTATACAGACGTATTCCTAAGAGAGGCTTCACAAACAGAAACTCTAAGGATATCGTTGCAATCAATCTGAGTGCACTTGAAGTATTTGAGAACGGTGAAACCGTAACTGTTGAGACACTGCTCGAGAAGGGTATCGTAAAGAACCCTAAGGACGGCGTTAAAATTCTTGGAAACGGAGAATTTACCAAAAAGCTCGATGTAAAAGCAAATGCATTCAGTGCATCCGCAAAGGAAAAGATCGAGGCGCTTGGTGGAACTGCAGAGGTGATGTAAATGCTTACTACCCTGAAAAATGCGTTTAAGATCAAGGAGATCCGTAAGAAGCTTCTGTTCACCTTCCTGATGCTGGTAGTCATTCGTATTGGCTGCCAGCTCCCGGTACCGGGTGTAAACAGACACTTCTTCTCCAATTGGTTCGCGGCGCAGACAGGAGATACGTTTAGCTTTTTCAATGCGTTCACCGGCGGTTCTTTCGAGAACATGTCCCTGTTCGCATTGAACATCACCCCTTACATCACATCATCGATCATTATTCAGCTTTTAACGATTGCGATCCCGAAGCTGGAAGAAATGCAGAGAGATGGGGAAGAGGGGCGTAAAAAACTGACCTCCATTACAAGATATGTGACGGTTGGTCTGGCATTGATCGAGTCTGCTGCTATGGCGATCGGTTTCGGACGCCAGGGTCTGATGGATGACTTCAATGCGCTTAACGTAATTACTGTAATTGCCGCGTTGACAGCAGGAAGTGCATTCCTGATGTGGATCGGCGAGCGTATTACGGAAAATGGTGTGGGCAACGGTATTTCTATCGTGCTGACCATCAATATTATTTCCCGTATGCCCAGCGATCTGTCCAGTCTTTATCAGCAGTTTGTAAAAGGCAAGGCAGTTGCTGTAGGAGCGCTTGCTGCAGTTATCATTCTGGCGATCATCGTCGGAATGGTAATTTTGGTCATCATTTTAAATGATGCTGTACGGAAGATTCCGGTACAGTATGCCAAAAAAGTGCAGGGCCGCAAGATGGTAGGCGGACAATCCACCTTTATTCCCTTAAAGGTAAACACCGCAGGTGTTATCCCGGTTATCTTCGCGCAGTCGATTCTGCAGATTCCGATCATCATTTCTCAGTTGACCGGATACAAAGGAACAGGTCCGTGGGCTTATATCCTGCGCGGCTTGAATTCCAGCTACTGGTGCAAGCCCAGTGAACTGGTATACTCCATCGGACTGATCGTGTATATTGTAATGGTGATCTTCTTCGCCTACTTCCATACATCGATTACCTTCAATCCGCTGGAAATTGCCGACAATATGAAAAAGCAGGGCGGTTTCATTCCGGGCATTCGTCCGGGTAAGCCTACCAGCGATTATCTGAACAAAATTCTGAATTACCTGATCTTCATCGGTGCCTGCGGTCTTACGATCGTATGCGTACTCCCTTATGTATTTAACGGAGTATTCGGTGCAAGTGTTTCCTTCGGCGGAACGAGCCTGATCATTATTGTCAGTGTACTGCTGGAAACCTTAAAGCAGATCGAATCCCAGATGATGGTTCGGAATTATAAAGGATTTTTAAATGACTAAACGGCTGTCTGCATAACAGACGGTCCGGATTCGGGCGGGGACAGGACGGCGACGTTTCTGTCCCTGTCTGCATTCTACAAAAAATACAGCGGAGGAAAGAGATCATGAAGATTATCATGTTAGGCGCGCCTGGAGCAGGCAAAGGAACTCAGGCAAAAATGATCGCAGATAAGTACGGAGTACCCCATATCTCCACCGGCGATATTTTCCGTGCAAATATTAAAAACGGCACTGAGCTGGGCATGGAAGCAAAAAAATATATGGATCAGGGGCTGCTGGTTCCGGACGAACTGACAGTTCGCATTCTGTTAGACCGTGTTGCACAGGACGACTGCAAGAATGGTTATGTTCTGGACGGTTTTCCGCGTACCATTCCTCAGGCTGAGGTTCTGGACAGCGAGCTGACGAAGCTTGGAGATCATATTGATTACGCAATCAACGTAGATGTACCGGATGAAAACATCGTAAAGAGAATGTCCGGACGCCGTGCATGCCTGACCTGCGGCGCTACCTATCATATCGAGCATGTACCTCCGAAGAAAGAGGGCATCTGTGATGTATGCGGCAGCGAACTGGTGCTTCGTGACGACGATAAGCCGGAAACCGTAAAGAACCGTCTGAACGTTTATCACGAACAGACACAGCCCCTGATCGACTTCTACACCGAAAAAGGTGTATTAAAGACTGTGGACGGTACCGTTCCGATGGAAGAGGTATTTGCTGCAATCACCGCGATTCTGGGCTGATGAGAGCGGATGTCAGCATTTTGGAGGGGAACTATGGCCGTTTCAATTAAATCTGCAAGAGAAATCGAACTGATGAGGGAGGCCGGAAAGCGCCTTGCTCATGTGCATCAGGAGCTGGAAGCGATGATTGCGCCCGGCATTTCCACCTGGGAAATTGATGCAAAGGGAGAAAAACTCATCAGAGACTGCGGATGTATCCCGAATTTTCTCCATTATAATGGATATCCTGCTTCTATCTGTGTTTCCGTCAATGACGAAGTCGTGCATGGAATCCCGAGAAAGGACCGTTATTTAAAGGAAGGCGATATTGTCAGCCTGGATGCGGGACTGATCTATAAGGGCTATCATTCCGACGCGGCGCGGACACATGCGGTCGGTAAGGTGAGCACAGAGGCACAAAAGCTGATGGATGTAACAAAGCAGAGCTTCTTTGAAGGCATCAAAATGGCAAAGGAAGGACAGCACCTGCATGATATTTCGAGAGCCATTGAGGAGTATGTTACACCCTATGGCTACGGAATTGTGCGGGATCTGGTTGGCCATGGAATCGGAACAGCGCTTCATGAAGATCCGCAGATTCCCAACTATGCACAGAAAAGAAGAGGCGTCCGCTTACAGGCGGGCATGACGCTTGCGATTGAGCCGATGATCAATGCCGGAACCTGGCAGGTACGATTCCTGCGGGATGGCTGGACGGTCGTTACAAAGGATGGCTCCTTGTCAGCGCATTACGAAAACACGATTCTGGTGACCGATGGGGAACCGGAGATCCTGACGTTGTATTAAGGAGGACACAGATGGTCGGTAAACTGGCAGTTTCCCTGGCGGGACATGATAAAGGAAGCATTTTTCTGGTGATCCGGGAGGATGGGGATGTTATCTGGCTGGCAGACGGAATCAGCCGTCTGTATCAGTCACCCAAACGGAAAAAAAGAAAACACGTTCAGCTGGTTTTAAACGGAGGGATGGACAGCAGCGAGCTGGAGGATCTTTTCCAAAACCCGGCGGACGCGGATACGAAAATCAAACGCTGCATAAAACTTTATAGTATGGAGAAAGCAAACGAACGGAGGTAAGATATGTCGAAAGCAGATGTTATTGAAATCGAAGGCACAGTAGTGGAAAAGCTGCCCAACACCATGTTTCAGGTAGAACTGGAAAACGGTCACAGAGTTCTGGCACATATCAGCGGTAAGCTGAGACAGAACTTCATCCGTATCCTTCCCGGCGACAAGGTGACACTGGAGCTGTCCCCTTACGATCTTTCCAAGGGAAGAATCATCTGGAGAGATAAATAAGAAAAATTTCAGTCCCCGGCGGCATCTTTGCCGCCGAGGATTTTTTATTTCATAGGAAAATGCATCCTATGAAATAAAAACGCTCCGCGAGGATGCATAAGCGGTGGAATGGATTCTGCTGCTTATGCGACCCATCGCAGGCTGGTACCTTTTTATAAAAAAAGGGCAGAAAAACCCGGAAAAACTGGTGTTTTTTTGCCTCAAAATGGTTGCAAGTATTGAATTTTCATGCTACAATAGGTAACGGTCTTTTTGGAAGGAGGTCGGTCAGAACGCTTCGAAAAGGCGATCTGATCAGGATTCTTGCCGGATTCCGCGGGTGCGGAGGACGGTAGAAATGGAGGTTAAGAATGAAAGTAAGAGCATCCGTAAAACCGATTTGCGAAAAGTGCAAAGTCATCAAAAGGAAAGGTTCCATCAGAATTATCTGTGAGAACCCCAAGCACAAACAGAGACAGGGTTGAGTAGTTCTTTCTAATTTAATTAATTGGAAGAAAGCGATTTACCCCGTCGCATCTAAGACGGCTGGCAGCGGATTGTTACTAAGGTCCGCTTGAAAATAATTGAACGTAGTAGAGCACATTTATTACGGGAGATTACTTTTTGATACCGAAAAGAGACCTTTATCCAAGGGTCGGGAACGACTGTGTGAAGAAACAGAATGTGTAAAGCACATCGTTTCCGCACAGAGCAATCTGTGAGAGAGTATCGGAAAGACCGGTTTACCGGTTGGGTACATGGTACCCCAGTCAATTAGTAACTATTATTTGAAGACGCACAGGAAAGAGTTGGCCTGTGCAGCTGTGCGCATTGCGCACACAGAATGGAGGAAATGTAAATGGCTCGTATTGCAGGTATTGACTTACCCAGAGAAAAACGTGTTGAGATCGGCCTGACCTACATTTACGGTATCGGCAGACCCAGCGCAACAAAGATTTTAGCTCAGGCAGGTGTTAATCCCGACACTCGCTGCAGAGACCTGACAGACGATGAGGTTAAGAAGATCAGCGAAGTGATCGACGAAACCATGACTGTTGAAGGTGATCTGAGAAGAGAGATCGCACTGAACATCAAGAGACTGCAGGAAATCGGCTGCTACAGAGGCATCCGTCATCGTAAAGGCCTTCCGGTTCGTGGTCAGAAGACAAAGACCAACGCAAGAACCAGAAAAGGTCCTAAGAGAACTGTTGCAAACAAGAAAAAATAATTCAAACAAGGGAAAGTAGGTTAGTTTAAATGGCAAACAAGAAAGTTACCAAAAAAGTGACAAAAAAGCGTGTCAAGAAAAACGTTGAACACGGACAGGCACATATTCAGTCTTCTTTCAATAACACAATCGTTACTCTGACAGATGCTGAAGGTAATGCTTTAAGCTGGGCTTCTGCCGGCGGTCTGGGCTTTAAGGGTTCAAGGAAATCTACTCCGTATGCAGCGCAGATGGCTGCAGAAACAGCTACAAAGGCAGCTTTAATCCATGGATTAAAGACCGTAGATGTTTTTGTAAAGGGACCGGGTTCAGGCCGTGAGGCTGCAATCCGTGCGCTGTCCGCATGCGGTCTGGATGTAGTCAGCATCAAGGATGTGACTCCTGTTCCGCATAACGGCTGCCGCCCGCCCAAGCGTCGTCGCGTTTAATCGACGCTTTGCAGAATCTGACCGGGAAGCTCCCGGTTTCAGATAGCTGCTGCATATTCCCATCGTTGGAATAGACACAAATCAGAAGTAGGTTGGATGAAGACACGGCAGGAGCCGTGCTGTAAACAATAATCAGGAGGATTATAAAAATGGCAGTAAATAGAGTCCCTGTTTTAAAGAGATGCAGATCCCTTGGACTGGAGCCCGCATACCTGGGTTATGATAAGAAATCTAACAGAACCGCCAGAACAGGCAAGAAGATGAGTGAGTACGGTCTGCAGCTGAGAGAGAAGCAGAAAGCAAAATTCATCTACGGCGTTCTGGAAAAGCCTTTCCGTAACTACTACAAGAAGGCAGACAGAATGAAAGGCATGACCGGTGAAAACCTGATGACCATGCTTGAGGCTAGACTGGACAGCGTTGTTTTCCGTATGGGCTTCGCAAGAACCAGAAGAGAAGCAAGACAGGTTGTTGACCACAAGCACATTCTGGTAAATGGCAAGTGCGTAAACATTCCTTCTTACCAGGTAAAGGCTGGTGACGTGATCGAAGTGAAGGAAAGCGCTAAGACCATGCAGAGATACAAGGACATCCTTGAGGTAACTGCAGGCAGACTGACTCCCGAATGGATGGATGTAGAAAAAGAAGCATTCAAGGGCACTGTTAAGCAGCTTCCTACCCGTGAAATGATCGATGTTCCGGTAGACGAGATGCTTATCGTCGAGTTGTACTCCAAATAATTAGAAGATAACTGTCCATCTCAGATTGTTCATAAAGGAGGGTATTTACAGTGTTTGATTTTGAAAGACCCAATATTGAGGTTGCCGAAATTTCCGAAGATAAGAAGTATGGCAAGTTCGTGGTGGAGCCTCTGGAAAGAGGATATGGAATTACCCTGGGCAATTCGCTGAGAAGAATCATGTTGTCTTCCTTACCCGGTGCAGCAGTTAGCCAGGTGAAAATCGAAGGCGTGCTGCACGAGTTCAGTTCCATTCCCGGCGTGAAGGAAGATGTAACTGAGATCATCATGAATATCAAGTGTCTTGCAATCAAGAACAGCAGCGAGACCAACGAGCCTAAGACCGCATACATTGAGTTTGAGGGCGAAGGCGTGGTACACGCTTCCGATATTCAGGCTGATCAGGATATCGAAATTCTGAATCCGGATCTTGTCATCGCTCATTTGAGCGGTGGCAAGGACTGCAAGCTTTACATGGAGCTGACAATCACCAAGGGCAGAGGATATGTAAGTGCTGACAAGAACAAGAGCGATGATCTTCCGATCGGTGTTATCGCTGTTGATTCCATTTACACTCCCGTTGAGAGAGTAAATATGGCAGTACAGAATACCCGTGTCGGTCAGGTGACAGACTATGATAAGCTGACCCTGGATGTTTATACGAACGGCACACTGGCTCCCGATGAGGCTGTCAGTCTGGCTGCGAAGGTACTCAGCGAGCACCTGAGCCTGTTCATCGATCTTTCGGAGAATGCCAAGACCGCAGAGGTTATGGTAGAGAAGGAAGATGACGAGAAGGAAAAGGTATTGGAGATGAGCATCGATGAGCTTGAGCTCTCTGTTCGTTCTTACAACTGCCTGAAGCGTGCTGGTATCAACACGGTTGAAGAGCTGATCAATAAGACTCCGGAAGACATGATGAAGGTTCGTAATCTGGGCCGCAAATCTCTCGAAGAAGTACAGGCAAAAATCAGCGAGCTGGGTTTCCATTTCAGACCCAGTGAGGAGTAAGGCAAATTCAGAAATGGGTTTGTGCAGCCGGTGAACACCGGTTGGCTCTAAAAGTTATATCGCATTTTATAAATGGGAAAGTTCGGTCGGCGGTAAGTCCAAAAGGCACGTCCGGTCGCAAAACATGATTGGCGTAAACAAACATTCGGTGAGTAAGACCAAAGGGCATGGCCGGATGTACCAGGATTGAAAGGAAAATAATACAATGGCAAAGTATAGAAAATTAGGCAGAACATCTGATCAGAGAAAGGCTCTGTTAAGAAGCCAGGTAACCAGCCTGCTGTACAGAGGTAAAATCGTTACCACTGAAGCTAAGGCAAAAGAAATCCGTAAGATCGCTGAGGGCATCATTGCGCTGGGCATCAAGGAGAAAGATAACTTCGATACTGTTACTGTTACTGCTAAGGTTGCCCGCAAGGACAAAGACGGCAAGAGAGTAAAAGAAGTTGTAGATGGCAAGAAGGTTACCGTTTACGATGAAGTTCAGAAGGAGATCAAGAAAGATCAGCCTTCCAGACTGCATGCAAGACGTCAGATGCTGAAAGTATTCTATCCTGTTACTGAGGTTCCTGCCGCAGCAGCTGGTAAGAAGAAAAACACCAAGAAGATCGATATGCCTGCAAAGGTATTTGATGAAATCGCTCCCAAGTACGCAGACCGTAAGGGTGGTTACACCAGAATCGTTAAGATCGGCCAGCGTAAGGGCGATGGTGCAATGGAAGTTGTACTGGAGCTGATCTAATCAGAGATTTTCAAATTAAATAATGGTATGTTTTCCAATCGGAGAGCAAATCATTCTGAAGAAATGGAGAGCCGGATAAGACGGCGGACTGAAAATGTCTGTCGAGTTTATCCGGCTCTTTTTATCGTATAGGAAACTTCGTTTCCATACGATAAAAATGCTCCGCAAGGATGCGCACTCGGCGCAAGGGTAGATGGTTGCCGAGGCAACCGCGCCTCGGCGCGAGAATGTGCCAAGGCACATTCTTTTTTACAAGGACGGCCCTCACAGGCGAAGCTGTGAGAGACGTCCTTCTCCTTTGAGATATTTTTTATAGATCAGGAAGAAGGCAAGACTGGAAGAGAAGAAGCAAAGCGTGTCTGCGATGGGTTCCGCATAAAAGCACATCCTTGCAGCGAAAAAGAGGGGAAGCAGACAGGTCGCTGCAAAATACTCGCTTTTCCGCAGCAGGGATAAAAACAGGGACAGCTTTGTCAGGCTCATGGCAGTCAGGGCATCTACAAAGACATACTGGAAGCTCAGAGGGATAACGCCGAGGGTAAAGACCTGAATGCCCCAGACAGAAAGAGATGCGTATTCCGGGTTTTGGGTGAAAATTCGGACAAAATACTGCGGAACAAAACGGGACAGCAGGAACATAAACGTCGTAAAACCGATGCATAAAAGCAGGACGCAAAGTACAATTTTGCGGATGCGCTCAACCTTTCCGGCACCCATGTTGAAGCTGATGAGGGGCTGGGAGCCTCCGGTGATGCCGAGCATCGGCGAGGTGATGAGCAGCATGTAGCTTTGTACGATGGTTGCGCAGGTGATGAGAGTGTCTCCGTATTCCGGACCGCCAAAATGCTGCAGGACTGCATTTAGGGCAATGATGATCACGCTGTCGGTTGCAAGAATTAAAAAGGGAGAAAAGCCCATTTTCAGGATGCGTACTGCGGTAGAACGCCGGATCGGTGCCAGTGTCAGGGGAATGGGCATTTTTTTCTGCTTCAGTGTCAGCAGGACAAAAACACAGGAAGACAACTGCGCGAGGACGGTAGCGAGGGCAGCACCTGCAATATTCATATGCAGCAGAAAGATAAATACGGGATCCAGTACGATGTTGACAATCGCTCCGATCAAGGTTGTTGCCATCCCAAGCCCCGGATATCCCTGCGCGGTGATGAAATAGTTCATGCCCATGGACAGCAGGGCGAAGAACGTGCCGAGTGTATAAATCGTCATGTAGGTATTGGCGTAGGGAAATGTTGTTTGGCTTGCGCCGAACCATTGAAGAAGCGGAGCTTTCAGCAATAGAAACAAAATGGTAAGCGCAGCGGAAAAAACGAGCAGCATGGAAAAGCTTGTACCAAGGAGATTTTTTGCTTTTTCCTGATCCTTTGCTCCGAGACGCATCGAAAACAGGACGGAGCCGCCGATACCGATCAGTGTTGCAAAAGAAGAAAGCAGCGTGATGACGGGCGCGCAGATGCCGGCGCCTGCCAGGGAAACATCTCCGATCTGCGGGATATTTCCGATATAAATGCGATCAACGATGCTGTAAAGAACGTTGACAAACTGCGCGAACATAAAGGGGATCGAGGTTCGCAGAACCAGTCCCGGTACAGAGTCGTTTCCGAAATCATTAGAGTGTTTTTTCATAAGAATGCTTCAATCCTATATAAAAGTGTTTATGCGGACGGGTGTATTTTGCCGGAGATGAAGAAAATTTCAACAAGGATCATGCCGATGATGTTCGTCGAAAACCCGGTACGCAGGATGATTATACCGCAGGCATAAAAAAGCCGCAACAGGATTGTCCTTGCCATTCAGGAGGTGTGCTGTTAAAATGGAACAGGATTGACCCCGATTTTTCTGGAAACATGGAGACGAGAGGAAAACATGAGCATCATAAAGACGAAACATTTAAGTTATCATTATATCCGTCACGATGAGGAAGGCAATGTGGAGGGAGAGGTTCCAGCGGTAAAGGATGTAAATCTTTCGGTGGAGCCGGGCGAATTTATTGCGATCCTGGGACATAACGGTTCCGGAAAGTCGACGCTGGCGAAGCATTTTAATGCGCTTTTGCTGCCGTCGGAGGGATGTATTGTTGTGGATGGCATGGATACGGCAGATGAGAACCATACCTGGGATGTGCGCAGCACTGCCGGGATGGTATTTCAGAATCCGGACAATCAGATCATCGGGCAGGTCGTGGAGGAGGATGTTGGCTTCGGACCGGAAAACCTCGGTGTGCCGACAAAGGAAATCTGGGAACGAGTGGAGGAAAGCTTAAAAGCAGTCGGAATGTATGAATATCGAAAATATTCTCCGAACAAGCTTTCCGGCGGACAGAAGCAGCGCGTTTCCATCGCAGGCGTGCTTGCGATGCATCCGAAATGTATTGTGCTGGACGAGCCGACGGCAATGCTGGATCCCAACGGGCGTAAAGATGTCATAAGGGCAGCTCGTGCACTGAATGACGTGGAAAATGTCACGATCATCCTGATTACCCATTATATGGAAGAGGTTATTTATGCCGACCGGGTGTTTGTAATGGATGAAGGCAAGGTTGTGATGCAGGGAACGCCGCGGGAGATCTTTTCCCAGGTGGAACGGTTGAAGCATTTGCGTCTGGATGTACCGCAGGTTACATTACTCGCCTATGAGCTGCAAAAGAGCGGACTGAAGCTGCCGGATGGCATTCTGACAGCACAGGAGCTGACGGAGGAGTTAAAAAAGCTGTGTACAGGCAGCAAAACAGGCGCATCGGATAACAGACAAATGCCTGTAAAGTGAGGAAACAATGGGATTAAAACTGGAGCATGTAAGTTATTTATATGGAACGGATACGGAGCTTTTGGTGCGTGCGCTGGATGATGTGAATCTGGAAATTCCGGACGGTCAGTTTATCGGACTGATCGGCCATACCGGTTCCGGAAAATCGACGCTGGTGCAGCATCTGAACGGGCTTTTAAAGCCGTCAGAGGGAACGATTCTTTTTAACGGTGAAAATATCTGGGCTCAGGATTATTCGAGAAAGACGCTGCGCAGCAAGGTCGGGCTGGTTTTTCAGTATCCGGAGCATCAGCTGTTTGAAACGGATGTATTTGCGGATGTCTGCTATGGACCCAAAAACCTCGGGCTGGAGCAGGGGGAGATCGAGCGGCGTGCAAAAAAGGCACTGGAGCTGGTGGGTTTTCCGGAAGAATTTTTCGGACAGTCCCCGTTTGAGCTTTCCGGCGGACAAAAACGGAGAGTGGCAATTGCAGGTGTGCTTGCAATGGAGCCGGATATTTTGGTGCTGGATGAGCCGACAGCAGGACTTGATCCGAAGGGCAGGGACGAAATATTAGGGCAAATTTCTCATTTGCAGAAGGAAACAGGCATCAGCGTGGTGCTGGTTTCCCACAGCATGGAAGATGTGGCGAATTATGTGGAGCGCATTATTGTGATGAACAAGGGAAAGGTGATGTTCGATGACGTACCGCACCGGGTTTTTTCCCATGTAAAGGAGCTGGAGGCAGTCGGACTTGCCGCACCGCAGGTGACCTATATTCTGCACCAGCTAAAGGACAATGGCTTTGACGTGGATCCTTCTGCGACAACGATTGAGGAAGCAAAGGAGACGATTCTGCAGGCAGTGAGGAAGAACAGCAAATGATTAGGGATATTACACTTGGACAATATTATCAGACGGATTCCGTGCTGCATAGGCTGGACTGTCGGGTAAAGCTTGTAGGGACGCTTGCATTTATCATTTCCCTGTTCGTCGTGAATAACGTATGGGGATATCTGCTGGCGGCAATGTTTCTGGCACTGTGCATTCGGTTATCGAATGTGCCCTTTAAATTCATGGTAAAAGGTATGAAATCAATCGTATTTCTGATGCTTTTTGCGGTTGTGTTTAACCTTTTTCTGACTCCCGGAACTCCGGCTGTGACGATCTGGAAGTTGAAAATCACATGGGAAGGCATTGAGATGGCATCCAAGATGGCAGTTCGTCTGGTAATGCTGATCATCGGTTCATCGCTGATGACCCTGACAACTACGCCGAATCATCTGACGGACGGCCTGGAAAGCCTGTTGAATCCGCTTAAAAAATTTAAGGTGCCGGTGCACGAGGTTTCCATGATGATGTCTATCGCGCTGCGCTTTATCCCGATTTTGCTGGAAGAGACAGACAAGATCATGAAAGCACAGATCGCGAGAGGCGCGGATTTTGAAAATGGAAGTCTGATCCAGCGGGCAAAGGCGATGGTTCCTTTGTTAGTGCCGTTGTTTATCGCTGCGTTTCGGCGCGCAAATGACCTTGCCATGGCGATGGAAGCCAGATGCTACCGCGGCGGCGAGGGGAGGACAAAGATGAAGCCGCTCGTTTATCGAAAGCAGGACTATATGGGCTATGGAGTTCTGGTTGCCTATCTGGTGGCAGCGGTTCTGATCGGGAGGGTGCTTCTGTAATGGAGACGATGGAAATACGAAAAAAGCGCCGCATTTGTCTGGTGGTGGCATATGACGGGACAAATTATCAGGGGTGGCAGATACAGCAAAATGGCAATACCATCGAAGCGGAGTTAAACCGTGCGCTGTCTGCCCTGACAAAGGAACCAATTGAGGTTTCCGGTGCGAGTCGTACGGATTCCGGTGTCCATGCGCGCTGCAATTACGCGGTATTTGATACCGCTGTCCGGATGCCCGGGGATAAATTTTCCTACGCATTGAACCAGCGTTTGCCGGAGGATATCCGGGTTCGAAAATCCTATGAGGTTTCACCGCACTGGCATCCGCGTAAGTGCAGCAGTAAAAAAACATATGAATACCGGATTTTCAATGACGAATTTCCGGATCCGCTCTGCCGCCTGTATACACATTTTACCTATACAAAGCTGGATATAGACAGGATGAATGCGGCAGCAGGATATCTTATCGGAGAGCATGATTTCAAAAGCTTCTGCAGTATTCATACGCAGACGGAGACCACGGTTCGGACGATCACAGATCTTTCGGTAAAAAAAGAGGGCAGCCTGATCACGATCCGGGTGACCGGTACAGGATTTCTTTATAATATGGTACGGATTATTGCAGGAACGTTGATAGAGGTCGGGAACGGCAAATACCCGCCGGAGCATATAAAAGAGATCCTAAAACACTGTGACAGAAGCTGTGCCGGACCGACTGCCCCAGCACGGGGACTGACGCTGGTGGAGTATGAGTTTTTGTGATGCAAGGATTTTCGGGACGAAAGGTTTCAAGAATGCAAGGCGGTTTGTGACTGCATGAAAAGTGTTGTAAAATAGCGAAAAAATCTAATAAAAAAAGATTGACACAAGAGGTTGTGTAGCATATAATTATCAAATGTGGCGGTCTGAAAATGTTTTACCTGCCCCGGAAAAGCATTTTATCAAAAACAGACCTGTATTCGTTCAATTCCCGGTTCGGATACGCGCAGCGAATGACCTGTAGATTGTATGGAGGTACACTATGAAAACATTTATGGCTAACCCGGCTAAAATTGATAGAAAATGGTATGTAGTAGACGCAGAGGGCAAGACCCTTGGCCGTTTGGCATCTGAAGTAGCTAAAGTACTGAGAGGCAAGAACAAGCCTGAGTACACCCCTCACGTTGATACCGGCGATTATGTAATCGTTGTGAATGCAGAAAAGATCCATGTAACAGGCAAGAAGCTGGATCAGAAGATTTATTATCATCATTCCGACTATGTTGGCGGTATGAAGGATGCAACTCTGAGAGAAAAGCTGAACAAGAAGCCTGAGCAGGTTATTGAGTTAGCAGTGAAAGGAATGCTTCCCAAGGGACCTTTAGGAAGACAGATGTTCACCAAACTTCACGTTTATGCTGGTCCTGATCACAAGCATGAGGCACAGAAGCCTGAAGTACTGACATTTTAACTAAAGGATCGAAAAGGAGGAATTAGAAAATGGCTAACGCAGCAAAATATTACGGAACTGGAAGAAGAAAAAGCTCCATTGCCAGAGTATACCTGGTACCCGGCAACGGCAATGTGACAATCAATAAAAGAAGCATTGATGAGTATTTCGGTCTGGAAACTCTGAAAGTAATCGTTCGTCAGCCTCTGACAGCTACTGATACAGCTGACAAGTTCGACGTTCTTGTTAATGTTAAGGGTGGCGGCTACACCGGTCAGGCTGGTGCAATCCGTCACGGTATCGCAAGAGCACTGCTGGAAGCAGATGCAGACTTCAGACCTGTTCTGAAGAAAGCTGGCTTCCTGACACGTGATCCTCGTATGAAGGAAAGAAAGAAGTACGGTCTCAAAGCAGCTCGTCGCGCTCCGCAGTTCAGCAAGCGATAATTCAACCGAATATCGAAAAAGAGCAACAAACCCCGAAAATCCAGTATTTTCGGGGTTTTCTTTATATTCTGAAAAATCTATCAGACACCATCAAAACACACGAAAATATTCCGGTAACTAACAGGTAACACACAGGTAACTAACACGAAAAAAGGTGTCCTCCGTAGGACTTTGCGTGTCCTCCGTAGGACAGAAAAAAGACGGTATCAACCGCCTTTTTCAGTGCAATGGTCTATGATGCAAGACCGGACATCCTTTTTCGTGCGACAGTGGCAGGAATACCCGTCTTTGAATATGATGTCATATCCGTCGTGCATGTTTCCAGTGATTCCGGAAATCATTTCTCTGTTTTTCTCTGCAATCTGCATCGTGTCAAATATTCCGCACTGGTCTTTTCTGACGAGGTCTTGCAGATATGCATTGACAGACATTCCCTTGTCATTAGCAAGAGATTTGATAATATTTTTCATTCCTTTAGGAACTTTCAACTCTATTCGTTCATAGCGTTCCTTGTCAAAAGCCTGTTTATATTCTTTCCTGTTCATCGGCGCACCTCCATCAAATCAAATTGATTGCCTCAAGTTTGGTCGGGAGTTCAATGTGAGTGTAGACGTTTTCAGTCACACCCTGTCCTTTATGCCCGACAATTTTCTTGATGAATCTCTCGTCAACTTCCTTTTCGGTGAGGAGAGAGATGCAGGTGTGTCTTGTATCATGCGGGCGGTGTCCGTCATAGACAGGTTCTTTTTTCGTTTCATCAATGACAAATTTCCCGAAACCGAACTCAAGCATCAGAGGAATCCAGTAAGAATCATAATAATTCCGGTACTGAAAAGGTTCGTCGTCGGGTGTACAAATCAGATGGTCACATTTCCGGTTCATCCAGTATTCAAAGAATGGTACAATCTTTTCAGCGATGGGAACTTCTCTGATTCCTGCCTCTGTTTTGGATTCTTTCACATAAAACCATCGTTCATCAAGATGAATGTCCTTTTTCTCAAGGTCGAGGAGTTCCCCGATACGGACACCGGAATAAATCATAATAAGGATGACGGTCACATATATGTTTGAATCCTTGCATTTCCATAGAATAGAAATCTCTTTCTTTGAAAAAGGTTTCCGGTTGTATGCGTTCGGATTTCCCGCCTTGCCTATATCAACGTATCTGACCATGTCTCTTTTATCTTGAGACACAATTTCATGAATGACAGCATAGTCATACATGAGACCCCACAGGATTTTCAAGGTTTTAAGTGTGGGAGCATTTTTACCGGAGTTATCGACAACACCCTGCAGGTGATCCAGTTTGATGTCAACGAATTTCATTTTCCACAAGGGTTTCGATGTATTAAAAGCAGCCTTATAACCATTCGTGTCCTTGATTTTCTCATAATGGATTTCAGACCAATTCTCATACACCTCCTCGAAAGTGATAGTCGTATGGTGCAAATCAAAAGGGTCTTTATTGTATTCGGCTAATGCAGTGAGAGCCTCTTTGCGTGTCGGGTAATATCCGACGGTTATATATAATTGTTTTGATTTTCCGGTTTGAGGGTCGATTTCCCACCCTTTTGTCTTTTTTGCAACATAGGGATTTCGTCGGTTTCCGGATAATTTATAGACCGACCCGAACCCGTTCGGTAGTTTCATAAAATCACCATCCTAAAAAAGAGTATAAAAAATAAAACCAATGCAAAAAGCACGGTTTTATGATAGAATGGTGTTTGTGATAGACATTCTTTCAAGTGCTTTTTGCAGGAGCATGAGACGGAGGTTTCACAAGGACGATTCGTGTTGCAGCACGGGTCGTCTTTTTATGTGTAAATCTATTTTTCAGAGCGTTCTTTCACAATTTTCCTATACTTGCGACCAATGGCAAAACAGCCGACACCCAACAGGATGGCAGCGACACCGCCAACAGGAACAGCAAGCAGCAGGAACAATCCCAAAAGCATAAGCACAACAGAGAGAACCATGAGGATGATTCCACAGACATTATATGTCCGGTCGGAGTATTCCTTTTTCTTTGGAACAGAATTGGCATCATTAACTGTTGCAGCGGTCGAGAACTCTTTTTTTGGCTCTGGAGCAGAATCGTATATATCTATATCAATAATACATCCATATTTAAGACCGGAAGTGCCTCCGGTGATGTCATTCACCATAACTGCAAAATAACAATCTTTATATTTCTGATAGATCATAGCAGCTAATCCTTTCGAGACATACCCGATGCAGTTTCCGAGCGCATCAGTTACAGCATAGGCGGGTTCATTTTCGTATTCATGATAATTCAATAGCAAAGCCTCTCCAATAGACAAGCCGGAAATAATCTCTTGTCTGCTTGTTCCATCACCATTATTGAACGATACGCCGACAACTCTTGATGTCATGCTTTTCAATAATTCACTCATTACAGTACCTCCGTTCTAAAAGCGAATAACGCATACTGTACTCTTTTCATTGCGAAAGGAGGTGGACAGGATGCAGATTCGTTTGTGGGAAATGAGAACCGCAAAAGGTCTCACTTTGATGGAGTTGGCGAAGAAATCCGGAATCGGAAAATCGACGCTCAACAACATCGAAAACGGAAAGGTGTCACCGACATTGTTTCAACTTGAAACGATAGCGATTGCACTGGAGGTCAAAATCACCGACCTGTTTGAATCCGAGTACAAATAAAATTATTATAGCACGAGGCGACACATGTTCGTCTGTTCGGAGAGATATTTCCACAATTATGGAAATGATGTCCGATTTTTCCACAATCATGGAAAAATGTGCTATTCTGTACTACGGAAAGGGGTGGTGTTCCCTTGCATTACAAAGAGACTATCATTGAGTTAGTCGGTAAGATACAAAGCGAAAAAATCCTCAAGAGGATATATAAATTCGTTTTATATCTGTACACCCACGAGACTGGCAGTTGAAAAAGACTGTCAGTCTTTTTTGTTATCCGCTCTCAAAGAAATGTAATAATCAACAAGTCTGTCAAATGCCTCAATATCAGCGTCCGAGGCATATAAGAGCGTTTTTATCATATTTTTGCGAGATTCATTTTCACCCGCCATGATGCGGTCGATTCTTTCAAAAAAGTCATCGTCGGTCTCGACGAACATTTCTCCCTCTCCAGTAGTCAGCCACATATAATCAACACCGAACTCTCGACAAATAGATTTTGTCATCTGTTCGGTGAGACTGCGGTTTCCGTTTTCAATGTTAGACATCGAACCTCTTGTCACACCAATACGCTCACCGAATTTCTCAAGAGTAAGGTTGAGCGTTTTTCTGACCTCTTTTACACGCTCATTTTCTGTCATGTGGAATCACCTCCTTTTCAAAGAATATAACACCCGACAAAATAAAAAGCAATAGAAAAGTATTCAAAGAATACAAAAAAGAGTTGACAAAGTTGTCAAAGACGAATATTATGTATTCAAGGACAACAAACAGGAGGCACAAAACAATGATGAAATCCGAATTTGAAAACCTTGCAGGTAGAGCGGTAACAGACGAACAGTACAAAGCAATCGAGACATTGTACATGAGCAGCAATCTTGAAAAAGCAGAATTTGTGAAAAGCATCAGAACAATGCTCAAGAGCATCCCGCAGCCGGAAAAGAAAAAGGACATCAAGAGAATGGCTGTGAGAGACCTGAGTGGTTACAGAAAGACACCGAACGGGTGTTATTACCATATCGAATACGTTGAACTGGTGGACATCGACATCAAAACAGGAAAATACATCATCAAGCCACTTGAGGACAAGGATTTTGAACAGTTGGCAAAAGACGGACATGATTTGAATTTGAGCACATGGTTTGATTTTGATTATGAGGATTGCATCGACGAGAAGAAAAGACCGATTGAATTGAATTATTAAAGCCGAAACGGGCAGCAGTCGCCCGTCAGCGTCTGGATGGCGACCGACGCTCTGACGATGGCAAGCCGAAAGACAGCGAAAGAAATAGGAAAGGAGGCGAAAAGGTGGCAGAAATCAAAAATGAATACGGAGGATGCGAAATTGAGAAAGCGTTCAACTTTACAAGAAAAGAGAGATACATCGAAACTGTAAAAATCAAGATACAAACAGAGGCGATGTTGTCACCGGAACAGGCGAAAGAAATGACTGCAATTTTAGAAAAAGCAGTCGAGGAGGCAAAAACAGTTGTGGAGAAGTGGTGACACGCTCCTCCACATACAAATTAAGATTTCTTTGCAGCCATTAAAGCAGCACGAACAATCAACTCTCCGGTCGGAGAATTGAGGATTTTCCGAAATTCCTCAATCTCTGCATCGGAATGACCCGTATCCTGCAAAGAACGAATGAGTTGAGTTTTGAAAAGTTCAAAGTTCATGACGTTTTCACCTCCCGTCATTTGAAAATGGTCGCACATTTATTATATGGCAGGAGAGGCAGCAGGGCAAGAAAGAACAGGGGGGACAGGATGGAGAGAGTTTTTTATCTCTGTGATGGAGAGCGGGAAGATTGCAAGAAAAGAAATTGCTATAAAAACGGAGGAGATTGCAAACATACGACCGACATCAACCATGCGACGAATTTCGAGAGACGAGGGAAATGCAAAAACGGGAGTTTTTATGAAAAAGAGGATGTCTCAAGGAACTCATAAAAGCCGAAACGGGGCAGCAGTCGCCCCGTCAGCGTCCGGATGGCGACCGACGCTCTGACGATGGCAAGCCGAAAGACAGCGTCGGAATACCGTGAGAAACACAGCAGAGAGGAGGCGAGATAGTGGAGGAAATCAGAAGAACAAAAATCAAAGAGGCAATAAAAGAGACCTCGAATGTGTATGAAAAATTAGATTTGAATATGACAGAGATTGAAATTGTCTCAAGAAGTCAGAACGTAGCTGCGAGAGCTACACTTGCAAAGAAACAGCTTGAAACAGAGGCAGACAAGTTTCTTGAAAAGAAGCAGACACCCACAAAAAACAAAATCATTAAATGGATGCCCGCAGTCTGCTCAACATTAGCGATTATCCTGTCGGTTATCAGTCTAGTCCTAAGATTATGCCGATAATCGAAAGAATCAAGGCAAGGGTCGCAACGACACTGTTGTAATAATTGAAACGGTTTTGATGACGTTCATTTTTAATACGTTCTTTTTCAACATCAGAGACAACGTCGTTGTCATATTCGGTAACAAATTTTTGATAATCGTCCACAGCAATTCACCTCCTGTCATTTGGGAATGGTCGCACATTTATTATATGGCGGGAGGGGCAGCAGGACAAGAAAGAACAGGAGGAAACAGGATGCAGAACATGCAAAATTTCAACGAGGAGCGTGACATTCGGACATGCCCGGTGTGCGAACATGAGGTTGATCGTGAGGATATGTATTTCACAAAGGATTGTCATGGAATTCCGTTCAGACTGGTGTGTGACAGATGCTATCAGAGAATCATGTCAAAGGGATATGACGGGGAGTATTACACAGAGGCAGACGAACAGATTGAGGATGACTATTGAGAGCCGAAACGGGCAGCAGTCGCCCGTCTGTGTGGGATGACCGCCCACGCATTGACAAGGCAGGTCAGAACAGGAGGTCAGACGGATGGAAGTCGGACGTATATTGCCAACCGAGGCAGCAGTCATATTGAATGTATCACCGCAATTCATCCGAATAGCGATGCAGCAAGGGAAACTCCCTATCGGAACAGCGGTGCAGATGTCATCAATATGGACTTATCACATTTCGGAGAAACTGCTTGCAGATTATTCCGGAAAAGACATACAGGCAGAACTTGAGAGAATCAGAGGAAAGAGAGGAGCGTGACATATATGTCAAAGGATGAAAGAAAAGAAATGATTGAGAATATCGCAGAGAGGTTCACACAGATGGATGACGTTGACAAGTCCTATATTGCCGGATATATGGCAGGAAAACAGGAGGAACGTCAGAAATGGGAGCAGCAGGGAAAGACAGCGGTTGCAACAGCATGAGGAGGCAAGATGGAACGACTGGAAAAAAATGCAATAGAAATATTGCACATGATGTGTGAAAGAAGTGAGTGCATTATCTGCGACAGCGGAGGGAAAGACAGCAGCGTTCTAAAACACATAGCGTTGCAAGCAAAAGAAAAATATGGGTTAAAATTCAGAGTTCGTCATGATCACACAACAGTGGATGCACCGGAAACGGTCTATTTTGTTCGGGAAGAAAAACGAAAGTTTGAACAGATGGGGATTCCGTATGAGATTCATTATCCCAAAGAGAGCATGTGGCAGTTGATCGTGAGACATGGAACACCTCCAACACGTTTAATGAGATACTGTTGTGCTGATCTGAAAGAGAATACCGGAGAGCTGGGAGAACGAATTGTCACCGGAGTAAGAAAAGCTGAAAGCACTAATCGGAAAAACAATCAAGGAGCGATTACAATACCGAGAGCAAAAAAGAGATTACTGAAAGAAACAGAAAATGACAACAATTTTTCACAGAATAGCAAAGGCGGGGTGATTGTGATGAATCTCGACAATGCAGAAACGAGGAGAACTGTTGAAAACTGTTTCAGAACACACAAGGTCATTATAAATCCGCTGATAGACTGGGATGATGAATTTCTGTGGTGGTATATAAAGAAAAATGCAATTTGTATAAATCCGCTATACGGATGCGGAAATCGCAGGGTTGGTTGTATCGGCTGCCCGATAGCAGGAAATAAGAGATGGAGCGAATTTGAACGTTATCCAAAATACAAAGAGGCATATATCAGAGCATTTGAAAAAATGATTGTTGAACGTGAGAGGAGAGGCTTGAAAAATATGCAACAGTGGTCAACAGGTCTGAAAGTGTTCAAGTGGTGGATGGAAGATGACAACATGGATGGTCAACTTGCGTTCGATATGGAGGGGGCGATTTACGAGGAATACACCTAAAAAATGAATATGCAGAGCATGAGAAAAAAGAGCAAAAAGAAAGGAGACCGTTGCAGCGGTCTCCCGTTTAGCAGTCTGTGTCAGACGCTCAAAACCTAAAAATATTATAGCAAATCTGACACCATATTGCAAGCATGAAAAAGCGGGGAAAACCCCGTGATTCAAAGGGTTTCAGACCCTTTTGACGACCTTGTGATGGATAGTAACAAGTCGTTGAAAAGCATATAACGGGCAGCAGGAGGAACGGTGTCAGAATGGCAAAGAGAAAGAAAGGGATGACGTTCATCCCGTATGACTATGAGGCAGCATACAACAAGAGCCTTGAGGACATGAATGAGTTTTTTATTGAGCAGATGTTCAAGCATGGGAAAAAGGTTGTATATGCACTCAAGGAGATACGAGCAGGAGATCAGTTCGAGGTTGAGATATATCCACAGTTCAAGAAAATGGATGAAGTACCTCCGGAGGGTCGGAGTATTAAAAAGGACAATGACAAGGCTCAAAGGAATCTGAATGACAAGAACGCAAGGAAATATGTTGAGCGTCTTATCAATGAGAATTTCACGGACAGGGATTTGTGGCTCACGTTTACATACGACAATGAGCATCTGCCTCCGGACGGAGACATCGACGCAGCAATCAAGAATGTGCAGAAATTCATTCGACGGGTGAATTATCAGAGAAAGAAAAGGGGTCTCCCAAACGCAAGATATGTCTATGTGACCGCCTACAATCCGACAGAGGAAATCCGGTGGCATCATCACATTGTAATGGATGGCGACATGGACATGGATGTGGTTGAGGGGTGTTGGAAACAGAGCAGCAGGAACGAGGTTCGGAGGCTGCAAAAGGACGAGAACGGTTTGACCGGAATGGCAAAGTATATCGTCGAGGAAAAGAACAGGGTGAAATCGGAGAAACGGTGGAACTCCTCACAGGGATTGAGAGACCCAGACATCAAGGTGGTTCATTCCAAGAGACCGACAGCAAAAGCCGGAGGATATAAGAAAATCGGAACATACGTCGAGACCATGAGAAAAGGACATGAGCAGGTTCGTGAGCAGATGTTGAAATGGTATCCGAATTTTGATTTCACGGATGCGGGAATCTATTACAACGATTTCAACTCAATGTTCTACATACGGGCGAGAATGAGGAAACGGAGGCAGCAATGAAAGCAAAAAGAAAGAGAAGAATGAGCAGGAGGAGACGGGAATGGACATATATTGCGGTGATGGTATTACTGGCGAACGCGGTGAGCATAGGCCTGACACACTCTGTCATGCGAGATGACAAGGAATTTGAGGAGGTTGAGCAGCAGTCGCAGGAGTTCAATGCATGGATGCAGAGGATTGACGAGAAAAGAGAGGCATCCGGACAAAATGCAATGCTTGAGCAGGTGCGAACATGGCAGCAGGAGCAGGACACAGAACCGGACAAGTATGCAGTATTTGACACCATGTCGGCAGACTGGGGAGGCGAGGAGAATGGATTCGTGCTCTATGAGATACCGGAGGAATACAGTCGGACAGGTGGCTATTTTCCGGAAAAGATGCAGGTATATACATATTGCGTCTGCAAGCAGTACGGGGTCAGATATGACCTTGTGGTCGCTCTGATTGAGAAAGAATCCGGATATAAATTCGACAAGGTTGGTGACGATGGTCATTCTATCGGGTACATGCAGATATATGAGGAGTGCCACAGAGACAGGATGGAGCGTCTGAACGTCACAGACCTCACGAACCCGTATCAGAACGTACTTGTCGGGATTGATTACCTGTCGGAACTGATTGAGAGATACGGAACGATTCAAGATGCACTTGCAGCGTATAACTATGGGGGGCAGGGAGCAAAACAACACCTATGGAAAAACGGAATCTATGTGTATGAGTACAATCAGACCATCATGAGCCGGATGAAAGAAATTGAGGAGGAACTGGAGCGGGATGCAGGTGATTGAGAGGATTCTGCACATGTTGAGGGTCAAGGATTGCAGACATGTGTGTCTGTTCTGCGAATATTATGACATGTGCAAGCAGGAGACAGGCGGCAGGAAAGAGGTGAAAGAGAATGAACATGAGATATGCAATGAGAAGTGAGGACACGGAGCAAATCAATGTCGTGTCGTGGGCGAACTGGAATGTGAATCGTTATCCGGAATTGAAATGGCTGCATCATGTACCGAACGGAGGCAGCAGGAACAAGCAGGAGGCGGTCAAACTCAAACAGATGGGTGTCAAGGCGGGTGTATCTGATTTATGCCTCCCGTACCCGAAAGGACTTTACTGCGGACTGTACATCGAAATGAAATTCGGTGATAACAGGCAACAGGAGACACAAAAAGAGTTTCTTGCAGATATGGCAGCAGCAGGACATTTTGTCGCAACCTGCTATTCAGCAGAGGAGGCGGTCAAAGTCCTTGAGGAATATCTGAATCTTTCAGACAGGAAACACATGGAGAGAAATCGGACAATGAGCATCCCGAACAACAGCATCCTCAAGAATGGGGAAATCAAAGAGAGCAAATCGAGAAAGAAATGAGGAGGTGCAGCAGGATGACGGTCAAGGATGTTATGACGTTGCTTGAAAGTCCAGACAGGGTTCGGATCATCAAGGACGGTGAGGAGATATACAACCAGTATTTCGCAAACATGAGGGCTGACAAAGACATCGTCGCACAGATAGGAGATGCAGAGGTCAAAAGATTCCGAGCAATCCCGGAAATCACACACAGAAAATACAAGGAATTGGGGCTTATCGCACCGATGAGACCGGAGGATGAACCAGACTATTCTTTCGGGAATCTGCAAATGTGTCTATATCTTACAATCACAATATAGCAGGGAGGTGGGGACATGAGGAAAATCATCATCGTGGAAGCAGTCGTCGTCATAGCACTGGCAGCAGGGTTCACATACACGCTCTACAAGGTGGGTGAGGAGATGCACATGCACCGCTGCGGATGGAGACAGCCGGACGATAGAAGTTTCATGTAACAGATAACAAGAGGATAACAGGAGGAACAGAAAAAATGAGAATTATTGCAGTTATGTCACCGAAAGGCGGAATCGGAAAGACAACGACATCGGATGCAATCGCCTACATGTTGGGAGAGGAGCAGGAGAAACGCGTTCTCATTCTCGACGGAGACCCGCAGGGCGATACATCCAAGACATTTGAGACATACGAGCCGGAGGGAACAGGAATGAGTGAACTGCTTGAGCGTCATGTGAGCGTGGGCGGGTCATACCGGACAACGGACTTAATAAGACCCACACAGTACAGCCACATTGACATCATTCCTGCAAACGGGTATCTCATGCAGACAGACATGAAACTGCTGCTCAAACAGGAGGCAAATCAAGTCACGAGGCTGCGGGATGCACTGGAGGAAATATCCGAGGCATACGACTATTGCATTTGTGATTGCGGTCGTCTGCTTGATATGGTGGTCATCAACATTTTACCGGCAGCAGAACTCGTCATTGCACCAGTTAAGGTCGGAGGATATGAAAACGAGGCGATTCACAATTTGCAGGAGCAGGTTGACGACCTGCGGGAAATCAATCCGGAACTCCGAATCAAAGGTCTTGTGACCATGAGACAGAAAAACAAGACATCACTGGATTTCGAGGAGTGGATGAAAACCAGTTCCGGATTTGACATGTTCGCCACACCGATCCGTCGGTCGATTGTAGCGGAAAAGGCATCCATGAGAATGGCAGTCCTCCCGCAGTTTTCAAAGAACTGCATCGTGTCACAGGACTATCGCAATGTGGTTCATGAATTACTCAAGGAACTGGAGGGATAGACATGGGAAATATTATCAACACAGCACAGTGTCGATTCTGCGGACAGATGGTGCAGATTGACAGCGAGGAAAAATTGACACAGCCACAGGCAGAGGAACAGGCGACAATGTCCTGCACCTGCGAACAGGCGGTTGAGTATCAGAAAGAGAAACAGAGGAAAGAAAAGGCGATGCAGAACGTCGCTGCATTGTTTGGAGAGGCAGCAGCACCGGAAAAGAGATGCAGTGAGGGCATCGTGAGCATTCTCAAGGCAGCAGTTGAGGAGATATACACCGGAGGACTGGCAAAGGTCACTCTGAACCTCCGAGGTGGGGTCAAAGCATCTATATCACAGAATAGCAAAGGCGAGATAAACGTCGAGCGTACAGAGACCAAAAAGCAGAAATTAACAGAATAGGGGAGCGGATGCGCGTGACCGAAAGAGAGATATGTGGGTCATTCCGGAGAGCAGAGAATCAAAAGCAACAGATTCAGATTTTGACGGAACTGACCTGCAAGAGTAAATATCAGATAATCGGTATATTGATGCGGAATGGCGAGAAAGTACCGAAAAACATTGAAAACCAGTTATACAAGAGACTGGACACACTCGACGCACGGATTTTCGAGTGTGAAATGGAATACAAAGAAATTGTGACCGCACTGACGGGAGAAAACAGGAGGAAAGAACATGGCAACAGGATTCAGCGTCATGGACGCACTGAACAAGAACAGCAAGGCAGGAGTTGACGAATCACCGAGAGCGAGATTCCGGACAAAGGACATTTCAATTTTCAAGATGTACCGGAACAAACTCAATTTCTACGATTTGGCAGATATTGAGGAACTGGCAGGAGACATCCTCATGTATGGTCTCAAACAGAATCTTGAGGTTGTATTTGAGCCGAATGAGCAGGGTGAATATAGAATCGTCGCAGGTGAGAGACGGTGGCTTGCACTCAAGCACCTTGTCGAGCAGGGATATAAAGATTTTGAGATTGCGACTTGCAAACTGACCACACCGCAGGACGAGGACGAGGAACAGGTGGAAATCATCATCGCAAACGCATACCGGACAAAGTCTCTCAAGGATGTCATCGAGGAGGAACAGCGTCTCAAAGCGTGTCTTGAGCGTATGAAAACGGATGGAAAGAAAATCAAAGGATATGACCTCCAGTCCGGTCGCCTCCGTGATGTCATCGCATCAATGCTCAAGATGTCAAAGACCAAGATCGCGCAGATTGAGAGCGTCAACAACAATCTGATTCCGGAGTTTCGGGAGGAACTAAACAACGAGCGTCTCACATTCTCCGCAGCGTATGAGTTGAGTGGGATGTCTCCGGAGATGCAGCAGGAGGCGCTTGTAAAATACAAGGAAAACGGAGAATTGTCCTATACGGAAATCAAGGAAATGAAATTACCGCAGAAACCGGAACAGGAGCAGGATGCAGCAGGGCAGCAGGACACCGTGTCAGATTCAGACACAGCAGGGCAGCAGTCGTCCGAAAACAGCATGAATCCTCCGGAGGAAAAGAAAGCGGGCGACGATTATGAGACACCGCATCCGGAGGGAATCACATCAATCTGCTATTCCTGCACCGAATACGAGACCTGCAACGTAAAGACCGGAACATGTACCTCATGCGACCAGTACAAGAACCGTGCAGAGGCATACAAGACAGACGGGCAGAGATATAACGAGGAGCAGGATGCAATCGACCGTGAGACGAAAAAGAAACTCCGTGAACAGGCAGAGGAGGAGAAGATGAACAACCTCCCGTCAGACACACAGGAGAACGGTCAGAAAGTGCATCACATTAAACTGGGAGCGACATTTTTTGAGGAGGTTGTATCCGGAGAAAAGACATTTGAACTCCGGAAGAATGACAGAGGCTATAAAAAAGGCGACATCCTTGAGATGATGGAGTTCAAGGACGGAAAGAACACAGGACGCACAGTGAGAGTGCTTGTGACATATATCCTTGAGGAGTTTGCAGGTCTTGAGGACGGATATTGCATCATGGCAACATCACTCATGACTGAATGATGGCGGTGAAATAAGGAGGAAAAGGCAATGAATGACATCAGACGAGGAGAGATATTCTATATCGCACGAGGGGGGGCAACGAACGGGAGTGAACAATTTGCGGACAGACCCGCAGTCGTAGTCAGCAATGATGAGAACAACAAGCACTCCGGAGTGATTGAGGTTGTGTATATGACGACGCAACCGAAAACAGACCTCCCGACACATGTGACCGTCCACAGTACAGGACGATTATCCACAGTATTGTGTGAACAGGTATCGTCAGTATCGACCGACCGTGTGAATAACTACATCGGGCAGGTATCGGAGCAGGAAATGAAAAACATTGACATCGCTCTCATGATTTCCTTGCAGTTGAGCGGTGGAGGAAAGACATCAAAGCAGTACAATGAGACGATTCAGAAACAGCAGGAGGAAATTGAATACTATCGCAATAAAATACAAGCGATGCAGCAGTCGTTAGAAGAAAAGGAAACCGAAAAGCCACAGGAGGCAGTAGGAGAGACATCGGAGATCGTTGTGAGGCTTGAGACGGAGCGTGACACATACAAGGCATTATATGAGCAGTTATTCGAGAGGATGCTGAATGGAGGAACAGGAAAGTGAAAAAAGGACAATTAAAAGCGTTATTCATTGAGGCAAAGGGAACAGGTCAGAAATATATCGGTGTAATGATTCAGACAGAGGGCAGCAGCGAACCGGAAGTCATTATCAATCCGAAAGAGAATTTCAATGCAGAATTCGATTACTACATGGCAGCGTATGACGATGATTTGATTCTGATTGCTGCAAAAGGGAAAAAGGACATCAGAATCACGGGAGCAGCAGCGGGAGCATCGTTCGAGGACATCCAGTCACAACTCATTGATGAAAAAGCGTCATCCGGATGGAAAGAACAGATTGCGGATGCGGTGGACAGGGTCGTTGATAAGATGCTGAAAGAAACTCCTCCGGAAACGGAGGAGGAGAGACAGAACTGCGAGACAATGAGAGAGGCAATCAAAGGAATGTTCCTCACGCAGAGACGCTCAAAGACAGAGGCAGCGTTCATCACCGAGAATATTGACAGATACGAGGAATTGTTTGAAATTTGCATGAATGGAGATGATGCACAGTTCAAAAAGGGCATCACGGAATTGCAGAAAGCACAGAATGAGTATATTTTGCAGAAAGAGAGGGAAAACGGATGAACAAGGTCATTTTGATGGGTCGTCTCACGAGAGACCCGAATGTCAGATATTCACCGAGGAACAATTCACAGGAGGAAATGGCAATCGCACGATACACACTTGCAGTTGACCGCAGAGGAGCAAAAGACGGGCAGCAGTCAGCGGATTTCATTTCCTGTGTTGCGTTTGGGCGAGATGGAGAGTTCGCAGAAAAATATCTCAAGCAAGGAACGAAAGTGGTTGTCACTGGACGGATTCAGACGGGGTCATATACGAATAGAGACGGTCAAAAGGTCTATACCACGGACGTGATTGTCGAGGAACAGGAATTTGCAGAGAGCAAGAAAGCAGCAGGGCAGCAGGACGGAAACAACGGAGGGCATTCAGATGCAGGTGACGGTTTCATGAATATTCCGGACGGAATCGACGAAGAACTTCCTTTCAATTAGGTGCGGAGGAGGATGGAGGCATGGGATTCGTGGAAAAGGTGAAAAACGTCATTTCAAGACTGCGGGCAGCGGGAAAGACAGAGAAAGAGGTGTCTGAAATCATCGAACAGGCAGCAGAGACAGCAACGATCTTGAAAAAGACGGAATCTCCGGAACATCCGGAGAAAATCAAGGCAGCAGGAGGAGAAAACCTGCAAGATGCTCTTTTGAAAGTGGGAATCAGTGCAAAAGAGGCATTGACCGCATTTGAGAGCATATACAGACTGAGGAGACAGGAAAAGTCGAATAATTGGAGGAAATATCATGGATCGCCTCTGAAAAGGTCAAAAAGGAGGAAAACGACGTGGAGACAGAAAAAGAAATGACAGCAATTCAGAAAACACAGGTATATCTTGAGAATTATCGGGAAATAGAGCGATATATCAAGGACGCAATTTCGGAAGTATCACAGATTGACGATGCATCAAGATATAACATTTCGGCAGAGAAAGCGTTCCTCCAGTCCATCAGAGAGTGTAAGGCAGAGACGGTCATTCTGTTCGAGCACATGAAAAAGGCTCTTGCATCGCTGAAAGAGGATGCAGAGGCAGCAGGTGAGGGGTACAAGTACGACGCACTTGAGGCAGTATATATCAAGGGCAAGTCATACGAGGATATTGTGAGGGAGACAGGATGCGGAAAGAACTCACCGAAAAAGTGGTGCAGATCAATGACAGAACGTCTCTCAATCAAATTATTCGGTGCAAAAGCAATCGAAAATGACAAAATCGGAGTGAAATGAGAGTGAAAACGGGGTGAAATGAGGGTGATTTCGGGGGTAAAAAGTGGGTGAACAAAAGCAATATAAACGTGCTAATATGATAGAGTGAACAGTTGAGTGAGCGATTGCAGAGATGCAGTCGCTTTTTTCTTGCCTGTTTGCTCTCCTGTTATATGCGGGCAGCAGGACACTATCATGTGCGATGTATGCCCGCCTCTTGAAAGGCATGAGAGGCAGCAGGAGACCGATGAACAGAGAGGGGTGAGCAGTGTGTTATTAAAAGCATGTAAGGGATGCGGTCGCCTTATCCCACAGGCATTGACCATGTGCGAGCAGTGCGAGGCAAGGCAGCAGTCAAGGCATGTGACATATAACAATACACGCAGAGACCCACGAGCAGCAGAGTTCTATCTGTCAAAGGAATGGCGGGAGTTGAGACCTGTCATCATGAGTGTGTATGAGTATGTGGATATATATGCTCTGTATGTTGAACACCAGTTGATAACACTGAAAGATTCAGACCCCATCCACCACATCATAGAACTTGAGGAGGACTGGGAGCAGAGGTTGAACCCATTGAACTTGATACCCTTGAGCCATCGGACACACAACACAATCACAGCACTATATAAACAGAGCAATGCAAGCATGAAAGCAACACAGACACAGTTGAGGTCGCTGATTGATTACCATTTCAAAGAGGCAGGGGGATATGAAAAAGTTTTATGTGACCGTTTCTTAGTCGCACCCCCTCTTTTCTTTGGAGAAAACTCCCCACGAGAAAACCAAGACACAGGGGAGTGACGAAAAGGTGTCAGAATGTGACACGAAACTCGTGAACGCTGGACGGAAAGGGGGTTGATGCTGCATGGCAGGACAGAGACAACCGACCGATTTGGTGGTAATGAAAGGAAAAAAGCACCTCACAAAAGCAGAGATTGAGGCGAGAAAAAATGCGGAGGTGGTCGCCCCAAACGACAAAGTCAAGCCTCCGGCATATTTGACACCGGAACAAAAGAAGAAATTCCGAAAATTGTCAAAAGAACTGCTTGCAATCAAGCTAATTGCGAACGTGGATTGTGATGCACTGGCGAGATTACTGATTGCACAAGACCAATACATCGAGATAACGGACAAAATCAGAGAAACTCCGTTGATGGTCGATGTTCCGGTCTATGAGATGCGAGAGAATCCGGGCACAGGAAAACAGGAACGTGTACAGGTCGGAACACGGGAGGTTGTGAACGGTGAGAGGGAGCGTCTCATGATTATACCTGTCTCTTATACACATCTGACGCTGCCGACGATCGCA
>ERZ1694706.110-NODE-110-length-43027-cov-338.876501_pt1 | contig 43027 bp, 44 predicted proteins | sample MGYA00581716_ERZ1694706 | MGnify/ENA primary metagenome ERZ1694706 (study PRJEB42213, sample SAMN07424529) | human gut metagenome | biome: ENVO:00009003; feature: ENVO:2100002; material: ENVO:00002003 | host: Homo sapiens | place: USA | collected 2014 ... | reverse complement strand
GATTTAGACGGGCGTAAAGAAATCTTTAATACTTTACAGGAGTATCTCTAGATTGGTTTGCTAATCTTAAGAAAACTTACAAGAAAAGAATAACCCGTAAACAAATGGTATATGCTTCATATAATGAAACTATGCGTACATTTGAATATACACCACACCATATGAGAACTGGGCTACAAGACGTTCAAAGGAGAAACTAAATAAACCAAATAATGAACCGTTATTGGCCGATGAGTTATACTAATCCCTAAATCCGTTAATATATCCCCAGGGAGTCCAGGTACAAATCCCTATCAAAACCTAGAACCCGGACTCCTTTAAATTTATTTGCATAAAAAATATATTATTCTTATATTTGCATAGAGAAAAGAAATAAACTTTATTTTATTAACAATTTTAATATAGACGTTATGAATGATTTAAAAAATTTAAGCGAAATCCGCAACTTGCTTGTTGCCCACCCATTTTTTACTTACGACTACGCTGATGGTCTCTGGATTAACAAGGATTCAAAACATATCTGGGTCTACTCAATTGATCTGGATGATGATCTACTTGCTTCTTATATCTCTGGTTACATAATCGTATATTCTTCTGAGGAAGACTTATTCGAAAATCTAAAGGAAAACATTATCTCCCACATGGATCTAACAAAGGGTGCTGACGACCAATACTATGATTATTCTCCATCACAGGTAGAAGCTATCATATTTGGTATTCCTCAATTAACTCCAGAACATCAGGATTACATAATTACTGGACTCAAAAAACATCTCCGGGAATTCATCCAGGACGAGGAACAAGATGAGGACATGATATCTCAATATACGGCAACATATAATGCTCTCGAAAAATGGGAATCCGACAAAAGAGAAATTCAACTCTTTGATTCCCTGGCTGCATCAGAACTTATTAGACAACTTAATAAATAATCACTATGGTAAACTTATATAAACTTTTAAACGTATTGGAACAGGGCATGTCCTTGTTCCAACTCAATAAATGGAAAACCGAAGGCATCTGGTATCCTATTACTCAATACAAAAAGGAATCAGACGAAATTCAGGTAGTAACCAATTTATTTATTCCGGAACAAAAGGAATATCACATTCAACTTTCTGGAAATTATCCCGAAGAATCAGAAGCCTGGGACAAGTTTCTAGAGGAAAACCAATGGAAAATCTACCCATTACTTGCAAACATAATGCAAGTCTTCTTGCCCACAGGGAACTATCAATTATTCTATACTCAATATCCACAAGGATTCATATCCATAATCGCTAAGCCCCATGATAAGTAAAGAACTCAAATCACAAATAAATATTCTCAGGGAAACTAACCCAGAATATATTCAGACCCTAAAGGATTCCATTACGGAATCCTATAAGGCAAAACTTCAGTCAATCAAACCAAGTTCTACCGAAGAAGAGGAACAACTTAATATCGAACTCAAGGACATAGTATTAAACATGCTATTTGGACCTTTCTATAACTATTTCGTATCAGAATACGTAGTATCAGATACTATATGGGAAGAACAAGATCAACTAATCGAGGACTTATATTATTACTTCAAATCATGACACCATATATTCAACAACAACTTAAAAAGCTATGCGATAATCCAAATTGGTATGACGATATGCTCAGTAGACAAGATATACTTAGCCAACTTCCTAAATGAAGACCAGGGCTACGAATCAGGTATATCCATGTACGGTCACTACATAGCATGCAAATGCCTTGACATATCCTCAGAAGAGGAATATATGAATCAATAACCGATATAAGAATCCTAACTAACGAACTAGAGCCATGCTAACATCAGGTAAATTCTTAGTATCATTCGAAGTCCCGGGACCATTACCTGGGACTACTGAAGGCTTCTGCGAAGAAATGAACGTAGTGTACAGAATAAGGCTAAAGCTAAGAGATATACTACAAATACCCCTAACCATAATCGATATAATATCACTACCATGAACATCCTCTATCACATAATCCGAATAATCCTATCCGTAGGAACTATCCTCATCCTAATACGAAATGAGGATATCTACCAAGCCCACAAGCATACCCACCCAACAAACAAAATAAGATATATCATCTCACAGCTACTAACCCTAATAATATACACCATAGCCCTGATAACATTATCCCACATATCAAGGTACCCGGAATAAATACTGGGTACCTCCCACACACCCCAACACAAAAATAAAACAAAATCATACTAACGCTAACTATGCTATATAATACCTAACTAAGGTACATAATATAATACCTATCCCATCTATAACCAATATACCATTTACTAATATAATAATACTCTAATACATATATCAAGGTACCTCACCGGGGGTATTTGCCTTTGGTGAACCAGGTATGGGTACCTACCCAGTACTATACAACTACACTATAGCCACTATACTATATAGCTCTCTAGCTCTACTACCCCACACTTTAAAGGCAATCACAAAAAGGCTAAAAAGGTACACAAAATCCGACCATTAGGGGCCCCTAAATCCCCTACCCCTAAGAGCCCTTTATATTAGTATATATTATATAATAAGTACTGGGATTAGGCAATAGGCTTTGTGATCAAGGCAATTAAATTATTAGGTTTTAAGGCTAAAAGGTTTATAGGATTTAAGGCCTTCATGGGGCATATTTAGGTAATATTCCTAGTAACTCTGTAAGTAATTTGCTTAGTATTTATATTAGCATTAATTTTTGTATTCTAGGACAATTTTGTGATTTATGGGTACCTTGATTGCCTAGAGCCATTAGTTATTATATATTAGTTATAGGTAGGGAAGGTAAAGGGCAATCTCCATTAATGGCCCCTGGGGATTTTAGATGGATAAAGGCAATCTAACCTTCAAGGCTCTTAGGTACCTCATAAGGCAATTAGGGTTATTGCGAATACTAATCTTATAATACTTATTACAATGGAAACTAATTTCGAATACCTAATTCAAATCCTCAGGGATCCTTCATTAGACACTTGGACTCTAGAGGAACAACAAGAAATCAACAACTTAGATTTATCCCAGGGCTTACATACTTTCTTATATGATGCCTATACTGGTATAAAATAACATACCAACCCAATAAGCTAAAACAGGTCTCATCGGATATTATATACCAATCAGACCATATAATAATCCTAGACTCAGACAGTACTATTTGCCTAGACTAATTTACCTAACCTAGAGCCTAACTAAGGTATCTGGGTTTTTACTTACGCTAACTTAGTAAGCCCTTATAGGCTAATCTATGAAACCCATTTCCCATAGGCTTACCATAGTCCATATATGGCCTTATTGAAATAGGACCAAGGGGTTTTATAGAGGGATATATCCCAAGGGCCTTAATTCTTTATCACCTTAGTCCATTAATGGCCTTATCAATATACAGGTATATAATACACTTCCTAGAGGACAGGCATAGGCCATATAGGAATATCCTTATACATATCATATATGCCCACTACAAGGCGTGCGAAGATTCTCCTTGTGAACCCCCAAAATTAAGTGCAAAAATTAAGTCCTTTTTAGGGTGCAATAAATTTTTGAATTTATAGATTTTTCACAAAAATAATTTTGAAAATAAAAATATTCATTTTCTCAAAAAATTTTCTTGAAAATGTTTGTATATTAAAATAAAGTCCGTATCTTTGCAATGTGAGAAAAACAAAAAGATATTTGAAAGATTTTATTTAAAACTTTTTAAGAAAATAATTTTCTAAAAATTTTGTAGATTAAAAAATAGTTCTTATATTTGCAATACAGAAACGAAATAAATAATACCTTATTAAGATAGTTTAAAAAGTCTTGAAAGCCTATTTGAAAAGGTAATAAAAATAATAAATAATAAAACTTTCAAGCAATTTAATTATGAAAAATCAAATTAACAAAGTGAATGTAGAAAAAGCAAGTGTAAACAGCAAAGCAAATAGTTTAATAGCTTTAGACGTTTTAAAATCAGTCAAAGAAAAAAATCAAGGACTTTTTAAAACGGCCTTAGGGACAAAAACAGAGATTTATAAAAAAGAATTGTTTTTGGGAGCAAACGAAAAGCAAATAAAATCTTTGAGAAAAAAATTTAGAAATGTTACTTTCAATTTTCTTTCAACTATTGCAACAAATGCAGATAAAAAACTAATTGACGGATTTATAGACTTTTATAAACAGGTCTATGTTATAAATGATTTTTCTTTTTCTTCAATTGCAAGCGAAAACACAAAAGAAGAAAAGAAAGAGATATTAATAAAGGGGCTTGAGATTGTAAAAAAATCAATCAAATAAAGTATTAATCAGATAGGGAATAAATTTTATTCCCTATCATAAAAATAAAATTATTATGTTATTATTTGATTTGTTTATTATTTTATTAGTAGTTTTTGTTAGTGCTTTATTTGTAGTTTATATTCTTTTAAAATCAAATCATAGAATAATATCTACTATTATTGACGTGAAAACCTTTCAATTAATTAATATAGAGCAATTTCTATTACTTGAACAAATAAGCATAGAATATTTAAATGAAATTGAATATACAATTTATAAAAAATTTTCTTTTAAAACTTTTTTATTATACTTATGTTATTGTTTAAACGAACAATTTGAAGAAAATTTAAACAATCATTTAGTAAATAATTAAGAAAGCGCAAAGGGACAAAATTTTATTTGTCCCTTACTTTTTATTTTCAAATGTTAAATTTAAGGGAACCGTACTCCCCTTTTAGTACCACAACTTTCGAAGCCCTCACATTAAGGGGTACCTTGAAGGCAAATACACATTTTTAGTACCACACAAAAATCACTCCTCGTATTAAGGGCATACCTAGATATCCCACAACCACACATGCTCACATAACACACAAAGAAGCCAGGGATGTTAGGTCTCTGGCAACTAATTAAAGTATAGCACGAATTAAATCCTTAGTCCTATCTTTCCCAAGAACTCCTCGAACCTTACCACCTTTCTTCTCATAAAAGAAAACATAATACTGTTGAAGATTCCTTAACCACCATCTCTTAACTTCACCATACCCATCAAAGTACCTTTCTATACAATTCATATCCAATTGGGTAATCCATATCTGATACCAAATCCGATTATCCTCTTGGCATTTAAGAATCCTCTTTTCATTATCATCCCTAATTGTTTCAACCTTCACCATCTTAATAATCCTCCCTCACTGATTTTAACCTACTGGTAATATCTATTCTCCCAGTAACCTTTAACACCCTACTATTTTTTCTCTTTAGGTATAAATATCTTAAATAATCTTCTGCCCTTTCAATTGCCTTATCCTTATCAAGGAAGGTTTCTATATTACTCGAATCCTTATCTCTAAGTGTAAGCCAAAACACCAATCCCAGGAAGGAATACCTAATCTTAATGAAGTACCTTCCTCTGCTTGTATGGTAGTAAATCTGATACTGATACTTTCTCATAATTCTTTATATTGATTATATAATATCATAGACTTCGGATTATACCTCTTAGATTACAATATCAAAGTTCTTTCTATAAACCAAAAACTTATAAAGATATGGAAGAAACATTATTCAAACTAGCACGTGCAATTACAGATACAGGTACAGATACTGTATCTTCAGAGGGTGGTACTATAACCTACCATATCACTTCCCTCAAAAGGAAACGGGTAAATGGCAAAGTAGTTTCAACCTCTACACCCTCTTGTACTTTGGGCTCAGCCTCCGTAAGTTGGGCTACTTGGGGAGGAGTTACCGTTGGAGATGGTTACTTAGATGTAAAAATTAACTATTCAAAAAATACTTGGTTCTCAAGGTCTACTACTCTGACATTTACCCAAAATGGGTCTAATAACAAAATCAATCTCACAGTAACTCAGGAGTCACAAAGGGCTTCAACATTCACTCTCTCTGGATTGCCCACAAGTACAGGCTACTATCTCTTTGGGAAGGGAGCTAGGCCACAGAATACATCACCTTCAGATCGGGTGTATATGCAAGGTATCTCAGCAACTGGTACTACTACTAGGAATATTCCATTCTATGCCAATGACTCAGAACCTGGTATTCTAATAGAATGTACTACTGGAGATACAGTATCTGTATATACTAGAAGACCAGGTAGCACCTGGCCCTGGATATTAGAGGGGTCATTTATAGTACCAAGTGCAGGAGGAACAGTATCAATCTAAAAACATTATACATTATGGAAAATAAAGTTCTTAAATTAGGTGGGGGGGAGATCTACCCAAGATGTATATGCAGAAATAATACAGGGAGTCTCTGAGAGATGGACAATACAATCTCAAAAGCGTAAGTATGTAAATGGCAAATTGTCCGGGGTTATTGAAGTTGGTTATTCTGCTAGCATCAATAACCCGGACTATCTTCTGGAGGAAGACAAAAGTAACAATAGTATTCAGATTACTGCACGAAATGACGGTACTTCTGGGCTTTGTATACTTACACAAAATGAATCTGGTAATAAAATAAATCTACACCTTACTACTCCCGAAGAAAAAGATTATTGGGAAATACATTTTAATCCTATACCCATCAATGGAGTAGACACGGGTGTTTTTTTTAGGGTTACTACCAATATTAGTGGCGAAGATGGATATATGTCTGATAATGGTAACCTGAATACGGATTGGATAGTAAATCAAAATAGATATGCTATTAATGTCTATATTGCTAACCTGTACCCGGGAAATTTCGATATGTTGTCTTGGTCCTGCCTTGATAAGAATGGTAATGCCTTTAGCCCTAATTACAATATACCCGATAACCAATACTTTACAATAAAAACAACTGGATTGGGTTCCTATACTCTTACAAAAATTTCAACTCCCCCTACTAGCAATGATACTCCTATACTCTCCAGTAGGTTTAACCCCACTAAAAAATATCCATTAGATTTGAATTTTTATTGGGAAGCTGTTAATTTTAATATAACATTCCCATCATAAAAGCAATTACCCAGAATATAAGAGCCAGTGTATATGCAACAGAATATCTATGCCATGGATACCAGCAGGTAATATAAGAATCTACTTTTAGTATTTCTGGATGTTCTTCCTCGTATTTTTTATCCTCTTCTCTAGAACTGTATTTATGAAATACATAGAAAGGTAAGAATACGAGGAAGATTATTAGAGCAACTGGGAACAAGAGTAGGAGAAGAATCTCCCACCCTTGCATTGATGACCCAGCATAATTACCATCTCTGTCAAAAAAGTATCTCATAGTAATCTATATTTTAGGTATTTGATTAATAAGTAAATCGGGAATAGAGGTAATACTATCCATACCGATATGAATAGAATAAGAGAGTGTATTTTGTGAGTATAGGGTAAATAATCCAAGCAAGCCCTTACAAAAAATACCGTGAATGGCAAACATACCAAGTAAATTATCGCTAATACCGTAGTCATCATTGTTCTTTGAAGTATTTGTTAATAATCTTGGTAAGCTTCTTATCAAATTCAATCATCATATCGAAAGCATCTGTATCTTTCATACTTCTCATCTCCTTATCAAGTAATTCTATGTTTCTCTTAATTGAGAAATAGGCCTTATATGCAAGGAATACTCTTTCATTTTCTTCGGTAAGCGGACGAACTTCTCCCTTTTGCCCATCCAATCTTGGGTATGTATCATCAGGACCCAAGGTTCTTGCAACTTTTACTCGGTTACTGAGCATTGCGAATCCACCTTTTTTATCAATAGATTCCACTGTAACTTTCTCAATGATGGGTCTTCCAGATAAGGTGAAGAGAACCTCATCCCCCTCTTTAAGCTTTTTGATTTCTTTCTTTTCTTTTTTCATATCTTTATTTATTAAGAATTTTTCTTTATGCAAATATACGAAATTATTTCTTATTTATTGCATTATCAATCATATTTTTAATAAATTCATAGGCATTGCCTCGGTAATCTTCTAGCATTTTGTATTCCTGTGGAGATAGAATTACTCCGTTTACTTTAAAAAGCTTTCTTAGATGCTCTGGTATAGTGCCCTGGTGAGCGATGTTATTATAACGGATAATGAAAAGTTTCTTTCGGTCTTCATCAATAACTCCCAGAGTGTTTACTGGTTGAAGTTTAGTTTGGTAAATACCACCAAAAGCCGAGGGCACCATTAAAATATTTCCGGGAATTTTAGTTACCCAGTGAGAATAATCTGGAGTAATTACCGCAATTTTACCCTCTTTCTCAAGTTCTTTATCATAAGCTAATCGATTAAACCAAAAAGCACATTGAAAACAGACTTGTTTTCTTGCCATAAGTTGAGGAATTTCTCGAGTTTCATCAAATTCCTCTAAATTAATCGGCTTGCCACATATACGGCACTCGTTTTTCTTGTCCATATTGCATTATTTTATAAGTTATATATGATAATAGAACCTCGAAACATCCTAAAAATGGGTTATAAGCAATACTTTTGTTACTAAAATTGAACCATTAAAACTGATAAGTTATGGATAAACTAACAAATGAAATGATTAAAGACCTTGCTATTCGCTTAGGTTTAGAACCTGCCCTATTGAAAGCTGTCCAATTGGTGGAAGCTGCCGGTAGAGACGGGTTTTTAGCTGACGGTAGGCCTCAAATTCTCTTTGAGGGTCACATTATGTACAAAGAAGTACATAAGAAATTCCCAGACAGAGATTTAGCTTACCTTTGTAAGAGATATTCTACGATTTTCTTCCCTAAATGGGATAAATCGAAGTACTTGGGAGGTGTACACGAGTACAAAAGACTCGAATTAGCCAAAGAAATTGACGAAGAATGTGCATTGAAGTCTGCAAGTTGGGGTATGTTCCAGATTTGTGGGTTCAATCACAGCCTCTGTGAATGTAAAGATGTCTTCGAATTCGTTCATAAGATATCGGAATCTCATGCAAATCAACTAGAACTCATGTATTATTTCATGAAAAACTCTGGTTGTTTGAGTAATCTCAAAGAAAAGGACTGGGCTGGCTTTGCCAGAAAATACAATGGTCCCGGGTATGCCCAGAATGCCTACGACCAAAAACTAAGAAATGCTTACGAAAACTTTAAAGGTAAATTATGAAAAGATGTCATTTTAACAGCTGGGTAGCAAAAGTATTTCTTTTCCCTAGTTACAAAGCAATTACTCTGGTGTATAACTCATTCTTCAAACACAAAGTAGAAGAGTGTAAACCTGATGATATCAATCATGAGTGTATTCATCAGATACAGCAGATTGAGTGTAGTATAGTGGGCTTGGTACTCGGTATCATACTCTGGTTATCATTTGGTATATCCTTTTGGTGGGTAGTAGCTCTGACTTTTGGATTCTTCTACCTTTGGTATATCCTCGAATACATAATCATCCTATGCTTTGCCAAGTGGGATAAACAGAACGAAAGGTATCATGATGTAAGTTTCGAAGAAGAAGCTCACAATAATGATAAGAATCCGAGTTATCTTGAAGACCGTAAGCCATTTGCTTGGATTAAGTACATTAAATTGAGAAGCTACAAGAAATGAAAAAATTAAAAGTATTAGGGGTGTCTGCTGGTGCAGGCATCCTTTTGTTCCCTTTTAGAAAGAATTTGATAGCTAATATAGAAACTCGAGGAGTATTTTATACTAAAGGATTAGAGCAGTGGAAATTGAACTTTGGTGGTATACCCTATTATAAAGATGAAACCCTCCCAGATTGTAAGCCAGACATTATACTTTCAAGTCCAGACTGTGGAGCATCTTCTATTATGAGGCTTTCAAAAGTAAAAGAATTGGGCAATCCCCAAGAGAATAAATCCCTGAATCTAGTAATTCAATCAATCTTACATTATAAACCTAAGATATTTCTTATTGAAAACTTACCTCGTTTGCTATCTTTGCTCCCAAAAGAATATCTTCAAAAAACCTTTGAAGACTATAAACTTATTTTTCACGAAAGGTCTGTTTTAGACTATGGAAATTCTCAGATATCTAGGAAGCGTTTAGTTATCATTGGAGTACATAAAAAGACCGGTAAGAAATACTTGAATGCTTTTAATGAAGTATTTCAAGTAAAAAACCCAACAATTACTAGAAATCTACTTAAACCCCTCACGTTTTCTTCAGAAGATGATACCAATCAAATCCCTTGGATTAGTAAAACTCTGGCAATGTATGATTATCGAAAATTGCCTGAGAAAAAGAATCTAACTGTAGCAAAGATACATCGACTTTGGGTTAGAGATTTCAAAGATGAAAAGAAATGGCCTATCAAAACGGCAAAGATGAGTACTCTCCCGGGAGTATATCGATTGGAGTATGATAAACCTCCACTAACCTTAAGACCTGCAGATAGGCAATTCAGACCAGATGGTTATCCTTTGGGGGTTGAGGATTTTAAGGCAATCATGGGATTCCCAAAGAAATTCAGAATTTACCTTCATGAAAATCAGGGTACCTCTGAAAAGGATTTTAAGGATCACCATTATTGGCTTAACAAGGCAAGATACACAATTGCCAAGGGCTCGGTTTATGAAGTAGGGTTATGGTTCAAACGTTGCCTCAAGAAAATTGACTCATCAAAACTGAGCTAAATTGAGCTGTTTGAAAACCCTTTTTTCTTTTTATTAAGTTTTTCTTTTTTAGGAAAGTGCTTTCTGGTAAAGAAAGTTATAACTTATAAATCAACTCTGAAGGTAAGAAAGGGATTGTTAAGGGAAAACAAGGAAACGAGTGAGTACCAGAGTTTCACTAAAAGCGAAATTACAATGAAGAATTTAAAGAGGGCCTTGTTCATTGTATTTCTAGGATTTACTATTTACCTTTGCTTCAGGAATTACAAACTTTCTCGAGAAGTTAATTCCCTGGAACTAGCGGTCAATGAAATCCCAGATACAGTATACAAAGACAAGCCTTTCAAACCAGAGAAGAAGTATTCTAAAGAAATTGAACCAGGTAAAATCTTAGTTTACGATAATAGGCAGCCAACTCTCTTTCCTGATTCCATGCTAAGGCAGCCAGCTATCAGTAAACAAGATTCCCTGGTTCAAATTGTTTTGAAGAAAGATAAGTTGAACTTGAGTCTATTCAATAAACAGACTAACACTTATTCAACTAGACTATTCCCAATCGACTTAGATAAGTACAACTACAACTGGTATGAAGGTCAATTAACTCGGAAGAAAGTTGCAAGGTTATTACTTAGTCCATACGTTTATGGCAAATATAGACCTTTCAATAATCTATTCGATATGGGAGCTGGTCTTTCAATCAAGACTAAGAGATTTAATTACAAATTCGGAGTCAATACCTTTTACTATCCGAAGGTAAAATCTGGGATAGGTACTGACATCGAATTTCAAATAATATATAACTTTTAGATATGGCAAAGACTATCTCAGAAACTAGAACTACATTAACTCGGGAAGAGCTATCAAACCTATCCCGAGTTTCTAGTGATGTTTTCTTTTTTAGCCTTTTTTGCTATGTGATACATCCAGTAAGAGGAAAGGTAAGATTCGATTTATACCCATTTCAAAAATCGGTTCTCTACAACTTCATTGCCCAACGATTCAATATCATCCTTAAGTTTCGTCAGGCAGGGATTACAGAACTTATTTCTATGTACTGTCTTTGGTTGGCGATGTACCATCCCAACAAAAAGATAAACATAATCTCTATCAAAGACACCACCGCTAAGAAGGTGCTTAAGAAGATTAAGTTTATGTACAAAAATCTTCCATGGTATCTTCAAACTCCCATAATCAACGGTAGAGCTGGAGAATATGGTTCTGCTTCCATGATAGAATTTGATAATGGGTCATTTATTGAATCAATTCCGACATCATCCGAAGCCGGTCGTTCGGAATCCCTTTCTCTTCTGGTAATTGACGAGGCAGCAGTAGTAAGATGGGCTGCTCAAATTTGGGCTGCTGCATTTCCTACTCTTTCCACTGGTGGAGCTGCCATCGTCAATTCCACTCCCTATGGAGTTGGTAATTTCTATCACTCAACTTGGGTAGATGCCATTGCAGGAGGTAATCCTTTTAACCCAATTCGATTATACTGGCAAATGCACCCAGAACGAGATATCAATTGGTATAACCAAATGTCTTCTGCTTTGGGAGCAAAACGAACTGCACAAGAAATTGATGGTGACTTCTTATCATCTGGTAATACAGTCTTCGACTTAGCCGATATTAAAGCTATCGAAGACTGCCTTAGTGATTACCCAGTTATTAAGAAGAGATTTAATGGTCAATACCGACAATTCTGTGAACCCGAATCAGATAAAGAATATTTCATTGGTGCAGACGTTTCAACTGGTAGAGCTTCTGACTACTCTTCATTTACTTGTATGGATAAGCTAGGAGAAGAACAAGTAGTATATAAGGGAAGAATGGCAGTGGGAGCTTATGCTAAGTTACTTGGTGATACTGGGAAGTTGTTTAACTGGGCAGTAATAGCTCCAGAATCCAATGACGTTGGTTTATCAGTAACTTCTAAGCTTCAAGACGAAGGCTACCCTAACCTTTACTACTACCAGAAGATGCTAAAGAAAAAAGGTAAAAGTAGACCTGAAATGGATAAATCCCCTGGTTGGTTAACCACCCAAAAGAATCGTTCAGTGATAATAGAGAACTTGGAAGAAGATATTCGATTAGATCATGTAATCATTAAGGACCCATTCTTTGTACAAGAAGCTTATACTTTCATCTATGATGGTTTAGGTAGACCTGTTGCAATGGGTAAACATAGGGCTAACAATTCAGCTGTAGATGTAGACCTTGAAGGAGATGTATATGCCGATGATGATATCTTTGGAAAAGCAATATGTAATCACATAAGGAAAGGAAAAACTAACGTAATCGTACAACCAAGATGAAAAAGTACTTCAATTTTAGTTGGGGTTGGAGACGCAAGAAGGACCCTCCCAAGAATGGTACATCCTCTAATAAAGAGGAGAAGCCTGCCACATCGATTTCGCCTGGTAGAGTTTCAGTTGACGATGATAGCAATAACTTAATCACATCATTACAGGGGTTGACTAAATTAGTCGAGCCCTCTTTTCGTGTTGATGTAATACCTTTAATCCGAGATTTATATAAAGTAAATCCGGATATGGGCATTGCATTGCAAGATATGTTTAAGTTAGCTAACACCAGTCATACAGTAACCTTTCCAAACAATACAGATGAAGAGGCTTCTAAGATGAGAGACCATCTTAAAAAAGCAACCAAAGGATGGACCAGATATACTGCCGGTATAGATGGTTTAGTTAACAAAATGATTGTTCAACTTCTTGTAAGTGGAGCAATATCTGTAGAGGGAGTTCCCAATGATAAACTAGATGGTTTGGCTACGGTATTATTCCTTAAACCAGAATATATCAAGTTTAAACGTGAATTAAATGGGGTGTATCATCCTTATCAAAAGAATCATAATTACTGGAACAAGCAACAAGATTACATTAAGCTTAACCCAGAAACTTATTTCTATATTGGTATGTTCAATGATACAGATGAACCATATGGAGTTCCCCCCTTTATGCCTGCCTTAGATTCTCTCAAGGGTCAAAATGATATGAAGATTAATTTCAAACATATCATGGAGATTTGTGGTATGGTGGGTTTTCTTGAAGCTAAAATGCAGAAATCCCCTCAAAGGGCTAACGAAAGTATAAATGCCTACGAATCTAGACTAAACCGAGAGCTCAATCTTTTAAAACGTAATGTTAAAGAGGGTATGAAGGATGGAGTAGTTGCTGGTTACATAGATGACCATGAATTCAAACTAAATTCTACTACTAAGGAGCTCGGTAATATCGAGAAGCCTTGGAATATGAACCAACAATCTGTAGCAAATGGGTTGGGAGTTAATGGCTCTATCATTGGGGTATCATCTACTACTGGTGAAGGTGCAACTGGTATAATGCTGTCTAAGATGATTAGCCAGTTAAAAAATATCCAAATGCTTGTAGCTTATGTATTAGACCGACTTTATTCTCTAGAACTGCGTCTGGCAGGCTTTAATAATAAGGGGATGAAGATTGATTGGGGAACTTCTACAGTTTCTGATGAAGTTAAAATCCAACAAGGTCTTCAGTATAAGATACAGAACCTTGACTTATTGTATAAGGCTGGTATCATTAGTCAAGAGCAATATGCTTGGGCAATGGGTTATGATTCTCCTGATGAGAAAGAACCAAGAGTTTCACTTGAGGACCAATTTGCTAAGGGAGGTAATACAGACCCACAAGAGGGTACCAAGAAGAAACAAAGGCAGGATGATAAAAACCAATCTGCTCGTAGGTCAAGAGATAAGAATAACCCGGCTCCTTCTCGAGGAGACCAAAATACTAAAGCAAGATGAGTAAATTTACAAAGAAAAACAAAGAGCATCTTGATTCTATGGTGATAGGTCAAGGCCATACCATTATGGCTGGGTATATCCCAGAAGCAGTGGGAGCCAAGGCTTTCTCAGAGAATTATTACAAATGGAAAAATCCTACACCGGATTCCATTGCTCAATTTGGGTTTTGGGGAGGGGATATAGATTATAATACTTACTATCCCAACCTAGACAAATCGGAACTAACTCCTAAGGACGAAGAGTTTATCGAACCTATGTTCCGATTACTTTCGGAAACAATCGTATCGAAAAATTGGAATCCTACAGACTTTGGTCAGAATGGAGTACTAAAGGCTTCTATGAAGATGTTGCTTGGTCAAACAGTAAACTGTGACCATGAAACCAACATTGGTAATGCTATTGGTGCTGTATCACAAGTAATGTGGCAGGAATCCTATAAAGACGGTAGCTTTACTATACCCGCTGGTATCAACGGTATTCTGAAAATCGATGGTAAGGCAAACCCAAGAATTGCTAGAGGCATCCTTATGGAACCTCCTTCAATTCATAGTAATTCAGTTACTGTACAATTTAAGTGGGATAAATCCCATCCCCAAATGGGAGATAACGAATTTTATCAGAGACTGGGTACTTATGACTCTAAGGGAGTTATGGTACGTAGAATTGTTACTGAAATTGTTCGTTACCTGGAAACTTCTTTGGTTTCACATGGTGCTGATTCATTTGCCCAGAAAATTGGCTCGGATGGTAAAATCATTAATCCAACCTTTGCCAAAAGAACTTGGGCATCTTATGAAGAATACCGAGATGATAAATCGAAGCAATACTTCTTTACTGATTATAAATCAGATTTAACATCATATCAAGAAAAGAACGATACTCAGGGTTCTTTTAATGATAATGATGCCAATGATAATCATTCAAATAAAAATAACATGAACGAAGAATTACTAAAATTTCTTGAAAGCCTTTTTGGGGATAACATGCTTACCCTGGAAGAAGGTAAAGAGATGAATCAGGAAAATGTAATTGCCTGCATTCAGACTTTGGTATCATCCAGAAACGAATTGCAAACTTCGGTAGATAATCTTACTACAGAGAAAACTTCTCTTACGGAACAGATTACCAACTTGAATGCCGAAGTAGCTAACTTGAAGGAAATGGCAACCGTAGGAAAGAATCACATTGCTTCTCTCCGTGAAAATGCCGTAGAAACCTACAAGAAGTTAATGGGTGATAAGGTAGATGAGACAATCGTTACGATGCTCAATGCCGAGACTACTGGTATTACTACTCTTATTTCCTTGACCAAGGATTACCAAGCTCGCTTGGAAGAGAAGTTCCCTCTCACTTGCTCAAAATGTGGTTCTAAGGACGTCAACCGTGCTTCCTCAATTGCTGAGGATGATACCGAGGGTAAAACTGGAACCCAGGGTACTGATACCCAACGGAATTCAGAATCTCCGAGTACTAAGAATGTAATCGATAACTTGTATCGAAACAAAATCAAATAACTAATATAAATAATCCGCGTTATGGAAAAAACTAAAATCGTAAACGACCCTCAGCAACTTACTCTCTTTGGGGAAAGAACCCCGAGAGCGGTGATTTACAAAAGTGAGTCACACAAATTGCACCAGGCTTTCAATGTTAAAGCTGGAGAGAAAATCGTACAGGGTATGCCAGTGGCTTTGAATGAAGACGGTTTGATTTACCCTTGTACTGATGTAACTACTCAAGTTTATTTGGGTATAGCAGTAACGGATAACGTTAACCCTGCTTATCAACCTCAAAGAAATTTCCCGGTAGAGGTAACAGTGGCTATGGAAGGTTACATGATTTGTAACTGGGTATCAAACGAAAATATCGAAGCTGGCTATGTAACTCCCGATGGAGCATTGCTTAACGATAGATTCGTAAAAGCTAACCAAGCAGTTTCAACTCCGTTCATTGCCCTTAATCCAGCAGAAGAGGCAAATGAGGTAATCCAAGTACTCATCAAATAAGAGAAAAGAAATTATTATGGAAAATAAAATAGATATTACAAAGTTGAAGGCTCAGGATTTTATGAATGAGCTGCCGGAAATGGTAAGAAGCTTGGAAGCTGTTCGTTCCGGTTCACAGGACAAGAAACCCGTAGAGGTAACTTTTGGAGAATTGGTTACTGGTAAATGGGGTATTTCAGAAGATGAACTTTTCGAAAAGATGGGCATCAATCCGAAAGTGGATACAATGCAGAACATCTTCACAATGCCTCAACAGAATGTTCGTTGGATTGTTCCGGAAATTATCCGTGCTGCTATCACATTGGGTATGCGCCAGGCTCCGTTCTATCCGAACATCATTGCATCTGACCAACCAATCAACGGTTTGCAAGCAATCATGCCGATGGTTAATATGTCGGATGCTGCACCTGCAAAGGTTAACGAGGCAGAAACTATCCCATTGGGTGATGTTAGCTTTGGACAGAAGTCAGTTAGCCTCTTCAAAATCGGAAAAGGTTTCAAACTTACTGATGAAGTTCGTAACTATGTTTCACTCGATGTCTTGGGAATCTACCTTCGTGATTTTGGTGTTCAGTTGGGTTATGCTCTGGATACTCTGGCTATGGACGTTGCTATCAATGGTAATAACCCTGATGGCTCTGAGTCTGCCCCAGTAATCGGTGTATACGAAACAACCCATGGTATCACTTACAAAGACCTTTTGCATATTTGGGTACGTGCTGCTCGTATGGGCCGTAACTTCCAAACTATGATTGGTGGTGAAGACCAGGCAATCGAAATGCTGAACTTGCCCGAATTCAAAGACCGTCACTCTGGTACTACAGAAGCTACTCTGAATGTTAAGTCTCCGGTTCCTAAGAATGCTGACTTCTACATTCATCCGGGTACACCTGACCAGCAGTTGCTGTTGATTGATACATCTGCTGCCTTGATTAAGCTTACTGCTCGTCAGTTGATGCTTGAATCTGAAAGAATCGTTTCTAACCAGACTCAGGCAATCTATGCAAGCTTGACTACTGGCTTCTCTAAGATGTACCAGGATGCAACTCTGTTGCTGGCTGCCGATAAGAAGTTCTCAGAATTCGGATTCCCCGAGTTCATGAACGTAGACCCCTATTTGATGGTTAACCTCGAATAATAAGGGCCGTCCGGTTTCATCTATATAAATTCCCTGAGAGGGTGGGTAACTAAAAGACTCATCCTCTCTTTAATCATTTTTAAATCTTAGGAAATATGGCTAAAGATAAATATACAGTAACTGTGGGACCAAGAGCTTACAGTTTTCATGACCAATCAACTGGTATTACCGTTTGTAGAGGAGAAGACAAAGAACTTACTCGTCGTCAATTCCGTGCACCGAAAATTCAGAAGGCTGTTGCTTCGGGTCATCTGATTATCATTGCTGATAAATCGGAAATCGAAAAGTATTCGGAGGCTGACATCGAAAAGTTGGACAAGAGGTTAAATGCCCAGTTTAAAAAGGGCATGACTTTGGAAAAGCTTTCAAAGGGATATTCTCTTGAAGAACTGAAGCTGGTAGCTGGTTTACATGAAATCGTTGCCGAGAAAGATGATACAGTAGAAACACTTCTCCAGGCTTTGCTGGAAGAATTTGAATCTTCTTCTAAAGGTTAATATATGAAAATTACATAAGACAGACTAATATGAAAAATAATCTGGACTTTTTGTACGTTACGTCAGGTCTGGAAGTTTCATTCAGAGTCATATCCAAAGTCCCGGCCAAATCTATTTTTGACTGGGACTTTGGCGATGATAAGGGAGAGGTTTTCAATGGTGGAAGACATGTTTCCTATTCTTATGAAGCTCCCGGTTTCTATACAGTAACCCTACATGTAACTAACTCGAATGGTTTAGATATCACCGTAGATAAGACTCTGGTAGTTTGTGATTATGGGCATACGGCATTAGCCGATACAATATATAATTTAATTGACCATTATATTCCATCAGAAATCTCCGATGGTATGACACGAGAGGATAAATCCATTTACATCACCAAGTGGCAATATTATATTGGACCTCTAGTAAATCATACAATTCCACCAGATAAATATACTGACGAATTATGGTATGAAGCACTAGAAAACCAATTAATAATGGAATTGGCAGCATGGGATTTTCTTAATGTGAAGATACTTAACTTATTAACGAGTACTTCTGAATATTTAAGTCAATTAACTTCTACCAAAGAACAAACCGGTGATGGTACCTCTAAACCAGAACTTGCCCGAGGTGATAGAATTAAACAAATCACTACTGGGCCTACTGAAGTGCAATATTATGATACCTTGGCAGATGCTACAAGTTCCCTATGGAAAACACTTTCTCAAGCAATGCAACCGGGTGGATTAATAGATGAATTAAGAAAGAACCTTTGTATGTTAGCTTCACGGTTGGAAATCTACTTACCGTTCTGTGATGAAGTATTCAGAACTGTAATACCAAGGGTAGTTAACCGAAGAAAACCTGGTATATTAGATGGGCCTAACCCAAGTACACCAGTAAAGGGTGGTAATGACTCAATTTTAACTAAACTATGACAAAAGAACCATGGAGAATGGTAAAGAACCGCTCTTGGGATAGATACAAGAAAATTATCACCGATTTCTTGGATTGGGATGCTGGTAGACAAACCATAACTTGGGCAAAAAATGTTAACCAACTTCTCAGTCATGCCGAAGATAGTATACCCAAGTATTACAATATCCAAATCGAGGCATTATGTTACTACAATGCTTTCAGAAACTGGCCAATTAATAAGGCTACAGTAACTGGAGAATTGGACGATGAAAACTTATCAATACTAATTTCTAAATCTTATATAGAACAGATTGGTTATCTTACCTCTGAGGGATATTGGGATTTTAATTGGGAACAAGATAGGTTTGTAATCAATGGTATAACATATAGACCATCCGGTGACACTCAAACTGCTCAGGCAAAGGATGAGGCCCTAGTTTTCATGGTTATCCTAAAGAGAGACCGAGATACCAAAATTGAATTTGTAGAATAAAACATTAAGTGTATGGCAAAGATGTTAGTACTGAGGTGGACCCCAATTACTACCTCCAGTGGAATCTGGTTTGATAGTAATCTGGTTATCCTTAATGGTACATCTGGAGTTCATATTGAAATGAAAGGTAATGGCAACGATGTAACGGCATTTCAATCGATGACCGGAAACAAATTTGTCACCTGCTTTCAAGATTACTTCGGTGATATCTGGGATAAAATAATACCTCATCCTGGTATAGGCCAGGTAATGAAATTCCGTGTAAATAAGCTTCCCGATTATGCTTGCATACGGGGGGATATAGAAGACGGTGGAGATGTAGATCCAGAAAATCCGAATATACCAATGAATGCCTTCTGTGGTTCAGAGGGAGAACCATTCAGGGATATCGATTCTGAATTCTTACTGGGTCGTCAACGTGCAGTAATTAATCCTTAAATTTTATAAAATATGTATGTAAGTAAGTATTATACCTGCGAAGAGATTGACCAGCGGTTGTTACAGGGTTACTATGATGACTTTGTTCGTGCTGGCTTTGGGGGAACTATAAATGAGTTCTGGGCTTTCGTACTTTCTATCAAAAATAAGGTAGATAAGAAGGAAGGATATGACTTATCTAAGAATGACTTCACTGATGAGTTAAAAGCTAAACTTGATGGCATTGAAGAACATGCAAATTATATCACTAAAGTTTCTCAGCTTGAGAATGATTTGAAATATCAAACCGAGGAAGAAGTTAAACAGATGATTAGTGATTTGGTTGATGGTGCTGATGATGCCCTTGATACTCTTAAAGAGTTGGCAGAAGCATTGGGCAATGACCCCAACTTTGCAACTACCATCACCAATAAATTAACCGACCTTCGTACTGCTTTAACCGAAGAGGTTAATCGTGCTAAGGAAGCCGAAGCTGCTCTGGGTGATGCAGTAGCTGCAGTTCAGGATAACCTAGAATATGGGTTAGACCAAATCAATAAGAAGATTGATACCGTTAAGGCAGACTTAAAAGCCGAAATTGACAGAGTTGAGAAGAAGGTAGATAAGAATGCTGAAGATATCAAAGACCTTGAAGATAAGGTAAATCAAGATAATGATGAACTTGAGAAAGAACTCAAGGACCTTATTCAAAAGGAAAAAGATGAACGTATCGCTGCCGATAATGAGATTAAGGAAAGTGTAAATAACCTTAAGACTCTTCATATCAATGATAAGGCTGCACTCGAGGCAAAGATTGCTGAAGAAACTGCAAATCGTACCAATGCAGATACCGTACTGGATTCTAAGATTAATGAAGAAATCACTAATCGCCAGGCTGATACTTTAGCTCTTCAGGGTAAGATTGACCAAGAGAAGGTAGACCGTCATTCTGAGGACCAAGTTCTTCACAATGAAATCTCTAAAGAGGTAACAGACCGTACCAATGCAGATAATGCTCTTCAAGGTAATATTGATAAAGAAGTTCAGGCCCGTACTGTTGCAGACCAAGTATTACAGAACAATATCGATTCAGAGGCTACTACTCGTGCTGCTCAGGATTTAGTTCTTGAACACAAAATCGAAGATGTAAAAGAGCAGGGTGTAGAAGACAAGGAGCAATTGCTTAATGCTATTGCTGCCGAGGCTGCTGCTAGAGAAAAAGGTGATAAAGATCTTGATACTAAGAAAGTAGATAAACGTGAAGGCTATTCTTTGACTAAGAATGACTTTACCGATATACTCAAAGCTAAACTTGATGGAATTGAGGAAAAGGCAAATTATATTACGCATCTTTCTCAGCTTATCAACGATTCTGGTTTCCAAACTGAGGAAGAGGTAAATGCAGCTATCCAAAAGATTATTGGTTCTGCTCCAGAAGTACTTGATACTCTTAAGGAAATTGCTGATGCCCTTGGAAATGACCCCAACTTTGCTGCTACCATTACCAAGAAATTGGCTGCAATCACAGAACAGGTTAACCAAGAAATCGAAGACCGAATTGCGGGTGATGAGGCAAACAGTGCTGAGGTAGCTGCTGAAGTTCAAGCTCGTAAGGATGCTGATACAGCTCTTGAAACTAAACTGAAAGAATATGTAGACAATAAGTCTGCTATTGGTGATGCTGCTCTTGGAGTTGTAAAAGACAATCTTAACAAGGAAATCCAAGACCGTAAAGATGCAGATGCCGCAATTCAATCTAGCTTGGATAAAGAGATTGCCGAAAGAAAGACTGCAGATGAAGCCTATACTCAAAGTCTGGCTAACGTTAACAAACGTATTTCAGACTTGGCATTGAGTATGCAAGAGTCTATCAATACATTGCGTAATGAGCTTACTGAGCAGGTAAATGCAAATACTACTGCTATTGCCACTAACCAACATAGTATTGAAAGAAATTCAGAGGCAATCACAAACTTAACTAAGACTGTAGGTGATAACTACAAGGAAGTTAAGGATATGATTAACGAAGAAATCATTGATCGTACTAATGCTGATACTGCCTTGAGTTCTCGTATCGATACTCTCAATATCGACCTTAATACTGAGAGTGTAGAAAGAAAGGCTGCCGACCAAGTTCTCCAGGTTAACTTAGATAAAGAAGTAGCAGACCGTACTGCAGCTGATAAAGCTTTGAGTACTGAGTTTACTGCTAAGTTGGATAATACCAAGCAAGCTTTGGAATCCGAAGTAGCTAATATTAACACTAAGCTTGAACAAGAAAAGGAAAATCGTATTGCTGGTGATAATGCTTTGGGAGTTCGTATTGATTCTCTAGAGGCAGGTAATACCGATGCTATGAATGAACTAAAAGCAAAGGTAAATGCCAACACTACTGCTATTAATGCAGAGAAAGACCGAGCAATTGCCAAAGAGACTTCTCTTGAGGCCAAGATTGATACCAACCTTCAGAACCATAAAGATGATATGGCGGGTATCAACCAAAATATACTTACCGAGAAAAATGAACGTTTGGCTGGAGACACTCTACTTCAAACCAATATTGATAAAGAAGCAACTGATAGAGCTAATCAAGATACACTTATCAGTAATGCTCTTGCTCAAGAGAAGGCAGATAGGATTGCTGCCGACCAAGCACTGGATAATAAGAAGGTAGATAAAGTAGATGGTAAAGTACTTTCTTCTAATGACTTCACGGATTTGCTATATGCTAAACTTGATGGCATTGAAGAACATGCAAACTACATCACTAAGGTATCGGAGTTATTAAACGATTCTGACTTTCAGAATGCAGAACAAGTAGAGGCTGCAATCCAAAACATTATTGGTTCAGCTCCTGAAGTATTGGACACTTTGGCAGAGATTGCTAAGGCTCTCGGTGATGATCCCAACTTTGCAGCAACTATGACTACTAAGCTTACAGAGTTGGAGAATAAGCTTGAAGCCGAAAAGAACTTACGAGAACAGGGAGATAATACTTTACAACAATCATTCACTAACCTGAGTAATACTCTTACTACTACGGTAAATGAGCTGAGAACTTTTGTAAGTGAAACTCGTACAGAGTTGTTAACTTCCCTGAATGCTACTAATGCTCTGGTAACTCAGAATACTGCTAATATCCAACGTAACCTGGAATTAATCCAGGGTATTCAGGATAATATCAATGGTAATTATACGGCCATTACGGATCTGTTAAATAACGAAATTGTTGCTCGTAAAGCTGAAGATATTCGGTTGGAAGCAAAGATTGATCAGAATACTTCTGACCTTAATACCGAGAGTGAAGAGAGAAAGGCTGCTGATAAAGTTCTTCAAGATAATATCGATGCAGAAGAAGCTGCTCGTATTGCGGCAGACACCGCTCTTGGTAAACGTATCGATAAAGAAATCCAAGATAGAATAGATGCAGATACATCTTTGGATAACAAATTTACCAATATTACCAATGATCACGAAGAAAGGTTGGTAGCCGAGGAAGCAACTTCTGATGCTTTACCTAATACCATGGTTACTGGTGTAAGTGAAATAAGTAGAGATGACTCTAAACTTACTTTCAAGGTAAATACTTCTACTAAGGACGTTTCTAACAACCAATACGGAGAATCCAATGAGGCCATTAAAGAACTTCTCCCGGTAACCCAATCTCTTGCAGGAGTCATGTCTGCAGCAGATAAGATTAAGTTGGATGGGTTGGATGAAAATGCCCTTACAGATATATCGGCTGATTCCGATGCAAGTAAAGTAACCGTAACCGTAACTAAGGATAATGGTCTGAATGCTGATACTACAGAAACCTTTGATTTGCCTCAGGCATCAGATACTAAAGCCGGTACGATGACTGCTAAGGATAAGGTAGAGTTAGATAGAATTACTACTGTTAACTTTGCTCTTGGGGATGTAACTCCAAATGAGACTTCAATAGGCATTGCTGCTACTAAAACTGTAATTGAGGATGGTACTGTAGAACAGAATCCAATTACTTTACCTGCTTCTACTGCAGAAAAAGCTGGTGTACAAACCGCTGCAGATAAGAAATTGTTTGATTCTCTTCCCCAAAATATCATTCGAGGTTTTAGTACAAGAGTTCAACAACCTAACATGGTAGATATTTATTTGGCCTTATCTACTATAAATCCTGATACTGGAGTATATGAAGATAGTTCCATTGAAAATACTATACGTCATCTAAATATACCTCCTGCGACTAATAAAGTGGCAGGTGTACAAACTGCAGCCGATAAGAAGTTATTTGATTCTCTCCCAGAATCCTTTGTACTTGCTTCTGAGAGCAATCTAGAAATTTCAGATTCTGAGGTCACCATTACTCATGCTGGAGCTAAACTAGACTCAGAATCTGGTGTCTATGTTAAGGGTAGTAGATATGTAATGGGTACTATCCCAGCAGCAACTAAGACTACTGCAGGTGTAATGACTGCCCAAGATAAGATTAATCTTGATGAGACTTTGCCCAATGCTATTGCTAAGGAAATTGAGGATAGACAAGAGGCAATCGATACAGCTATCAAGAATCTGGGAGATTCTCAGACTGCTGCTTTAGAAAAAGAGATTCAAGATAGAATAGATGCTGATACTGCCCTTGATACTAAACTGCAGAATAACATTGATACTCTAGAAGCCAAGCATGATGCCTTTGTAGCAACTAAGGGACAAGCTGATGGGTTTGCTCCATTGGATGGTAATGGATTGGTACCAGCTAACCATTTGCCTTCATATGTAGACGATGTAATCGAGGTATACGCTACTTATGAAGTAAGCTCTACTGGAGGTCTTACTAATGTTCAGTTGTATACTGATGCTACTCACCAAACTCCGGTAACTGGAGAATCTGGTAAGATATACATTAATGTTGCTAAGGGGGAACCTCCTTATCAATTCCGTTGGTCAGGTACTAAATTCGTAGATAGTAACACTTCTTCCCTTATTATTGGAGAAATTGCAGGTACTGCTTTCGAGGGTAGTAGAGGTAAACATCTTGAGGATGTGGTATCTAGTATGCCTAGAAATCTAATCAGTAATATTTCAATAGCTAACAGAAACAAGAGGAATATAATTATTCAGTGTAATTATTCTTCTTTAGATGACCAGGGTCATTACATAGATCAGCCTGAGGGGATGCTTATTCCACTAACCAATGCCACTACTCAAGAAGCCGGTTTGATGGAGGCAGAAAGTGTAATAAAACTTAATCAAACCCTACCGAAAGCCATAGAGGATGAACAAGAGGCTCGTATTGCAAAAGATAATGAGCATGATAAACTAATCAATAGTTTACCTCAGGAGATAATGACGGTAATAAACGGTGTTACCCAAAATACGAATAATCTCGGATTAAAGTATTTTAGATGGGTAAAGAATACCGAAGAGGGCTCATATAGTAGAGGTACAGATGTGAATGTCACCATACCAGCAGCAACTAAGACTACTGCAGGTGTAATGACTGCAGCTGATAAGACTAACTTGGATAATACGGTACAGGGGTTGGCAAATGAGATTACCAATAGAACTAATGCTATCAATGCTCTTCGTACAGAATTGAAAACTTACGTTGACGATTTGATTGCCGATACTGGTTCAGATGTAACTGCATTAGAAACTAAGGTAAATAATCACATTGCCAATAAATCTAATCCTCATGCAGTTACTAAAACTCAGGTTGGATTGGGTAATGTTAATAATACTTCCGATGCTAATAAGCCCGTATCTACTGCTCAAGCTACTGCTATTGCTGATGCTAAGGCTGCAGGTACTGCTGCTCAGACTTCTATCAATAGCCATGCTGGTAGAAGAGATAATCCTCACGTAGTAACTAGAGCTCAATTGAGTTTGGCAACTACCGACCAGGTAGTATTTGCTAAGACTACTGCTCCTTCCGGTTTCTTCAAAGAGTCTTCAGATGTTCGACTCAAATCTAATATTAAGGATTTGAATCATACTCTGGAACAGATTTGCCAGATACCAACTAAGTCATTCGAAATGCTTGGTAAAGAGGACGAGGGAACTATTGCTCAGAATCTTGAGGGATTGGGATTTGGTAAATATGTAGAGGAAGTTCCAGTAGAGAAATCTACAGTACCTAATCCAGAGGAATTCGAAACTTTGGAAATCAATGGAGAAGAGTATGTACTCGTAAAACAAGTTAAATATCACAAGATGTCAACTTTGGCAATCGAGGGTGTTAAACTTCTTTACGATGAGATTAAGGCTTTGAAGGCTGAGATTCAAGAACTTAAAAATAAATAATCATGGGAGAGATAGCAACCTGGAGTGCTGTCAAAACTAAAGTAGGCCTTGGTAAGACAGGAAATGACTGCCCTACCAAGGCTGAATTGTTAGCACTCTCCTCGACAGGAACAGGGGAGAATTATGTGGGGTTGGAACTATCCAATGCCAGTTCCTATGGAAACAACGAATGTGTCAAACTCGAAGATATTCATAAGGTAACCTATAAGTATACATTTACTTCTCGATACAGTAGTATAAGTTTTGATGCTTTGGGTAACCCAAGTTCTTCTAATCAAGATTTTGGTTTTATTTCTACGAAACAGAAATATTGGGATGGAATAGCTAATGGGGCTGAAGTTACGGTAAATTATATTATTAGTAATACACCCACATGGGTAACTAATCACGGTAATCAAGTACCTCCTTGGACTGCTTCAGAGAATCTGGGATTAACCTCTCGGTCAGATTCCAATACTCTTGTTACACAGAGCGAATCTGGTAAAACTTTTAAAGTAACCTTTACTCAAGCTGCTGCATCTCAATCTTGGAGTTATGGGTTTAGTGTAAACCCCACTTCTATGTCTTTTGGGGCAACTGGAGGTACTAAAACTTTCACGGTAACTTCATACAAGCAAGAATTAAGGAATGACCATAACTATGGTAACCAAATTTCTTTAACTTATACTAGAGCTAATGGAGGAAGTATATCCGGTACCGGTACTTCAGTAACTATGGGTAATAATACTTCTACCAGTACTCGTAGTGGTACCGTAACTTTAACCCAAGCAGAAACCAATAAGAAAGTAACCATATCTTGTTCTCAATCTGCAGGTTATAAGACTTATAGTGAAATTACTGCAAGTGGTGGAGCTGTAACAGATATACCTGCAAGTGGAGGTACAAGAAGTTCATTTACTACTTTGCCAACTTATTCCCAGACCTGGGGATGGAATGGTTCTACAACGGGAGGAGGTACGATTACAAGTGGTGCTAGTATTAGTTATGGTACTGCAGTTAGTGCAAGTAATCTGGAAGATACCGTAAAATCTAGAACCCAAGTAGGTACACTTACTGGTACTTTATCACTCAATGGTAAAACTAAATCTGTAAGTATACCTGTATATCAAGAGGCAAATAAATGGTTGAGCTATTCTTATGGTTCATGGTCTGTAACTCTAACTGCTAGTTCATACACTATTTCTAATACTGGAGGAAGTGTAACTTTATATCCAAGTGCAAGTAGAAATCGATATTCAAATTATACTTCTGGTTACACAGTAAGGGATGGCTATGATACTGCTGACCCATCCTTAAGTACCAATGGTATTTCGGGTTTTACATTATCTGGGACTACCCTTACTGCTTCTTCAAACAGTAGTACCAGTTCTAGAACCGTTAGAGTCTTTGCTAACTATGATGGGGCTTCTGATTATGTAGATATTACTCAGGGTGGTGTTAGGGTAAGTTATAATTACTACTTTTATTGGAAGGGTGCTGGTGCAAGCGAATCCATTCATCATGCTGCTTCAGGGGATACTTTATCTAAGACTTTTATATCCTATAAGAAAAAAGTAATTAATGGTTCCGAAACTTCAGATACTTATGATGTAGGTGTAAGTTTGTCTGGTACTCCCTCTTGGTCTTCTGTTACAGTTAGTGGTAAGACTGTATCAAGTAAAGCTTCAGAGAATATCGAAGAATCATCAAGATCTGCTACGGTTACAGTTACTCAAAGTGAATCAGGTAAAAAACTTACACTTGATATCACTCAGAATGCTGCAACAATTACTTATGAATACGTATTTAATTTGGGGTAATAAAAATACTACCGATATAGTGAATATAATTAATGAGGTTACTATGCAGAAACAGAATGCCTTGAATATACTTAACAATCGACCAAAGTTTGAGGCAATTGTTTCTGAATGCGATAACATTCTCAATTCAATTAACCAATCACCTTCTGCTCCAAGTAAACCTGCTCCAGGGTTTGAGGAGTTCCGTCAATACATGGATCAACGAATCTCCACTCAAGAAACTCTTTTACAAAGGATTGCTCAGGAGTTGGGATTAGATAAACCCAAATAATAAATAAGAATTATGCCAAGTAAGTCGGTTAATATTACACTATCGACTCCAGTTGGCTCTCTAGAAATATACGTAGACAAACGAGAACAAGCTCGTGCAGAAAGGTTGATTGCCAAAACTCCAAGTATCTTAACCAAAGGCTATGCGAAGGGTACAGAAAAGTTTGGTAATCAACTTCTTCGTATAGTAAGACGAAGTTTGAATACGGGTGTTCCACCAAGAGGTTCAGGAGTATCATGGCCACCCCATTCTCCAGGAACCATTAAAAAGTATGGGGATCACACTATGTTACACCTTACTGGTCAGTATGCTAGATCAGTTACTTTAGTAAAGGGTAAAAAACGGACTTTTGTTGGATTACCAATTGGAATCAAGAAGATTACTTATACTGGTAAGACTTCTAGAAAAACCTTGAACCAGATAGCTATCATGTTAGAATATGGTAGCAGGGATGGTAATTTACCACCTCGTCCTCTATGGGGTCCTGCTTATAAAGCTGCTGGTGGAAAAGCAGCTTTACAAAAGGAGATACGTAATGCGGTTAGAAATGAATTAAGGAAAGTAAAATAATATGTCGGATTTCGAAATATCTTCTTTATCAGGGACTGGTCCTGCTACTATTAGAGTGAAGCCTAAAGCAGCTAATGAATCAGAATCTAATAAAGAACAAGTAATAAAAGTGATAGTTCAGGGAGTAGAAAGGGAAGTTACTTTTACACAAAAGGGAAAACCCCAAGTAGTAGAAACTTGGAAGCCCTTCCTTACTATTTCACCTGACAGTGATAGTTATACTTTTGATGGTACCAAAAGGCTTGAGATTTGGGAAGTATCAGTTTATAGTTATGAACAAAAATATATTGGTGGTGAACCTCAAGAAGAATATAGAGCCTTAGATTGGACTGTTGAAAATTCCTTGGATTGGTTAAATATAACCAAAGAGATTGGGGAGGGTAATAATGCTGGAAAATTAACAGTTAAGACGCTCTCTTATAACAACGAGTATGAGGCAAGCACTTATAATCCAAAGGAAAGAAGCGGTGTTATACGAATAGTATCTCAGGCTGGTACGAAAGATATAACTATAAAACAATCTCCTGGTAAAAGAACTACTGAGTATGGTTTTGAACCAACTCCTAATATACCATTTCCAAATATAGGGCAAGGTAGTAATACTGCTTCTATTAGGGGTGTAAAGGGATACCAATACTACCATATCAATGGTTATGAAGTGGCTAAGTTTATAAAACAGTTTAAGATAACAGACATTAGTAAAACCATAGAGGGTACTATTCCTTCTCTAGGGATGGACCCTATACCATTTAAAGTATGGCTTACTGATTACCCATCTAATATAAGTACTACTTGGGTTAGTGAATTAAATTGTACTGGCCATCTTGAAACCCGTATATCAGGGCTTGGTGGTATGGTTGTAGTATATAATGGAGTTATAAATGATACTGGCTACCATGAAGTTCAACTAACAATTAGATTAGGAAATTAATGGTAAATTCAGAAGAGATAGTAGAGAGAACTTTTTATATCTCTTTACTAAGTACAATGTTAGAAATGGGTCTAACTTTGAATCCAGAAGACTTCTTACCTTTGTCTCAAGAAAACGAAAAAAGATTTCAAGAGGCGATTAAGAATATGAAGAAGTTTATACCCCTATTTGGTATCGGGAATAATCAAGTGAAAGGACCTAAAACTCTCCCAAGGATAACCCTAGAATTACAGGGTTATTATGCTGGGGATATTGGTGTGAACAAATACATTATTGGTGATAGACTTGAAGACGGTAATTACCAAGCTTCAGAGTTTCCTTATGAAACCAAAGATATTACCATAGATGTACATCTAGTTTCTCAAACTCAAGCAGATATGAGATTACTACATACAATCTTATATACTAGCTTACCTGCTAGAGGATACATAAAACCTTATTTCAATGATTTAGAGGAATGGGACAAGGGCAGGCTTGCATCAACCGGAAACCTATTCATTGAAATTGGTAATTATTATGATCATCCAGATGTAGAACATGGAATACTTGAAAAGGTATATACTTACATATGTAAAGATGGTATTCTTCCAGAAAAACCCCTGGAAGAAGGTATACTTACACCTATCCAGGATATATCAGTTCTCATCGGGTTGTTAGAACAAAACGAAAATGAAATGTTAGAGTTAAAAGTACATAAGGTATAGGTACAATACTCTAGGGTATAAATTAAACGAGTAATTAACTTTAATCACAATAGAATTATGCCAACTTCACCTCATGTTGATTTTAAGTTTAAGAACAACAATGTTCTTCAAACTACTCCTATGTTAGGAGTTTCTTGTGTATTGGCTAGAACTACTAAGGGCCCTTATGATGACCCATCAGAAATCATCTCTACATTCTCTCAGTTCCAAAGAATCTATGGTTCTGAAATTGTACCCGATGGTTCTGTATCAAATATCGAAAAGGCTTTGCAAGGTGGTTCTAAGCTTCGTGTTATTCGAGTGCTTGGTAAGGGAGCTACTCAAGGTACAGTAGCTGCAACTGCAGGTAAAGCTAAAACAGTTGCTAAATCCGAAGAGGAAGGTATAGTACCTGCTTCTGCTACTCCAGACCCTGCTACTCCTGCAGCATTGATAACCATTGCTTCTGGGGGAACTACTTATAGTTTGGGATTGGTAACCAAAGGTTATGGAGACCCAATCGGTAGTACTGATACCTTCCAGGTAGGTTTCTATAAACAATCCAATACCTTGTATTATAGAATCTATTCAGGCAATGGCCAGGTACTTGAACAAGGTCCGGTAGTAACTTATAAAACTGCCGATGATAACAATAATACTTCGGTAGATTACCTTGCTCTTAGTGCCTTTGCTAAGAACTCAGAGTATATCAAACCGGTAGTAGTTGCTGGTTCATCTTTTGAGAACTTAATCAAATGGCTTACCGATAGTGTAGATGGTACAAAAAATGCCGTTACTGTAACAGTTGGGGGAGCAGCTCCTTCAGATACCGAGAAACTATTTACCGGTACCGTAGGTAGTGCTGGTTCTAACCCTACTGCTGATGAATGGATCGCTTCATTGGATTTAGTAAGGGACTACACTGACTTTTACCAATTATTCATTTCCCATATCTCTCAACACCTTACTACTGATGCCGACGTACTCAAGGTATATAAGGCTGCTGCAGATATGGCAAAAGAATTGATGGAATGGGTACTGTACATAGAAGTCCCAAAACACTTAACCCATTACACCCAGGGTACTCAACCAAGAGACTATAAAGCTCAGGTTACTTGGGTACAGACTTGTCTTGGTACCGTGGGTAATTCCAAGTATATTGCTTACTTTGGAGGTGGCCTTAAGTACTACAATGAGAACGGCAATCTTCAAGATTCTGATGTAGTAGGTACCATTGCAGGTTTGGGGGATGCTTCTGCTACTCAATATGGTCCTTGGAAATCCTTTGCTGGTATGAACCGAGGAGTTATTGGAGATGCAGTTGGGCCCGTATGTCCAAATTATGGTTCTCCTTCTCGATATAATGAACTGAACACACTTGCTCAGAATTATATCAATGAGATGGTAATCAAAGATACTCCCGATGCCGGTAAACAAACCCTGCTATGGCATTGCTTCTCTTCTCAGGTAAAACAGGATTCAGAAAGATTCCTTTCAATCGTAAGATTGAATTTGTATTTGAAGAAGTTCCTTCGTCCAGTACTTAACAAGTATTTGGAAGAACCAAACGTTTGGGGAACTTGGAAAAGAATTTGGTTGGAAGTTAAACCTACATTAGATTCTTTGGTAGATGAAGATGCCATGACAGAATATACTTGGATGGGTGACCAGGATGCAACTTCTTGGGATGATCTTTCCGTAAATAACGAAGCAGATGCCCGTCAAGGTAAATATCGTGCTATCCTTAAGTATAAAGACGTAGTTCCTATGCAAGAGGTAACTATGGAGATTGTAATTGATGCTGCTTCTAAGTCGGTATCAGTTGTAGAAACAAGTAATAACCTATAAACATATAACGATGGGAGCAAAAGTAAAAAATCCACGGAAGAAATTCCTGTGGAGTATCATGTTCCCCAAACACCCTATCAATACTTATCTATTCCAAAGTTGTACTTTGCCTGATATTGAGATTGACCAGGTGGCCCATGGGGATGTCAACAGAGATGTTAAAACTGCTGGTAGGGTTACTATAGGTAATCTTATCGTAGAGAAACTTATGACTACTGCAGGTTCAGATACCTGGCTTCATGACTGGCTCTATTCTTGCCAAGACCATATAGTTGGTGGTGGCTTAGTACCAAGCCAATATTGGGAAACGGCTATTGTAAACGAACTTGCCGAAGATGGAGTTTCGGTTCTTAATACCCACGTCTTCGAAGAGGTATGGCCATGTAAGATTACCGGCTTAGACTTGGACAGAATGGCTTCAGAGAATACAATAGAGTCCATAGAGTTCTCGGTGGGTACTGCAGACAAATACTAATTCCTTAGTCTATTTTTACTAAGATTCGGTGGAGGGGTGGGATTCCTGTGATAGGAGCTCACCCCTTTCTTGTTGTTATACGGAGTACTATGAACATTTGTAAACATTAAATATATCAAAATTATGGAATTTAGAACATTTAGATTTACCGGACCCTCTGGTTTCGAATATGAAATTAGAGAACAGAATGGAGCTGATGAAGACATTCTCAGTAACCTTTCAGACATGAAAACTTTAATGAACCTTACCAAGTTCATTGCAGCAATCGTAATTAGAACTAATGCCACTCCTAACGGTAAGCTAACCGTTGATGATGCTCTCAATCTACCAGTCAATGACCGCTATGCAATTATTTTCAATTCTCGTATATTCTCACTGGGAGAGGAAGTAGAATTTGAATATGACTGGGGTAAAGAGAACGGTGGTAAAGTTACTTATGGCCAAGACCTTCATGAGTTCCTTTTCGATTATTCAGAAGTACCCACTGATAATAGGGTATTTGATGAAAAACCAGATGCCATCCCTTATTATCCAAAGGGTATTCAATTAACCGGTCATGAATACCTTCTTTCATCGGGCAAGAAAATCAAATTTGATTGTATGACTGGTAAGGGAGAACAAGAGTTCATGAAGTTACCCTTGGATAAACAAACTAAGAATGCCCCCTTACTTTGTCGGAATCTTTACTTAGAAGTAGACGGTAATTGGGAGAAGGTAGAAAACTTTACTCCTTTTACTGCAAAGGATATGGCTGAGATGAGAAAGTATATAATCTCTATTGACCCTATCTTTAAGGGAGAGTCCCATATTACTAATCCCTTAACTGGAGAAGAAAGAACTTATCCTATAGTTTGGGCACCCAATTTTTTCTACCTGACGGAAGAGTAATGTTAGAGAGTGATTTTGTTTATATCACCAGAGCCGAGATAGCCTTAGACTATTTCGGCTTTTTACGTCTTCCGTATAGAATCAGGAAAATATTTAAGGAAATGGCCGAACAATATTATAAACAATTAAAGAAAAGAAAATAAATTATGAATACCAGTAGGAGTATAGTAGAGGTCGGTGTTGCCATGGTATTAAAAGACCGATTCTCTCAAGAGGCTGGCAAGATATCTGGGTCATTCAGAACTATGATGAATGACATGAGTACCTGGAATAGAGGTATACAGATGTCAGCTTCTAATACAATGGACTTCGGAATGCAGCTCGTAGGGGGAATGGCAAGGGCCTATAAATACTCTGCGGGTGTTCAGAATGAAGTTTGGACTGCTTCGAAAATTGCCGGTGCTACCATTGCAGAACAAAGAGAGATGTTACAATTGGCAAAAGATGTCAATGAGATAACTCCCCTTACTGCTTCGGATGTTGCATCAGGACAAAGATACCTGGCTATGGCAGGTAATAAATTCGATGCTATTAAAGAAATGATTGGGCCAGCATCTAAGCTGGCTTCAATCTTTACTATGCCAGTGGGACAGAAAGGTGGTGTAGCTGACTTGATGACTAATATCATGTCAATGTACCAAATCCCAATGGGAGAAGCCGCTAGAGTAACCGATGACTTATATACTGCAGTTACTAATGCAAATATATCTTTGACAGACTTAGCCCAGTCCATATCTTATGCAGGAGCAGATATGGCAACTGCTGGAGTAGATCTTCGGCAAACGGCTGCTGCCATCGGTGTATTGGGAGATATGGGTATACAGGGTTCTATGGCAGGTACTTCACTAGCTAATATGATTCGTTACTTACAACTCTCTCTTGTTAATCAAAAAAAGAAAGGCTATAACGCTTTAGCAGACTTGGGCTTAAGTCCTGATGAGTTTTTCGATGCTCAGGGTAACCTTATAGATCTTTACACTATCTATCAGAAATTTGCCAAGGCGGCAGTAGACTTACCTTCACGGATAGAAACACCAACCTTCTTCAATATCTTTGGTGTTCGTGGTAATCGAGGCATGCTTCCAGTACTTAGAGATATTGCTTCTGGTAGAGATAAGATGGGTAAGATACTTGCAACCTATGACCAAAACATGGGGGCAGTAAATAGACTTAATGAAGAACGTCTTAAAACTGATGCGGGTGTCATTGACCAATTCGAATCAATTCTAGAAAACTTAACCGTTACTGCAGGAGCGGCTTTGGGTAGAATATTTACCCCAGTACTTAAGATGGGTAATTCCATCATCAATGTAATAAATTCTATCTCTGAAACTTGGGCTGGTGGCTTTGCTCTTAGAGTAGGGGCTACAGCAGTAGTAATTGGTACCATTGTTGCAGGGTTTAATACTGTAAGAGGTATTATAAGGTCGGTTGGATATTTACAAACTATTGCCACGGCTTCTACTGAGGGTATGTCTGCAGCAGCTATTAAGACGAACACCCAATTTGCTATCATGGAAGCCCATATGATAAGTATGGTAAATCTCATGAGGACTATGGTTCAATTGCAGATGATGATGGGGGGAGTTAGTATGAACAAAGCCGGTAGATTTTATAATACCCAAACTGGTAGATATGTTAAAACACCCAATCCAGGGATGTCTCCAGCCACTTCACTCATTGGAGGTGTAGTTGGAGGTACTGTAGCTAATCAAGCTGGTAAACAAGCTGCTAAGACTGTTGCTACTAGAAGTTTAGCTTCGGTAGGTGGTAGGTTATTAGGGTTAATTGGTGGACCCTGGGGATTAGCTATTACCGTAGGTTTACCCTTATTAATAGAAGTAGGTAGTAGACTTATAAGTTCTGTTGATAGGAATACCGATGCTCAATCTAAAGAAGACCCCTCTGCTATCAGGGCTCAAAATGAAGAAAGGTTTTTAAATGCTATGAGAGCAGCTATTAGAGATGGATTAAAAGATGGTAAGATTAACGTCAGTGTAAATGGGGAAATATTAGGAGATTACTCCTTGGGCTCTCAGCAAGATTATACAGGTGTGGCATTAGGACTTTAAAATTAAGATACTATGGCTAGGATATTAAATAAAGCAGCAGGTAAGGTTGTTGAAAAATATAATGATCTTACGAGGGATACCGCAGGGGTTCTTACGGGTCCCCTAAATAAACTATGGAGAGCCAGGATATTACTCAATAGGACTACATCCACACTTCCAAAAGATGATGCTCTAAAGGGTAAACTCTATGACCCTAATGGGGTTGTGGGAGAGGCTCAGATATCTTCAAAGAATCCTACATTAAATAAACAGCTTCAAGCTAAGTGGAGGATGGAATTACAATTCCCCCGAATGGAAGAGGGGGAAGGAGTAGACCCAGCAAAAGGGAATAAGAACACAACCAATTATAGGAACTTCGAAGTCAAATCGGATATTAAATATCAGAATCAGGTAAGGATATATAATTTGACCGCTAATCCTACACAGTATATTACTCTACAGAATAGACCTCCAGAATTGGACTTTCGGGGTGAAACCACATGGGCAACTATTAAGTCCATGGGACGTAATACTCCTATGTATCATTATACTGGGTCTGAGGATATAATCCAATTTAATGTATCTTGGTACTGTAATGACCCTAATAATCCAGAAGAGGTATTAAATAAATGTAGGTTATTGGAAGCTTGGTCTAAATCTAATGGCTATCAATCGGCTCCTCCGATTGTTAAGATAGAATGGGGGGATTCGGGTATATTCAATAATCACTACTACATTATTATTTCGGCTACTTATACTTTGAAAAATTTTCAGAATGGCAGTAGGATTAGGGTTCCTGGGAAACCCGCTACTTTTGGAAATGGTAGGTTATTACCTGCAGCAGCTACTCAAGAATTAATATTCAAGAGAGTAAGTGCATATAACTTATCCTATGGAGACTTTATAAATTCAGATTCACTTAAAAAGACGGAGGGTATTAAATTATGATAGATGTTAATCAATATCTGGTTGGAGATAGCCCTTATAAAAATGCCTATGCTCTAAACTATGGAGATGGAGATTATTCCCTAGAAGCTCCTATCCCCTCAGTTCCTTCATCCTCAAATGATATTCAGCATACGGTTAAGGATGGAGAAACTCTTCAGAATATAGCTTTTAGGTATTACGGAGATTCTGGGAAATGGTATATTATTGCTGAGGCTAATGGTATACTAAATCCTTTTAAAGAATTAGAAAGTGGAACCCTTATAAGAATACCTTCTTATGGCAGCTAAACAGAAACCCATCTTATATAATGGTATGGGACAACCCTACCTGGCTTTGTTTGATTTTAGAGGTATGCCAATAGTGAATCCCATTACTGGCATACCTCTTGGAGCTTATATTAGTACATGGAATTATAGGTATGATGAAGAAAAGGAAAATTTAGCTACTATAACCTTTGATACTGGTGACCCAGATACTGTAGATATAGACTCTTTACAAGAGGGTAGTATGATATGTCTACAGTGGGGATATATATATCCAGATGGGCAATTTATATCTGGGCCCATCAAAACAATCAAGGTTAGAGATTTTGAAGCTAGATTTGATTCCACAGGTACTCATGTAACTATTAAGTGTATTGATTCTATCGGAGATTTAAGATTTCAGCCGCCATACAATTTTTCTGAATCTCCAGGAAATAGTTTATCGGCTTATCTAGATAAGGGATGCGAGAATGGAACTGGGGTAATCATAGAAATATTTCAATAATGGAACAACAAATTAGTAATAAAGTATATGAGTCACTACAAGTGCCTACAGAACATGTACGTACTACTACTGGAAAAGTACTCTATGCTAACCGTTACAGTGGAGTAGCAGAAGTAGCAATGCCAGAAGATTTAAAAGCTTTAATAGATAGTGACTTTGGGTTAATCGGTAAAAATATCTTGGTTCAATTAGAACAAAAGATGAAAGGGTATACTAATGGACCATGGTATATAGATTCTAGAGATGGGGTTATTTATATTCATAATAGGAAGTTTCATGAAGAGCCGGTAACTACTTATACCTATCAGGGAGAGAATGGAGAAGTATTAAGTGTCCATTTTTCTACTCAAAAGGTAACTAAACGAGTTAAAGCTACCCTATCTCCAGTAGTGAATCCAGAAAGTAAAGACCTCGAAGTACTAAGTACGGGAATTGATGATGAGGAAAAATTACCTGAGATAAAAGCTAATGAGAACAATGGAGTTTATTATAAGAATTGGCATACCTCCGTTGGCAAATATGGTGCTGAGAATAACCCAGCTGATATCCCCACGATTAGGCAAATGCAAATCAACCATGCTCTAAAGACTGATCCAAACCTTATTGCTGCTATAGAAGCTAGAAGGCAGTTGAATGATGAATGGAATTCAGATGTAGCAGAGTATTCAGCAGCTAATCCTGCTGAAGCTTATCGGCAAGGTAAAGAGAAATTCCTTAATGAACTCAGTACAGATCAGGTACGTAGCATTATTAATAAGACTATACAGAAGGAAGAGTTTCCTTCTGACAGGAGAGCTGCATTGAATGCTGCTCTTAAGAATGTTACTAACGGCCAGAATTTAAAAGAGGATTTATACAATATCCTTAAAGATACCAGATACTTATTTGAAGGTAAGGAACAGATGGAGTATATGGTAATAGAGGATGTTGACCCAAGAGATTATGACCCAGAGCATACACCTAAAGGAGGAGCTACTGCTTGGGGATTGGAAGATGAGGAAAGTGTCTATCGTGGTATCTCAGCTTTAAAGAAAGGCCCTTATACTATGGTCATAGATGATACTCCGGTCATCAAATATAAGAACCCCTTAAATAAGAGCTTAGGTATATACAGTGTTACTGTAAAAGTCCAGCATTGGAAGAAAGCCGATGTAGAGGTACCCTTATATAAACTGTATAGCAATCTATTCAGTAGATATGGAGGAATTGATAAATGGGCTTGGGCAGCTAATGCAAATGCCAATGGTGGTTTGAAACATACTGAGAGTAAACTCATATGTCAGATGCAGGTAGTGGGAAGACCTTTATTAGCCACTTCTCAAGTAATTATTCTTGAAAATGTTGGTAAACGATGGTCTGGGCCCTGGTATATAAAACAGTGTACTCATTCAATGGATCCAGGTCAAGGGTATATAACTAGTTTAGAATTAGTTAGAAATTCTAGTAGAGCAGGTTCTACTACTGCTAAACTTGGATTATCTACTCAATCGGTAGTAGCTAATGATGCTAAAGCTAATGCTAAAACTTCTAAGGGCCAAGATAAGAAAGCTTTGAGTAATTCCAGAGAATTAGATTTAAGCTGGACTTATAATGAGGTAGCTTACTTCATAGAATCCGGTATTATGGATAAAGAAGGCAATGTACTCGACCATAAGCGTAAGGATGAACTTCTTAGAAAGAAAGCTTATTATACGGAAGTATTAGCTAAGACTCCAATAGAAAAAGCTGAGGGTATAGCTATAACCTCTGGTAGTTTAACTACTTCTTCGGGTAAGGTATTACCAGGTAAGATAACTATTAAAGATATTCAAGTACCAGATGATTATTGGGTTAAGTTTGATTACATGGAAGTAGCCTTAAGGAGATTTAAAGAATATATTAAAAATAAGGAGGTGAAGTAGTTATGGGTTATGAAACTGCAAAGATAATAACAGAAGAAGGTATAGAGGGCATCGGTAGATATTACTCTGTATATCGAGGTATAGTTGTTAATAACAGTGATACCGAAAAGAAAATGAATCGGGTTGAGGTATGTATCCCCGAAGTGATGGGTGGTACTACTGCATGGGCTTACCCAAAAGGTCAACATGGTTCTATTAGTGGCGGGTTCAAATTTTTAACTCCCAAAATAGGAGATATAGTATTTATTACCTTTGAATACGGTGACCCCACTAAACCTCTATGGGAATATCATGGTTGGGGAATTAACCAAGTACCACAACCGTTAGATGGCCCAAACAAAATGGGTATAGTTACTCCTGAGGGCAATCTCATTGTAATAGATGATGATAATGGTACATTAAACCTTTATTTCAATGGTAACATAGTTGTATCTTCCGAAGCTAATATAGTGATATCATCTGAAAAGGATATTAATGTATCTTCTGGGGATTCAGTAATATTAAATACGGGTGAGAATGGTGGAGTAATCAATATATTCCAATTAACCGAGAAATTAAATCAAACGGTTAAGGAACTAGAACAACTTCGAAATATGTTCAATTCTCATGTACACTCTGGTGTAACTACGGGACCTGGTTCATCAGGCCCAACCCCAACTCAAATAACTAAACCTTTCTCACAATTCGTCGTAGACGATTATGAGGATAAAACCTGCATACACTAATGGAAAAGAATTACTTTACAGACTTAGTTGGTATAGGTGTAACTTATCCTATCCAACTTACAACTAATGAAAATGGGGAAAGAGGTTGGTACCCAGTAAACGGGGATTTTAAACTTATCCGGGATAATATAAGTTCGATATTATATTACATGATAGGTCAAAGATTCCGACAGGAAAACTTTGGTAGTAAACTATGGCAATGTATTGAGGAACCAAACTCACAAGCCCTAAGTTTTATAATTAAAGAGTTTTTAAAACAAGCCATAGGTGCATGGGAACAGAGAATAACCTTCCAAAATATCACAGTTACTAGAGTTGATGCAAAAATACACATAGAAGTAGCTTATGTAATAAATGGAACAAATTCTAGTCAGTACCTCGATATCACCTATGATAGGTCAGATAATTCATTAAATACACAATAATATGGGAATCACAAATAAATGGCTTAACCCATACCAGAGGTCTTATCAACAGATTAAGGCCAAGCTGGTTGAATCCCTTATGGGGCTTAAAGACCCTCAGGGTCAGAAACTCATAACGGATTATTCGGAGGGGAATATCTTAATTATCATCCTCTCATTGTTTGCGGCAATTGCCGAAGTACTTCACTATTATGTAGATAATATGGCAAGGGAAACCTTCCTATCTACTGCAAGAAGGTATGATTCGGTAGTTAAACATGGAGCTTTGGTAGATTACCATGCTCGAGCAGCAATTGCTGCTACAGTAGATGTAATCTTATCTAGAAGTATTACTGGTAATTCTATCGGTGCTAAATTAACCATACCTCAAGGAACTCTATTTACGGATTCCAGTGGTAACTCTTGGTTATCTGCTAGAGATGTAACTTGGTATTCAAATGTAACCACATGTAAAGTACCTATAATTCAACATGAGAAATATACTGCAAGTGCTCTTAATAATATGCTAATACCTACTGGAGACAGGGTAATAGTTCACCTTGGTACATTGCCTAATGGTAAGTACTATGAACAGGGCTCTATGTCTTTACAGATAGGTGGAGAAACTTGGGTATTGGTAGATACCTTTGCAAAATCAAAGCCAACGGATAAACACTTTATGGTTTCAGTAGATGAAGCTCTTAACCCTTACATAATGTTTGGGGATGGAACTTTCGGTAAGAAACCTGCAGCAGGTGCAAAGATAACCAATGTAGTATTCTATTTAACCAATGGTTCTCAGGGTAACGTAAAGAGTAATACTATTACATCCGTACCCTCAATCATTTCTTCTTCAATCACTGATGCTACTGTAAGTAATGCTTATGATGCTGGAGGAGGTTCAAACTATGAGAACTTTACAATGCTCAAGGAACATATACCTTTGAGTGTAAAGACTCTGGGAGTAGCCATTACTAAGGAGGACTTTGAAAGCTTAGCTATGTTAGTAGATGGTGTAAACAAGGCTAAAGCCGATTATGAATGCGGTAGAAAGCTTACAGTATACATTAGCCCCGATGGTGGAGCTGTTGCATCTTCTGAATTAATCAGTAGAGTATATAATCTTCTATCTCAAAGGGCCCCTCTGACTACTTGGCTAAAAGTTAAGTCTGCAGTCAAGGTTCAGATTATTCTAGAAATGAACGTTACCGGTAAGAAGTCTTATAAGACGGCAGAGATACAAACTCAAATTCTTACGGCTTTATATAATGCCTATTCTCCAGAGCAAGCTCAGATAGGTGGAAGCGTAAGGGTATCAGACATCTATGCCCTAATAGATAATCTGTCAACTGTAGATTATCTACATCTAACCAAGTTCTATATTAAACCTTGGCCTACTACCATTTATGGTAATAAAGAATTAAGCCTTGGCCAGTTTAAGTTGAATAAGGCAAAGGGGTCAATGACCTACTATATAACCTTTAATTCATCAACTACTTTTACGGTACGTTCAGTATCTAATGGCTATACGAATACTGGTACAGTTGGTAATTCAATTCAGATTATTGATAAGGCTAATGGCTTTGATTTCTCTTTGGATATACAGAACAATAGTTATCAATCTGGATATAGATATTCTATTACCGTATCTGAACCAAACCATGACTATGAAGATCCAGGTTTCAACTTACCAGTATTCGAGAATGCTTCACAATTAACATTAACAGTTAACGAAATAGTATAATGATAAACCTCAAAAATCTAATCGACTTTTTACCATTCGAATATAAGGACCAAGATACTTATAAGGTAAATGGTAAAGGCATCTTAGAGAGGTTTCTAGAAATTTGTGGAGAGCATTTTGAAGATTATATTACAAAGGATATTGAGAATATATTGGATATTATCGATATAGATAAAACCCCAGATATGTATCTCAATTTCCTTTGGCAATTTCTTGGAGAAATGCCCTTTGCTTATGGGAACACGATAGATGCACAGAAATGGGCAGAGTACTTTAATGGGTTCTACTCGGATAGTAAACTCCAGGAGTTATCAAAGCTTTGGATAATACCCAAAGAGGGACCTTTTACTTTAACCAGTACTCAGGTAAGAAACATCTTGAGATATTCGGTATCTCTTTTCAAAATAAGGGGTACATCGGAATTTTTCGAGATCATGATGAGGTTATATGGGTTAACCTGTGTAATAACAGACCCAGCAAAAGCCGATGGGTATGATGGTTGGATAAAAGGTCATCCCCACTTTGACCAATACTATCAGTACGATAGTAAATATACCTTTGATAACACCTTTGATTGTTCTCAATGTATTTCCGTAAGTTTTAAACTTACTGGTCATGGGTATACTTCTAATTCTGAGGCTTTTAAAAAATTTAGGGAAGCCGTAGAAAGTTTCTTTACTAGATTCATACCTTATCATGTATCCTTCACTATAGATTACGGTTTTGTAGTAAATGATGGGTATTCGATTAAGGCCGAGTTGGTAAACCCAGACCAGCCCAACTTAGTTACTTTAGAAGTATATGAAGTACCAGTATTGGTAACTGTAACCTCAGATTGGGTGAATGCAGATTTGAGATATCAAATATCGAGTGATAGAATTAACTGGGGTTATACTAAACATGAAAGTGGTTCGGTATTTAATATTCCAAG
>ERZ1694706.71-NODE-71-length-55763-cov-15.046026_pt1 | contig 55763 bp, 61 predicted proteins | sample MGYA00581716_ERZ1694706 | MGnify/ENA primary metagenome ERZ1694706 (study PRJEB42213, sample SAMN07424529) | human gut metagenome | biome: ENVO:00009003; feature: ENVO:2100002; material: ENVO:00002003 | host: Homo sapiens | place: USA | collected 2014 ... | reverse complement strand
GAACAGGAGTGGGGGCGGGAACGGGAGTTGGGGTTGGAACAGGAGCAGGAATCACGGGTTCCTGAGTCGTTTCAGGTTCGGATGATTGATTGGTTTCATTCATAATGGTGTTTGATACGGGGTTAAATTGCTATGGCGGATGCAGGAAAATTCCCTCACCCCGCCACTATCGGCACTTTCTCATACCCTTTCTTACCAAGTCAATATTTTAAACCGCTGCAAGGGACATGCGCTCCGGAGCTTGACAAGGCTCCGCCGGATGCCATAAACATTACCCCATGAATGTCCGCACCGCAGGCGTGCTCCTTTCCGCAGCCCTTTTTTCCTGTTCTCCGCCCGTGCCGGATATTCCGCCAGCCGCGCCCACGGTCACCAGGACGGAGGCCCTGCGCACCAGCCGCGCGTATACAAACCTGGCCTGGAGAGGGACCCGCCACAACGTCCGGCATGGAACGGATCCCGACGGGATCAGGATAGACACTCCGGACGCCTCCGTATCCGGCGCCCATGCGGGAGCCTGGTGGAAGCCCGGCGCACGGTCCGCGGGCATGCCGTACAAGTGGGGAGGGTTCGATACCCCGCGGCAATTCGTCAGCCGCCTGAACCGCGACCCGGAAAACGGAGGCCGCCCCGCCGCTGCCGGAGACATGGGCACCCCGGAAAAGCAGGCGGCGGGAGACGACGCGGTCAGCAGGTTTGCCGCCGGAGTAGATTGTTCCGGTTTCGTCTCCCGGTGCTGGCGCCTGTCCCGGCCCTGGTCCACGCGCGAACTTCCCTCCCTGTGCACGCCGCTGGACTGGGAAGAATTGCGGACGGGAGACATCCTGATCGTACCGGGGCGGCACGTGCTCATGTTCATTGAGTGGCACGGAGACGGCCGGGACGTTTTTCTGGGCAGTGAAGCCGGACCTCTGCCGGTCTGGAAATGTGCGGAACATTTTTTCAGCCGGGCCATTCTGGAGCGCGGGGGCTACCGTCCCATGAGGTACAAGGGCATGCGGGAACAGGAGACGGATTCCGGAACGGCTAAGCCGTAAATAATGCCGCAGCAGCCCGGTTTTTCCGGAAAAAGGAACCCAAACGAACAGAGCGGATATGAAGTATCAGGTAATCAAAAGGCACCAAAGCGAGTTCCCGAATCCCGTCATTATTTCCAGGGGCGAGAGACTTGTCATTGGAGAGAAGTACGAGGAGAACGAAGCCTGGAACGACTGGTATTTCTGCGAGACGGAAGACCGGAACAAGGGCTGGGTTCCCAAACAGGTGCTCCAATGGCTGGGCGGCAGCGTGGGAGAAGCGCTGGAAGATTATTCCGCCAGGGAATTGAATGCGGAGGAGGGGGAAGTCCTGGCCGGTTCCCAGGCGCTCAACGGCTGGATATGGTGCCGGAACCCCGCTTCCGGGGAACAAGGATGGGTGCCTGTTGAAAACCTCCTCCCCATGGGAGCGGATACGGAGGGACGATAAGCCGTTCCGGGCGTCCGGCTCGCAAACTGCCGTGATCAGTTTTTTCGGAACGCCGGGGGCACGGCTCCGGCGGGATGGAGGGAAGTCCACCGGGGAATTATCCGAACACATGGGCCATGCGCCGGCAGGGACATGCCTGCACATTTATCCCGGTTATTCCGGCATGTGCGCTGCGGGGACGGCCCTTCCCCGTCCCCGCGAAGGAGTTCCGGGGCTAGATTTCCAGTTCTCCGGCAGTCAGGACGCGTGCAAATATTCCGTCCAGTCCCGCCATGTAGGCGTTGTGCACGGTTTGGGCCGGTATGGTCTGTCCCATGACGGACAGGTCCTTCGTGGCGCACGCATCGTACAGCAAGGTTACGGGAATTTGGTGATCCCAGGCCGCACGGACCGTGGTATCTATGCACATGTGGGTCATCATGCCGCACACGACCAGTTCGTCCACCTTTTTCGCACGAAGCAGGTCCGCAAGGCCCGTCCGGTAAAAGCTGTTGGGAGCGTGCTTGACGAGCACATCCTCACCCGGCAGAGGCGTCAATCCGGTGTGGATTTTTACGCCGTCCGTCCCCGGCAGGAAGAAGGAGGCATCCGGCCGGGTGTTGACGTGCCGGACATGGATGACGGGCAGTCCGGCCTTCCTGAAGAGCCGTAAAACGGAGACGATATTCTCCAGAGCCTTTTCCGGGCCGGAAAGCTCACACTTTCCGCCGGGAAAGTAGTCATTCTGAACGTCAATAATGAGGAGAGCCTTCATTCTGCATTACCTGATTTTCCAAGGTCCCGTGCATCCGCGCCGCGGGCGGGCATTCCTCCCCTTTACAGGCACGGATGTACGGGACGCGAGGCGTTACAAGGGCTGGACGTTGAAGTTATACACTTTCCCCTGGAAAGATTCACCCAGGGTTTTCAGCGGCAGAACGAAGGTGGAACGGTGCACCTTGGGACGGTTCTTGAAGTTTTCAATAAAGTCCTTGGATTTGTCAGAAAAACTTTTCAGCACGGCAGTTCCGGCAGGCTGTCCGTCCAGGAACAGGCTGGTTTTTTCCGGTTCACCCACAATTTCCACCTTGACCTTTTTGCCTACGGGCAGCTTGGCGCCGAAGGAGAATTCCAGGGTGTCGTCACGACGGAAGCCGACGGTGCCGTCCTTCATGACCGCGAGCAGTTCGCCCTCCGGCGCGGAAAGCAGCACCTGTTCCCTGCCTTCCGGAGCGGCGTTAAGTTCCAGTTCCGCGGTCAGACGGTAATTCGGTCCCAGCGAGGGCTTGTCCAGCTTCTGGGGCAGAGAGGAAGGAGTGACCGCAAAGGGCTGGGCGTCTTTCCATTTGTGAAGGGGGTTGGTGCGCGGAGCGTTGCCGATGGCCGCCACCAGCTCGCGATGCTCTTCAAACGTGTCCGGCGCCTTGGCCTTGCCCCACAGCTTCTGGCTGAGGACATCCATGGAACCGGAAAGCATTCCCCAAATATCGTACGGGCCGTATCCCGTGTGCATGATATCCGTTTCATCGTTCCAGATGGCAAAGGTGCCTCCCAGGAGCTGGGGATGCCCGGCGGGAAGCGTTTCATTGCCGATGCGGTTGGGAATCCAGTTGTTGTAGAGCCCCTTGTGATTCCTGTCCATGCGGTAGTAGTTGGCAAAGGGCACGATGTAGAGGGCGCCGTCATTCGTGTTGATGACATCGTAGCCCAGATTGACGGCTTCCCACGCCTTCATCCAGCCGGCGCTCCAGAGATTCATTTGAACGCCTTTGCTCACCACGGGGGTCTTGCCGGGCTTGGCGCTGAGGCTGCCCCAGATGCGGGGAGTGTAGCCGCGCTTGAGGGCGTGGCTGAGCACGCCGTCCGCAAAGTGGCGGTAGTCTTCCTTGTCTCCGTAGAATTCATCCGCTCCCACGTGGAACACCTTGCAGCCGGCAAATACCGGGCGGCCCAGCTTGGGGTCTTTCAGCAGGTATTCGTCAAAGACCCTGGTCACGAAGCTGATCGTTTCCGGGTTGCCGGCGTCCAGCATCTCGCAACGGCGTTTTTCATGGTTCATGGGGCCTTTGTAGATCAGGTCCGGACGCACCCGGGTGAAGGAGAGCGCGTGGCCGGGGGTGTCGAATTCCGGCACGATGTTGACGCCATGGCGTCTGGCGTAACCGATCAGGTCCGCAAATTCCTTTTTGGTGTAGGAGAGGTCTTTGGCGGTGAGCGGCGTGCCGTCCTTCCCCTTCACGTTGGATTCCAGGCGGAAGGCGGAGTAGGATTCCTTGAACGGGTCATGCCCGTTGTCCACGTAGTGCTCGTGGAAAATGTAGTTGTTGTTGATGACCAGGTGAAGGTCGTTCAACTTGTACCAGGACATGGTGCGGATCAGGTCCTTGAGGTAGCTGAGGGGATAGGGCGTGCGCGCAATGTCCAGCATGAAGCCGCGCACCGGGTAGCGGGGGAAGTCCACGGCGGTGCCGCAGGGCACGCCGTCCGGGTTCTGGCGCAGCATTTGAAGCAGGGTGCGGGTGCCCCAGTACAGCCCGGTGGGGGTAAGGGCGCCGATACGGATGCCGCCGGCATTGACGGCGAGGCTGTATCCCTCCTTCCCTATGTTGCTTTCCTTGAACAGGGAGAAGGAGATGTCCGCCTTACCTCCGGGGGAAACGAGCCTGACCTTGCGGCCCAGCACGTCTTCCAGGTCAGCGGCAAAGGCACGGGCCAGCTCCTTGTCCGGGCAAGCGACGGTGATGGTGGAACCCAGCTTGTATTCCCCCTTGCCGCCCTTCCATTGCAGGATTTCCGGGATAACCCGGGGCTTGGGGTTGCCCTGCGCGGCCGCGGGGGCCTTCAGGGTGATTTCATAGTCCTTGCTGACGGCCTCCTGGCCGCCCTTGGTCACCTTGAAGCTGACGTTTACCGGAGTGTCCGAGATGACGGGGGCTATTTTCCCCTTGCTGTTGATGAGTTCCTCATAGTCGGCCCCCAGGAGCTTGATTTGGGCGCCGGAGGCGCTGGGCATCGGCAGTTGTCTGGCCCCGGCCTTGATTTCCGGGATGGCGAGGGAGTCGGCAATCTGCCGGGCATCCTGCCCCATCAGCGGCCCCGCCGCAAATGCGGCCATCATTAAAAGTATGTTCCTGTTCATGTTCGTGTGTCGTTCCGGGAAGAATGGCATGCCCGATTTGCTGTAAGAATTACGCAACATCCGTCCCTTTCTTGCAAGGAAATAAAAAAGCGGCCGAAAGCCCGCCCGGCATTCCGGCAAAGACGGTTCCCGGATGAAGAGACGTTTTCCAATTTTACGGATTTTACGGAAAGAAAAGGGCCGGACCGTCTTCAGGCGGCCCGGCCCCGGATGGGGGAAACCCGGTTCAGGCGCGGATGTCGATCACTTCCCCGGCGGGGAAGCGCACCTTCGCTTCACGGGCGTAGGCGTCGTCCTGGGCGCGGTAGCCCAGGGCTACGCCCACCACGGAACGGTACGGCGTGCCGTCCAGCCCTAAAATTTCATCGTATTTCCGACGGTCCATGCCGCCGATGGTGCAGGAGTCCACCCGCAGGGCCGCTGCCGCGCTGAGCAGGAACCCGGCGGCGATGTACACCTGGCAGTCCAGCCATGTGTTCATTTTCTCCGGAGTCAGGGCTTTCACGTAGCCGCCGTAGAAGTCCGCGGAGGAGGCCAGTTTTTCCGCGGACGGACGGCGTGTAAATTCAATCTGGGCCAGGTAGCGGTCCACATCCTTCCGGGTGGCGTCCCGCCGGGCGCACAGCACCACGTAATGGGAGCAGTCCTCTACCTGGGACTGGTTCCAGGAAACCTCCCGCAGGCGCTCCTTCAGCTCCCGGTTCGTGACGACCACGAATTTCCAGAGCTGGAGCCCCAGGGAAGACGGGCTGAGCCGCAGGCTTTCCGCCAGCGCGTGCCAGACGGGTTCTTCAATGCGGGCCCGGGGATCAAATTTCTTGCAGGCGTAGCGCCATTCAAGGCCGTCAATGTATTGTTGCGGTGAAATCATAAAAGGTATGACAGGTTCAGCGGTAAAATTGTTTAAAGAACTTCCTTCAGGACTTCCACGCAGCGGGCGTTTTCCGCGGGGGTGCCGATGCTGATGCGAATCCACTCCGGCAGGCCGTAGCCGTCCTGCGCGCGGACGATCACTCCTTTGGCAAGCATGTCGTTGAACACCTTTTTGCCCTGCCCCACCTTCACCAGAATGAAGTTCCCCTGGCTGGGAATCCATTCCAGCCCCATGTCCCTGAACGCCTGTTCGTAGAAGCGCATGCCCGCGGCATTGTTTTCCACCGTGCGGCGCACATGCTCCTGGTCTTCCAGGGCGGCCAGGGCCGCTTCCTGCGCCAGGACGTGCAGGTTGAACGGCGCGCGCGCCTTGTGCAGCATGCCGGCTACGGCTTCCGGGGCAATGCCGTAGCCCACGCGCAGGCCCGCCAGGCCGTAAGCCTTGGAAAAGGTGCGCAGGACGATCACGTTGCGCCCTTCCCTCACGAATTTGAGGGTGTCCGGCGGGTTGTCGGAAAACTCCCGGTACGCCTCGTCAAAGCACACCAGCACATGGTCCGGCACCTTCGCCATGAAATCGTCGATTTCCCGCTGGCCGACGACGGTGCCGACCGGGTTAGTGGGGTTGGTGATGAATACGATGCGCGTGCGGTCCGTAATGGCGTCCAGAAACCCGTTCAGGTCATGGGTCCAGTCCGGCTTGTTGGGAACTTCCACGTACGCCGCGCCGAACAGCCTGGCCATGATGGGGTACATGGAAAAGGCGTGCCTGGCGGCCACCACCTCGGCCTGCGGGTTCAGCAGGGCGTGGCAAATGAGTTCAATCACTTCGCTGCTGCCCGTGCCCACCACCGTCTGGCCAAAGTCCACGCCGCAGAATTCCGCAATGGCGGAACGCAGCCGGAAAGCCGCGCCGTCCGGATAAATGTTTACTCCGGCAGCCGCCCGGGAGATGGCCTCCACCGCCCGGGGGGACGGTCCCAGGGGATTTTCATTGGAAGCCAGTTTCACAATGTCACGGGGATCCAGGCCCAGTTCCCGGGCCGTTTCCTCAATCGGCTTGCCCGGCTGATAAGCCACCAGCTCAAGCACATGCTGGTTTGCGAAACTTTCAATACTCATAGCGGCGAAATGTTACTGCCATTCCCCTTTTCTGGCAATACTGATTTCCATCCGGGAAATTCTCTAAAAAGTTTGCCGCCATGCCGTCCAGGTAAAAAGCAGTGAGATGCCTTTCCGCGAGGCACCGGCCGGAAATCATCCCGTCCAATTATGAAGAGTATCCACCTGCCGTTATACACTTAAATGCTGCGCCCCACTCGCCCCCGGCATTTATTTATCTTTCCCCTTCCGGGATTTTGAATACCGGACATCCTCCGAGACCAATTGACGGGAATGCAGTAAATAGGTCCGCACGTAGATCCGGACCAGATCCCCTGAGGAAAGGTCCACATCCCAAAAAGTGAAATAGAGACGCTCATCCTTTTTTTCCACGATATCCGTCAGGGAATCCACAAAAAGATATGGGAAAACGGCTCGGTGAACTTCTTTTTCAAAAAATGGCCTGGAATCTCTTACCTTCCGCATCCGGACGGTGGTCAGCAGCATTCCGTCAGGGCTCAGCATTTCCCGGGTTTCAGTATAACAGGGGCTGTTGGCCTCGTTGCGCCCCATACTGCGCGAAACCAGAGAGCGGGAATCCGCCTCCCAATACGGAGGAGCATCCGGAATGCTATACCGTGTTCCATCAAAGGCGGGAACCTGGAACGATTGTTTTTCCGCCGCGGTTACTTCCTGACTCAGCGTTTTCAGGGAAGCAACCGTCTCCAGCCGGATCTGGCCCAGTCCGGGGTTTTCCATCTCACCGGCAACACATGCCAGGGGGAAGATCACAAGGGATATTCCAATATTCATCACTATTAACTATATTGTTTACAACATAATAGGTTCCAAAAAACCTGTAAAGGATATTTTGGATGAGGGAAAAGGGCTTGTTCCATGGCGCCCCCATCCGCCACATGCCGAAGCCACGCGCACCCTTCCGATAAAAAGCGGACAGTCCCACCCCGGGACCTTACGGAACGTACCTGCCCGGCATTTCCTCCCGCGCCCGGCGGGTCATGGCCGTGATGATCTTCGTTTTTCCTTCCGTATAGGCGTCGCGGTTGAACTCAAACTTTTCTTTTAAAGAGCGCTTAAGCTCGGCGTACTTCTGCGCCTCTTTAGGGTGAGCAGCCAAGTAATCCCGGAAATAAAGCTCATCCCAATCCCGCCAGGGGCGCACATGCAGGTGGAAGGCCTGCCCCCGGAACCCCTCCGCCGTATAGCCCTTTACCATGACCAGGCCCATGCGCTCCTCGTCACGATGCGTCTCCATATAACCGCATTTCCGCAGCAAAGGAGGCGTTTTAAAAACAAACGAATCCGGAGAAACCTCCATCAGAATGTCAATGGTAGGCTTGGCGTCCAGGCCGGGCACCGCCGTGCTCCCGATATGGGAGATGCGGGCGATGTGCGTGCGGTCCACGGCCTCCGCCAGCAGGTCCCTTTCCCGGCGGTAAAGTTCCGCCCATTCCTCTCTGGAACCACTCAGGATGATGGGAAACAGGCGCCAGAGTTCCTCATGGCTCATGCGGGACAGAACGGCTTCATCCGGAAGGCTGCTGGACATTCCCGGAAGATAGGGGATATGCCCCCGGAGGTCAATTCCGCAGATGATTCCGCAACCTTTCCCGCGGAAAGCACGGCTTTCCGCACATTCCCCCCTACCTTTTCCGTTTGCGGTCCGTCCTTTTCCGGCACCGCATGGCCTGGTACGCGGCCACGGTAAAGGCAAATGCCGTTACACCCATAAAGGAGCGGAACAGCCAGATCAGCAGCTCCCAGTATATGTCCTGAGTCATGCGGATGGCTTTTGACCGGACGCGGATTCCCCGGCCTGTTCTTCCCGCAGGCGTTTCACGGCACAGGCCAGCAGGGTGGCCCTGTCCAGCTGGCAGCGCTGCACGTGGAGGGCTTCCGCTTCCGCATCCCGGAAAAACTGGATGGACAGCGGCATTTTTACCTTGATCTGAATTTTTTTCTGGATTTTTTTCTTGTTTCCCGTCTTCATAAAATATCTTTTCAGGTACGATTTTGAACTATTGGATGCCTTTACAGAGGAATATTGCAACGTAAATGGTACTTTCGTCAAGAATAATATACCATTTAAGGGACTTATTCATAAAAAGGTTGAATTCACGCACCGATAGCGTTACAAAATATGCATGAGTGAGAACCAGGACGAACTCAAAGCCCAAATCAAGGTTTGGTTGAAACAGCAGAAAATGACCCGTGAAGAGTTTGCGGCGGAATGTTTCGTTTCGCCCAACACGGTTCGCAACTGGCTGGCCAGAGTATCCATTCCCAAGGACAAGGAGGCTCTTATCAGGCTGATGATGGAGAAGACGGAGCGGGAAAAGGAACTCAAGGAAGCGGCCAGGGCCCATTGGAAGCCGTTTGCCGTCATGGTGAATACCGACGATTACAAGCTCATTGAAAAAGCTGCCCGGAAGGACAATATGACCGTGGAGGAATGGGCTGAAGGAATCCTGATCCGCGACGCCCAGGAACGCATGGAGCACGTTTACCCGGAATCCCTCCGCGTTGCGGAAGAACCCAAAGGATACGGCATCCCGCGCACCTCCGGACCGGATTCCGCTCCGAACAAGCCGCGCTGATCCCACAGTCCGGAATCCCGTTCCGTTCGGGAAGAGGAGAGAGTGCGCCTGCTTGATGTTTCCCAGGGTTACTTCCCCCTGGTCCGCAAGGTCACAGGGGCTTTTATTTTTCTGCGCCCCACGTTTTTTCCCGCTGACGGCAGAGAAGCAGGAGAGCCCTTGCAGCGACAGACTGTGGCATGAATCCCGAAAAGGGCCGGGAATGGTTTGCCCGCAGGCTTGAGAAGGAGTGGTTCCTCAATAGCGTACAAGATTCTGCCGGGACTTTTAGCTTGCCGTCTGTTTTCCTTGCTTTTACCATTCAGGCAATGAAACAGTTGCTCTGTCTCCTGGCCCTTTTTTCCACATGGATTCCGATCCCGTCCCCGGCGGCTGATGCGCCGGAACCGTCTCCGGTCCCCCTGGTTGCCTTCAGGGCGGTGCATCCGGACAATGACCGCCTTGTGGCGGAAGGGAAGCCATGCCCGGCAGGATACACACCGTATATTTATGGATTTCGCAACTGCCAGGGGCAGATCGAACAGGAGAAGCTGTTTCTGAGTAACACACCTATTGTAACGGAATCTGGCGTCAGGGAGGCGCAGGTGGATTTGAGCATGCCGCATGCAATCAACATCACCCTGAACACTCAGGCCTCCAAAACCATGAAAGAGGCCACCTCCGCCATGAAGGTGGGCAAGGACAGAATAGCCATTGTCGTGGAAGGAAGAGTCGTAAACGCTCCCTGCGTCATGGCAGTTATTTCTCAATCAATGATAATCAACAGCCTGCATGGAGAGCAGGATGCCGCCCACTTGTGCGACGTTCTCAACCGCCACGCAGCCGAACAAAAGACGTCACCTTCCTCCCCGGCAGCCTGACATTGATCTCCGTTCATCCGGACAGCGACCGGCTGGCGGCGCAAGGGGTGGCATCACCCCGGCAGAACTTCTGTTTACCATCCCTATTTTCTCTCTGAAGGAGGAACGGAGCATGCAGCGGGATATGATGCCCATGGCCATCCCCAGCGGTCCGGAGGATGTCTTCCCGTGGTTCCTTGCACGCATCATCCCGTTCCGGACGCAGGAGTAGCGGGCGAGGATTTTCCAGCCCTCTCTCGCCACGGAAGCGCCCTGATTTTTTTGCTCGAACCCGTAGGCGAGCTCCGCTATATTTCCCCCCGTTATGGCAACACCGGATTTTCATTATCAGGACCCTTTTCCTCTGGAAAAGGACGACACCCAGTACCGCCTCATCACCTCCAACTACGTAAGCGTAGGGGAATTTGAAGGGCACCCCATGCTCAAGGTGGAACCGGAGGGCCTGCGCCTTCTGGCCGCGGAAGCCTTCCACGACGTGGCTTTCTTCCTGCGCCCCGCCCATTTGAAGCAGGTGGCCGCCATCCTGGACGATCCGGAAGCCAGCGCCAACGACAAGAGCGTGGCCCTGACGATGCTCCGTAACGCGGAAGTGGCCGCCGCCGGCATCCTTCCCTTCTGCCAGGACACGGGCACCGCCACCATCGTCGGCAAGAAGGGCCAGCAGGTCTGGACCGGCTGCGACGACTGCGAATTTCTTTCCCACGGCGTGTACGACGCCTACACCCAGAACAACCTGCGCTACTCCCAAACCGTGGCGCTGGACATGTACACGGAGAAGAACACCGGAACCAACCTGCCCGCCCAGATAGACATTGAAGCCGTGGAAGGCATGAAGTATTCCTTCCTCTTCGTCGCTAAGGGCGGCGGCTCCGCCAACAAGACCTATCTTTACCAGGAAACCAAGGCCCTGCTCAACCCCGCCACGCTCAAGAAGTTCCTGGTGGAAAAAATGAGCACGCTGGGCACGGCGGCCTGCCCGCCCTACCACATCGCCTTCGTCATCGGCGGCACCTCCGCGGAGAAGTGCCTGAAGACCGTGAAGATGGCTTCCACCAAGTATTACGACAACCTTCCCACCACCGGCAACGAGTACGGCCGCGCCTTCCGCGACGTGGAACTGGAAAAGGAGCTGCATGCGGAAGCCTGCAAGCTGGGCCTGGGCGCCCAGTTCGGCGGCAAGTGGTATGCGCTGGACGTACGCGTGATCCGTCTGCCCCGCCACGGCGCCTCCTGCCCGGTGGGATTGGGCGTTTCCTGTTCCGCGGACCGCAATGCCAAAGCCAAAATCACGCCGGAAGGCATCTTTATTGAACAATTGGAAACCAACCCCGGCCAGTATATTCCGGAAGCCCTGCGGATGACCTCCAGCGAGGCCGTTTCCATCGACCTGAACCGCCCGATGAAGGAAGTGCTGGCGGACCTGAGCAAATACCCCGTCACCACGCGCCTGAGCCTGAACGGCACCATCGTCGTGGCCAGGGACATCGCCCATGCCAAGCTCAAGGAACGCCTGGAACGCGGAGAAGGGTTGCCCCAGTACATCAAGGACCACCCCGTTTACTACGCCGGACCGGCCAAGACCCCGGAAGGCTATCCCTCCGGCTCCTTCGGGCCGACCACCGCGGGCCGCATGGATTCCTACGTGGACCTGTTCCAGGAGAACGGCGGCTCCATGATCATGATCGCCAAGGGCAACCGCAGCCAGCAGGTGACGGACGCCTGCCACAAGCACGGCGGCTTCTACCTGGGTTCCATCGGCGGCCCCGCCGCCATTCTTGCCAAGAACAACATCAAAAAGGTGGAACTGCTGGAATACCCGGAACTGGGCATGGAAGCCATCTGGAAAATTGAAGTGGAAGACTTCCCTGCCTTCATCCTGGTGGATGACAAGGGCAACGACTTCTTCGCCAAAATCCGCGAAGGCTGGGCCTGCGCCGGCTGCGCCCATTAACCCCTCCCCCCTTATACCGCAAGCGCCGGTCCCCTCCCTGTGGGAACCGGCGCTTTTTCATGGCCTGAACGTCATGGAAAAGCCTTTCAGCCAAAAGGAATCATCATAAGAAAACATCGGAACATGCGTTCATGATGGATTCTATCAGTCGCACCCGTGAAGGTGCGACAAATACTAAAGATGAAAGACTAAAAGTCATTCGGGCTTCATCCATGCACTCGTAAGGGGGCGACTGTAGGTTTCAACGGTTTTTGTTTGATAATCACAGTTTCAATCCACGCACCCGTGAGGGTGCGACCAGATGGCGGGGGGAATTCCTTCTGCCGCCTCAATCGTTTCAATCCACGCACCCGTGAGGGTGCGACGCGCAGCACATGCGCCACGCCGCTGCCTCCCTTGTTTCAATCCACGCACCCGTGAGGGTGCGACTGCCCGTCCCGATGCGGTCAATGTAACGTCGCAGTGCATCGTGGAAAATTTATCAAGCATCGTAGAAAAACGGCTTTAAACGCCTCCCCGTTGCATCCTCATTGCAATGCCGTTGCATCGCCCTTGCAAGCGGCCAGCAGGCCGCCCCAATCCACCGCCTCGTTGTCCTCCCTGGTCACTCCATCTCGGATCATCCGCTCTCTGGCATCGGCCAGTAGGTGCATCACCCTGGCCCTCTCGGTGGAGGGCTGAGTATCCAGCCTGGGGCTGCCGGTGGTTACCATTGCAAACCTGGCCGCATAGCTCTCGGCAGTCACCGTCCGGCTGGGCCAGCACCAGGCTGTCCACTCGCTCCAGGGGCTGCGCTGCCTCCACGGCTCCTCGATGCGACACAATACTGCCGGCACCCTGGCCAGCACCTCCCGGCCGATGGTCACATCCTCCGGTGCCAAATCATCCAAGAGCGTCCAATCCATCTCCCGGTAGAGACGTCTGACTACCCAGCCGCGCAAGGCGTACAGGCAACCGTAAATCCTCCAGGCACCAGCCACAAAATCCCCGGAGGCATACATCGGGCATGCCGGGTGATCCTCCATCCATCGCAGCCAGCCGTCGTCCAGCAAGGCCGTATCGCAGTCAATCTTGACCAGGATGTCGTCATCCTCGGCCTCCCGGCACATCTCCTGGAGGATGCCCCGGATACAATCCGGCCCGCGCAAATTGCCGTTGCGCGGCCAGCAGGACTGCACATAATCCGTACCCATCTCGCGGAGCGCGGCGGCAACGTCCTCATGCACCGGATTGGCGGCATCATCCACCACCGTCATGCTGGCGCAGGGAACGGCCATACGGGCACAACGCACACACGCCACCGCCTCGGCGGCGTCCCCGGAATATGAAAAAACAAAAATCCTGATCATACTATTATATATAGGCAAAAATTAAATAGCCGGCCCATAAGGGTAAAAAGTGCCTCCGTAAACCGGAATCTGGATGGTGCCCAGCATGTGCTGCATCACCTCCTTATCCTTGAGTGTCGCAATGTGGAAGGAATAGGAAAACTCCTCCGATTCTTCCGGCTCTTCGCCCTGGAGACGGAGAGGATTGACCGATCCTTGCTCATAAGAGATGGACGTGCCCGTGAGCTTGCCCTTGCCATTAAACTTAACGTCCAGCCAGACATCCCCTGACGTCAAATCGGACTGGTACCACTCCCCGGATGTTACCTGCGGAGCCGTGGCGATATAATTGCCGTTAAGCATAATCTTGCCCGGCCGAATCCGGCATCCGGTCACGGTGGCGTGATCATCGTCCCAATTGAGCCGGCACTCAAATCCATACCCCGGCGGAACATCCGGGGCGGCGGTCAGCACGACCTGCCCCTCCGGGCCGATGGTCGGAGCCGGGGGCGAATTGTAGGCCTCGTCGTCGTAGGTGAGCGTCTGGACCGGGCCGCTGCCCTGATCCTCATCGTCCAGGATCTGCTGGTCCTGGGCAATCTGCTGCACACGGTCGATCATATCCTGCAAGGATAGATGCGCCGGTACGCCGGTGTTGATGGAGGTGGTCTCGCCGTCCAGGTCCACCAGCAACCCCTGCACGACGGTGGCCATGGTGCGGTACTCAGCCCGCGCCCCGGTAAGAGACAACCTGCACCCCACCAGCGCGGCCGGAGATAGGGCGCACAGAGAGCGCACGCTGCCCTCGCTGGGCACGGCACGCGTAATATCGTAATAATCCTTGAGGATGATAGAATAATCGGGAGCCTCCGTGACCACAGGCTTGGGCCTGCCTCCGTTGCCGGGCGGCTCGCCGCCACCATCCGCTCCGGAATCCCCCTGCTTGCTGGCTCGGTACTTGCGCCGGGGGGTATTGACGGTGCGTCCTCTCCAGGGCAGCCATCCCCAATAACGCGTCCGGCCGTTCTCCGGCCGGGAATGGGTAAAAATGGCCTCGCAGCTTGCAGGCGGCCTGGTGTAGGTAAACACCAGTTGCTTGAGGTTGACGTAACTCCACTTGATCGTCTTGCACGTCTCGCTCAACTGGCCGCTCACGTGCTCGTACCGCTGGGCGGAGGCGGCGGTGGAATAATTGCCCATCGTCGTATTATCCGCATCCTGGGCCAGCGTCTTGGTAACCTTGCCCAGTGTAAAACTGCCGCACTTGGCCAGCTCCGGAATCTTGGACAGCCACCACTTGCGGGCCGCCGCCGTATTGCCCTCAGGCAGCGCAACGCCCCGCACCTCCACCACAGGCCGGGTAAAATCCCAGACGGGATCCTCGGAGCCGGCCGTCTCATCCTCGTCATTACTATCTCCCCCCATCGCCATCTGGACGGTGACGGCTCCCTCCTGGCGCAGGTCCGCCCCCGGCGGCCAAGCCTGGGTGGAGCCGACGATGCGCCCGGCCGTCATCACCACGCCTACGGCGGGGGGCACCAGGTCGTGGCGGTGCGTGATGCTGATCTCGGTCAGCCTGTCGCGCACACGGTCAAGCACGGCCACCGGCAGGCGGGCACCATCGGCTACATAAATCACGGGGGATGATCGCGGATACTCCACCCACATCACCATGCCGGGCCGGTGGCCCAGCACCTTGCGGAGCGCTGCGGCGTACATGTCGCACCCCAGGGCGGAATCCCACATCCAGGCATCCTGGGGCACATCCACGACGATGCCCACGTCGGCAGCCAGGAGGCCGTACTTGCGGGCGGCCTCCAGAATGGACTTGAGCGTCCCGGCAATGGACACTTTGCGGGGGACGGCATCGGCCGATCCGGACGAGACCGCAAAACTGGCGGCCAAGGAGCCGCGCAGCCGTCCGGCCTCTCCCATGCACAATGCGGCCTCCAGAGGCTGGAGTATGTCGCAGGCCTCAACGGACCAGCGCCAGGCATTGCCGGACTGCTCCAGGGCGCACTTGCGGACGGTGCCCTCCAGCACCGTCACGCCGGCCCATGCGATGCGCACCGGCTCTTTATAATAGTAGGGCGCCGGCTCGTCCTGGTCCTTGGCCAGCTGCTGCCAGGAAACCCTGGCTGGGGCAAAATTGCTCCAGCTGTAAGACGCCCCGGACAGGGCCTTGTTGGTCAGCTCAATAACGCGCATGGTGATGTATGACTATTGATTAACGGCGTGGTCCTAATTTGCTTTGGGATTCGATCCTGTCCAACCGCGCCTGGAGACGGGCCATGTCACCGGCCATCTTGCTGCGTACTGTCATGTCTGCTGTGTATCTATCCAGGAGACGGGAAATGAAGTCGATCACCTCCTGGAATTCGTTGCCGGCCTCCATGCGCCGGGGATCGTTGGTCAGCTTGTCCCTGAGTGTCTCCAGAAGCTTGCGCTCGCCAGACGAGATGCCGATGCCGTCCGGACCCTGCTCGGAGAGGGCTTTCTTGATGGTTTCGGCCGCCTCCGGCAACACACCAATGGGCTGCTGCTGGGCAATCTCCCCGGTGCGGCCCAATATCTTTTTGCGCTGCCGAGCAATCCAGTCATCCAGGGTGAGTATCTCTTTCTTGCCGTTGTCAATCTTGCCGGTTAGACCGGAGATATCCTGGGCTTTACGCTCCAACTCCCGGATGGCCTTGTCATCCTTTTTGATTTTTGTGTCCTTCACCCTTGCCGCTTTCCACGCTTCCAATACCCGTAGGAGCGCGGCCGCCATGCCCTGGTAGTTCTTACTCTTACCCGCCAGATTTGATTCCTTGTTAATTTCCTGCACCCATTTCTCCAATTTTTTTACTTCTTCGCTTTCCTCCTTAGTCCATTTGGGTTTGCTGTACAGCTTGGCATACAAGTCTAATATCTCTTGGAGCTTGTCTCCTGTCTTGCTGCCTTGATAGACGGATGTATAATCCTTGATCCGATCCATATTGGCCAACAGGGACTCTTTAATTTTGTCCAGCTTCTCTTTTTCGGTTTCCTGCTGGCGTTGGGCAGCCTCAATCTGCTTCCTCAACTGCTTCTCCAGTGCGGAGGCCATCACATCGGAATGCTTCACGGCATCCTGCTGGGCGTTGGTCTTGGCCGTCTCCTGGGCCATCGCTTCATTGGCCGTCTTCTGGGATTGTTGCTCATTCAATAGGGTTTGCAACCGCTCTTTAGCTTCATTTGCCTCTTGTTTGGCAGCTTCCGTTTCCAGGAATATCTCTTCCAGCCGCGTGCTGTCTTCCTTCATGACCGATTGCACCAACTGCAACACCCTTACGTACTCGGCCAGCCTTTCATCGTCATTCTTCCCGTCCAGATTCCCAACCAATCCAGTCTTGCCGATACGACCTAGCATGTTGTCCAATGCCTTGCGGCGTTCCTCGACGGCCTTTTTTAAAATATCCTCGTTGCCCTTGTCCGTCTGGTTAAAGCTCATCCCCTTGGCGCGCATGAATTCATGCTGGGCGGCTATGGCAGCATCATAATCCTGCCGGGCCTGATCCTCATCCTGTTTGCGTGCCAGGGCGATGGGCGCGCCAACCAGCGGGAGCATGGTGGCGGCCCGTGCCTGGTCTTTAATGGCCTGCTGTACTTCCTTGAGGGCATCTTTCTGGCGCTTGATGATGCTTTTCCACCGGGCAAGGTCTTCCTCCGCTTGTTTGAGGGCATCAGCCTGGTTAAGCACCTGCATGGGCTTGAGGTCCTGCACGGCCTGTCTGGCCATGCCGGACCGTGATAACTCCTGTAGCTTACGGTAGCGTTCCTCAGCCGCCTCCGCCTTGGCCTGGGAGGTAGAGGCGGCCTGCTCGGCCTGCTTGCGCTCAATGGCCATGCGCTCGTGCTCGTCCTTGGCGTCGATGGCCGCCAGCATGTCGCGGGCCTGGGCGTCGGATATTTCGCCCCGGATTTGCCTCTGCCGGATGATGCTGCGGTTTTTCTCGTTCTCAATTTGGAGCAGCTTCTGCTGATGTTCCAACCCGGCCATGGCCTTGCGGTCAATGGCCTCAATGGTTCTTAATCTGGCGGCATAGGCGTCGTTGACGGCCTTGACTCCAGTGGCTTCGCGCTTGAGGAAGGCGTCCTCACGATGCTTGGCACGGGCGGCCTCTAGATTGTCCTGCCAGCGGGCCAGCTTGTCCTGCGCGGCCTGGATAGCCGCCGCCACCTTGGAATCAATCTGTTTTACTTTAACCCCGAATGCCTCGTTGAGCGACTCACCCAGAGACCAGCCCAGGTCCCAGGCTTGTTTGCCAACGCTGATCATGTTTTTGACGTTTTGCAATGGGCCGTTGAATTGACTCCATGCCTGCATCGTGTTGCTGCCCCAGGATTGTATCTTGCCGGGCAAACTGGCCAGCGTGTTGATGCTGCGGGACAGCCAGGAGGAATTCTTGTCCAGTCTCTGGGAGGTGATTGTGATGGTCTTGTCCACCTGCTTGACCGCCTCACTCGTCTGGCTCATGGCTCCGGTCAGCTCCGTCATGCCATCCAGTCGCCAGGTCATGCCAGTGGGATTGGAGGCCCCTCCACCTGTATAGGCCGGGGCCTGTGTGCCGCCCACCCCTCCGGGGAGGAGCTGGGGAGGCAGCTTGTCGATCTGCTTGCCGAGATCCTGCACGGCCTTGTTGGCCTTGTCCAGGTCGCCCAGGTTGGCGGTGGCGCCGATGCTGATACTTACGTCGTAATCCATTTATTCAGGTTTGAGAGTTAAGAGTGGAGAATTGAGAGCATGTGGTATCAGGAAATGTCTCCGGTCAGAGTGAATTGCAGCTCCAGCACGCACCAGGCTGCGTCTGCTCCGTACCATCGCTCCCCCGTCAGCGGGTGGGCGTGTGCGCCGTCGAGCGTAGCATGGTAGTCGCGCACACGCTGGGGGATGCCCTGGTGATAAGCCGTCATCCACGTGACCATGCCCTCCGGGTAGAGCGTCAGTAGCTCGACGACATCCAGCCCCCAGGCACGGGCTGCCGCCGGAGTGGCAAAACCCCTGGCCACGGCCATAGTCATCTGGAGGGCGGCATTGCCGCGCGCAGCCTGGTGCATCCAGGAGCTGCCGATCACGGCCTCGCGTTGCACCTGGACGGAGGGCACCACATCCACCAGGGACACCATCACGTCCCCGTAACTGCACAAGGCCACCGCCTCCGGGGCATCGTCCCCGGTCGGGCGGTAAATCACTGTGTCCTGCGAACGGTAGGCGTCCATGAATAGTTAATAGATAATAGTTAAAGGTTAATAGGTGATTCTCCACCCGTGAAATACCGGAAAAACGCCACAGCCTCGTCATCCGTGATGATAAATTCCGGGTAGTCATAATGTGTGAAAATCCGGCGTCCGCCCTGCACGTTGACGGCCTCCACGGTCAGTACCACACACTCAATCACAATCGGTACGGGGTCTAAATCATCATCATAATCTACCGCTGCCATCCTCGCCCACACTTGGGACGCCTGCCACGGCTCCGACAGTCCTACCAAGGCGGCCACGACGGCGGCCAGAGCCGGGGCCTGATCAGCGGGTATGTCGTCCTGCGTGTAGCTCTTGGACTGTGTAAACCCGTCCGCATCCGGGTACACGGCCGTCATGTTGAACCTGTCCCACTCTCCCGGCTCGGGGAACCGTATCTGAATTTGATTGTCCATAATCGCGTATTAGTTAACCTGTATCAGTCCGCACCACTCGCCAACGATGGTCCCTCCATAATAACGAGGAGCATGTACTCCGACAGCTAGATGCCCTCCTGTCCTTGCCAGTGACAGCCTATTGTTGGACAACGATCTATTATAAGAGTCCCCAGCAAATGTCTCCGGTAAAACCTTGTAAGAAACAAGACGACCGGTACTCTTGTTAAAACCAACCAGCCACACGCCGGAATATTTACTCGTCATGGACAATGCCACTCCCCGCAAGGCAAGACTATCCGGAACGGCGCACTGATTAGCGGTATTGACGAGAGTACTGGAGTTATTATCCCACCGGGACATGCGGACAGACACGGCACATTGGCCATTAGCCGGACGGCCAATCTGTATATCAACCCAAAACCGCATATAACCTGCCGGAGCATTAAACGGGTCATCATCCAGGCTCGCGTAATCCGCATTGAAAGAAGTATTGCCTATGGCGATCGAATCAAAGCACCGGCCATATCCCAGACCGCAGGACATTGGGAAATAACAACTGGTCAAGCCGTCGTAAGCTGAATTGTTATTGTCGAGATTGATCATATTAAAATCAGCCGTGACCACAGTCCATGCCGGCATATTGTCTCGCCCGGCAGCCCACGAAAACCGATCCAGCATTACCCCCCAGGAAAAGGGATTGGGAGATGCGAAATAAGTTATCAATGGAGAAAACTCCATCTCGTGAAGCAGACGCACCTCCCTGTATCTGGCCGCCTGCGTGTCCATGGATGGCGCTACCGGAATGTTAATGCCTCCGTTGGCGTTGATAGTGGCGGCCGTGGTCAGCCCTCCGGTCAGCGTCATGTTGCCCGCCGCATCCACTTGAGGGATGGCGGACAGGGCCTGCTGGGCAGCCGCCGCGGAACTGGCCGCGCTGGTGGCGGATGTCCCCGCATTGGTGGCCGCCGTCTGCGCCTGGTTGCGGGCCGTGGTGGCCGCCGTAGCCGCAGCCTGGGCGTCTGCGGAGGCTGCACGGACATCATTGCCCAGCCCCTGCATCTGTGTGACGGTGGCCAGCTCCACGCCGCCAACCATCACCCCGTCATCGTAATCCACCGTGATGCTCATCACAGGGGCCATGGTGGCCTGCGTGATGTCTGGAGGATTGCTGACGGCGGAGGCGATGCCCCGGCCATCCTTGGCCGCCGTGATGACGGCATGGACGCCCAGCTCGTGAGTGGTCAGATGATCCGCGTCCGGGCCGGCACATATCTCCAGCATGATCTTGTCCCCCCGCCGCAGAGGGACGCCGGGTGTAAAATCCCAGGTCATGGGCTGGTTATTGGCAGGGAGAGCTACGGCGGGAGCTACCCCGGCCACGACATACTTGTCGCTCTCCAACCGCCAGATGCGCAGCCAGTGATGATCCATCAGCCCGGTGTCCGTGTAGTAGGTCATGGTCACCCGGCGCAGGCGGCATCGGTCGGTCAGATGTCCGGCCAGCAGCTCGTCTCCCCAATCTATGGCGTAGCAGGCTAAGAGCGTGGGCGTCTCGGCCTCTCCGGTGGTAAGGGTGGACGATCCGATAACGGGGTCCACGTGCATGCCGCGCTCTTGCAGCGCACCGTCCAGAGCTGCGGGCAGCTGGCTGGCCAGGGCGGATGCCACCAGCTCGGACCAATCGGCCAGCACCTCGGCGGGCGGAGCAAACTCTGCCGGCAGGATGTCCCGGCGCACCGTCACCCGGATCGGGCGGGACGTGTGCTGCGCTCCATCAGGGGCCACCAACACCACCTCGGCCACCAGGGCCACGCTGTCCGCACTGCCCAACGCCTCCTGGAGCGGCACCGTATTGATCACCCATGAGGCTGTCTGCCAATCGTCCTCGCGTGTCCAATCGGTCACGGTCATGATCAGGTCGGCGCTGCCTATCGTCCGCTTGACCGCCAGCGCCGGCGTGCAATCTTCCAGGGCTTTATCCACCCGGACACGCACCGGCACCGTATCGCCCAGCACCAGGCGCATATCCGTCACCGGCACCCCGGAGGGCCAGTTAACCGCCATTGTCCTGCCGTCTATTACTATATCCATGGTGTGATCGTGATCGGGGTTGTGGAGGGGGTGAAGGCCATACAGCCTCCACCGCTCCGGGTTGTCATCAGGCACCGACCTGGGCCACCAGCGCCTTGGGCGTCAGCTTTTGCAGCGGGCTGTATTCAATGCTCAATTCCCATTCAGCGGTTGCCGGGTCGGACGCAAAATTCGGGGTATTCGTCAAACGCAGCCTGCCCATGACGCACCACTCCATCAGTTCCTTGCCATTTTCCGCGTGGTCCGTCAGGCGTCCATAAAGCCAGACCTTGATTTCACCATTGGAAACAAACGGCACGGCTTCCTGGTTGTCTTCCAATTCCCCGGCCACGCCAAAAGCCAACTGGATCACTTCCGGCGCAATGTACTGCGTGGTGAATTTAAGCTTGTACTGCTGAACCATGGTTACATCCTCCATTTCATACATGCCGGTGGCGTCATTCACGCCCTCAATCTGGACGTTCTTCTTGACCTGCTCCACCTGGCCGCTCTTGATTTTGCCCAGGTACAGCCAAGGGCCGGGGGCTTCGGAGGTGGGGATTGCCGGACATGCGTCCGCCCCCACCGTCTTGCTGCCGTCCGTCGCCCCGAATTTGGCAATCCTGATCGGCATGCCGCCAATCAGGTAGTTCACTCGTCTTGTTGCTTCGCTCATAATGTTTAGTCTTTCGTATTTAATATTTAGTCTTTAGCCTGACGTGCCCGTCAGGCGTTAATACACGCGCTTGGCGGCCTTGTCGGCTATAAGGGCCTCGGCCTGTTTGGCCGTTACCGTCACCAGCGCGCCGGCAGCAAAGCGCCAGCCGTCAATCTCGGTGCCCGTTTTGAGGATGCGCACCTTGACGGAGGCTTCCTGCTTTGCTTCCCCCTCGGCTGCTGCCGGGGCCTGTTCTTGTTTGGTTTCTGCTTTTGCCATGGTTTAATTTATGGTTCAGGGTTAATAAAAAAGTCTCGGAGCCAGCACGACGGCCTTGCCTACCAGGTTCTTGATTTTTTCCAGCTTGCTCAAATCCAGCGGCGTTACGCCAATGACAACCGGATCTTCCTGGTTGTCCTCTTCGTCACGCATCCAGTTCTGCACCCGTCCGATGATCGTAGCCGCGACGTCGGCCAGGTATTCGTCCACGGATTCATATCCTGCCGGCAGCAGGCTTTCCTGCTGGATATAAATCCCAACTACCATCGGGCAATCCATCCGTGTGGTGCGCGTGCGCTGCGCCTGGTCCGTGTTGGTCGGATCGCCCGGTGTGACGGCCACGCAGCAATACTGGGAATTGGCCGTCATCAGGAGCAGGTCACACTGGCTCACGCGGTCAAACAGGCCCGGCATCACCAGCGGGGTAAGGTCTGTGTCCCCCTGTAAATGTTCCATCAGCTTGCGGGCATAAAGGTAACTGGGCGCTTTCTTCATAATTTCTTCTTTCTGCTTAAAAAGTCCAGGGCATCATGCACGGCTTCCTCGGCTACGCTGCGCACTTCATCATTGTCCGGCATCACATCCGGATGTTCTGGGATCGTGACCTCCCGCATCAGGATGTAGTAGATGGGGCTTTGTGGGTCTGCCACACGCCGGGTCTGCCCCTTGCGCGGTCCCCTGGTGACGGGCACGTCTTTGCCGCCAACCAGCACCCCCGTTGCAGGCCCCTTGCAAGGCACAAACGCCAGGCTTCCCCCCAGCCCTGCCTGCTGGATGCTCAACCCATACGGGGCGGCATCGGTGGGTATAGCCAAATTCTTGGTCGGTTCTCCCGTTACTTCGGACGGGCGGCCGCTGGCGCGCAGCGGACCTCCCAGCGCCTTGATAGAGCCAAGCCACTGGTGCCGGACACCGCGCTTGTATACTCGCACGGCCAGCCGGTCATTGCCGTCCGGTTCCACGACGGTGGCGCGGGCAGCGTCCGCCCAAAAAGATCGGCCGCCGCGATCCTCAAAGCGGGTGCGCAGGTTGTCCTGAAGGTCCAGGGCAATGGCTTCATTCACCTGGGCCTGTCCTTTGTGCCCAAGTTTCAAAGCAATACCGCCCGTGATGGTCACATTCAGGCTGATCATAATTCGTGTACGGTGATGATTGCCGGCCTGGTGGCCGTGTCGATGCCGGTGACGCGGTACGCCGTACCGCCCAACAATACCCGGCTGCCGGGTGTCACCTGGCGGCCGATGGCAGCCGCCGCCAAGTCAATGCGCCGGGCGCTGTTGCCGCCTTGCACCACCAGGCGCACGTTGCCGGAGGCAGGGGGTGCACTCCCGACGGGCACAGCCGGCAACGCAACCACCGTGAGCGGCACGCGATAGACGCCGGATTGCAGGGCTGCCAGGTCTTGCTCTGTCAAGGTGAGGGACGTTTCCAGTTCCGGGGATGCGTCCGGAAGAATCCGGCTAAACAGGCGCGCCACGTCTTCAATCATGTCCAACCCCGCGCGGTTCTCTGGCGCATCGGCCCGGAAGCCGTCGGGATTGCTTAAAAATTCAGCCAGGGCGTCGGCCTGGTAGTTGGTGCGCAGAGATGCCGGCACGTCCTCGCGCGGTTGGGTGGTGATCACCCGGCCAATCTCTCCGGCATCATAGGGACGTGTGCCGTTGCGGTCCACCAAGCGCAGGGAGGAACCGTCCCATTCTGCAATGCCCTTCATCTGTTCGGCCAAGGCTGCGCCCAGGTCTTCATCCCGGACATTGGCGTCCAAGGCAACATCATGGTTGAACGACTCCGGCCGCTGGGATTCGATGCGCTCCATGTCTTCGTCCGTTACCAGGCCCTTTTTCTCGGCAACACTCCATTTCACCGGACGCCACCACATGCCGCTGCCAAAATCAAAAGGAGGGTAAGGCGTCCGCCACCGGGACAGCGCCGCCCAAATGGGAGAATCATTCAGAGCAATGAAAGAACCGTCCCTGGCCACACCTTCGTAGTTGACGGAGGCGGCCGCCTCGTTCCAGCGCGTTTGCCAGTCCCTGGGCTCGCGGGATTGACGGTTGCGGTGCAGCTCACTGGCCGGATACATGGCATTGCCCGTGAGCCGGTTCTTTTCCGCATAGCCGCGCGCCATGTTGACATTGGTTTTCAAGGTTACATCCAGGCGGCGCGGGGTGTAGATGTCCTTAATCGTTCCGGCGGTTCCCGGCGTGGGGCGGTAGCCGGTGCGTTCCAGTTCTTCCCGGACCGCTCGGCGAGCTTCAATTAGAGACACTTTCCCGTTGGCCAGCGCGGCCGCCACATTCCGGCAAGCCTGGGCATCCTCAAACCTCACCTTGCCCGCCATCACAAAGGCCCGCTCCATACGCCAGTAATCCACGCGCGCAGCTTCCCATTCCCGGCTGCGCAGCTCGGACGGGATGACTTGCTTGTTAAGGATAAACTGACCAGGAGCGGGCATCTCAAAAACTATTAACTATTCGCTTTTAACTATTCACTGCCATGATGCCTCGCATCATGGCTCCGGATACCAGCCTGTGCCGTCGTTGCCGTAGGCCGGAGACGGCGCGATAATGGCAGGCTTGTGGGATGCGGGCACATGCACGTTGCCGTCCGGTCCTATCACCTTGCGCTCCGCCCTGGCAATGGAGGCCAGCAGTGCGGCGGCATCATCCGCCGCCTTGCGCCGCTCGTCGGTGATGGCCATGCTGAAACGCTTGAGCAGGCGCACCGCCGCAATGTCCATAGCGGCGGCGCGCAGCGTGCGCGGTATGGTTGCCTGGTCATCGTCCAGCGCGTTGGCCGGATTGCTGGCGATGGATTCCCGGACCATGGCCGTCACGTCGTCCAGGGTGTCCAGCGTCCAGGGATTGGCGGAGTCTGGGCCGGACGGTGACACAACGGCCAATTCCTTGTCGTTGAATACCAGGGCCAGGTCATCCATCGTCAGCTTGATCCAGGCTTTCATGCAGCGGTCAGGCTTTGGGTTCAGCGGCGGCGATCAGGGCATCGGCCACCCGCAGGGAGTTGGCCGCCAGATCCTGGACCATGCGGTCGTCACGCAGCAGAGCGGTGTAGCGGCCCTGTCCCAGCATCCCGGCCGCAATCGTCGCGGCGATTGCCAAGCGTGAAGGAGCGGCAGGACGTAAGGTGTCTAGAGATAATTCGACATTGGTTCTCTTGCCGGTCAAGGCTTCGTGTTCTTGCTCGGTCATGTTGGAACCGGTAGGTTCTCCAGCTTCCGGGTTGGTGTCTTCGGCCGTCTTTGCGGTCTTGTTGGTTTTCGGTGTTGCCATAATAATTTGGTCTTTCGTATTTAGTTGTTAGTCTTTGCTTCCCGCTCCCGTTATGGGAGCGGGAAGCCATGATCAGCTGATCGTCAGGCGGCTCACGCAGGGCGGAGCCGTCACGGCGAACGTGCGCATCATGTTGATTTCGTGCCAAGTGGTGTGGATTCCCCTATCGTAATAGCTTTCCACGTTGTCGGAATAGGCATCACCGCCGGAACTCAGCACCTTGAGGCCGGAGAAGTCCCCCACTTCCATGCCTTCCTGGGCGTAGGTCAGCCATACGTCGTCGCCCAGCAGGTTGACGCCGTCAAACTCTACATTAGGCCCGGCGTTATCCTTGCCGATCGGCACGTTGGCCACCATGACCTGGAGGTCGGGAGCGGCATGCACCCCCAGGAGTTTCTTGAACAAGTCAACGGTCAGCTCTTTGGCGCTGTTGTAGGTGATGGCGTCCAGTACGGCGGGAGAGGCTGCCAACACGTCCCATTTCTCGCTCGGTATGAGGATTCGGTTGGGCTTGATGCCCGCCTGGGTTTCCATGCGGCCAATTTCTTTTTTAAATTCCGCCATCGGATCGGCAGAGGATGACGACCAGTTTCCCACGCCAGAACGTGCCTTGACCTGGCCGCGGAAAAAGTCAAGCCCGTCAGCGATCATGGAGGTTTCCCAGACGGTCAGCAGCGTGCCCGTTCTGGACTCCGCCTTGACGGCGGCCACCTCTGACCGTCGCGCGTCCAGCTCATCTTTGGACAGGTGGAGGTCCCGGTCATCAATGCCGATGCGCAGGCTGTGGTCCTCCAGGGCAAACGGCCGTGGATCACAGATCAAATCCAGGCTGCGGGCGGATTGATGACGTCCGCGCGAGGTGTCCACGCGCCGGAAAGCATAGCCTTGCGGGAAATAGTCATACGTCCCGGTGTCGCCGTCCACCTTGACGGCGGGGGCGAGGAATGATAACGGGTTGACCGGGCGGCGGCGGAACCAGCCCACCACCATCTGGTGCAACGAGTAACAGTAAGTGCTATTTGTACTCATATCAGTTAATAGTTAATGGTTAAAAGTTAATAATGATGTTATGCGGAGGCGGCCGCCACCTTGTAGGGCTGGCACATGATCACGTCGATCAGCTGCCCGGCCTTGGTAGTGGCCACGTCCTGGATGGAGATGGCTACAATCAGGTCGCCGACGGCCTCGTCTGATGCGGAGACGGTGCCGTCCGCATTGCGCTTGAGCGGCGTATTGGCCTTGATGACACCGGGAGTTTCTCCCAGCTGGGCCTGCACGACAGACTGGCTTTTCCACAGGATGATGGATGCCCCGGTTCGGTTGCCCAGCATGGAGCGCAGTTGGCCGTCCGGCTCGCTGATCACGCCCATGGGGATCGTGTCGTTGTTTTCCAGGGAGATTTCTCCGGCGGCGTTGAGGGAGGCGAATTTGCCTTCATGGAGATGGCCTTTCTTACTGGCTTCTTCCGAATATTGCCGGCGCAGCACCGGCTTGTCATAGACGATCATGGTTGGTTTCCTTTCGTGTGTTTGGTTTTTACTCTTTAGTATTTCGATTTACCGCTGGCCGTCCTGGTAGTCCTGGCGGGCATCGCGCCAGACGCGGGCGTATTCGGCGGAGTTGAGCTGGCGGCCCAGCTTGTGTTCTTCCTTGTCCACGCGGCCCTGGCAGTAGTCCGTCATGGCTTTTTGCTGGGTGTTGACGTCGCGCTTGAACCCGTTGACTCGCACGCTCACGTCCCGGTTGGGTTTCTGGCCCTGCATCCGCGTGTTGACATCGCGCAGGGGTGCCAGATTCGGGTAACGCCGGCGGCTGTTGGTGTCCGGTCCTCCGGCCGCATTGGCGGCGGCAAGGGCTTTGGTCAGTTCCTCCACCTTGGACTTGAGGCCTTGGACGGCGGCCAGCACGTCCTCCGCATTGGCGGATTCGTCCAGATCCATTTCCTCCGCCAGTTGCATCAGGATATCCACGGCAGCGCTTCCGTCGTCGTTGGTGTCCTTGTTCTTGTCCGGGTCATCCGGATCAGTCTCCGAATTCGTGTCGGCGGGTTTGTTGTCCTCCTTGGCCGGAGGGGTGGGAGGCGTCTGTTCCTCGGTCGGGTCGGCCGGCGTCTGGTCCAGCTCGCTGTTCTTGTCGCGCCCCGGCTTGGTGATGGCCGTGCGGGTCTTGTTGGTCGGTTTCATGTCTTTGTCTTGTTGGTTATCTCGGTTTGCTTGTTTGCGAGAATTGGTCATCGGGAGTTGTCCCTTGTGGTTGGGGTAGTTGGTTACGCTCAGGCCGGCCAGCCGGACCGGAGCCACCACGCGGGTGTCGATCACTTCAAAATCCGGATAATCGTATTCCGTGCTGAAGAACACATATTCCCCATCATTCACGGCCTGGTGTCCCCTGGGGGTCCACTCAATCCAGGCCCAAAGCATATCCCCTTCCGCGTGCAGCGCTTTCACCCAGCCGAACGCCTTTTCAAATTTGTGCTGCTCGGATGTGGGCAGGCCGCGACCGTCGGTGTCCTTCAGGGAAAAATTGTCTTCCAGGATCATCAACCCCTGGGCATCCAGCCGTGCCTGGTACACGGTGTCGGATGGATCGTTCAGGGCGCGGCGCAGTTCATCCTGCATCTTGGGTTGCCACTCACAGGTTGGCTCCACGGCAAACCATCCGGCAGCCGGCACTTTCCCCAGTTCGTAGGGCGCATGGGGCGCATCGTTAAATGGTGTTACTTTCATGTCTCAAATTCGCTCTTGTTATTTGGGTCTTGCTTGTTAAGGTGAATGTCCGGTCGTGCACCGGGAGGAAGCCTGTCAGCGTCAACCAGTGGGGCTCCTTCCGTAGATTGGGGGTTGGGAGCGGCCCCGTATCACCTGACTGTGGCCTCGGTTCCTGACCGGGGCTTTTCTATTTTTTCTTCTTGTGGGCCGTGATCATCTTGATGGCTCTCTTTTTCCCGGTTTGTCCCAGCACGGTGTTGGTTCCCTGATGTTCTGAGCGGACGTTCCCGCTCTTGGCATCCTTCGACTTCTTACCCACAACGGCAGCCCTGGCTGCTTTCCTGGCATCTGTGTCCTGCGGGTCAGCAAAGTGTTTGGCGGCGGCGTGGCTGCTGCCGTGCCCTTTGGTGCCTTTCTTCCCTTGACCGGGGCTGCCATGTTCCACCGTCAGGCTGCTGCTTCCGATTTTTGCCACGCCCTGCACGCGGCCTCCTTTGGCCGCCGTCTTCCGGATAGCCTTTTCCACCGCATCCACTTTTTCGGTGACTGTGGCATTTTGGCCAGCTTTCAGCGGCGTATTGCTCCTGCCGGATTTGTCTTCTCCTTCACGCCCGATGCCGCGGTTCCGTCCGACTCTTCCTTCCTGCCCCCAGCGCACCCTGGCGGCGTGACGGGCCGCTTCCGAGCGGCTCATCTTTCCGTTGGTGTCCTTCCTCTCGTCGTCATCCAACGTATTTGCGATTTGCAACGGGGTTGCAACGGGGTTTCCCGGCCCTTGCGGGCCGTCTTGCATCTCAGTGTCCATGGCGGCCTTTAAGGGGGCTTGTAGCGTTTTGGCCAGTCTGGCTACTTCTCCCACCCCCGGCACCTGTGCCATTTGTTGCAGAGTCTCCAGTTCATCCTTGCTCAACGCCGGTTCCTGGATGCGGCTGTTGCAGGCTCGTTTTAGGAGAGCTACACGATAAGCACATGTCCGGTCAAACACCTCGCGCGCTGCCGGCCACAACATGGTCGGCGCGTAGCGGGAATGCATATCCATTAAGGCGCTGCTTCCATCCTGCACGCCGGGCACATCTTCCAGCGGCATGCCGACCCGTTGTTCCAGGGATGTCATTTCCGGTCGGTATCCCACGCTCTTGACTGCGTACAATGCAGTCGGGTCCATGTTGGCAGACGATACTTCAATGCCCGTGGATTCGGTCACGACGTCATCTGGGGCTCTGTATCCGACACTGGCCAGCTGGGCAATGTTGCTCACACTGGCCACCGTGTCGTCTGCTTCTGGGTGCTTGATTTCCAGTTCCACGTAGATTTCCTGGCCGGGGTGCCATTGTTCGATGATGGGCCGCACCATGCCTCGATTGAGGACGCCGGCAATATCCTTGCCTTCGGCCGCTGCCAAATCGTCAAAGCCGTCTTCGTGCGTTGATCCGGTTTCCGTGTTGGTGCCTGCCCCCGGAGCGGTCAGCATGGTCATCTGGCCGTTGGTGGAGCGTAGCACCAGTTCCTGGGTGGAGAGGTCGATCAGTTTTAAAAACATGTCCGGCGTGCTGGCCGGTACGCTCACGGCCTTGACGTCAGCCCCAGGCGGCAAGGTGCCGCAGCTGTTGCTCACGCACTGCATGGCCATTTTGAGGTAGAGCACTTTGGTGTCTTCGTCCGTCCCTTCCGGGAGGACGACAAAAAACGGAGGCGTCCCGTAACGTCCGTTGCAGGTCATCCACTGTGCCTTGGCGTTCTTGCGGTCCAGGCACAGCATCATGGCCACCTGGTCAATGGGACGCGGGCAGAGCCGCGTCAGGATGGACCATTCCGGCACAGGAACCTCTTCCGCCCGTGCCGTCCCGAACGTCGCGCGTGGGTTCCACTGCCATTCCCCGTTGTAGCCGTCCCGGCTCCAATTCCAGTTATCGGTGACTTGCAGGATAAATTCACGGGATGTCTCCACCATTTGCAGCCGGCGGAAATGCCTGAAGGATGCCTGGCCGAACGCGGCGATTGCTTCGTCCATATTGGATACGGCATTGCAAAAGTCCTGGGCAGTACGCAGTTGAGCGTCTGCAATAGCGTCTTCCAAATCGCTCAGGCCTTTCTTTTTGACGATGCGCCAGGGTAGCTTTTTCAGGGCGGTGTCCCGCTTTTCCACGCAACTGGCCAGCACGGCATCGGCCGGTTCCAGTTGTTCCCATATCCACTGCACCTGTGCGTACGCTCCGCGCAGGGCTTCATTCATGCAGGACCGCACAGTGGAGATGTTGAGGAAGTCCAGGGGCGGCGTGTAGGACAAATGCCGGGACTGATCGCCCAGGATGTCGCGCAAGTCCTGCTCGGAAAATACCACCGGCTTGCTGTCGCTTTTCAGGCGGGCAGCCTGTGCCGGTGTCAGCGTGAGATTGCCCAGGGTTCCTCCTTTTCTGAATTTATTGTTCCGGCTCATGCAAACGGTCTTTCATCAAGGTTGATGTTATTGGCCAGGGCTGCCTGGACAGCCGCCTCTGAGTAGGCGTTGTTCACGTCGCGCCGTCCCGGTTCCGGGGGTACTACTACAAAGCTTTTGCCGATAAATCCCCAGTAGGCCAACTTGCCGCTGTCAAACGTGTCGGCGTGGTTGCCGTCCTTGTCCGGCTTGCACTCAAACTTGGCCCCGTTGCGCTTGACCAGTCTGTGGTCGTCCCTTAGCCATTTGCTCGCCGGCATGGCGATAATGCCGTCTTCCAGCGCCGCGCAGTAGGCCGATCCCATGGCCGCATTGGCGGCGGCCTTTTCACCTTCGTAAATCACGGTATTGTTGCCGGCAAACCCGATCACGCGGATTTCGCCGGACAGTCTTTGGCGCAGTTTGTTGGCCGCAAATTTTTCATTGGATTTATCGACCACCAAGGCCTTGCGGTATGATTTGGCGATGGGTTTGAGGACGTGCCGGATGATGGATTCCATCACATCCAGGTCTTCCGTCTTCCATCGCACAACCAGCCGTTCATAATAGACGCCTTCCCATTGCTCCATCACTGTCAGCGAGCTTGGGTTGGACTTGTCCTCAATGGTGGACGCCACGTCCAGGCCCAGGCATACCTTGCCGCCTTTCAAGTGTTCCGCCCAGGTTGGCGGGATTAGTTTGTTTAAATCCATCATGCTGCCAGTGCCTCCTTGCTAAGATCAATGCCCGTGCAGCACTGCGCCCCCTTGTACATGGCGTTGTTAAGCCACGCCAGCTGCACGGCGGATTGCCCGCCCTGGACAAACTTGAGCGCATAGTTGCGATCGGCAGATGCCTTGTCCATGGCGTGGGCGCGGTATTCTTCAAAGGCCACCGGTTTGCCGGAGAGCGGGTCGAACAGAGACAGGCCCGCCAGCTCGCTGTCAAAAATGTCCACACGGTGGACCGGATAGCCGGCCTCCGTCTTGTAAAAATTCCCCTGGGCGTTGGGCGTGAATTCCAGCGGGCCGGGGTTGAGAAAATCATAGGTGAAATGCTTGTCGTCCTCCGGGGGCGTCGTGAACATCCACATCAGAAAATCAGGATTGCGGGAGATGATCGGCTCCACAGCGTCCAGGACCGCGCGGAAGTCTGGCCAGAACCCGACCTCATCCCCAAACACATCTCCGGTCCAGCCGCGCGCCGTGTCTGGGTTGGGGGCCAGAATCTTGGTTCGGCTGTAAGAGGTGCGCGTATGGTAGATGCGTACCTGGGCCGCCTGTTTGTCCATCAGCTCCGCCAGATCGTCCACAGCCAGCAGCTGATGGGATCGCTTGTCCACCACATTGCCGCCAAGTTCTTTACCCAAGGCTTCCTGTTTTGCTCGCAGTTTGGCCAGCGCGTCGTGCCAGATTTGAGCTTCCTTTTCGACGATTTCCTTGCCCGTGGCGATGGATGCGCTGACAAAATAACAACTCCGTCCGGCACGTTCCAACATGCGGTCTATGGCTTTGGCGGCAATAAGGTAGGACTTGCCGCGCTGCCGAGCCCACAAGAAAAACATGGTGCGCAGCCGCAGCCAAAAGGCCACTTCCTGGAAAGTCAGCAGATTGATCAGGGGCTGGGAGGTTCCTCTATCCATTGACAAATTCCGGTGTGATTGATTGTTCCTTGCCAAACAGCAGCGGGCGCAGCATGGCCACCTTCTGGGCGTCACTGCCCTCGCCATTGACGATTGCCTGAACCTCCGGAGAGAGTGCCTTGTCCAGCAGCGCCTGGGCGGCCATCGTCTGCCATTTGTCAATGTCCAGTTGCAGGCGGGTGGATTCCAGCTTTCCCTTGGCGTAAGATTGAACGATCCCGAATAGGGTTTTCAGGGTTTTGGGGTCGCTACCTGGTGAGGTAGCCAGGTCAAACACCGTGGAGCGCACAGCCTGCAAGGTAGCCTCGTCCAGGTCGGCGGCGTCCATCTTGTTGAGCTTGGCGGCTATATCCTTGCGGCGTGTCGCCAGCAGCGGCTGGACGTGATTGTGATAATACTGAGCGATGCTCGTCAGGCTCCAGCTGATGCCGTCTTCCGCCACCCGTTCCTGCACGGCCTTGTAGGTCGTGCCGGCAAAGAACATTTCATCCACCGCGTCCCGGAGATAGGGCGGCAGATTGGCGGCTATGCTGTCCTGACGGAGTTTCTTCATCGGTATTTAATGAATAAATATAAAGCGGTTAAGCTAAAAGCCATGGAGGCGACGGAGACAATGGCGTCCGGGATGGTCATATCTGTCCAAGCTGTAATATGCCGGCATCCGTAATCATCCACTTGCGTTCCCCGGTCAGTTCATTGCGGGTGCCAATGATGCAGGAAGATTGTTCCAAATCCGTAAGGGCGTCTTCTATTTCCAAGAGCGTGGGGCGCGGTTGCACGTCCAGACAGACCTCCGCGCGCAGTACCTCGTCGCGCTGTGTGTAGGTTTTGGGCATCCGTTTGAGGCTGCGCAGGATGGCGATTTTAATTTTTGCGTGTTGGTCCATGGTTTCCAGGTATTAAGGTTTTGCAAAGCAGTTCCATCTTCCCGTCCAAGCTCGCCAAGGTGGTGGCCATTTCGTCAATGCGCCCGTGGGCTTTAGTTTCGGATTCTCGTTGTAATCGTTTGATTTCGGCGATGTCATTTTCAATTCTGGCCAAGTCTTCCTTGGTCGCATACTCGGCGGCCATTTTGACGGAGAATTGCTTGGTCTTGCCTGCCATGTAACCCATCCCGCCAATGCCTCCAGCCCCGATTAGAGCACCCAGCATCTGACCCACCGCTCCGGCGTCCATCGTGGCCGCTGCCTCTGCAATTACGCCCCACATTGCACCGCATAAGCATGGATGCCATGAGCAACGGCCTGGGCCAGTACCTCACCCTTTTTACGGATAAATTTGACGTCAGAATCCACGGACAAAAACGCCCCTTCCACAATCACTGCCGGGCAGATGGTGCCCTGTAAAAACACGTCGCCACGGTTGGCGTACGGCGTCCGGATGTTGCGGTCGGCCAGCTCGCTGATCAAGTCAAACTGCGCATCAATCGCCTTGGCCAGGGCAATGCCCTTGGTGCTGCCGTCATAATGCACCACTTCATGGCCGCCCTTGCAAGTCGGGCTGTCGGCGGAGTTGAGATGCAGGCTTACGGCAACATCGGCCCTCCAGGCGTTGATGGCCAAGCATTCATTCTTGACGCTTCGGAAATAATCCTCGCGGCGGAAGACGCGCACCTGGTGCCCCAGCCTTTCCAGATTCTTGGTGATGACCGGGGCGTACTGTGCCCAGAAAGGATGCTCGGCCAGCCCGTCACGGCTCACCGCTCCCTGGTCACCCGTGGAGCAATGCCCTATGTCTAGTGCTACTTTCACGATTGGTTATTAGTTAAAAGTTAATAGCGGTTACTTGGAAGTAGCCTGTACTACGGGAGGCACCACAACCACGTCCGGCGTGGACTGGGACCAGGCAACGCTGTGAGAGTCGCGATCCACAACCAGGGACGAGCCGCCACGGATGACCACCACCCGACCGTCGTCAAGAGCCACGCTGGTGGATGTCTGGTTGTCCGTGCTGCTGCATGCCCAGGTCATCATGATCAGAGACATGCCGATCATCAGCATGAGGGCGGAGCCGCCGGTGCCGGATGTATGGGACGCTCTCGGCGCTGACTCGTCAGCACCTCCATCCTGATCGCCGGTCGGCTCCGCAAGTTGATACTTGCCCACGGTCACAAACCGGAGCAATACGTTAATTGCGCCAAGGGCGCTCGTAAATTCTATGGGATTGGCCGCCAGCCAATCTCTTACGGCCGGCACCAGCAGGGACAACAGGGCCGCCACATTGATCCACAGGGTGCGGCTCAGGTACCACGGGGTGGACGCGGGCTTCTTGACAGGAGGAGTATCTACATATCCACCATCATAATCGGGACCAAAGGGAGTCCAATCTGACGGGGATAGAGTTGCCCCGGCGTCTCCCGACGCGAGGGTCTTTGCTTCGTCATGCGTTCCACTACTATCACTACTTTCAGTACCACCAAAATCTGATTGATTGCTCATGGGGGCATATTAGCCCACATCCGCAGAAAGCGGCTCACCAGATTCACCAATGAGGTTAAATATCAAGCACCATTTGGGCGGTCATGATTGCCGCCCGCCTGATAGCCTTGGCTTGCTGCCGGGCGGCCACTTCCATCACCTGGCGTCGCCAAAGCCGATAATTGCGGCTTGCCGTCGTAGGACGCCACCCGATAAGCTCCCCACGGATGATCCTATTGCGTACAGTCCAGCGGCTTTCGCCAAGGATTGCTGCCGCCTTGGTTGTGCTAATGTATCCGTCTCGTGTGTACAATGCGATCTTTGCTGCGTCCATACAACACATTGTAACATACCCCGGAGATTTTAAATTTTCAGGGCCAAAAAAAGCCCCATGCAATAGGGTTGCATGGGGCTTGCAAGAGATGTGTGATGGTAATTTTATTGATCGCTTCGGGGACGGCGTACTAGAACTCTAATCGTTCCTGTCGATTCCTTCACATATAAAGGCATTATGGGTTCCCATCCTTCTTTGAGCCAATCGTTTTCTTCCGCGAAATTTATTTTTGCCGTATCAACATCAAGCATATCTTTGCTGCTGTATTCCCATTGCTGTTCTCTTTGTTGAAACCCAATGATAACACATTGACACGCTACAATATAGATCATTGCAATAGCAATAATACTTAACGATATCGTAATCCACTTATTATTCATGTTTTTGAAAAAATTTTAGCGAGGTCGGCGATAGTGGCTCCTAAGGTTTCAAAGCCTTCTTGTATGATAGATAGTTTTCGTTCTGCCTCCAAGGCTCTCATCTTCCAAGTGATACTATTGTCATTGCCTCCATCATCATCAGAGTCATCTAAGTATATTGGAGTATTATCTAATAGTACATCTGATGGCACCGTTAGATAATCCGACATTTTTTTTATTGTCTCTAGACTAGGTTTTACGTTCCTCTTAATATACCTATTAACCATTGCAGTTGTGACGCCTATGGCCTGTGCTAGGTCTTTTTGAGTGATACCTTTGTCCTGCAATAACCGAGACAGCTTATCCCCAAAAGAGCCTTTCTGTGCTATTTTTTCTTGCATCAGATAGTACTTTTGTATAATTTCTATTCACGCGGTAAAAATTAACGCGTGAATGAACCGGAAGGTAGCAAATGTCAGATAATCCACAAGTCGAAAAGCCCGTGCTAGACAAACAATGGCTATATAGCAAGGGATGGTTAATCAGTGAGGCCTCTAAGGTTACAGGACGTAGTGTGAATCACATATCCAGCGTCTTGCGTGGGGATAGATACAGTAAAAAGTTGTTGCAGGAATTAAGAAATCTACCCTGCAAAAAGCTAAATGCCAAGAAGTAACCACTATGCGTGATGTTGCTGAATTTGTAATGGCTGTTTCTGTGATGTTTTTAATGTCGTGGCTGGTCGTTTGGGCGGTAGTGCATTGCCTGGACGCCGAGGCTGATCAGGTGCGTGACGGCATCAAGGATGCTCGCACGGCAATTCTACCAGTTCTCCATCATGGACGCGATTAAACAGCAACGGCGCTCTAGACAGCGCTGGAATATCGGTATGGCTCTGCTGGATTGTCCAGAGTTTCGTCGTCGCATTGGGTTGGAAGATGGTGCTCCGGTCCCTACGTCTGTGATCGCCGCCTGCTGTCAGAAATCCGAAAGCCATGTCCGTAGCATTATCCGAACCGCATTGCTCAAGATGAAGCCGGATGCCTACGAAATTTTAAAGGAACTTATTAAAATCAAACAATCAAAAGCTAATGAAGAAAGCTGAACAATCATCAACCGCGCTCATGGTCCTGCATCAAAATGAGGCAGTGGTAACCACCAACCGGGATTGGGAAATTGCAATCGTCCGAGCCAATGCCCTGCACGGCCAAATAACCGGACTGACAAGCCAAATTCAAGCTCTTGAGCAAAAACGCTGGATGACTGCGGTGGTGTTGGGTGGCCTGCTGGCCAGAATGAAATCAGCGGCCCAGCACGGGGAATGGAAAGCCTTATTCACCAAAAACGACACATGTGTCGTTTTTGACCAAAGAACCGCTCAACGCTACATGAAGCTCCACCGGGAAGTGCTCAAGCGCGCTCGGAAGCTGGGCACGGTGGATGTGGCACTTATAGAAAGCGGCCGCCGTGACGCCCGCACGCTGGAAGAGATCGGCAAGCTTTCTGACGCCGACAGCCTCCGGCAAGCCTACTTTGATTTTGGCGTGGTGGCCGTTCCCAAGAAACACGGCTTTGACGGCAGCGGCAATCCCGCAGGAAGGGGAGCCAATGAAAAGAACCTGGATGATACCCTGGCGGCTATTGGCGAAGACGGGGAAATCCTGACGGCGCGCAAGCTACGGGCACGCGAAGACTACGCAAGCATTATCAGCCAACTTGAAACCTTTCTCTCTGATGGCCTCCACCATGAACTGCCGCCATCCGAACGTTCCTTTTTTGCCGGTTCCCTTACGGACTTGGCACAGCAAATATTAACCGACAAAGAATAAACCGTGATGGACTTATCTTCCCCCTTCTTCTCAGAACACTGGCTTTCCCTTACAGCTCTTATCAGCCTAATCGTCCCATTTTTCTTTAACATTAAATACTATGGAACTCGCTGGAGGCTCCTGATAGTACTCATTCTTATTTTGCTCAATCTCCATCAAGTTCTTCATTGATTTGTAGTAACTGGAAATACATCTCAAAAAAGTTATGACGGCTAGAATAAAGTAAAATCCAGATCCATAAAAAGCTATTCGCGCAATCATTCCTTTTTCATCAATAAGGCAAATGAACCCTAATAAAGCAAACATGATGGAGACTCCAAAAAACATGAAAAAGTTTATCAATTTAATGATGTGGCGAAATAGGCAAAAGTTTATCCGAAAGGCTACAGGAGCATTTTTTAATAATTGTTTATAATAATTATCCTGCACCTTTAATCTTTTTATTTTGCTGATTATGAAAGTTTTGATCTTGGGCATGCACAATGGAGCCAACGCCAACAGAATACTCAGAATGCTAGTTGTATAAACAAATAGAGGATGTGGTTGTTCCATACGCCCACTTCTAGCATAGAAAAACCAATTTATCAAACCCGTTGCTAAAAACATGAAACAGGAAATTGCAGTACAGGCACCATCCGGGGTAGTGTGGGACAGCTTGACGGTTGCCCAGCGTGACCAGGTGCGCCGCTTGCTTGAAGCATGCCGGTATGTGGCTGGCGCGCCCAGGGTGACGGCTGCCTTGCATGATGCTGCCATATCGGTTGGCTGCTCCTACAGCAAGATGCGGGAACGCTATTATGAATGGCTGCAATGCGGCCAGGACTGGCGCTGCCTGATGGACGGGCGCGCCCGTGGCATGAAGGAGCGCAGCCGAACGACGGCCCCGGCTTTCGTCACTTACTTCAAAGCAATCTGCCTCCAGTCCCAACGCTCTACGGAACAAGCTATTGACGAACTCTATAGACGCTGGCGGAAGGGTGAGGAAATACCTGGCTACGAGGATGTATGGAACCGCAAGACACTGCCCCCCGGATGGAGCCGCGCCAACCTACGCCGCCTAGCTCCATCCCGCCGGGAACGCACCCTGATGCGTCAGGGAATCAAGGCCGCCTACAAAATGCTTCCCCAGGTATTTTCCAGCCGGGTCGACTTGGCCCCGATGCAGTATGTGATGTTCGATGACGTGTGGATGGACCACCTGGTCCACTACAGTGGCAAGGTTGCAAGGCCGTTGATGTTGGGTTGCAACGACCTTTACACGGGCATGCGGCTGATGCAAGGCATGAAGCCCCGCATCATGCGCAAGGACGGAACCAACACCGGGCTGGGCAAACTTGAAATGCTCCAAATCGTGGTAGGGTTGCTTTACACGATAGGGTACAACCCGGCAGGAACTACTCTGATATGTGAGCACGGCACAGCCTCAATTAACAAAGAAGAGGAAGAACTTATTTCCTCCATCACCGGGGGCGTGGTGAAAGTAGGGCGTTCCGGTATGGCTGGCAAGGTCCAGGTTCTGCTCAACGGTTACAACGGACGCCAAGGTGGCAATCCGCGAGGAAAGGCCGGCTTGGAAAGCTGGCACAACCCTTATCACAACCTGATGGCCATGCTGGTGACAGTGGGCCACATGGGCCACAATCACGGAGCTACCGCGCCGGAAATCATCACGGGCCAAATTGACGAAGAGAAAAAGCTGCTGGCCCTGATGGACGGAATTCAGTCTGAAACGAAGGAGCAGGCCCAGCATCATATTTACTCTTTCAAAGACTACGCCGTCATGGCGGAACAGGCCAAATGGCTGATGAACATCCGCACGCACCATGCCCTGAACGACTGGAAGGAATGTGGATTTGAAACGGCAGAATACAGGCTGGGCACCTCTACACCCTGGACGCCCATGTCCGCCGTGAAGCAGGAACTGCTGCCGATGGTTTCCCAACTGGTGGCCAGCAGTCCGGACTTGTTCCGCACCCGCCGCATGAGTCCGGCGGAAGCCTGGGAAACCTCCATCAAATCCATACCCGGTGGTCTGCGCCGGATCAGTGCGGTGGACGTGTGCGACATCCTGGGCAAACACATGGCCAAGCGGCTGCGGGTGGGCGACGGCTGCACGATCATCGTGCAGGATGCAGACATTGCCGACACGGCCCTGCGTTATGAACTGGCCGTCACGACGCAGGACGGCCTGGAAAAAGAACTGAACCCGGACGGGGAATACTACGGATTTGTGAATCCCTACGACATGGGGCGCTTGTTCATATTGACACCAGAACTGCGCTACCTGGGAACCAGCCGCCTGATCAAGCGCGTGCCCCGTGCGGATCGCGCGGCTTATGAAGCCGCCCAAGGAAGGGCCAACGCCCGCAGGGCACGCATTCTGCGCCCCTTGCGCGTAACGATGGAAGACCGGGAAGCGGAGATTGAAACCACCAGGGCACACAACGTGAAGGTGCTGGATAAAGCCCGGCAAACCGATCTCGGCATGATCACGCCAGCGGTGCCGGATTCCCCGGACAAACCCTCTTCCAAGTCACGGCGGGATGCCCTGGCCGCCATCCTGGCCAGCACGGCCGCCTCAGAAGAAGATGACGACGAGGACGGCGGCGTGGACATTACCAACCTTTTTTAATCAATCAAAAATTAAATGGACGCAAGCAAACAAACAGAAATGACGGCCCCGGCTACGCTGTGGGATCAATATGAAAAGGCAATTACTGATTGCCCCGGCTATACGCAGGAACAACGCAAGGCTGTGCTTTGGCTCAATAACCTGGGCAGGTCAGAGAACATGACTCTTGCCGCCCTGGGGGATGCCATTGACTACAGCCCCACCGTGGTGCAGCGCATACTGTCCGGCACCTATGGCGCGGGCACGGACAAGGTGATCACGAGCATTTACCGATACAAATCTCTCTATGAAGCCCGCAAGGAAACGGGAGACCGGCCCCCCTATGTGCAGACCAGCATGGCTCAGCGAATATGGGACGCGGCAGACTATGCTCGCGTGCGGCAGCAGATTGTTTCCGTGATTGGCCTGACCCAGCGAGGCAAGACAACGGCGATTCGTGAATACGCCGCCACCAAGGGAGCCACGGTATTGGTTCGCTGCCCTGTTTCCCCCAGCCCTGGAAAGATGATCCGCCGGATGGCCCAGGCCCTGGGCAATACCGGAACGGGCAACATGGACATGTATATGGATTACTTGTACCGGACCATCACGCCCCAACACCTCATTGTGGTAGACGAGATACACCAAGTAATTCTTCAAGAGCGGAAGCTCGGAATCCGCACCGTGGAAACCCTGCGGGAAATAGCGGATGAATGCGGCTGTGGCATGCTTCTCATTGGTACCAAGGTTTGGTGCGACGCCCTCAACCGTGACTTGAACTGGAAAGGAGTGTTGGAACAAATCGTCAAGCGCGGCATGACGGTGGCCCTGAAAGACGTTCTTCCCGTCAAGGATTTGCGTCAACTGTGGGAACACTATGGCTTGCGGGAGCCGGACGGCCAGACGCTGGCATTTGTGAAATCCACGGCCAATGACGTAGGGCTGGGACGCTACACCAAGCTTCTTTCCATTGGCTACACGATTGCCACCAAAACCGGACAGGAATACGGATGGCAACACTTCCGTTCTGCTGCCGACACACTGGAAGACCTGGCTGCCGGAAAATAACCATTTCACCACAAACACCACCACTATGAAAAAAGACACTATCGCAATACCCTCGGAAACGCTCGCCGCCATACGGATTGGGGGCGACATGTTGCAACTGGCTGAATCCATTACCAAGGCCGTCAATTTATGGGGGCCAATTGGAACGACCGAGCCGGTCGACCTGGGAGACATGCAGCGACACCTTGGCGACGCATACACCGTGCTCAGCCGCTTACTCAAGGATGTGATCACCCTGCGGGAAGCTATGATCAAACAAGAAAATTAACCCCTAACCATTACCACTATCGACCTAGTGGTAGAAAAGTGACCAAATGAGGAAGCCGGCCGTTTTCTGAAAGAGACGAGAGGGAAATATATATGAGGAGAAAATGTATTTTGAAAATGTTCCTGAATAGTGAGGGAGCATTTCATGCACACCTCATAAATAGAAAAAGAAAATTATGAATAATTCCCATATTCGTCGATTCGAATCAGAACTGCTGGCATGTTCCATATCACAAAATTTCCACTTTGCTAAGTTGGAATGGAGACACGTAGAAACGTATTTTTCCGAAGACGGAGAATTTGGAACGTGTATTTGCGGTCATCCCATTATAGAGCATTGTTTAATCCGGAATATTTACAATGGAACTTCTCTCATTGTAGGGAATTGTTGTGTGAAAAAATTTCTGAATATCAATGTATCCAAAAACTTTTCTGCAATACAGAAAGTTCAGAAGGATATTACTAAACCGCTTAATTTATCATGTTTACGAGAAGCATTGGCCAACAAAACTATTAATAAAACCGAATATATATTTTATTCTGAAACATGGCGTAAAAGGAACCTTTCCTCTAAACAGATAAAATGGCGCATTGCCATCAATGAAAGAATCTTGAGAACAAAAAAAATGACCATTGAACTTGAAACTATCTGCACAAAAATCTGCATGGAATTAAACCGTTTCCCCGGTCTTGGTAACGCATGGACAAATTGCGATTATCGTTGGCCTGGACAAGTTGCCATTAAGCTGGAGCAGCTGGGGGATGTATGGATTCCAGTCAAGGGAGCAGAATTCTACAACTGGATTATTGACCCAAAACGGACTCTGGAAGATGTCCTCCAAACAATCCTCCGCAAGCAAAAAACACTTAACAAAAAACGCACACACAACCATGCCTAGGAAAATAAAAACGAAAGCAACCGACCAGCAAGTTATCACCTCGCAGGAGGAATTTATAAATACGCTGGATCAAATCGCTCGCTTGGGAGTGAAACTGGACACCTTGCAAGCGACCAAGGAAACAGCTGTGCAGAAAGTCCTGACCGAGCACGATCCGGAAATTAAAAAGGTATCCGGAGATATTGATCAACTCACCAAGCGAGCGGAGCAATGGGCATCCCCTCGCCGAGATGAACTTTTCTCGAAAGGTAAAAAATCAGCAAGTACGGCTCTGACCATTTACGGCTACCGATTGGGAAACCCATCCCTCAAACCCGCCAAAGGGTGGACCTGGGACAAAGTGGTCAAGTTGCTTCAAGACACGCACCGAAAGGCTTATCTGGTGACCAAGATGACACCGGACAAAGAGGCCATACGGCTGCACGTCAAGCCTCATAAACTCGCCAAGCTTGGGTTGGAAATCAAACAGGAAGAAACTTTCTATGTAGAAAGGGCTACTGAGCAATGACTGATATAGAAGTCAAAGATATGGGCTATCGCACCTGCATGATCATCACGGCAGGCAATAGGGGTAGGAACATGATAGCCACCGCTATATACCTTACTCTTAAGCAACGGCAGCAGTTGATCAAGGCTCTGCAAAATCCTAAACCCTACCAACCTGATGAAAAAGCTACTCACTAAAAAGCAAAAAGCCGTACTGGCCCAAATGACCGCCAAAGCCTACAAGCGTATCCAGTCCCAGGGTTGCTCCCTTCCGTCCTTGGATGAATGGCGGCATCAGGAGGTATGGTATGCCACTGGAATCACTGAGTCTCTGACTAAGGCCACCCAAGAGCATTACGTCCCTATTTATAACAGGCTAGCCGCCTATCTCGGTAAGGCTCCCATCAAGGACAACACCTGGTCGGAGATGGACAAGGCCATTCACCTACTTGATGACGCCATGCAGCGCTATGAGTACAAATGTGATGATTTGGCCGAGATTGTGCGCGATCAGCTTCATCTGCCCTGTACAGAGCGCAACGTATACCACGTATTACGCAATACTGCTGCCGTTCAGCATGTCGAGCACCTGATGTATACGGTAATCAACCGGGGACGGACGGATGCCCGCAAGATGGCCGCCGAGACAGGTCATGAGACCTACGAGCCGCATGCTGATCCGCGCACGATGCCGCCCGGCAAGCTGGCCGATCATGTCGGGGCTGTACGCATTGTTACCACTCCTGGGCCGCATAAGCTCGCCGAGCGGGGATATAGCAACACGGTCGTTTTCCCTAATCAGGAGGTGCAGTCATGAGTGATCCTGACTATCCGCTCACCTGGCCGAAGGCTCTTAGAGCTGCCAAGGAGGGAGCCATGATTGAGGTTGCCTGCTTATCTCAATCGGATGGATACCGCATTATGACAGTATTCAGCCCATCCAAGGGGGTGCTAGTCGATCATATTTGGCAGGACTGGGTTATTGACATCGGCAGTAACGAGGTCCGATCTGGATGGCGTATCGTGCCACAGGAGGAGGTGCAGTAGGACTGATCATGGTCCGACCATTGATAGACCATGACGCTCTTATACAATTCAGGCCGCCAGGTTGTTCCTGGCGGCCTTTTTCATTTCAATCATCATCTTCCTCTCTCCTGATCACAATCCACACGTTGTCGAGTACATCCCTCACCCAGCATGTTGTTTTGGCCCCTTCACGAGTTGCCCACATCAACACGACAGCGGTATCATGGAGATGGTAAATTTGAGGGGCCTTTTTCCTCCGATCTTCTGGAGAGATAACGGTAATGGAGCCGTACAATGGCATGCAATATGTAGATGTACACATGCGGGAATCCTATCATGATTATTTTCCACGATGCTTGATAATTTGCATTCCTGACGCCGATTTTTTCCACACTGTCTTTCCCTGATCACCCGACGCTTGCACCCCTTGATTTTCCTAGCGTTCACCCTTATTCACCCCAAATTCACCCCTTTCCACCCTTCACTGATAATGATCATCAATGACCGTGGCAATGTTTCAATCCACGCACCCGTGAGGGTGCGACAGGGGAGCAAGCGCTGCATCTCTGCGCTGTGCAAGTTTCAATCCACGCACCCGTGAGGGTGCGACGTCTCCCGCTGGATCGCGCCGAACTGTGCGCCGGGTTTCAATCCACGCACCCGTGAGGGTGCGACTTAAGGAGTGGGGCGTGAGACAGAGGAGCGCACCGTTTCAATCCACGCACCCGTGAGGGTGCGACCCCAAGACGGGTTGATGTCCAGGCACGCAGTCATGTTTCAATCCACGCACCCGTGAGGGTGCGACCGGCAGTCTGGCGCCCTTACCGTTTTTCAGAGCAGTTTCAATCCACGCACCCGTGAGGGTGCGACCGCCGTCACATGGACGGTACTATTTCCGGTATGGGTTTCAATCCACGCACCCGTGAGGGTGCGACCCTGTCGTGTATAGACCTGGGATTTGTCGTAATAGTTTCAATCCACGCACCCGTGAGGGTGCGACGGCGGGGATATATACATATTGAGAGTCAGGCACGCAAAGGGTATTTTGCGCCAACCTGTCCGCGGAGATGCGTATTCCACGCCTAAAATGGTATATGGGGAGATGTCAATCTAAGATACCCTGAGCGTTACAGGAATCGCCGGTGTTCCGGGATTTTTCTGTGAGCCGGGGGTTGGCGCGGTGAGTGAGAAGGACGGAGGAAGGTTCCGCCACGAAGTCGTTCCAGCCGTCCCGACAACCCTCGCCTGCTGCGATGCAGAGGCCATAGTATTCCGTTCCGCGCCTTTCGTCCAGAAACTTTCCCGCGTGTGCGATGAAGACGGAACAGGAAGAAGGTCGGGAAAAGGCCTCCTTCCATGATTTCATGGGACCTTCCACATTCGTTTTCCGGACAATTCCCGACCGTGCGGCACGAGGGACGCCGTGCATGACAACATTCCGGCATAAAAAAGGCTTTCCGTTCTTGGAGCGGAAAGCCTGTGAAATGGAGAAAAAAGCGCAATTTTATTCGTCGTCTTCCGCGTCAAAGGCGGAGTCTTCCGAGTCGAAATCGGCGTCCAAATGGGCGGTGAATTTTTTCACGCGCTGCGCGGCGGGCAACGGAGCCAGCACCATGTGCATGGTGTTGCCGGCCAGGCGCGGGGGCTGGTCCACCTGCGCCATGGTTTTCATGTCCGCAATGACCTTGTTGAGCATGTCATAGCCCAGTTCGTGGTGCGCGTTTTCACGGCCGCGGAAGCGGAGCTGGAAGCGCACTTTGTGACCGTGGTCCAGGAAGCTTTCCGTACGGGCCATTTTCACGTTGTAGTCGTTGGTGTCCGTACCGATGCGGAGCTTGACCTCCTTGAGCTTGATCGTGCGGCTTTTGTTGGTTTTCTGAAGCTTGGACTGCTGGTACTTGTACCGTCCGTAGTCCACCACGCGGCACACGGGCGGGTCCGCGTTGCTCGCCACTTCCACCAGGTCCAGGCCAAGGGCCTTGGCCTTTTCCAGCGCTTCACGCGTGTTCATTATCCCGAGCTGGTCTCCGTTGGCGGTCACCACGCGCACGCGGGGGGCGCGGATCCGCTCGTTGACCCGAGTCTGATCACCGCGCTCGCGGCGGCGATTACCGTCATTATTCTTCGTTGGCTTTATTGGCACGTCCGGATATTACTAAACTAAATAAAATAACTTGGCAACTCAAATCACGGGGGAAATATGACGCTCCGCTATTTCCCGGGAGACGGCATCCATGAATTGTTCAAAGGGCATGGAGCCCAGGTCTTCCCGGTCCCGGTGGCGTACGGAAACGGTGCCTTCCTCCGCCTCCCGCTGGCCGATGACGAGCATGTAGGGCACGCGCTCCAGCCGGGCGTTGCGGATTTTGGCGCCGATTTTGTCCGCGGTTTCATCCACCGTGACGCGAACGCCCCGGGAGGCCAGGGCGTCACGGTAGGTTTTGGCGATGTCCATGACCTTGTCGGAGATGGGGAGCACACGCACCTGCTCCGGAGAGAGCCAGGTGGGGAATTTTCCTTCAAAGTGCTCGATGAGCAGGCCGGTGAAGCGTTCCATGGAGCCGAACGGGGCGCGGTGCACCATGACGGGCCGGTGCGGCTTGTTGTCCGCTCCGGTGTAATGGAGGTCAAAGCGTTCCGGGAGGTTGTAGTCCACCTGCACGGTGCCGAGCTGCCATTCGCGGCCGATGGCGTCGCGCACGATGAAGTCGATCTTGGGACCGTAGAAGGCGGCTTCCCCGGCTTCCTCACTATAGTCCGCGCCCAGCCATTCCGCGGCATCCCGCAGGGCCTGTTCCGCCTTGTCCCAGTTTTCCGGGGAACCCACGTATTTGTCGCTTTCCGGGTCGCGCATGGAGAGGCGCACGCGGTAGTCCGTCATTCCCAGGGTGCCGAAGATGGTTTTCACGATGCCCAGGCACTGGCGGATTTCCCCGGCAAGCTGGTCCGGGGTGCAGAAGATGTGGGCGTCATCCTGGGTGAAGCCGCGCACGCGCGTCATGCCGCCCAGTTCCCCGCTCTGTTCCCAGCGGTACACCGTGCCGAATTCCGCCAGGCGGACGGGCAGGTCGCGGTAGGAGTGGGCGTCATTAGCGTAAATTTTGATGTGGTGCGGGCAGTTCATCGGCTTGAGCATGTAGCCTTCAATGGTGCCGTCCGTCAGGCCGTTGAAGAGTTCCGCGCAGGTGGCGCCTTCCTCGCAGAGTTTTTCCATGGCGTCGCGCTCCGGGATGGGGGCGTACTGGCTTTCCCGGTAGTACGGGAAGTGGCCGGAGGTGCGGTACAGGTCCAGCTTGCCGATGTTGGGGGTGTATACCTGGGAGTAGCCCAGCTTGTCCAGTTCCTCCGTGATGAAGTCCTGCAGGGAGCGGCGGATGAGGGCGCCCTTGGGCTTCCAGAGGATGAGGCCCTGGCCCACGGCCTCGTCAATGCAGAAGAGGCCCAGCTCGCGGCCGAGCTTCCGGTGGTCGCGGCGGCGGGCTTCCTCCAGGCGCGCGAGATGTTCGTCAAGCTGGGTCCGGTTCGGGAAGCAGGTGCCGTAGATGCGCTGGAGCATGGGGCGGTTTTTGTCCCCCTTGTAGAAGGCGCTGGCCACGCTCATGATTTTAAAGGCCTTGCAGTTGCCGGTGCGGCCCACGTGGGGTCCGGCGCACAGGTCCGTGAAGTCTCCGTTGCGGTACAGGGAGATTTGCTCGTCTTCCGGGATGTCGTTCAGCAGGTCGATTTTAAAGCGGGAGGGGCCGCTGCGCGGGCCCAGGGCGCCCAGTTCCCCGGATTCCGCCATTTTCATGGCGTCCGCACGGGAGATGATTTCCTTCTGGAAGGTCTGGTTTTCCTTCACCACTTTTTTCATTTCCGCTTCAATGCGTTCAAAGTCTTCCGTGCTGATGCGGTGGTCCAGCTCCACGTCGTAATAGAAACCGTTTTCCACGGCGGGACCGCCCGCCAGCTGGGCATCCGGCCAGATGCGGCAAATGGCCGTGGCCAGAATGTGCGCGCAGGAATGGCGCAGGCGTTCCAGATCAGACATCTGATTGCGTTCTTCAAGAGTCTTTCTTTCCTTGTGTTCGGACATACGCGCATTAGTTAACCCCCCTCAGGCACTGTTGGCAAATGCAAAAAAGCCGCCTTTCCAAAAATTTAAGGCATATCGGTTCCGACAAGCGCATCGCCACGCGATGGCCGGGAAGGGCCGCACGGGACGGTTGCCCGCGTTTCCGCGGCTCTGTTTTTTCATTGCCGGAGGTTTACTGGCCTGCCGTTTTTCCCGGCCCCGCAGGGATTCCGGCATGGAAAGTTCATCATGTCCGCGGCGTTGTTCCATTTTCCACGGGCACTTTTTCTTTCCGCAGGGTGCATGTTTCCTCCTGTTCCAGCGGTGCCGCGGCGGTACAGGTTCCCGTGGCTTGTTCTTTCCGGAGGCGGGAGGTTTTCCCACGCCCGTCCTTTTCCGGAAGGCGCTGACAGATGTGTCCCGCTCCGTTTTTCCCAGAAAACCGCGGCAGGGTCTTTGCCGGATTCCCCCCCCTGTGCCCGCGGTTTTCACACCGGCGGCCTCATTCAGCGCCTGTGCAGGCGTTCCGGGAAGCGGCCGTTTCTTTTTTCTCCCCTTTTTCCACTTTTCCCCTGCCGGGTTAGTCCGGTCCGCCATCAGGCAATGAATGATTTACAGCAGAACGCATTTATGCCATATTGACGGCCAGCGGTTATGAAATTCCTCCCCCTCGCCCTTCTCTGCCTCAGCCTGCCCTGCGGATTTTCCGCGGGCACGCAGGAGCCTCCCCCCGACGCCCCGGCAAGCTTCCCGATCAATCTGGACAAAACGCCGGAAGGCGGGAGTGAAGGGAACGGGGACAATGCCCCCATGCCGGACCAGAGCACGCCCTTCAATGCGGCCAAACTTCTTCTCCGCGCCCTGCAGGAAAAAACGGACTGGAGCGCAGAGCCGTACAAGTCCCTGCCCGCCACGTCCCCATTCGTGGGGCCGTTGAAGCTGAAGAGCATTCTTTCCCGCATGGAGGCCGTGCAGGCCTACGTGACGGCGTCTTCCCCGGAAAGGCCGCCGTTCGTGGACGAGGCCTCCATCATCATGGACGGGGACCTGGCCATGGCCTATATCATGCTGCCAGACAGGACCAACCCCTACGTTTACGCGGCCACCGCCGTGGCCCTGGTCAAGAAGAACGGAAAGTGGAAGGCGTCCCTGACGCCCGGCAGTTTTGACAATACGTTCCTGCCTTTCAACGACCATGTCCGCCAGCAGGCGGCACAGATTTCCACCGAGGCCAAGAAGAAGATTTTCGGCCTCGCGCACCAGTATTCCGTGGCCGCCGTGAAGAAGGCCCTGGAACATATCAAGCGGTTCCGGGTGGAGGCCGTCAAGGGCAAGTCAGACGACGAGATTAAAAAGCTCCTGATCCGCACCGTGAAGGAGGGCGATCCGGCCCGCATCGCAGCCCTGCTCGTCGCGCCCTATTACATGGAGTCCGCCATTACCCAGAGTGCCCGCCTCACCCCCGTGGTGAAGGCCATGCGCCTGCAGGACCGGAACCCGGAGAACCGCTACATCCAACCCACCAACCTCAGTTTCATGGGGTTCCCGAATACCATCCTGGTTCCCCTCCAGCCCCATCCGGACGACCAGCTTGACCCGAACAAACGGGACGACCAGCCGGAGCGCAACAAGAACGAGGCCAAGAAGACGGAGAAGGATATCCACAGCATTGCGGCCATGACCATTTTGCCGCCGCGCATGAGCTTGCCGGACATAGACAAGCCCGCCCTGATCTACCGCTACGCGCTGGAAAAGATACAGGACCCCACGGACGGCTTTCCGGTGTTCAAGATGTATGTGGGGGACGCTTTTTCCTCCTGGAACCTGAAGCCGGACGAGTCCACCACCAGCCGCATCATTGCGGATTTCCACAGGACGTATCCGGCCCTTGCCTATTCCGAACCTAAGGAGGCGGTTTCCGCAGCCGGACGCGCCCTGGAGGCCGGAGACAGCCTGACGCTGATCCGCATGCTGGCCCCGTCCAGATTCGCCTCCGTTCCGGAATTTGAAGAAGCGCTCAAGCAGCTGAAGGCCGTTATGAGCAAGGAGGAGTTCCAGCCTTCCTCCCGGAACAGGAAGGATTACAAGCCCACGCTGAAAGGCGCCTTCGAACTGAAGGACGGGGGGACTTCCCTGAAGGCCACCATCGGCCTCAAGCCGACGCCCAAGTCCGGCTTTACCAGATGCAACCTGTATTTCACCCGGACGGAGAAAGGGTGGATGCTGACCGGAGCGGACGATGAAAAACCGCTGAATTTGTAGAATGAAGTTTTCCGGCTCCGGGAGTTCCGTCAGCCGGGGAAGAGTACCCGATATGCCCGCCCAATTATTTTTTTCATAATCCACCATGATGAATCTACCGATACGGCCGCGCCGCAACAGAAAGTCCGCCAATATCCGGGGCCTGGTCCGGGAGACCTCCCTTTCCCCGGAACATCTTATTTGCCCGGTTTTCGTCCACGAGGGGGACGGCAACCAGCCCATTTCCTCCCTGCCCGGCTGCACGCGCTGGAGCGTGCAGGGACTGGTGGAGGAGGCCAAGCGCCTGATGGACCTGGGAATCCGCACGCTGGACCTTTTCCCCGCCATTCCGGACGACAAGAAGACGCCGGACGCCTCCGAGGCCTACAATCCGGACGGACTTATTCCCCGCACCATTTACGCCCTTAAAAGCGAAGTTCCCGGCATGACCGTGATGACGGACGTGGCGCTGGACCCCTATAATTCAGACGGGCACGACGGCCTGGTGGAGTTCCGGTCCGACGGCACCATGGAGATTCTCAACGACGATTCCGTGGAGGTCCTCTGCCGACAGGCCCTGTGCCATGCGGACGCTGGGGCGGATATTATCTCCCCCAGCGACATGATGGACGGCCGCGTGGCCGCCATCCGCGCCACGCTGGATTCCGAGGCCCTGGACGACGTTTCCATCATGGCCTACACCGCCAAGTATGCCAGCGCCCTTTACGGGCCGTTCCGCGGCGCCCTGGAGAGCGCTCCGAAGGAAGGGGACAAGAAGACCTACCAGATGGATCCCGGCAATATCCGGGAAGCCCTGCGAGAAGCCCAGCTTGACGAAGCGGAGGGCGCAGACATCCTGATGGTGAAGCCCGCCACGCTGTATCTGGACGTGATCGCGGCCATGCGCAGTCATGTCACGCTGCCCGTAGCGGCCTACCACGTTAGCGGAGAGTACCTGATGATCAAGTCCGCGGCAGCCTCCGGCTGGCTGGATGAACGGGAGGCCGTTCTGGAGACTCTAACTTCCATCCGGCGCGCCGGGGCGGACATGATCCTTACTTATTACGCCCCGCAGGCCGCCGAATGGCTTAAACAAGAACGCTGACGCCGCACGGCATCCGCTCCGGAACGCGGGCATGCGGCCAGCACCATTATTCAACTCTCCGCATGTCCACTTCCACGAAAATATTCGTCGGCGTCCTGATTGTCATCGTCATGGGCCTTACTTCCCTGTGGGGGGTGTACGCCCCCACTTTTTCAGAGGCGTATGTGCTGCCCGTGCAGATGACGGACGCTTCCGGCGCTACGCTGGGCAATTTCCAGTGCCGCCCCGTGGCCGCGGAGAACGGAAAGACGCTGCTCGTTTTCCGGGACAGGGATTTCCTGCGCCAGACCACCGCCGGCATGGTTCATTCCCGGATTATTCTTTCCTACAAGGGAGTGCCGTTTTTTGAAGGCACCGTGCCGGGGCCGATGGAGGCTATCGAGATTCCCACCGCCAGCCTGCCGGCCCCGTACCGGAGTCTTACACAGAATTGAAGCGCCCGTGACCGCCGGGAATTCCGCGGCGGAAGCCCCCCCTGTTATGGCATTGTTACCGGAGGGGCGCAGGTTTCTCTATACAAAAGGGGAAATTGTGTGTTTTTATAGGGTCAAACGATGAGCAGCTTAACATACACCATTCTGGTTGCAGAGGATGACGACAGCATCCGGCACGCCCTGACGGACGTGCTGACCGCCTCCGGCTACGAGGTGCTGGCCGCGGAGGAAGGGCTGGCGGCCATCAGGGCCGTGCGGGAACGCAATTTCGACCTGGCCCTGCTGGATGTGGCGATGCCCGGAGCGGACGGCTTCCAGGTGCTCCAGGTCATGTCCGAGGAACGGCCCGGAACGCCCGTGATCATGCTGACGGCCCGCGGGGAGGAGGAGGACCGGGTGCAGGGGCTGAAGCTGGGAGCGGACGATTACATTGTCAAGCCGTTCAGCATCCGGGAACTGATCGCCCGCATTGAGGCCGTGCTGCGCAGGTCCCCGGAACGGCCGCGCCAGATCAGGGAGATCACCATTCCCGGCGCTGTGCTGGACAGCGCCAACCGCATGCTCACATTTGAGGATGGCAAGACGGCCACCCTCACCGCGCGCGAGTTTGAGCTTCTGAGCTACATGGCCACCCATCCCAACCGGGTCATCACCAGGGACGAGCTGCTCCGCCGCGTGTGGGACATGGACCCGCGGCTGACGGATACGCGCTCCGTGGAGATGACCGTCATGCGCCTGCGTGACAAGCTGGGCGCGAAGGCGGCCGCCTCCCTGGAGACGCTCAGAAGCCAGGGCTACCGCTGGAATTCATCCTTCCTTTCCTGATACGTGAACAGGCGCATCCGCATTATCCTGCTGACCGTCAGCCTGCTGCTGGTTGTGGGCACGCTGGGCTGGCTCACCCACGTCCTCCTGATTCAGGCGGAGGAGACGGGCCGTTCCGAACGCCGCATCAAGGTGGAGTCCCTGGCTCATGAGGCCAAGCTGGAGATGGACCGCCTGCTCACCGCCTTCATCACTTTTGAGCAGGCGCGCGGCTATTACGAGTACCTGCCTTTTTACGCCTACAAGCGTCCCTACGACCAGCGCATGGACGCACCGGCCCCCGGCGAACCCGCCCGTTCCTCCAATCTGGCCTCCTACCTGCCGGATTACGTCACGGCCTATCTCCAGATATCCCCTTCCGGGCAGGTCACTGGCCCCGCGCTGAACAAGGAGCTTTCCGAAAGGCTGAACAGGGAGAAGAATCTTTACCAGCGTTTGAACGAGAAGGTTTCCGCCCTCATCTCCCTGCCGGCCAGCGGCAATCTGTGGGCGGATATCAGGAATGAAATTCTTCACGAGGTTCCGGAGCCGGAACCGCCGCAGGACGGGGTTCCCGCCCAGGTGGAGACCGTTTCCTCCTTCGTTCCGGTGGAAGACGGGGGCAATCTGTATATTCTCCGGCAGGTGCATACCAACCGCGGCGTTTACCTGCAGGGAGCCCTGATGAATATGGAGAGCCTGAACAGGCGTCTCCCGGAACAGGTGGCCAAGGCGCTCCCCCAGAGCCGTCTGGCGACTTTCGATCCCGCCGCCCCGCCTGCGGAAGAGGCCGGACGGGAAGGCACACTTTTTTTTGCCAACGCTCCGCTCGTTTTCCTGCCGGGGAACGCAGCGGAACTGCCCGTACAGGACCACAAGCAGATGCTGACGTGGACCCTTACACTGATCTGGAGCATGGTGCTGGTGGGGGCGGCTGGCGTCATCTGGCTGATGCTGGGCACGTTCCGCCTGGAACAGAGGCGCGGGGATTTCGTTTCCGCCGTCACTCATGAGCTGAGAACGCCGCTTACCTCATTTTCCCTTTATACGGAGATGCTGGAGGACGGCATGGTGCCGGAACAGAAAAAGCCGGAGTATTACGCCAACATGCAGCGGGAGTGCCGGAGGCTGGAGCACTTGATCGACAATGTGCTGGCTTATTCCAAACTCCAGAGGAACGCCATCCGGCGCACGAAGGACACGCTCACCTGCCAGGAGCTTTTTGAACCCATCGCGGAGAAGATAGAACGGCGCCTCCGGGAAGCGGGCATCAGTTTTTCCTTTGCGCTGGCCCAGCCCATCCGCATTCTGCCCGTCCATACGGACGCCGTGGCCGTGGAGCAGATCATGGACAATCTGACTTCCAACGCCATCAAGTACGCCAGGGGGGAAAACGCGAAAGTCCAGCTAACCGTCCAGGCGGACCGCCATAATATCGTCATCCGCTTCCGGGACAACGGCCCCGGCATTTCCCCCAAGCACCGCAAGCTGGTATTCAAGCCTTTCCGGCGCACCAAGGAAGCCACCAACAGCCGGAAGCCCGGCGTGGGCCTGGGGCTTTCCCTGGCGCGGGACATCGCCCGCTCCCTGGGCGGGGACCTGAAACTGGAGTTCGGTACGCTGGGGGGCGCCAGCTTTCTGCTGACCCTCCCCAAGTCCTGAATTTTACGGGAAAAAGAAGATGCCCTGGCGACCGCAGCATTTCTTGATGAAGCTTGCCATCCCGTGACGGATATGTGACATTAGGCGGCGGCGCACGGCAGGAAGCGGTTTCACCGTTCCGGACAGGGACTGCCAGGAGCCGGAGAGTGCGCCGGGATGCAAAAACGCATGTGAACGCTGCCATGAGCAAAAGGATTTTAGTCACCGGGGGGGCCGGATTCATCGGCTCCCATCTTTGTGAACGCCTGCTGGACGAGGGACATGAGGTCACCAGCATCGACAATTATTTTACGGGTTCCAGAAAGAATCTGCTGCACCTAATGGACCGTCCCGGATTCCAGGCGCTGGTGCACGACGTTACGGAGCCTTTTTCCGCGGAAGTGGATGAAATCTACAATCTGGCCTGTCCCGCCTCCCCCCCTCATTACCAGCTCGACCCCATTCATACGGTCAAGACTTCCGTGCTGGGCGCCCTCAACATGCTGGCTCTTGCCAAACGGTGCCATGCCAGAATTCTCCAGGCCTCCACCAGCGAGGTGTACGGCGATCCCGCCGTTCATCCCCAGCCGGAATCCTACTGGGGCAACGTCAATCCCGCAGGTCCGCGCTCCTGCTATGACGAGGGCAAGAGGTGTGCGGAAACCCTGTTCATGGATTACCACCGCACGATGGGTGTGGATGTCCGGGTGATCCGCATTTTCAACACGTACGGGCCGCGCATGACCCTGAATGACGGCCGCGTGGTTTCCAATTTCATCGTCCAGGCGCTGAAGGGGGAAGACCTTACCATTTACGGCACGGGGAGGCAGACCCGGAGTTTCCAGTATGTGGACGATCTGGTGGAAGGCATGGTCCGGATGATGGCGGCGGAAAATTTCCACGGGCCAGTCAACCTCGGCAATCCGGGAGAGTTCACCATGCTGGAACTGGCGGAAAAGGTCATTGAAATGACCGGGGCTTCTTCCAAAACGGTTTTCCGCCCCCTTCCCCAGGACGATCCCGTCCAGCGCAAGCCGGACATACGGCTGGCGTACGAAAAGCTCGGCTGGCAGCCGTCTGTTCCGCTGGAACAGGGCCTGGAAAAGACGATTGCCTATTTCCGTAGCATTCTTTGACGCCGGGAAAAGACGGTCCGTAAGAAATCCGGTTTATGCCCCTCCCGCCGTTTTTACGGCTTGATTACCCGTTTTTGACTGGCTCCCGCGGTAAGGGCCGGGTAGCATGAACGGTTATGAAACATGTTGAAGCCGCCGGGACCTTTTCCACGCAAGCCGCCGTCCGCAGTTATGAGAGCGGGCCGGACGGCCTCATGAAGCCGGAAACGGTTCTGCACTGGCTTCAGGAAATAGCGGAGGCACACGCCTCCGCCCTGGGATTCGGCTATGATTTTGTCATGTCCCGCGGGCTGGCCTGGGTGGAGGTGCGCCTGGACATGACCATCGGACGCCGCCCTGCCTGGAAAGAGGTTGTGGAGCTCCGCACCTGCACAGCCCAGGCCTCCCCTCTTCAGGCGCGCCGCAATCTGGAAATCCGGGATGCGGAGGGTAACGGCATTATCGCGGCAAGCTGCCTCTGGGCCGTCATCGACATCCGCCGCAGGCGCCCCGTTCCCCTGAACAAATACATCAGCCCATTCCCGGAGACGCCCTGTAGCGAGATGGTCGCCCCTGTCCGCATGGACATAGAAGGTCTTCAACCGGAAATCCGGGAATGGACGGCAGAACAACGGGACATGGATTTCAACCGCCATATCAACAATGCTGCCTATCTGGTTTGGGCGTTGGAATCTCTGCCGGAAGCGTGGCAGGAAGAACATGCCCTGACGGGCATTCACCTGCATTTCAGGAAGGAAAGCCATGCCGGAGAGCAGATGAAGTCCCTGTTGTTCCGCCAGGGAAATCTTACCTGCCACCATATCATGCAGGGAGATGAATTGCGCGCGGAGGCGGTGCTGGAGTGGGGTTAGGGGGCGGAATGGACTAAATGGACTAAATGGACTAAATGGACAGAGTGGACATTATGGACGTAATGGACCAAACGGAGAAAAAACACTTCCTGCCTACTAACCCTACTAACGCTACCCGTCCATTAAGTCCATTGTGTCCATTCCCGCCCAACAACAAGGCCG
>ERZ1694706.60-NODE-60-length-61357-cov-21.398845_pt1 | contig 61357 bp, 52 predicted proteins | sample MGYA00581716_ERZ1694706 | MGnify/ENA primary metagenome ERZ1694706 (study PRJEB42213, sample SAMN07424529) | human gut metagenome | biome: ENVO:00009003; feature: ENVO:2100002; material: ENVO:00002003 | host: Homo sapiens | place: USA | collected 2014 ... | reverse complement strand
GCTCCACGATCTCCTCCACGCTGGTGTCGCGGGGGTTGCCGGGACGGCAGGCATCTGCGAAAGCAGACTCAGCGAGGAACTGGATGTCCTCTTCCTTCAGGATGCCGTGCAGGTTTGCGGGAATGCCCACGTCTGCGCTCAGCTGCTTGACGGCAGCGATGGTAGCATCAGCGGCTTCCACGTCGTTCATCTCGTCGATGCCCACAACGCCCATAGCCTTGCCAACGGCGCGGTAACGTTCGCCGGCAACGCTCTTGTTGTACTCCAGACCCACCGGCAGCAGGATGGCGCAGGCCACACCATGGGGAGTGTCATACAGGGCAGACAGGCCGTGTGCCATGGAGTGGACAATGCCCAGACCCACGTTGGAGAAGCCCATACCGGCAATGTACTGACCCAGAGCCATGCCCTCGCGGCCCTCCGGGGTGTTCTGCACAGCGCCGCGCAGGCTCTGGCTGATCAGCTTGATGGCTTCCAGATGGAACATATCGGAAATGACGCAGTGGCCCTTGGTGATGTAGCCCTCGATGGCGTGGGTCAGCGCATCCATACCGGTGGCAGCGGTCAGACCCTTGGGCATGGAGGACATCATATCGGGGTCGACCACAGCGATCTCGGGGATATCGTTGGTATCCACGCAGACGAACTTGCGCTTCTTCTCCACATCGGTGATGACGTAGTTGATGGTGACTTCAGCAGCAGTACCGGCAGTGGTGGGCACTGCAATGGTGAACACCGCATGCTTCTTGGTGGGGGCAACGCCTTCCAGAGAGCGCACGTCCGCAAACTCGGGGTTATTGATGATGATGCCGATGGCCTTTGCGGTATCCATGGAGGAGCCGCCGCCAATGGTCACGATGCAGTCAGCATCGGCAGCCTTGAAGGCAGCCACGCCGTCCTGTACGTTGGCGATGGTGGGGTTGGGCTTGATCTCGCTGTAAACAGCGTAGGCAAAGTTTGCGGCATCCAGCAGGTCGGTGACCTTTTTGGTAACGCCGAACTTGATCAGGTCGGGGTCGGAGCAGACGAAAGCCTTCTTGTAGCCACGGGCGGTCAGCTCGGGAACGATGTTCTCGATAGCACCGTGGCCGTGGTAGGAGATGGTATTCAGAACAATGCGGTCAGCCATAATACAAATCCTCCAAATCTGTTTGCAGCCGCCCTTCCGGCGGCGTTTCTCTGCGTTTCAGCATAGCACATCGTCAAAAAATTTGCAATGTAAAATTGTTTAAATTTGTAGTATATTTTTATACTTGTGTATTGTTTTCTATCATTTTTGTCCGTTTTCCGGCATTATTATCCCCTGCAAAAAAACAATCCTTGCCAAATGGCCGTGCCTGTGTTATACTATCCTAGTAACCTTTGCTGGTGTGGCGCAATGGCAGCGCAACTGATTTGTAATCAGTGGGTTGCAGGTTCAACTCCTGTCACCAGCTCCAAGAAAAGCCGCTTAGATTCGTTGGAATCCGGGCGGCTTTTGCTATGTGGACAACACTTTGGACAACATTTCGCGCTTTAAAGCAGCTTCTAAAGGGGCTTGGGGTGTTCCCCCGCAGACAGTTTTGGTGTATAATGGTAAAAATGCACCCAAACCAAAGGAGGAACCAAGCATGATCCAATTCGGTCTGCGTCTGCACGACGCGGAAAAGCTGCCCATTGAGCAGGTGCTGCCGCTGGTACGCCAGAAGGGCTTTTCCTGCGTGCATCTGGCACTGAGCAAATCCCTGAAGGAGGTGCCCAACACCCCCTCTGCTCTCACCCCCGGCTACGCGGCCTATCTGCGCCGCCTGTTTGCCAAAAACGAGCTGGACATTGCGGTGCTGGGCAACTACCTGAATCTGGCGCACCCGGATACGGATGCTCTGCACGCCATTCAGGAAAAGTACTACGCACATATCCGCTTTGCCAGCCTGCTGGGCTGTGGCATGGTGGGCACCGAGACCGGAGCACCCAACGCGGAGTACAAGTTCTGCCCGGAGTGCCGCAGCGATGCCGCCCTTGCCACCTTTATCAAAAACTTCAAGCCGGTGGTGCGCTGCGCCGAGCAATACGGCGTGACTATTGCCATTGAGCCGGTGGTCAAGCACATCGTATACGACGCCCGCCGCGCCCGCACCGTGCTGGACGAGATCGGCAGCCCCAATCTGCAGATTTTGCTGGACCCGGTGAACCTTTTGAACATGGAAAACGTGGACCGCCGGGAGGAAGTGTTTGCCGAGGCCATCGAGCTGCTGGGCAAGGATGTTGCCATGATCCACTTCAAGGACTTTTTGCGGCAGGACGCCGGCGGGCAGCTGGCTGCCACCGGTGCCGGACAGGGCGGCATGGGCGACTACCGCACCATTCTGCGGTTTGCCAAGGAACAGAAGCCCTATGTGTTCGCCACCTTGGAGAACACCACCCCGGAAAACGCCGTCCAGTGCCTGCAATATCTGCAAAAGCAGTACGACGAGTGCTGATAACAAATTGAACCGCAGGCTGCTGTCCGCAGCCGTCTGTGGTTTTATGGTATAAAAAAGTCTGAACCGGTGGCGGATGCCTCAGTTCAGACTTTTTTGTTATTCTATGTCAGCAGGTCGTTAGACTCTTGCCAAACCGTCCACACTCAGCACAACGCCGGTGATGCAGGATGCCTTCTCCGAGGCATCAAGAATTGTTTGTCAATTTTCGGAAGCTGATGGCAGGGTATTCCCATAAGAGCTGTCCAGCCGCATCTGGTACCACACCACCCCGCCGTGGGTGGAAGCGGAAACGCCCTCGTTCACAAAGCCAAACTTTGCGTAATAGTGCAAAAGTTTCTCCTTGCAGGTCAGCACCAGCCCCTTGCGCCCCTGCGCGCGGGCATCTGCGATGGCTCTTTGCAGCAGCAGCCCGGCATAGCCCCGGCGGCGGCAGCGCGGGAGGGTGTTCACCCCAAAGATCATCTGCCATGCGCCATTTTCATCATGCAGGGCGGCATCTGCGTACATCTCATCGGTCAGGTCGGGCATATCGGTGCAAAAGCCGTCCACAAAAGCCACCAACTCCCCCTGCTCAAACAGCAGCCAGAAATGATCGGCATAGTGTGCCAGCCGCCCGGCAAATTCTTCTGCTGTGGCAGCTTCCGCTGCCGGAAAACAGGCCGCCTCCACGGCGGCAATGGCCTGTAAATCGTCCATAGTTGCGTTGCGTATCTCCACAGTATCTCTCCTCCCTTTTTTGTAATGTCAGTATACCACAGCTGCCGCGCAAGGGCAAAATATTTGCATCTGTTCCCCGTCCGTGTTACAATGGCTATACTACGCTTGGAAGGGAGTTGAAACGCCATGCCCACCGAAAACCGCACTACCTTAACGCCGGACACCCCGGTGCGCTACCTGAAAGGGGTGGGGCCCAAGACCGCAGAGCGGTTCGAAAAACTGGGCATCGTGACGCTGGCAGATCTGCTGTGCCACTATCCCCGTCGGTACATCGACTTCTCCAAGCCCTACTCCATTGCGGAAGCTCCCGCCGACACCGAATGTGTGGTAAAGGCCGAGGTATTCGCAAAGCCCGGCGGGCGCATTTTGCCGGGTGGGCGGCGGATGGAGCGCATCACCGCCGGGGACGATGTAGCCAGTCTGGAGATCACATGGTTCAATAACCCCTACGCCACCCAGAAATTGCAGCTGGGGCAGGAATACTATTTTCAGGGCATCGTTACCGGCGGGATGCTGCGCCGCCAGATGGTCAACCCACAGGTGCGCACCGCCGAGCAGATACAGGCCGCGCCCTTTGAGGCCGTTTACCCCCAGACCGAGGGACTGCCCAGCAGCACCATTTCCCGCTGCATCCGGCAGCTTTTGCCCCATGCGGAGCTGCTGCCCGACCCGCTGCCGCCGGAGATGCTGCAAAAATACCGTCTGCTGCCCAAGGCCGAGGCGGTACGCGCCATCCACTGCCCTGCCACCGAGGAACAGGCCGCAGCGGCGCGGCGGCGGCTCATCTACGAGGAGCTTTTGGTGCTGCAATTAGGCATCGGGCGGATGCGCAGCCGGGGCGCTGCGGCCACCGGGGCACCCATGCGCCGCGCCGACCCAGCCCCTTTCTGGCAGAGCCTGCCCTTTGCCCCCACCGGGGCGCAGCGCCGCGCAGTGGAGGAGATTTTAAACGATATGGCGGGCGATACCGCCATGAACCGCCTGTTGCAGGGCGATGTAGGCAGTGGCAAAACGCTGGTAGCTGCTGCCGCCATCTGGGCGTGCATCCGGGCGGGGTATCAGGCCGCGCTGCTGGCACCTACCGAAATTCTGGCCGCGCAGCACGCCGAGGGGCTCAACCGGCTGCTTGCCCCCTTCGGGATGCGGGTTGCCCTGCTGACCGGCGGCATGAAGGCCGCCGCCCGCCGCACCACGCTGGCTGCCATCCGCAAGGATGAAGCTGACCTTGTGGTGGGCACCCACGCCCTGATGAGCGAAGGGGTGGAGTTTGCCCGGCTGGGTCTGGCGGTCATTGACGAGCAGCACCGCTTTGGGGTGCGCCAGCGCGGTGCACTGGCCGAAAAAGCCGCGAACCCGCACCTGCTGGTCATGAGCGCCACCCCCATTCCCCGCACGCTGGGGCTTTTGATCTACGGTGATCTGGACATCTCCATTCTGGACGAGCTGCCCCCCGGGCGCACCCCGGTCAAGACCCGGTGCATCACCGGCAAGCGGCGGCGAGACCTGTACCGTTTTCTGGACAGCGAGATCGACAAAGGGCGGCAGGTGTATCTGGTCTGCCCTGCCATTGAGGATGTGCCGGACGGCGGGCTGAACGCCGTCAAGACCTACTACGAGGACATTGCCAAGACGCTGCTGCCCGACCGCCGGGTGGGGCTGATGCACGGCAAGCTGAAACCCAAGGAAAAGGCCGCCGTCATGGAGGATTTCAAGGCCGGGCAGTTGGACGCACTGGTGTCCACCACCGTCATCGAGGTGGGTGTGGACGTGCCCAACGCCAGCGTGATGGTGATTGAAAACGCCGAGCGCTACGGCTTGAGCGCCCTGCACCAGCTGCGCGGGCGGGTGGGGCGCGGCGCTGCCGAGAGCTGGTGCTTCCTTGTCAGCGACAACACCAGCGAGGCCGTGCAGAAGCGGCTGAAATTCCTCTGCTCCACCACCGACGGCTTTGCCGTGGCACAGTACGACTTGGAGACCCGCGGCCCCGGCGACTTTTTCGGCAGCCGTCAGCATGGTCTGCCCACCTTACAGATCGCCGACCTGATGAATGACACCCGTACCCTGCACGCCGCCCAGAGCGAGGCCGCCGCATTGCTTGCCGCCGACCCGCTGCTGGAAAGCCCTGCCCACGCTTTGCTGGCCGCGCAGGTGCAGCAGATGTTCGACAAGGCCGGACCGATGAACTAAAAAAGCGCTGTCGCACAAAAAACTCGTGCGATAGCGTTTTTCTTTACACTTCTTTGCTCCCAACAACGCTTTGCAGAATGCGGGCTGTCAGGGCGTCCAGCTTTGTTTCCAGTGCAGGCAGACGCAGCAGGCGGTAGAGCCGCTGATACACGGCATCCACCGCGTAGCCCGCAACGGCAACCAACAGCACCGCACCGGTCAGGTACGCCAGCGAGGGCAGCAGCGCCCCGCCGAACCGTGGCAGATCTACCCACTGCCACAGCAGTGCCCGGGTAAAATCACTGTCGTGCAGCAGATACACCCCGAAGGACAGCGGTGCCAGCCGAAAGACCCAGCGCCGCCAGTAGTCCGAGCGGATGCGGATATTCTGGAACAGCAGAAACAGTGCTGCCGAGGCGATGACCGTATCCAGTGCCTGATAGCCATTGATGGTATTCACAAAACCGTTCAGGTGCAAAGTGCTTTCCATCCGCAGCGCCAGCATCCGGTTGAACAACCCCGCCGCCGAAGCTGCCAGATATGCCAGCAAACACAGCCCGCTGGGCACGGTCACCCGGTATTTGCGGAAATAGGCTGCCATAAAATACAGGATATAGAACCAGATAAAGCTATACCCGTTATTTACAAAGGTCACATCCGTTGCCCAGTAGAACAGCGTGCCCCACACGCTTTGCAGCAGCAGCGCCACCAGCAGCAGCGTTTTGTACTGCCGCCGGTCAAGGCTTTGCACCACCGCGTTCAGCACCGGCACCGAGAGGTACATCAGAAAATAGGCCGAGGCGAACCAGTAGCCGTTGGAGGTAAGGGGCAGCAGCGCCCGAAGCAGCTTGACCGCCGAAAGCGGGACTGCCCCCGCCCTGACCGCAACGCAGAAGGTGAGCATGGAGTAAAACCACACCTGTGCCCCAATGCGGAACAGCCGCCCGGCGCGGACAGCCCCCTTGCGCTCCGACAGATAATAGCCGGAAAGCATTACAAAACAGTTGGTGGACACACGCGCCAGAATAAACAACAGCCAGTAGATCCAGAATGCCACCGACCCCTGCGGTGCCGCACTGCCCAGCCCGCCGTGCCCGATGCTGTGCATCAGCACGATCATCACCATACTGAGAATGCGCATCGTCTCAAAGCCGCTATGCCGTTTCTGCTCTTCCATACCCCGTTTTCCCCCTTACATTTCCCCTGTTTCCAGCTGCCGCAAAGCCTGCCGCACCTGCTGCTCCGGCCGCAGCCATGCTTGATAGTACGCCGCATTGTGCTGTGCCATAGCCAGTATCGCCGCCGGGTCTGCCAGCAGCTGCCGCAGCTGCTCCTCACACTCTGCCGGGGAGGTATACGTTTTATAGTTTTTTCCTTCTTCAAAGCCGCCCGGCAGGGTATACCGCAGCGGCTCGGTAACGATCGCGCGCCCCGCCGCCACATACTCGGCCAGTTTCCAGCCGGTAGAGCCGTGCAGTCCGGTAGATGCCACACAAATTTCCGTGTGCTGCATCCGGTGCAGGTAGGCGCGCTTGCCGGTCAGCTTGTCCGGCAAAATCAGTTCCGGGCACAGCCGCCGGGCGCAGGCGTTGTCGGACACGCCGCCGGTGAACTGCGCCGGGAAGGCACTTTGCAGCCGGTGCAGCAGCTCGATGCGGTCTGCATTCACCTGCCGCCACTCTGCCTGTAACTCCGGGTATTGCTGCACCGCCGGTTCCTCCGGGTCCCACAGACGGGTCAGGAAGAGGATGCGCGGCTTTTGGCGCACCCGGGTCAGCCGGGCTTCAAAGTCCTGCGGGTAGCAGCGGGTGGAAAGCGCCCACTGCTTCAGGCGGCTCTTTGCGCTGCGCTCCGCTTCCAGCGGCGAACCCGGACAGGTAACGTAATAGTTCAGCCCCCATGGCCGCAGCTTTGCGGAGATATCGCCCGGGAACTGCCGGTTCTTCTCGGCTGAAAAAGAACGTTTGAACACCACATCCGCCCAGTGGAACAGTGCCAGCACCGCCGCCGGGTCGTTGTAAAAGTAGCCGTCCATCAGGTCGAATACCACCGTGCGGCCGTCAATTTCCGTTTCCAGCAGCGCCTCCCGGGCAATGGGACTGCCCTGCCGCTCGTCCTGTACCCGCAAAGTCAGTTCCCCGCGCTTTGCCAGCAGGATAAAGCCCGCCAGAATGCCGCTGATGTGCGCCGCGCCCTCCCGGGTGGCAAGTTTTACCGTAACTTCCATATTCCCTCCCGTCAGCGGAACAGCCCGGTGCGCCGCTCACCCATAGGGATGACATCGCAGAACACACACCGGCTCTTGGTGGAAAGCTGCACATCCTTGTGGTAGCAGCCAAAAAACCATTTTTCGTAGGTCAGCTTGAGCAAGATCTCATCCAGAAACAGGTGCAGACGGTTGCTCTCGCCAAGGGCAAGGGCGGTAAAATCCAAAAATCTGCTTGGTGCATCGTGGGTCAGCACATAATCTACCTTGTAGTCTACTTTCTCTAAGTTGCGGCGGCAGGTGTCGTACTCCTCGTCACTGGGCATCTCCTGCTTCCACCAGTTCACGCCCGGCTCCCGGTCGTCCTTATCCTGACTTTCCGCGCCGCCGAAGCAGAGATAGGTCTTGCCCTCCAGCTCCAGCACACTGCCCCGGCACACATGATACACGTTGCCGCCAAGGCTCTGCACCCTGCCGCCGAACAGCTCCGTCTCCGGGTACTGTGCCAGCAGGTCGTAGTTTTCGTGGCTGCCGTCCAGAAACAGAATCGTGTAGGGGCGCTTGCGCAGCCAATCCAGCCGCTTGCGCTCTGCGGCGCTGCCGTCCCACACAAAGCCGAAATCTCCCAGCACCACCACAGTGTCCTTTTTGCCCAGCCAGCGCAGTTTGCCCTGCTTGAAGCGCTGGATATCGCCGTGGGTATCCCCTGTAAGATATACCATTCCTGCCCTCCCTGCCGGGGCGAAAGAACGGTGTAAAACACCGCAAGGCTCTTGTAACGCCCCGGCAAACCTGTTATTATTATAGAACACAGCACACTTGCTGCAAATTTGATCTTCCGGCGCGCTGTACCGCGCAGCCGTATCTCGTATATTTTATCGCTTTTTAAAGGAATTGTCCACATGAAACGTATTTTTGCACTGGTTCTTTCATTTGTATTTCTGCTCAGCTGCCTTGTGCTGCCCGCCGGGGCCATGTTCGACCCCAGCCCGGTGTATCAGGTGCAGGCTGCAAGCGCCTATATCGTGAACACGGATACCAACATCATCGTCTATGATAAGGACAGCACAAAGCAGGTGTCTGCCGGCGGTCTGACCAAATATATGACCCTTGCCGTACTGCTGACCAACTACGCCGACCAGCTGGACAGCACCTTCCAGATGCCCTTTGCCATCTCGGACTATGTTTATAACACCAATAACGCAGATATGCGCTCCAACGAGACTTTCACCTACCGGGAAGCCATGTACGCCATGCTTACCCGCAACGCCAACGAGGCAGCCATGGGTGTGGCGTACACCCTTGCCGGCGGCGATCTGGACGGCTGGGTGGCGCAGATGAACACCCTGTCCCAGCGCATCGGCACCACCGCCAGCAGCTGGACGGACGCCTGCGGCATCGACAGCGGCAACACCACCTGCGCCGTGGATATGTACCTGATTCTGCGCTACCTGATGAGCTTTGACGCCTTTGTGGAGGTGTCCGGTGCGCCCAGCTTTACCATGCCCGCCAAGGAGAAGCACCGCTCCTCCTCGGTGCTGGTCAGCCAGAACGCCGCGCTGAGCAAGGCCAGCGGCGGCAACTACTACCGCAGCGCCATGCAGGGCGGCATGTGCAATGTGACCGCCTTTAAAAACGATACCGGCACCCAGAGTTATGTTTCGTGGGGCAACAAGGACGGTGCCACCTATATCTTCTGCGTGATGGACAGCCCCGACAGCTGCGATACCCTTGGCTACGCCAACCGCCGCCCTGCCCTGTTTGAGACGGTCAAACTGATGGACTGGGTATTCGACAGCTTTTCCATTCAGGCTGCGCTGGACACCGACCTGACCATTGCGGAGATCCCGGTCAAATATTCCTCCGACACCGACACTTTGCAGCTGTACCCCAACGACAGCATGATGACCCTGCTGCCCTCCACCAGCGACGGCACCGTCACCCAGAAATACTTCCACCTGCCGGACTACGTCTGCGCCCCCATCCAACAGGGCGATGTGGTAGGCACGGTGGAGCTGAAACTGGCGGGCGAGACCATCGGCGTGGTGGATCTGATCGCCGGGCAGGACGTAGCCCGCAACCCGCTGCTGTTCGGGGTGGATAAGGTAAAGGAGTTTTTCACCAGCCTGTACCTGAAGGTGGTTCTGGTGCTCAGTTTGATCGCCGCCCTGATCTACGGGCTGTGGCTGCTGTGCACCAACTGGAACCGCCGCAAGCCCACCAAAAAGATCCACCGCCGCTATTGAGCAAAACAAAGCCCCGCACCGGATGCGGGGCTTTTTTCTGTATTGCGGCGCTTCAGGCGCGGTTTTTTAAAAGTTCCGTCAGGCTGCGGAAGGTTTGGCCGTGGTTGCCGGTAACCGTCTCGGCGTGGAGCATGCTGCTGAGAACGCTTTCCTCCACGCACTCTGCCACCGCCCGGAACAGGGGGTTGATGGCATCATCGTGGAGCAGAGTCATGGGCAGCAGGGCTTTCTCCGAATAGTGCGGCACCCGGTTGGCAGTGGTGAAGGCGATGACGATCTCGCCGCTGCCGTTGCCGCAGTAGGAACCTGTGCGGGAAAGCCCCACCAGCGCTCGGCGGCACAGCCGCCGCAGCTGCCGCTCGCTCAGGGGAATATCCGTGGCCAGCACCGTGATGATGGAGCCCTTGTCCTCGTGGGGCGGGATGCTGTTATTCAGCAGGGTGTGGATGGGCGTGCCCGCCACGATGAGGTCATCGAACAGCGCATGGTTGGAGAGCACCAGTGCGCCCATGGTGTAGGGTTTTCCGTCCAGTTCCACCACCCGGGAGGCGGAGCCGATGCCGCCTTTCAGCCCGTGGCAGCGCATCCCCCGCCCGGCACCTACGGCACCCTCGGCAAAATCCGCCTTACAGTCTGCCAGCGCGGCAAAAACGTGCTGCTCGGTCACATGAAGCCCCCGGATATCGTTCAGGCCGCAGTCGTTGCACTCGCAGACCACCGGGTTCACGCTGCCGGTGGTCTCGCAGATGTCGGGGTTTTTCTCCAGCATATACTTTACCAGCGCGGTCTGTGCCGTGCCCACGCTGAGGGTGTTGGTAAACAGGATGGGCGTTTCCAGCGTACCCAGCTCGTCGATCTGCACAAGGCCGGTGGTCTTGCCAAAGCCGTTGATGACATAGCTGGCCGCCAGCACCTTTTCGTGGAAAACATCTCCTTGGTGCGGCAGCAGCGCCGTTACGCCCGTCTGTACCACGCCGTCTGCCAAGGTGCAGTGCCCTACCGTCACCCCCGGCACATCGCTGATCTTATCCCGTGCACCTTTGGGCAGCGTGCCCACCTGAAACCCCCATTCGTTCCCTGCAATGCCCATCGTAGCTCCTCCTTGCCTTTTTCTATGGATATCATAGCATTTTCGCTGCCAAAAGTAAACCGCTGTAACAAGCCGGGGCGGGCGCAGAAAAAAGGCTGCCGCGCTGCACAAAATCATTGAGGTGCCGCCGCATTTTCCGTCGGCCACGATCTTCTGAGCGCCGCATAGGAGACCAGAAAGTTTGCCAGCCACCCTGCCGGGACGGCAAGCCAGACAAAGGCAATGCCAAAGCGCGGTGCACAGAGCAGGGCAACGGACAGGCGAATGGCAAGGTTTACCATATTTGCAATGAGGAACGGGCGCATGATGCCAAGCCCGCGCAGCACGCCATCAGTCGCCATCTTGATGCCCATGAAGATGAAGAAGTAGCCCAGCCACCGCATATAATCACCGGACACCTGATAGGCCAGCGCCGTTCCGTCCTTGCCCAGAAACAGCGAGGAGATCTGGGTGTGCAGGGTTTCAATGACCGCAAAGGCAATGACCGCAAAGCACAGGTCCAGCACCAGCGCAGCGTGGTAGCCTTTTTTGAGGCGGTCGATCTTCTTTGCACCAAGATTCTGGGAGATATAGGGCGAGACCGCATTGCCGATGGAGACAAAGATCAGCGAGAAAACATTTTCTACCCGCATCGTTGCTGCATATCCGGCAAGCGCCTGTGTGCCAAAGGGGTTTACCACCGCCTGCACGATCATCATGCCGATAGACACCGTGGACTGCTGCAAGACCGACGGCACCGCAATGCGGAGCATGGAAGCCAGCTCCTGCCGGTCGAACCTTTTGAAGGGGCTTTTATACTGCCGCATCCGGTGCAGGAAGATCAAAAACGAAAACACCGCAGAAATGCCCTGTGCGATCAACGTGGCAAGGGCTGCGCCAAATACGCCCAAGCCAAGCCCCGCCACCATCCAGAGGTCCATAAAAATATTCAGGATGGAGGAAAAGATCAGCAGCCCCAGCGGGATCCGGGATTCCCCAATGGAGGTAAACATGGTGGAAAGAATGTTGTACATGAACAAAAACGGGAAGCCCACAAAATAGACCCGCAGATACAGCACCGCGTCCTCCAGAATGTCGGCGGGGGTCTGTAAGCCGCTCATCATAGCACGGGAAAAGCTAAAGCCAAAAACGCCAAGGACAACGCTCAAAACCAGAAAGCTGAGCAGGGACGTTGACACGATGGTTTTCATTTTTCCATAGTTTTTAGCGCCAAAATAGCGGCTTACCAGCACACCGGCACCCACACCGGCACCCAGCGCCACACAGATAAAAACATTGGTCAGCGCAGCACAGGCACCGACAGCCGCCAGTGCCGAGGAGCCGACAAACTGACCGACTATGATGGAATCTGCCATGTTATAGACCTGCTGAAAAAAGCTGCCCAGGATCATTGGCATTGCAAAAACCGTCAGCGCTTTCAGCGGCGCATCTGTGATCAGATATTCATCTTTCGACATGATCTATTTCCTTTCAAGCTGTGTTTCTCTCAATTTCTTTAAATTTGCTCTGGCCAAGTATACCACGCTTTTTCCTTGCTGAAAAGCTTCCGCCTACATTCTCGCAAACTGCTTTTATAAAGTTCCGTTTCCCTTTCCCCTCGTCTTGACAAGCCCTTTTCTTCCGATTACAATACCAAAAAGAGCCCGCAGACGGTTTTTTTGCTGCCTGCTGCCACAACCTTCCGGGAAAGGATTTTTTATGGAACCAAAAACAAAACAATCTCTGCTCGTTACCGTGGTAGGGGTAACGCTTTTTGTAGCACTGCTGCGGCTTTCTGACGTTCTGGTCTTTGCCGCAAAGCTGATAGATCTGGTACTGCCCATTCTGGCGGGCGGCATTCTGGCGCTTTTTATCAACGTACCCATGACCGGGCTGGAAAAGCGGCTGAACCGCCTGTTCGGCAAGGCCAAAAAGCAACCCTCGGCGAAAGTAATCCATCTTCTCAGCTTTTTCATCACCCTGCTGGGCGTTGTGCTGGTGCTGGTGCTGGCGCTGACTTTGCTGATCCCGGAGCTGGTGCAGTCCTTCCACAGCCTGTATGTACAGATCGAGGCCAATATCCCCCGCTGGACCGCCTATCTCAACGCACAGGATGCCGACATGAGCTGGCTGATGAACTGGCTGGAGGGTATCAACTGGGAGCAGCTGCTGCACAAGGTCACTGCAAGCATCGATACAGTGCTGGTCAATGCGGTAGGGGCAGTCTCTGCCACGGTGAACATCGTAGTCACCGCCTCGTTTGCACTGATCATCTCCGTCTATATGTCCCTTGGGACGGAGAGCCTCAGCCACCACGCCCGCACGCTGGTGTGCGCCTACCTGAAGCCCTCCCATGCCGCCGGGGTGCTGAAATTCTGCCGCTTGTTCCGGCAGTCCTTCGCAAACTTTTTAACGGGACAATGCAGCGAGGCGGTGATCCTTGGCGTTTTGATGGCTCTTGCGTTTTCCGTTTTCAAGATCCCCTACGGCAGTCTGGTCGGGGTGCTTACCGCCATCTGCGCCATCATCCCCTATGTGGGTGCGCTGATCTCCTGCGTGGTCAGCGTGTTCCTTGTGCTGTTGGTAGACCCTGTGCTGGCGGTGCGCTGCCTGATCGTGTACCTTGCCGTGCAGTTTGTTGAAAACCAGTTCATCTATCCCCGTGTGGTGGGCAAATCCGTGGGGCTTTCGCCGCTGTACACCCTTGTTGCCGCCATGATCGGCGGGAAGCTTTTCGGCATCATCGGCATTATTTTCTTCATCCCCTGACGGCGGTGGTCATCGAGCTTGTAAAAGAGGACGCCTGTCGGCGTCTGCGCGCAAAAGAGCCGTTGCAATAAAGCAGCGTGCCCGGAAATACCACTTTCCCCTGATACCCTTTCCCCAGTATCAGGGGTATTTTTATGCCGTGCGGCTGCAAAGCACGCGGTTGTTCGCCCTTTTCCATACAATATCCTTCAAAAAACAACTTGAAACACTTTTGTTACAATGATACAATATGATTGTTGTTTTATGGGAAAATCGGCGTATGCCCAGTGCGGACAGGCCGCGAGCGTGGGGGATCCTGTGGGGTGTGTAAAAATAGCTATGGCAGCACTGCACCCCATTGGTTCTGTGCAGTACTGCCCTCCGAAATGTGAGGAAGATCTATTTATATGATAAAAAAAATTTCCCGCCGCTCCTTTTTGCAGGCTTGCGGCGTTGCAGCTGCCACGGCAGCGCTGACCGCCTGCGGCGGCGGTAAGGCTGAAACAGATAAAAAAGACGATGCGCACGAAGCCGTCACCTTTATGGCACCCTATCTGGAGGTAGAAGCCTTTATTGAGCAGGTGCATAACGTTTACCCGGAAGTAAATGTTGAGATCGTGCCGTACAGCGGCGATAACACCACCACCTGTTTGCAGAATATGTTTGCGGCGGGCGATTTGCCGGATGTGTGTACCCTTACGGTCTATAACCCTTTGACCGACCTTGTGTCCAACAAGCTGCTGGACCTTTCCGGCTACGATTTTACGGATAACTATGTGGAGTCCCGTCTGCAGGACGTGTTCGACAATGGTGCCATCTACCTGCTGCCCTCGACCTACAACTGCTACGGCATCACCTACAACAAGACCCTGCTGCGGGCACACGGCTGGGAGCTGCCCAATTCTTTTGCTGAGCTGGAAGAACTGGCTGCAAAGGCCAAGGAAGCCGGGGTCGATCTCTGCCTGCCGCAGATCCAGTACCCGGGCTACGGCTTCCAGTACCTGTGCAACATTGCAGACGCCGATTTCCTCGGCACGCTGGATGGCAGACTGTGGCAGAAGGATTATCTTTCCGGCAAGGCAAACGTCAGCAACACCCCCGGCATGGTGCAGGCAATGGCCTATGTCAAAAAGTGGAAGGACATCGGGATGCTGAATGACACCGGCGATGCTCTTGACGACAACGTGACCCGGCAGAGGATGGCCGAGGGCAACACCCTGTTTTTGATGGGCGGCACCAATGGCATCGTGGAAGCAGACGGCAACGCCAATAAATTCGAGTTGATGCCCTATCTCTCGCAGGACGGCACCCAGAATGTTTTTGTGCTGAAGGTGAACCGCTTCTACGGTCTGAACAAAAAGCTGGAGCAGAACCCCCAGAAGCTGGAGGATGCGCTCAAGGTGATGCGCGTGCTTTCCACCGTTGCGGGCACCAGTGCCCTGCTTGCCGAAAGCTCGCGGAAAAACAGCCTGCTGCCCTTCAAGGACGCAAAGGCAGATGACACCTACTACGCCGATATTGCCAACGCCCTGAACGCGGGCAACACCGCGCCCTTTATCTATTCCGGCTGGGAAAACACCATCGTGACCACCGGCCTTAAAATGCTGGACTTTATCAAGGGCAATGCTACTATGGAGGATGTCATCCGTCAGCTGGACGAGGATCAGGATAGCGTGGTGAACAACACCCCGGATACCATCACCACCGTCACCGAGGAGCTTTCGCAGGAGGACTGCGCCATGCTGGTGGGGCGCTGCTTTGCACAGGCTACCGGCAGCGACCTTGCGCTGGTCTCGCTGAGCACATGGATCCCCGGCAACCCCAGCGAGCAGAACCACTACGGCGTAGCCGCCAAGCTGTACGCCAAGGGCATTACGGATTACGACCTTTCGGTGATCCTGCCCACCGGCTGGAACCGCACCATCCAGACTGTTGCCCTGACCGGGCAGCAGATCAGCGAACTGCTGGCCACGGGCTACGATGCCTACGGCAACGGCAAGGGCTACCCCTATGTGCTGGTAAGCCCGGTGCAGCCGGAGGCGGGCAAGACCTATCAGGTTGCTATCTGCGGTGTGAGCGACCGGCTGGCTGCCGAAGCAACGGTGACAGACAGCGGCGTGGTGGGCATGGATGCCGCAAAGGCTTTCTTTGGCGCTTACACCACCATCAGCCGGGCAGACACGGCATGGAGTTGAATAAAACGGACAGGAGATACTGGATGTGAACAACAAAATCTATAAAAAGCTGTTTGTGGGCTTCGGCTTTGTCATCATCGTGTTGATCCTGACCCTTTTTGTCATGAGCCAGACCTACATCCAGAACCTTGTCTACCATGAGCGGCTGAGCCAGATGGAAGAGGTCACCCACCAGATGTTCCACAGTCTGGAGGATGTGATCGACACCCACTGGGACGAGGTGGATGTGCAGTGTAATTATTTATACTACACCCCGCTGGAGACCGATACCGATCTCTACCGCTATCTGAAAAAGCTGTCGGAGCTTTCCAATTACCATGAAAGACAGATCGAACTGATCGCCGTGGATGCTGCCGGACATTATTATACCGCGTATGGCCGCACGGGTCTGCTGCGGGAAATGAACTATCTGGAAAGCGCGCCGCAGCGGGTCAGCTATGTTTCCAACGCGCTGACCGAGGACGACTCCCGGATGGTGTTCCTGAAACAGCTCCCCACCCCCATCACACTGCAAAGCGAGACCGGCGAGATCACCCTGCGCTACTTTGGCATCTCCCAGTGCATGACCCAGCTGAACGATTATTTCCACTGCGACGCCTACGAAAATAACAACAGCGTCTATGTGCTGGACAACAACGGCTTCAAGCTGTTCAACGCCAATGATACCGAGCTGCTGAAGGGGCATAACGTATACACCGTGCTCTCCCAGATGTCCTATCTGCACGGTTCTTCCTTTGCAGCAGCAAAGGAGCGGCTTGCCCGCACAGGCTCCTGTTATTCCAACGCCGTGCTGGACGGGACCGAGTATTACTACGCCCTGAAGCAGATGGAAAACGCCCAGTGGACGCTGGCGTTCCTTGTTCCGGCAGAATATGTGGCCGTGAATACGCAGAAGCTGGTCAATATCGTCATGGTCGTTATTGTAGGCTTTGCAACGGTGTTTTCGATCATGGCAGTCATTGCTGGCTGGTTCCTTTTGCGGGAAAAGCAGCAGCGGGAACTGCAGGCTGAAAAAAAGACGAACCTCCGTCTGGAGCAGTATAACATCCAGCTGACGCAGGCCAACGACGAGATGCGGCGGGCGCAGGATGCTGCCGCCGAGGCGTTACAGTCCGCCGAGCGTGCCAGCAAAGCCAAAACGGACTTCCTTTCCAACATGAGCCACGATATCCGCACCCCCATGAACGCCATTATCGGCATTACCACCCTGATGAAAAACGAGCTGCACGAGCCGGAAAAGCTTGCCGAGCATCTGGGCAAGCTGGAAAGCTCCGGTCAGCTGCTGCTGGGCATCATCAACAATATTCTGGATATGAGCCGCATCGAGAGCGGCAAGACCACCCTGAATGTGGAAAAGATGAATCTGCCCCAGCAGATCAGTCAGTTGGACAGCATCATCCGGCAGCAGGCAGGTCAGCGCCGCCAGAGCTTTACGGTAAGCACCAATCTGCAGCACGAAAACGTGCTGGCCGACCCCAACCGTTTGAATCAGGTGCTGATGAACATCCTCTCCAACGCGGTCAAGTATACGCCCACCGGCGGACACATCCGTTTGGAGGTGGAAGAGCTGCCCCGGAACGAGCACTACGCCCGGTACCGCTTTGTGGTGCAGGATGACGGCATCGGCATGAGCGCGGACTACCAAAAGACCCTTTTCGACCCCTTTACCCGTGAGGAGCGCTCCGGCACCAACAAGGTGCAGGGCACGGGTCTGGGTATGGCGATTACCAAAAGCGTCATAGACCTGATGGGCGGCTCCATCAGCGTAGAGAGCGCCACCGGCAAGGGCACTCGCTTTGAGGTGGTGCTGGAATTTCCCATTGACACCGAAGCGGACACGGTGCAAAAGGCGCAGGCGCTCCCGGAGGAAGAAGAGGCCACTTCTCCCCTGTCCGGCATGAAGTTTCTCTGTGCCGAGGATAACGCCATCAACGCCGAGATTCTGCAAATGCTGCTGGAAACAAAAGGCGCAAGCTGCACCATCTGCCCCAACGGTCAGGAGATCGTGGATGCCTTTGCCAGCGTAAAGCCCGGCGATTATGACATGATCCTGATGGATATACAGATGCCGGTGATGGACGGCTTGGAAGCCACCCGCCGCATCCGCAGCGGCGAAAACCCGCTGGGACGCACCATCCCCATCCTTGCCATGACCGCCAACGCCTTCCTTGAGGATATGCAAAAGAGCAAGGAGGCCGGCATGGACGAACACCTGTCCAAGCCTGTGGACATCAGCGCACTGGAACAGGTGGTAAAGCGCTTCCGCGTTACCCCCCCCCCGAAAATAAATAGCGGTATACAGCGCTTTTGCCGCAAAGCAACGCATAACCTTGCATAAAAAAACTGCTGCCCCTTTGCCCGGACGCTTTGGCATCCGGTACGGGGCAGCAGTTTTTTGCGTTATAGAGGGAATGTTACGCTCAGATGGGCATGGTCTGGTAGAACCAGTCCGAAATGGCCTTGCGGGTGTCGGCGAAGAACTTTTTCACCGGGCAGGCGGCATCCCGGGCTTCCTGTTCCAGATCCGTGCCTGCGGGGAAGTTGCGGATGACGGTATACGCCACCGACTGCGGCGGCAGCGACATCATCACAGCCGGGTCGTGCACCACGCAGATCTGCTCGCCTACCGCAAGGGTAGCGGGGTCGGAGGTGGTCTTTTCGTCATGGTCCTGCCAAACGGTGCTGTCGGTGATGATCATCTCATAGCTTTCCTGCTCTTCCGCAGAAACCACAATGGACTCCACCTTGCCCTCCACGGTGCGGCTGACGCCCTCTACTACACCATAATAGTAGAGCTTCTTGGAAAACAGCGCCGAAGCAGAAGGCAGTGCGCTGACGCTGAGCAGCAGCACCGCAAGCAGGCAAAAGAGCGAGCGATAGGTCTTTTTCATAGAAAACCTCCATTTTTGATGTTGCAGCGGAGCGCCCGGCGCTCCCGGATGCCTTATTTTACCACAACCACTGTCGGAATTCTATATCCGGGCTTAACCGGCCACGGAAAATCAGCTTTTATGCAAAAAGGACTGCCGTGCAAAACAGCGCACAGCAGTCCTTTTTATGCTTTTATCCGTTTACTTGCTGATGGAAAGGGTGCCGAATGCAGTCTCTTCAAAGTGGCTGCTGTACAGCTCCTGCATCAGCTTGATGAGCGAGAGGGTATCCTCTGCGCCGGCGGTCTCGTAGCAGGAGTGCATCGCCAGCTGCGGCAGGCCGATGTCCACGCAGTTCATGGACACCTGTGCCATGGCCAGATTGCCCAGCGTGCTGCCGCCCACCTTATCGGAGCGGTTTGCAAAGTATTGCAGCGGCACACCGGCGCGGGCAGCCAGCTCCCGGGCGGCGGCAACGCTCATACCATCGCTGGTGTACTTCTGACCTGCGTGGGTCTTGATGACCACGCCCTTGTTCATGTAGGTGCAGTTGTTTACATCGGTGTACTCCGGGTGGTTGGGGTGCACGGCGTGGGCGTTGTCAGCGCTGACCATAAAGCTGGAAGCCACCGCGCGGTGGAAGTCCTCGTCGTTGCCGCCAAGGCTCTGGGCAATGCGGTGCAGCACATCGTACAGGAAGGTGGAAGCTGCGCCCTGCTTGGTGCCGGAGCCGACCTCCTCGTTATCAAAGAAGGCTGCCACACCGATGGAGTGGGCGTTCTTGGCGGTCAGCAGACCTTTCAGGATGCCGTAGACGCACTGCTGGTCGTCCAGACGGCCGCAGGAGATGAACTCCTCGTTGCAGCCCCAGACGGTGGCCTTTTCCCGCACATAGAGGAACAAATCGCTGCCAAGGATCTGCTCCTCAGACACCTGTAGCTCCTCTGCGATCAGCTTTTTCAGTGCGCCCTCCTCGCAGGCACCGCCCAGCACAGGCAGCATATCCACCTGCTTGTTGAAGGAAGCCTTATCGTTGACCTCGCGGTTCATGTGGATGGCTACGCTGGGGATCATCAGCAGGTCGCGGTCCAGTGCCACCAGACGGGAAACGATAGCGCCGTTCTCCTGCACCAGCACACGCCCCGCCACAGACAGCGGACGATCCATCCATGTGGCACAGATCATGCCGCCGTAGCCCTCGGTGTTCAGCTTGGTGTAGTTCTGCCCCATGTGGATCTCGGCGTTCTCCTTGATGCGGAAGCAGGGAGAATCCGTATGGGCGGCGGCAACGTTGAAGCTGTAATTTTCCAGCTGGTCGCCCATGCGGAAGGCGATGATGCTGGAACCGTTGCGGCAGACAAAGTAGTCCTTGCCGGGTTCCAGCGCCCACTTGCGGCTTTCCAGCAGCTCGGCAAAGCCTGCTTTCAACAGGATATCCCGCACAGCGGCGGTGGTGTGGTATGCGGTGGGGTTGCCGTCGATGAAGGACAGCATTTCACGGACTTCGGATGCGATCATAAAAATAAACCTCCTTGGGTGTATCTGAAAAGAGCCGGTCAGTGCTGACCGGCCCTTTTTAAGCATATTCAGGTTACTTTTTAGCAGCAGTCTGCTCGCGCTTTGCAAGGGCGGGCAGAATGAAACCCAGCACGGTCAGCACCACGGGGGTGATAACGTTCAGTGCAAAGGTGAAGGGGTCCTTATCATACATACCCAGCACGCAGCACACGGCGGTAACGGCAAAGCACCAGCCGCCGAAGAACTTGGCCACGGCCTGATTCTTGACAAAGCGGTACTCGGCAGGGATGGTATCGTAGGCGTTGCGCAGAGCGATGTAGGCGGCAAACACCCACAGATAACGCATGGGCATGCACACAGAGTTCAGCTTGGTCAACTGGCGCAGAACGGCAGCCGCACCGGGCACAAAGGACTGTGCCAGAATAATGGAGCCGGACAGCACAGCCACCATTTTGATGCCGTTGCTGTGCACGCCGTGGGCGTTGACCTTGTGCAGAGCCTGCGGGATGAACTGCTTGGTGTGCTCGTTGTCCAGCAGCATACGCAGCGGTGCGTCGATGCTCAAGATCAGCACGGCGAGCTGGCTGATGACGTTGCACAGGGCGTAGATGATCATGAACAGATCGCCCACATGGTAGTACTGACCCAGCTTCTGGAAAGCCCAGTAGGAACTGTTGGCGACATAGGCGTTGAAGCTCTCTGCGCTGGCGTTGATGACGGCGGGGTCGAACATACGGCTCATGGCCAGCGTGCCCAGAATGGCGCAGGTGACCACCATGACGGCCAGCGCGATCATGCCGCGGGGGAATCCCTTGCTGGGGTTCTCGACCTTATTGACGTAGGGGGAGATCTTCTCGCAGCCGCCCACAGCGAACACCAGAATGGACAGAGACGTGAAGTAGGTGACGTTGAAGTTGGGGATCAGGCTGCTGAAGCTCAGGTTGGCGTGGACGTACTCCGCCGTGGGGTTGATGGCCGGGGCAGCGAACATCATCACGATGTACAGCAGGGACATGACAAAGGTGCAGGTGCCTGCGGCGGTGAGCAGCTTTTTCAAGGGGTTCAGACCCAGACTTGCAATGTAGCAGCCCAGCAGCAGGATGCAGAAGGTAGCCAGCTGGATGTAGCGGGTGGGGAAGGAATCGTAGGTCTCCGCGTTGCGGAAAATGGCCCAGCTCAGCGCCTTCAAAAAGCCGCTGCCCTTGCTGGCAATGTAGGTGATGTGGCAAGCCCAGTAGGTCCAACCGGCGTAGTAGGCCAGCTTGGCGTTGGTTGTCTGGTGCAGCCAGGAGCTGACGCCGCCGCCCTCGTTCTTAAAGGCAGAGCCCAGCTCACCCACCATCAGCGCATAGGGGATGAAGTACAGGACAAACATGAAGATCCAGCTGAAGATGACCTGCGGACCGTTAAAGTACACAAAGCCGTTGGTAATGTTGCCGAAGCCCCAGACCGTAGAAAAGGCCATGAAGGCAAGGGTAAGCCACGAGATCTTTGTAGCTTTTTCTTTGTTAGACATGCGGACAATTCCTCTCTTTCTTTTCCACACAGGGCGGAAGTTCCTGTAAGAAGGCCGATGTTCCGCATACATTTCGCAATTTTTACCAAAAATACAGCAGTACTCGACCAATCACTTTGATAGTATAGCATAATTGCAGATTGTAGACAATCTGCAATTTCCATAAAATGATTGGTCAAAATTTAGACGGTCAGCCAAATTCCCTTTTATTTTGCTGCTTCGTCCGCTGCCTGAACGGCGCTGTTCGCGCTGCGCATCCGCTCCATGGGCTCCATGTAGTGGGCGTAGACGGCGCGGCAGGCAGCCTCGGTGTCGCCGCTTGCCAGCGCCTCGTACAGCTTGGTGTGGATGCCGTTCTGCCGCTGCGCCAGCGTCTCGTGGTTAGAGCCGCTGTTCGCCCCAACAAGCAGGTTGCCGTAATTCAGGTCGTCCCAGAATTTCAGCAGTCTGGGCAGCCCTGCCCGCTGCACGATGACCGCGTGGAAGCGGTTATCATTCTCCACGATCTGCGAAAGATCCCCCGGCCGGACATTGCGCATCTCCTCTAAGATGCCGCGCAGGGTGCGCAGATCCTCCTCCGGGAATTTGCAGTCAAAATAGCGCAGCGCCGTCATTTCCAGATTTGCCCGCAGCAGATAGATCTCGTAGGCGTCCTCCGGCTTTACCCGGCGCACCGAGCAGCCCACATTGCGCGAATACTCAACCATGCCCTCCTGTTCCAGCTGCCGCAGCGCCTCCCGGATGGGTGCCCGGCTGGAGCCAAACTCCTCGGCCAGTTTCTGCTCGGCCAGCTTTACGCCCGGCTGTAATTCCCCGGTAAGGATCTTGCTCCTGATGGCAGAGGTGATACTTTCCCGTAAAGTCTGAAAGGCAAATTCGCCCATGACTTTTATCCCCCTTTTCTCTTCTATACGTTCTTTTTTTCCGCACGCAGTCCGCAGCCGCTGCCAGTGCAGCCGCAGGCCTGTATTGCGTGCGCCTTATAAGGATACCACGAAACGGTGGAAAAATAAAGTTTTCTGGCAAAAACAGGTACTTTCTCCCCTCTCCGTCATCGAAAGCCTGTACACAAAAAATGCCCCCGGAGGGCTTGTTGCAGCTCTCCGGGGGCATCCTATATACGTTATGCCTTGGCGCACACGGTCGGCATTTACTCGATCTCGATCAGATTCGGGTTCTCAGGCAAAGCCTTCGTCTGCTGAGGAGCGGGCAGCTCGATGTGCAGGACACCATCCTCAAACTTTGCGTGGATGTCCTCCTTCTTCACATCGCCCACATAGAAGCTGCGGGCGCAGCTACCGGAGAAGGTCTCGCGCCGCACATAGCGGCCCTTGTTGTCCTTTTCGTCATTGCTGTGGCTGCGCACTGCCTGAATGGTCAGGTAGCCGTCGTTCAGATCCATCTGAACGTCTTCCTTCTTGCAGCCCGGCAGATCAACGTCCACTTCGTAGCCGTTGTCCGTCTGCTTGACATCGGTCTTCATCATGTTTGCACCGCGCTTACCAAAGGTGTCGCGGGCTTCGCGGTTCATCGCACGCTCCAGTGCACCCTCGTTCCAGAACGGATCAAAGAGATCATCGAACAGGTTCTCATGAAAAACAGTCGGCATAAACATAAAACATACCTCCAATCCCGGCGTTCGGGTCGGGGCAAAAACTTTGAAGCGTCCATTCGGAAAGGCTTTCCGGGGAGCCTCGCGGCTCTCCTTTTGCCCTTCCTCCTGAGCACGCCTCTGTTATAGCACCAGTCATTAGCAATGTCAAGCGTAGAGTGCTAAAATTCATAAAAGAATAATACTTTTGTCACAGCTTCTGCAATTTCCTCAAAAATGCAGCGCAGCAACGTGTTTATTATATTGCAAGCGGAACAAGCATTCCTTGGATATACCCCGCAAAATACGCAATGCCTGTGCTTACAGCAATGCAGACGCCCCACAAGACCCATGCGGCAAGCTTTTTGCCGGTCAGCCTGTAAATGGCGTTCCAATACTCCACGTTGCACCATACAAGCGCCGCCGAGAACAAGACCGAGAGCCACTGCGCACGGAAGGACAGCTCCATGCTGATAAGCAGATAGTTCGTCAGCGTATAAAACAGACCTCTGCCCACGATCTCCGGCACGCTTGAATGCTTTTGCTGCATATCAGTCACCCGTCTTTCCGTTCAAACCCCAGATAACGCGTGCCCTGAAAGCTCAGCTTTCCGGTATCGCCCTCGACAAGCATTCCGTAATCCGAACCACCTACTTCAAGTTCCATGCGGTCGCCGCTTTCCACCTGAAAGGTCACATAATAGGTAGTAGCGCTCGTGCTGGTGTAGCCGTGGGCGCCGGTCATGTCCCCTGCATTGGCGGTGTGATGGCGGGAAACGTTCATCCGCTTGGCCACCACAGTGGCCGGGACGGTAAGGCGCGGGGACGCATTATTTTTGCTCCATGTGCGCAGATTGCTCACCACGGTAAACAGGATCATGCCCAGCACCACCAGAAACACCAGTGGAAACAGGATGCTGAAAAGCGCGTCAAACCCACTATAAAACATTTTAGCCCTCCAAAATTTCCTCCAGCAGCTGCTTTACGTCCTCCAGAAAAGCGTCCTCGCCGAGGGTGTTCATTTTAAAGAACACCGCCTGACTGCCGCCCGCTGCAATGGCCGACAGTCGGATGGGCGCGTCCCCATTCTGGAACAGGGTCAGCGTCAGGCTAAGGCGGTTGCCGCCCACCATGCTGTACCGCTCAAACACCCGCACGCTGCACCGGGCGCTGCCGTCCTTGAAATCGCTGCCGGCTTCCAGCTCTGCCGACCAGCTGCTGTCCGGGATGGCGTGTTCCAGCTTGCGGAGCAGGGTATCGAAGTTCTGGTTGCGGATGGTCTTTTCAAAAATAGCCATAGCTGCCTCCTTTTGCAAAATGCAGTCCCTTTACTCTGAATACGAATGAGAGCGGGCAGCAATTGCAGCGCCCGCCCTTATTTTGCTGCGGTCAAGCTTTCTTTTTTCGCAGCTTGGGTGCGGTGGCGTTGTAGCTCATGTCCAGCACCAGACGGAGCTTATCCTCCGGGGCGCTGCCGTCCAATGCGGCGGTGATCCAGTTTTCCTTGTTCATGTGGTAGGCAGGGTAAAAGCCCGGTTCTGCCCGCAGGGACCCGATGAGGATGGGGTCACATTTCAGGTTCACGATATCCACCGGCTGTTGTCCGGGCAGCCCCAGCTTGCTTTTGGGCACGGTGGTGACCAGCGCAAACCACTTGCGGTTTGCCGCATGGCGGAACACCGCCGACTCCGGGGTATCCATCCATGGGTAGTCCGGCTCTACGCTGTAAGTATCAAAAATGAGCTGTTCCAATCCCTTGCGGTCCATTGGCTCGCCCCCTTTACGGCTGCTGTGCCAGCAGCTGCGCCAGCACATCCTCCGGGCGGGGGGTGTGGTTTTTGTATTTTGCCCGCAGCGGGGCGGCGGCGTTATCCATAATGCAGGGCACGCCCACCACGTCCAGCATGGTCTCGTCGTTGTAGTTATCGCCAAAGGCCATGACCTGTGCAGGGTCGATGCCAAGGGTGCGGCACACGCACTGCACCCCGATGCCCTTGTTGGCAAAGGTGGTGTCGATCCAGTACGGTCCCGCCACGGCGCAGTTGGCCTGCTTCCAGCGGGGCACAAAGTGCTCTACATAGTTTTCCACGCCCTCGTGCAGGTACACCGACACCTTAGTGATGTCCTCCGGCACCTCGGCGGGGCTGTGGATGATCTGGTAGTGGTTGCCCACGAACTGCACCCGCTGCAGCATGCCAAGGCCGCGCTCCATCAGGTAGGCGGTGTTCTGGCCGGAGAGCATCACCTCGCCCTGTCCCTCGCTGCGGGTCCACATATCGTTGGCAATTTCCTCTGCCAGCGCCCGCGGCATGGGGTTTTTGGCGATGCACTGTTCTTCCTTAAAAATCGTGCCGCCGTTTTCACAGATAAACACGCAGCAGTCTGCCACCGGTGCAAAGAGTTTGCGCAGGCTGGTATACTGCCGCCCGGAGGCCGGGCAGAACCAGATGCCCCGCTGATGCAGCGCCCGGATCTGATCAAATATCTCGCCCTCCAGTTCCTTTTTGCCGTATTGCAGCAGCGTACCGTCAATATCGCTGCAAACCAGTCTGATGTCCATGGCTGTTATTCCCTTTCCGTTTTTTCTTATTTTACCACGGTTTTCCGCTGCGGAAAAGCCCCGAGCACGGCTTTTGCACCCTTTCTCTGCGTCGCTCAGCGCTTGGGCTGATAGTGCATACTGGATACATTGTAAATCGTGACAAAGGCCTTGGGGTCCTCGCGGTTGATGAAGTTCATCAGCTTCTGATACTCGCTTTTGTCCACGATGGTAATGATCTCGTTGTGCTTTTCAAAGTTGTATGCACCGATGGCCTCGTACATAGTAGCACCGCTGTGCAGGTCGTTGATGATGAACTGCCGCAGCGTCTCCTCCTTCTCGGTAATGATGCACACCCGGCGCTTGATGCTGTTGTCGAAGATGAAATGATCCAGCACGATGCCGTTGAAATAGGTGCCGAGAATGCTCAGCACAACGGTCTTTTTATCGTAGACAAGGGCGGCAGAGAGCGCCACGCACATGCCCGAAAGAGACATCGCCTTGCCCAGCTCCATGTGCAGGTACTTGTTCATGATCTTTGCCACAATATCCAGCCCGCCGGAGGATGCGTTGCGGTTGAACAGAATGCTCAGACCCACGCTGACCACCAGAATATAGCACAGCACATCCAGTTCCTGACTATCTGTCATGGAGCCAAAATCCGGGAACAAACGCTCGAAAAGCCCCAGAAATACCGGCAGCATCACGCTGGTATACACGGTTTTTGCGCCGAACTCCCTGCCGCAGGTGAAAAACCCGATGATGAGCAGCACGGTATTCAGCACCATAGTAATAGCCGAAAGTGGCAGCGGCACAAAATTAGAAAGCACGATGCCAAGGCCGGAAATACTGCTGACGGATGTATGGCTGGGCGCCAGAAAAAAATAGACCGCCGCCGCAATAATGGCAACGGCCCCGGTCAGGATGGCCGTCTCCTTGGCAATTGCGGGGTAGTTCAGCTTCTTGTTTGTCATTGTTGCTCCTCCAAGCTTTTGTTTTCAGCATTCAGTATACCATGCTTTGCGCTTGCAGGAAAGCACCGGGCGCAAAATAACAAAGCCGCCGCACAAAACACTGTGCAGCGGCCTTGCCACCTTATTAAAGCTCTTCGTCCGGGTCGCCACGCTCCGGCATGGTGCGCATTTCCCGCACCAGCATGGCGCGCAGATGATACTTGCGCTGCTCCCGCTCGGTCTCCGAGTCGGTGCGCAGCTCCACCGTGCCATCGGGGCAGCTTTCGCCCGTGTATAGCGGGATGCTCACCACAGCCCGTGTGCCCTTTGTGGGGGCGGGCTCCAGCTGTAAGCTCCAGTCCATCCGGCGGCAGCACTCCCGGCAGAGCAGCAGCCCCAGCTGCGCCCCGCCCAGAAAGCTGCGGCGGTTTTCCAGCGCTGCCTGCGCATCCTCGCCGGGCAGCCCGCAGCCATCGTCTGTGACCGTCAGCTGCCAGCCGCTTTCGGTGCGGCGCAGCGCGATGCAGACGCAGCCACCCTCCCGGCTGGCGCGCAGGGCATTGGAGAGCAGATGCAGGCACAGCAGCTCTGCATCTCTGCGGTCTGCCATTACGCAACAGGCGGTACACCCGCCGTAATCCAGCCGGATATCCACCCCAAGCTGCGCCCGGATCATATCAGACTGCGCCGACACCTGCTGCAAAAGCTCACACAGATCAATGGGATACAGCTGCGGTTTTGCTTCCTCGTGCAGAAATTCCAGCAGGGTGATTGCCTCGCTGAGGGTGCGGTCCAGCTGCATGGCAGCGGTGTTGATATCCGCCACCGCCTGCCGGGTAGACTCGTCTGCACCGGTGCGGTCAAAATGCTGCTCCAGATATTCACAGTTGCGCCCGATCAGCGCCAGCGAACGGAAGCAGACCTCCTCGACCCGCTTCTGCTGCTCTGCGGTGATAGACCGCATTTCTGTCCTTTGCTGCTCCATTGCTCTGCCTCCCCGGGCGATGCCATTTTTTCAACGGAACACCGCAGTGTTCCAACTGCCGCAACCGTGTGCAAGCCTTACGGGCGGGTGGGCGGTGCAGCCTTGGACTTTTGCCGCAGCACAACATCCCTGACCGCGTAGATCAGCTTGCCGGTGGTGGGCTTACCGCTGCCCAGCCTTGTATCAGCTTTAAATGCCAGCCACGCAGGGGTCGGTATTTCCTCCAGCTGATCCACCATCCGGCGGATGCCGCTTTCCACGGCAGCGACCGATGTATCAAACTGCTCGCTCACCGCCTGCAAGATCTCCTTGCGGATCGCCAGCTTCTGGCTGGTGCTGCATGCGATGCCGACCGCGCAGGATAGATATCCGGCGTTGACATCCCCCTGCGGGATGCCCCACGCCGCATACAGCTGGCTGCACCGCTGCTCCAGCTGCCGGTTCTGCCGCCCGGGCATCCGGTAAAGCTGCCACAGCAGCCTTTTCAGCTCGGTGCCCTCTACGCAGTAGCACCCCTCGCGGAGCTTTTGCAACGCCGTGCCGCTGCTGCGGCCATGGCTCTGTACGAGCAGCGTCGGCCGCTCCTTCAACTGGTACAGCTGCCGGACAAATTGCTCTGCGGACAAGTCCGTCAGCTCGCTGCAAAGCACCACGGCATCGTAACGGACACCCTGCCGCAGCTGTGCCAGCAGCTTTTCGCCGCTGCAAAAGCAGGTGCATACGATGACGGTTCCCTGCTCCTGCAAATAACGCTTCTGGACACGCAGCTCCCTCAGGTCATAGCTTGCAAGGGCGACTTGCAGTTGGGCTGTTCGCTCACTGTTCACGCCATGCGCCGCCTTTCTCGCCTACCAGCCCGGCAGCTGTCAGGTCTGTGACCGCATCCCGCCAGAGCTCCGGCTGAACTCCATTTTCACACAAGTAGCGCAGGAGCCGGTAACAGAACTCCGGCGCTGCCGCAACATGCTGACTGACGATCTGCTGTCGGCTGCCGATCCGGCACAGGGACAGCCGACAGCCTTGTGTGCCCTCTACCTCCATGGCATACACCAGCGTATACTCCTGCTGCAAACCATCAATGGCAGAATACTGCCGGATCATGGGTGAAAATGTATGTTCCATTTCAGTTCCTCCTTACTACAAGGGCCAATTTTTTTCTGCCTTGTTTATATAAAATATATTTTATAAGGTAGGAGAAACCGTTACAATCCTAAAGAAGTGTCTGAACAGAGCATTTTCGGGCATTTTGCCTCCGGCATGCTCTACGCGCCGCTGTCAGTTTTAGAATAGCACGTTCCGTCTGCAAATTCAACCGGTATCTTTTTCCGCTTTTCTTTTTTGCCCCGTCCTTCCCGGCAAAACCGCTGCCCGGGCGCAAAAGTGCCGCAGCTTCAGCATTCCTGCGGAATAATTTCACGTTTTTTTCACATTTTTTTGCTAAACTTAATAGGATATTGTCTGCAAACATTTCCGAATTTCAAACCACAGGCAGCAGCGCCCGGCGGCGCAGTACCGGAAAGGCACATTTATGCTCAAGCTCAAACAGATCAACAAAGAATATAAGACCGGCGAGCTGGTGCAGCACGCACTGAACAACGTCAGTCTGAACCTGCGGGACAACGAATTCGTGGCCATTCTGGGCCCCAGCGGCTCCGGCAAGACCACCCTGCTGAACATCATCGGCGGTCTGGATCGCTACGACAGCGGCGATCTGGTCATCAACGGCATCTCCACCAAAAAATACACCGACCGCGACTGGGACTCCTACCGGAACCACACCATCGGCTTTGTGTTCCAGAGCTATAACCTGATCCCCCACCAGACCGTGCTGGGCAACGTGGAACTGGCACTGACCATCTCGGGCGTTTCCAAGGCCGAGCGCCGCCGCCGTGCTGCTGCCGCGCTGGAGCAGGTGGGGCTGGGCAACCAGCTGCACAAGCACCCCGGCGAGATGTCCGGCGGGCAGATGCAGCGCGTAGCCATTGCCCGCGCACTGGTGAACAACCCCGACATCCTGCTGGCAGACGAGCCCACCGGCGCACTGGACAGCGAGACCAGCATTCAGGTAATGGAACTGCTCAAGGAAGTGGCGCGGGACCGGCTGGTGGTTATGGTCACCCACAACCCGGAGCTGGCCGAGCGCTACGCCACCCGCATCGTGAACCTGAAGGACGGCGTGATCCGCTCCGACACCATGCCCTACGAGCCCGAGGACGAGGCTGCTGCCGCTGCCCCCGTGCACCGGAACATGGGGCACTCCTCCATGTCCCTGCTCACCTCCCTCTCCCTCAGCTTCAACAATCTGCTCACCAAAAAGGCGCGCACCCTGCTCACCGCCTTTGCCGGGTCTATCGGCATCATCGGCATTGCGCTGATCCTTTCCCTTTCCAACGGTGTGAGCCGCTATATCAGCAACATGGAAAAATCCACGCTGGCGGCCTACCCGCTGCAGATCAGCAGCACCGGCGTGGATCTGACCAGCATGATGGACCCAGACACCTACACCAGTGTTGCGTCCAGCGCTGCCCCTGCGCCGGATGGCATGGTCACGGTAAGCCAGCTGCTAGCTCAGCTGAACATCGGTGCCACCAGCAATGATCTGCGCTCGCTGAAGGAATATCTGGACAGTGACGCCTGCACCATCCGGGACAACGCCACGGTGGAATACGCCTATGCCTCTTATCCGCTGATCTACCGCCAGAACCCGGACGGCACCGTGCAGAAGCTGAACCCGGACACCACCTTCTCCGATATTGCCAATGAGAACACCTCTGTGACCAGCATCATGACCTCCATGTCCAGCCCCTATGTGTTCTGCGAAATGGCCGAGACCCCCGCCCTGTACGAGGATCAGTATGATATCAAGGCCGGTCGCTGGCCGGAAAAGTACAACGAGCTGGTGCTGACCCTGAACGCAGACGGCAGCGTTTCGGACTATTCTCTGTACGCCATGGGTCTGCGGGATCAGGCCGAGCTGGACAAAATTTTACAGCAGTATGCAAAGAACCAGAAGATCGATCTGCCCACGGACTACGGCACCTATACCTATGACGATTTTCTTGGCATGACCTTCAAACTTGTCAACAAGGCCGACTGCTATGTCTACGACACCGAGCACAAGGTCTGGCTGAGCAAGCTGAACGATGAAGCCTATATGCAGCAGCTGGTGGCCGACAGCGAGGAGCTGACCATCGTAGGCATCGTGCAGCCCAAGGCAGACGCCACCTCTGCCATCCTGCACAGCGGCCTGGACTACCTGCACGAGCTGACCTATCATGTCATCGATCAGGCTGCCAACAGCGAGATCGTGCGCCAGCAGCTGGCAGACCCGGACATCAACGTGCTGACCGGCGAGCCCTTCGATGCCGCCGGCAACAGTATGCTGGATATCGCCTCCCTGTTCTCGGTGGACACGGATGCCCTCAAGGACGCTTTCCAGTTCGACACCAGCGCCCTGCACTTCGATTTGGATGGCGCATTTGACCTGACCGACGACTCCTTCGACCTTGCCACCCTCATCGATCCCTCCAGCTTCAAGCTGGATCTCAGCGGGCTGCCGCTGCCGGATATGGAGATGGACATGAGCGAATTGTTCGACGGCGTAGAGCTGAACATCTCTCAGGACGGCTTACAGGCATTGATGAAAAAGATCCTGAACGGCTACAAGCGCTATATCATCAGCAACGGCCTGTTGAATCTGGACAAGATCGGTTTTTCCTCCTATATGAAAACCGAGGCCTTCCAGACGCTGCTGAACGAATCCATGGGCGACCTGCTGGACACCTCCGGGCTGGAGGAGCAGTTTGCTGATACGCTCCAGCAGAATCTGCAGACCGTGATGGAGAGCTACTCCGTCCAGCTGAGCGAAGCGCTGCAAGTCCAGCTCACCGCTGCTCTGCAGGAGCAGATGGGCCCCGCCATCCAGAAGCTGGCCGGACAGTTGGAGCAGAAGATCGCGCAGGCGATCCAGAGCAACATTGCGCAGCTGAGTACACAGGTGGAAAGCGCGCTCAAGATCGACCCCGCCGTGTTCCAGCAGGCCATTCAGATCAACATGACCGGCTCCGACCTGACTGAGATGATCAAAAACACCCTGCTCTCCTCCGCTTCCAGCTACGAAAAGATTTTGAGCGACATCGGCTATGTGGACTACGCAAAGCCTGATGGCATCTATATCTATCCCAACAGCTTTGACACCAAAGCACAGGTGGTAAGCGAGCTGGACGCCTACAACGCCGCCATGCGGCAGCAGGGCGAGGACGACAAAGTGATCCACTACACTGACATGGTGGGTACCCTGATGAACTCGGTCACCGAGATCGTGGGCATGGTCAGCAATGTGCTGGTGGCCTTTGTGGCCATCTCGCTGGTGGTGTCCTCCATCATGATCGGCGTCATCACCTATATCAGCGTGCTGGAGCGCCGCAAGGAGATCGGCATTCTGCGTGCCATCGGTGCCTCTAAGCACAACGTCTCGCAGGTGTTCAATGCCGAGACCTTCATCATCGGCCTGTGCTCCGGCGTGATGGGCGTGGTGCTCTGTCTGCTGCTGCTCATCCCCGGCAATATGCTCATTCACCACATCGCGGGCGATGTCAGCGTATCGGCCTCGCTGCCGCCGCAGGCTGCACTGATTTTGATCGTTCTGGCCACCCTGCTTACCATGCTGGGCGGCGTGATTCCCGCCCGCAGCGCCGCAAAAAGCAACCCCGTCAAGGCGCTGCGCTCTGAGTAAGTATTGCTTTCAAATCCCTGCTGTGCTCTGTGTGCAGCAGGGATTTTGCATTCTGTCCCGGCTTGTGCTACAATAGAAAAAACTTCATTTCAAAGGAGCGTTTCCATGCCTGTCATTCACGAGATCACCGACCTTACCGCCCCGGAACTGGACATCTACGCCCGGCTCACGCAGGCGCAGCTGCGCAACCGGCTGGAGCCGGAAAAGGGTATTTTTATCGCCGAAAGCCCCAAGGTGATCGCCCGGGCGCTGGATGCCGGATACCATCCCCTTTCCCTGCTGATGGAGCGCAAGCAGATCACCGGCCCGGCACAGGAGATTTTGACCCGCTGCAGCGATGTGCCGGTGTACACCGCCGACCGGGAACTGCTGGCACAGCTCACCGGCTTTGCCCTGACCCGTGGCGTGCTGTGTGCCTTCCGCCGCCCTGCACCCCGCACGGTGGAGCAGGTGTGTGCCCACGCCCGCCGGGTGGCTGTGCTGGAGAGCATCGTAGATTCCACCAACGTGGGCGCTATCTTCCGCAGCGCTGCCGCGCTGAACATGGATGCCGTACTCATTACCCCCTCCTGCTGCGACCCGCTGTGCCGCCGCGCGGTGCGGGTAAGCATGGGCACCGTATTTCAGGTGCCGTGGGCGCAGATCGGCACCTGCCCTGCCGACTGGCCGGAAAACGGCAGTGCCCAGCTCCACGCGCTGGGCTTCAAGACCGCTGCCATGGCACTGAGCGACCGCTCGGTCAGCATTGACGATGCCGCCCTTGCCGCTGAGCCGAAACTTGCCATCGTGCTGGGCACCGAGGGCGATGGGCTGGCCAATAATACCATCGCCGCCTGCGATTACACCGTAAAGATTCCTATGTCCCATGGGGTAGATTCCCTCAACGTAGCCGCAGCCAGTGCCGTAGCTTTCTGGCAGCTCGGTCGCTTGTAAGCTCCCCGCTCGCGCTCTCCGAAATTGCTTGACAAACGCCCCAAAACGCGGTACACTATCAGCGTTACATCATGGGCCTATAGCTCAGCTGGGAGTGCAAGCGTTGCATTCCCGATCTGGTGTTATAGCTCATTTGCCCCCATTAGAAATTGGGTGCTTTTTTGTGGGCTCGTAGCTCAGTTGGGAGAGCGTTCGGTTCGCATCCGAAAGGTCGAGGGTTCGACTCCCTTCGAGTCCATAAAACGCCGTATCGTATTAAGCGATACGGCGTTTCTTTTTGTCTTTCTTTGCAAAATCGTGCATCATTCGTCTTAACAGCGCAAAATCGCGTGTGCAGCATTTTTAGGCACAATGCTTATGGTTTCACCTGCTGTTTTGTCTAAAACGACGATTCCGGCATTTGATGTACAACGCCCAACTTTTTGAGGATTTTGCGACTTGTTTTTCTGATTTTTGCCCCGTCCAGCCGATGCTGCGTGACGCTTGAACTCCTCAAATTCGTCCAGCGGTACATTGAGAACGATCTCGATATTATAGTCGCGTCCGACACGCACTTCTTTGATAAACTGTTTCAAAATAGCCTGACGCCTTTCAAAACTGGCTCCCTTATAGGTACTTGCCCATGTGAATAAATCACTGCAATTACGTTCAGCCTTCTGGTTCTGCTTCTCGATCTCCTTCAACTTCTTTTCCGAGTCTGCCAGATTGGTCTGTGCGGTAAGCAGTGCTTCCTTGTTTTCATTGACCATTTGCTGGATCATCTCGCGGTCGAGTCCGCTTGTTCCTTGGATGACACGAATCATTTCCTTTTTTAACGCATCCTGTTCGTCAACCTTGGTCTGGACTTCCTCTTTCCAACGAGTTGCTTCCTTTTTGGCAGCATTCAGCAGGCACAGCCCTGCCCGTTCTATCTCGGCGTTGACCAGAAATGTTGGCATCAGCAGCTCTGCTGCAAGGGTGTTCGCCTGCCATTCTTCCCATGAGGGCTGTCCGTTTCGTTCCCGATAGGCAATGTGCCCACGGCACATGACTGCTTTTCCGTAGTCGTTCGGAAACAGGTCAGCCAAAATCTGATGCGCCGCTTCATGCGCTATCGTGAAATTCCGGCATCCGGTGCAGCTGTCTGCCGCAAGGGCGGAATCGATCACAACGTCCCGCGGCATGAATACCTCTACAAGCTTTGTCCCATCCCCCAGCATCACGGTAAACCTGCATTTCTGGAAAACGGTCAGGCCAAGGATGCTGCCATCGCTGCACAGCGGCAGCATTTTCACATTCAGCCCAAGAACAGAGCTTGCGAGCCGTTCAGGGTCAATGGGTTCCGGGGCATCCTTGCTGATGCCGAAGCGGGTATAGTACTGGTCGATATACTTACCCGCTATGCGCGAAAGGTCTGCGCGGGATAAGTACCTTGCCATCACGAAGCACGGCTTTCCGGCACGGAGCAGTAGGCTTCCACGAACCACTTGCCCTGTTCAAGCCAGAGATTCCGCTTCTGACCGCAAATCAGGCAGGTGAAGCAGTGACCTTTTCCGCCCAGGCGTGATGTGCCACGCCTGACAGCCAAAACACGGTCGATCCCATAGATATAGCTTTTGTCGTAGTTGATGGCAAGAGGGCGGATCTTGCCATCAGGGATAAAGCGAACGTCCACTTCAACGTATCTCTTTTCACGGTGGAACTTGTTGTCATCACGCATCGAGGTGCCTCCTTCTCATTTTTTAGGTTGTTTTGCAGTGGTTTAATTTGGATTTTTTACACCAAATTGGTGTTTACGACTCGATTATACTGCGATTAGTTTTAGTTGTCAACTACAAATTTACGAAAATATTTTCGAAGTCCAGTTAATTTTACTTAAATCACGCGTTACAGCACAAATCACAACCGTTAGTGTTCCTTCACTCCCATTTTTTCCTTAACCTTGTCTGGCACTTCAATCAAGCCAAATCGGTAGAACAGCCCATAGATATACGACACACCCCGGATATCTCCCAGCGCCTTGGGTCTGTCCACTACCTCTCCGATTTTACCGATATTGTGATACGCCAACCTCACGGAACTCCAAGCAAGGCTCTTGCTGTCCTCTCTGCGGTCGATCCACAGCTCCTTGGTGAATTCATCTCCCCTGCCCTTTTTCAGCGTATATGTAAAGGACAAGCCGGACATCGTCTTGAACTTGTATTCCCGAAAAGCCACCACGCACTTCCAGAGATTTACTTCGCAGGGATTCTTCTTCAGCGCAACCACAGCTCGGTAGTGTCGCTGCCTCTCTGCCCCGGCACTGATATTCTCTGCTTCCGCTTTCTCCGGGAAGTACACGCCCTTCTCATACGGCAGATAAGAGGTCACAGAAGGGCGGGACAGCTGCAAAGCCGACATAGTGGAGGTAACAGCAGCAGAATAGCTTTGTGTTTCTCTGAAGGCATTAAAGGTCTGCTGGACGAGCTTTGCCGTGTCCGACTCGTAGACCCCGGCTGTGATGAGCATCTTCCGAACCTTGATAGGGTTGAGGGACAAAGCGTCTGCGATGGCTTGCAGACTCATTTTGTCCGTATAAAGGTCAGCGGCAGCTTTCATCTGCTGTGCCAGGTTCTTGGCTGCACTGTACTCTGGCTTTGATGGCTTCCGCCCTCCACCGGGCTTACGCGCGCGTGTATTACTCACTATTTTTTACCTCGTTTTAATTTCCATCACAAACTATATATCGTGCTCAAAAATATGCCGTGTGAACTTCTGGAGTTCACACGGCGTATTGCTTTATTTCAGTTTTTTGAGGACATCATCTGCCGTCATGCCGGATGCAAGCAGCTTCTTCAGCACAGCTTCGGTCTCGACCTTCTTAGCAACTTCGGCAGCCTTCTTAGCCTCCAGCTTTGCGATTTCTTTTTCGGTCTGCTTGATCTCCGCCTTCTGCGGCTTTAGACTTTCACGAAGAGACTTGATGTCGTTCTTCAATTCTTCAATATAGGCGACAGTCTCGGAAAAGCCTTCTTCGCGCATCGCCTTGTCCTTCTACAATTTTGCAATCTGAGCATCGAAATCGGTAGATGCGGTAACACGGTTCTTGCCGACTTTGATTCTGGTCATAGGATGATATCTCCGATGGTTTTCAAAAAGGTTGTGCATATTTGTGAATGCCAATATATACTTGAGCCACTTTCCGCACACATAATATTATTGGAACACCGTTCCAACCATTTCTTTTATGATATTTGAAGACAGTTTGAGATATGCGCTCTCTATTCGATTCTTATTCTCTCTGTTAGTGTTTTGTCCATTTCTTAAATGAAGTGCCTCATTATATAGTGGCTGTAAAAGATAAAAAATTTCCGGAATTTGATTTGAATGTAAGTCAGCGAACGCCAGTTTCTCTTTTGATCCATGTTTGTTATAATACTCACATCTTATATCTTCCGGAATCAAAGCAACTGTTTTTTCTTCGATTTTAATTCTGAGTCCTAAGATAACAGCAAGCACATTATAATCTTGATTGCCCAAATACTTATCGGAAATTTCCGAATACAAAGAACGCACAAAAGACTGACTGTCCGTCCAAAAACCATTCGGAAGCTGTGATAGTATATCTGGCGGAATCGTCCAATTCACAGGATAGAAATGCAGAAGATATTTCTCCAACTCCCCACCAAGCGGATTTCCGGACTGTTTTAATGTACTTCTTAACTGCAGTAGTTTAACAAATTTATCATTTAGATTGATATCACTCGTGTTCGTTAAGTAATGAACCGCCATCCCCTTAAAATGATAACTAGAGAAAACCGCCGGGTCAAGATGCGTCATTAGAATCGGAAATACTATATTGCCATCTGATTTGATACGGTTCAAAAACTGACTTAAATAATATTGGACAGCCAGAAGATTCGTTCCATCCAAATAATCAAAGACTTCATCAACAATCAATATGCAAGGCTTATTTTTTACAGAGATAGAAAAAGCTATCAAATTAGCTACAAAGTATAAAACATCTCGTTCGCCATTGGACATTCGCCCTGCTCTGCCGAAAGAAACGACCAATTTATTATTACGAACAGCTGATCTGAGCGGCAAGCCAGTCGTATTGAATTTTGTCAGTCGTTCATCCAACAATCTTTTTGTCCTTTGATAAACTATCCACTTTAACGCACTTTGCGCTTTTTCAATGTCACCGCTTTTCTCACATTTCACAAGTTGTATCAGGTATCGCACTTGATCAATTTCAGATAAGCCAAATTCATCTGACAGCGCACAAAGAATTTCCTCTGCAGCAGCATGGCCGCAGAAATTCGCCCTTTTTTCTCCAGCATTTTCAGAATTAGTATCTACCAATATGGACTGAATGCGTATTTGTGTGGCGCATTTATGGAGGGCATTTCTATGCTCAAGAATAAAACGAAGACCACTTTCTGACGTTAAAAAGCCCGATATATTAGGAGTATGTCTTCCAAATTCATTTCGCATATCAGAAAATCTATATGGAATTACTATGTGCTCCACTTTTTCACACACTTCGATATCTCGTATAAACAACTTTGCTGACTGGGTAGCATATCCTCCCATATTACGTCCTGTTGCCTTTGCATATACAGGGCTATTAATAACATGTATGTAGAAAGTTCTAGATACATCTCCATGCTGATTATCCGATTCGACTCGATTGATTGTGCCATTATCATCACGGTAGGTAATTTCTAACTTTGGAATATTACAAGCATCTTGATTATAGTAGTCATCATTATCCAGCCGCATACGGCCGTGAGATGCAGCTGTGAAAGCGGCTGTAAGAGTGGATTTTCCAAATCCATTTGGGGCCACAAACAGATTAACTTTATTTGAACACAGTCCATCAAACGTATTTTCCCAAGTCGCTTTCCCTTTGATATTCTGAATTTTGATTTTACTAATAAATATGTGACCCACCTCTTTCACAAGTAATATGCATAAATCATATCTATAATACCAGAGATATCATTTGTGGTGCAATTATCCTCTGGAATATGAATAGTTACTGTTTCTGCATCTTCTTTAATGCGGACACGTTGCGCAGCCTTTCTCAAATCCGCATAATATATCGGGCATGGATCTTGTAATGAAACATACAGTAGAATAACAGGTATTCGATTTTGCTTTGCATATTGAAGATTCGATTTAGATATCCCCACACAGGAAACTACCGGTTTATTCTTTTGTGGAATAATTGTCTTGCTTGTTCCTTTTATTTGTACAAAGGCAATTTTACCCGTCGGAACACCATTTTCAAAGCATTCGACGATTCCATCAATACCATAATCACGTTCCGTTAGTTCTCGGTAAAGATAGTCCCCTTTTTCTCCAAAGCTATCAATTCTGCTCCTAATACAATTCTTGGACTTTGTCTCAACAACATGTGGATAGATTCTTGCCATAATTTCATCCCATAGTCATGCATCTTAGCCACAGCATCCATGCTGTGTTGCCTGCCGCCCACCACGTAGAGGTGCGCAAAGTTCGAGCGGCAAAGCCGTGAGAAAATTTCCCACGGTTCAAATATAACCCTTTAAAAACTAGTTTTCAAGGGCACAGGTGAAATATACATCAGTCCGTACACTTTATCAAGTTACGTTCAGACAGCGTAGCCCTTGTTCTTGATGACCTCCACGACCTGAGACACATACTTCTGGCAGGTATCATGATCAGGGGCTTCTACCATCACGCGAACGACAGGCTCAGTGCCGGACTCACGCACCAGAATGCGGCCGGTATCGCCCAGTGCTTCTGCCACAGCTTTGACTGCCTCCTGCACTGCCGGGTCGTTCTGTGCAGCCTTTTTATCAGTCACACGGATGTTCTCCAGAACCTGCGGATATATCTTCAGCGGCTCAGCCAGCTTGCTCATGGGCATCTTCTTGGCCAGCATAACTTCCATCATCTTCAGGCTGGTCAGGATGCCGTCACCGGTGCTGGCGTACTTGGAGAAGATGATATGTCCACTTTGCTCCCCACCGATACGGCAACCGTTTTTTGCCATGTACTCGTAAACATACTTGTCGCCCACAGCAGTCTTGGCATAGCCAATACCCTGTTCATCGAATGCTTTGTACAGACCAAAGTTGGACATGACCGTGGTAACGACTGTATTGGTCAGCAGCTTGCCGCGCTCCTTCATGTAGCAGCCGTAGATGTACAGGATATGGTCGCCAGTGATCACATTACCCTTTTCATCCACACACAGGCAACGATCAGCATCGCCGTCATAGGCAAAACCAACATCCAGACCCTTCTCTACCACGAACTTCTGCAAGCCCTCAATGTGAGTAGATCCAGCATTGTTATTGATATTCGTACCGTTGGGCTGTGCATTGATGACGTAGGTGTCAGCACCCAGCGCATCGAACACAGACTTAGCGATGTTCCATGAACTACCGTTGGCGCAGTCCAGACCAACCTTGACGCCCTTAAAAGAGTAGATTCCGAGGCTAATCAGATAGCCCATATAGCGGTTGCGACCAGAAACATAGTCCACCGTGCAGCCAATGTGTTCCCGGTGAGCGAAAGGCAGCTCCGGCCAATCCTTATCGAACACGTGCAGTTTGCCATCGATATAGTCCTCAACTAGCAGCAGGATTTCTTCGGGCATCTTTTCGCCGTAGCAGTCGATCAGCTTGATGCCGTTATCGTAGTAGGGATTATGGCTGGCAGAAATCATGATGCCGCAATCAAAGTCATCCACCCGGGCGATGTAGGCAACAGAAGGAGTGGTAGTGACGTGCAGCAGATAGGCATCTGCGCCGGATGCAGTCAGGCCAGCAACCAGACTGTACTCAAACATATAAGAGCTGCGGCGAGTATCTTTGCCGATTACAATGCGTGCAGGCTCGTTGTTACCGTTACGCTCGCGCAGTGCGTTGTAGTACCAGCCAAGGAAGCGGCCAACCTTGTAGGCATGGTCTGCGGTCAGAGTGATTCCGGCTTCGCCACGGAAGCCATCGGTTCCAAAGTATTTTCCCATTATAGTTTTTTCCTCAAATTTTTTCGCTTATGTTGTTACTATACGGTACAATGCTAATTGTATATACAGGGTTACTCATTGCCCCCCCCCCGAATACAATTTCATCTTAATCAAAAGTTCTTTTACGCTCTGCTTGATACAGGTTTTAGGGTATGCACTAAATACAGCCTGTTTAAAACTTTTTCCTTTGCGCAAGTCATCAAAGAATTTTTTTCGGTTTTTGGGACAATCCGAAGGGTGTCTTAATTGATGATTGCATTGAATCGCATTTTCAATATTCACATCATAGAAATTAAAATCCATCATATCGAGCAGTTCTTGTCCTTTTTCCGTTTGACAGAGTGCAAGAGATACTCCCTTAGATAGCTCACCACTCAACTCAGTTCCCCATGAGTCACCTATTGTAATATCACCGGCACGTTCAGTCTGAGCATAACGGCATGAATAGCAGTTTTCTGTGTAACAAAGTCCGTTTAGAAAAGCCATTGTATAACGGTCTTGAACTCCCTTAGAAACAATACGAATAGGCTGTGTCTCTATAGCAAATTTATCTGCGCTACGGAAATAAATCGCCCTAACTTCAGTCAGATTATGCCCATATTCTTCCATCGCCTGCTGCAAGATTTTTACAGACGGTGATCCATGACAGATAAGATCCACCGTGTATAAATTCCTGTCGTCTCTCACATAATTTCTCATAGAAGAAACCTGACAAGGTAACCCGATAAACAGAACCTTCTTTCCGGATTTTAGTTTATCCTTGACTGCTTGATAAATCCCTATTGGATTGCTCTTGACATACTTAGATCCAATGAATTCCGGGATTCGCTTTTCATCCTCAAATAATTCGAATTTAAACTCTCTACCACTCAGTTTGCAGGCTGCAACAACTCCACCGTTACGAAGCATTGACCGCATGATTTCCTGCCCGAAACCGCCCGAGGAACTGGCTGCTCTCACATTCTCTTCTCCCCAGCCCTGAAGCCATTTTTGCGGCTTTCGTAAATCTGCTGGATGATTCTTTTGGCAAACCTTGTGACACATATTGCAGTTAATACACAAAGTATCATCAATCACTGCATCAACCATTGAATATCTTCTGTTCTTTTCTTTTCCAGCATTTCTTTAACCCTTTTCTTATCAATAACCTTATCTACGACTTCAAAATCATCATACCGTGTGAGAAGTCGATTTTCTGTTCCCGTCAATTTCAGAATGCTCTCTATCCGTGTACCAAATCTTCCAGGAAGAACGCTGATGAAATCTGTTCCCAAGTTCAAAGAAAATGCTGTTGCATGTTCCACCGGGGGCTTGTTTACGGCCTTTTCTGCGTCATTCTGAACCGATTCATCCGGCACCGGAATGACCATCAGGCGACGCCCCAGAGGGAGAAAAGCTTCGGGTTGATGGAATTCTTCTTCATACTTCTGAGTCAGCTCCGGGGAGAGCGACACAAAATCCTCCTCGCCTAAACCAACCACCAAAAAGGTTCCGGCAACGACGTCATACATCAGCCCGTCCTCGTCCCACAGGGCACGGTTCAGCGGCAGACCCATGAGCTTGCCGTCATCGTTGTAGACGATGGCAACCGGATCTTCAAAAGGATAGCTTGCGCCGATGGAGCCGCCCACCGCCTGCTGCATGGCTTTCAGGTCGTTATCAATCTCGACCTGCTGCGGATACTGTCCCGGTGCAATTTTCAGCACCGACAGAGTATTCTCGTTCTGTTCCATTATCTTCCTCCTCGAATTTGATAGTGATTTCCTGCCCAGCACGGGCGGCGTTCAACAGAGCTGCCACAAAGAAGCCGAAAAAAGCGCCGGCTTCAAACAGCATAAACTCAAAGACAACTCGCATCAGTCAACCTCCGACAGTTCCACACCGATACACCGTTTTCCGTCTTTGTCGTAGAAAAACAGGTGTGCCAGAAGCCAGTCGTCCAAATCCAGCTTCTCATAAACGCTCGGCAGAATAAGGAAGTGATCATTATCTTTCCGACAGAGAAAGGCAGTATCCTCTAGGATGCGTTTACCATCCACAATACGAATCTGCTCCGGCTGATAGCGGATCTGGAAATCCGTAAAAGGAATATTGCAGGCTTCATAGGTGCCCTCCAAATACGGAGATTTTTTCTGCATTGCCGCATCGTAAGGCACATAATGGATGCCCTCTGCGGCACTGATAGTCACAACTTCCGCGCCGTGTTCAAAACCGTATATACTGGCTTTGATAAGTTCATACACCAAACTTGGCTTTCCCAGACCTCTGCGTTTTCGTTCAATCAGACCAAACTTTTCGAGTTCCCGGAGCAGCTTGGTCGCTTTGTTGTCTGCGCAACACAACGCCCTCTTGACATCCTCTATCGTGAAGATGATGAACACCCGGTTCTGCTCGTCCAGCCAGCCGTTTTTCACAGACAGGCTCATGCGGTCAAGCAGGATGCCGTACAGGATTTTTGCATCGGTGGACAGACTCTGGAATCGTGGCTCCTGAAAAAGAGCCTTGGGAATGCGGTAGAACGAAAACAGTTCTCCGGTTTTCCCGTAGAAATAATCAAGGATCATGCTGTTTTTCAACCGTCTGTCCTAAAACGAACGTGATTCTTCGTGCGTAGGAAGATGTTTTTGCAACATAAATAACAGGCATTTTGAAAACTCACCTCCAGTCTTCCAGTTGGGATATGTACGAAAAATTAACGCTATACCGTATATGTTTTGCGGTGCGTATACCGATTGCTATATTTTGTATAGAGTAAGGCAATATTTGATAGCTTTTTTAGGCATTTTCATCTTTGTTGGGTGCGTAGCTGTCGGCGCTGTTTTTGCCGATTTGTGCAGTCAAAACCACCGGCTGAGCCGGTGGCTTGAGTAAGCCCTAGAAGGGCATAATACTAGCAAAGCCCCTTAAGGGGCCACGAATGGGTCTGCCAACTGCATTCCTGTCTCGTGGCAGGCCCCTCAAGGGGCCTTTTATTTACGCCTTGGTTCCCTTGCTACCCGTAAACGGGTTCGTGAATTCCTTAAGGCTTAACTGGTCTGCAATTTGGTCTTGTTCTAGCTGTCTCTTGATATACTCCTGGATTCTCTGCTTGTTTTTTCCAACAGTATCCACAAAATATCCTCTGACCCAGAAATGCCGATTTCCATACTTGTACTTTAAATTCGCGTGTCTGTCGAAAATCATGAGGCTGCTCTTTCCCTTGAGATATCCCATAACGTAAGAAATGCTGTACTTCGGCGAAAAACTTATCAGCATATGGATATGGTCCGGGCAGGCTTCTGCTTCAATTATTTCAATATCCTTTTGCTCGCATAGTTTGCGAAGTATCTGACCAATATCTTTTTTGATTTGGCCATAAATCACCATTCTCCGATATTTCGCTGCAAACACTACACTGCGGAAAATCAGCAAATGCAACCCATTGCTGTTGCTTAGTGCGCGGTTCCCAACCAGTAGGAATGTCTACTGGGGATGCTGCCGCTAATGCCGTGTCCCAACAGGCGTTTTGCTTTTTTGTGAGCCTGAGGATGGTCGTTCCGCTCGACGCAGGGCTGATGAAGGCCTGCTGCATTCGGTTTGGGCAGATCTGTCCACGGAATCCCTCGTCAATATACCCTATTCAATGTAGAAAATTTGTACATTACCATGATTTTGCTCCGAGGACCTTGCTTTTCCATGCCGGGTCATTTATGATGGCAGTGTTCGAATATCCGGCAAGGAGAAGGGAAATCGAAGGTATGAGCAGGTTTGAATACACCATAGAAAACGTTTTGGATATCCCTCTCTGGGAAAAAATGCAGGACCGGTTGGCGGAGCTGACCGGTACCGCCATCGTCTGCATCGACATCAAGGGGAAGCCTGTCACGAAACACAGTGGCCGTACCGCGTTCTGCAGCATCGTGCGAGAGAATCCCGTTTCTCGCAAGCGTTGCTTCCGCTGCGATGCGCTGGCAGGAGTTGAGGCAGTGCGCCGGGGCCGCCCCTACATCTACCTGTGCCACTGCGGCATCGTGGACGTAGCGGTCCCCGTCATGGTGGGGGATATCTACCTTGGTGCCGTGATGTTCGGGCAGGTGCGTCTGCGGCACAAGGACCAGGAAAAGGCGGAGCGTCTGGTAAACGAGATCAGTTCCATCCTTCCGCAAGAGGACGCTGCACAGCAGGAGATCCTGCGGAAATACGAGCTTCTGCCAGAAATGGATTACGACCGGATCGTTCAGGTCGCAGAATATATCAACGATATGGTGCATTATATTGTTGACCGTGCCGTAAAGAGCCACACCCGGGATGAGACCTACAAGTGGCTGATGAGTGCCAACGCCGAACAGTCCAGCGAGGAGATCCAGATCCAGGAGCTCCTGCCGCAGGAGGAGCACAGACCGCAGCAGACCGGGGTGCTGCCGGTAAACCCCAGCAGCGTGGTCTACCCGGCGGTGGTCTACATCCGGGATCATCTGCAGCAGGAGATCACCATGAAGGAGATGGCAGACCTGTGCCACCTCAGCCCCAGCTATTTTTCCCGGACCTTTAATAAGGAAACGGGAGAGAGCTTTGTGAACTACATCAGCAGCCGCCGGATCCAACTGGCAAAGGAGCTGCTGCTGGAGACTGGCAAAAGCATCTCCCAGATCGCTGAAGAGGTAGGCTATGACAACATCAGCCACTTTACAGCGGTGTTCAAACGCACGGAAGGAATCCCCCCTTCCGTCTACCGGTCGTCGAAAAAACGAAAAAAATTTTCATAATAGCGGGCACTGCTTTCCAAAAAAGCACCGGATCGGGGCTGCAGCACAAAATCACGTGCTGCAGCCCCTTTGTTCAGTTCTCACAATTACAGCAGCTTTAATTTGTGGAAGTTATTTTGTATACAAACGGAAAAGACAAAAAGCAAACAAATGACAAAAAACAGCAACAAAATCCATAAAAAGAGCAGCAAACTTATTTATTGCATTTTTTGTGCATCTTTGATAAATTCTCATTAGGCAGTTGAGTGTGAAGTGTTACACTCAACAAAAAGAAAAAAATCACAACAAGGAGGAAACAAAATGAAAAAGCAAAAGAGCGCGAGCTTCTGGGTCGCGATCGCTCTGATCCTATGCCTTATAAGCTCTTTGGGCGCATCCATGGTGCAGACAGGCGGCGGTGCGATCAAGTACCACGACATCACTATGGTCACCGACAGCGGTCACGAACTGGACGCCCTTCTGTTGGTGCCGAAAAACGCCACCAGAGAGACCCCCGCTCCGGCGATCGTTACCAGCCATGGCTGGTACAACAACCGTGAGATGCAGGACCTCAACTATGTTGAGTACGCTCGCAGAGGCTATGTGGTCATCTCCATCAGTATGTACGGTCACGGCGACTCTGAGATCATCCCGGACGGCACATGGTTTAACGCCGAGAACAACGCCAACGGTCTTTACGATGCCGTAAAGTACATTGCTCGCCTGCCCTATGTTGATGCAAGCCGCATCGGCGTTACCGGTCACTCCAACGGCGCACTTGCCAGCCGTGTGGCTGTGATGCAGGACGAGGAAGGGCTGATCGCCGCCGCACTGCTGGTGTCCAACGATGCCGTTTACAAGAAGGACGATCAGTGGGTCAACATCTTTGGCAGCCGTGATGCTGGTATCGTTGCTTGCCAGTACGACGAGTTCTTCCACCGGGTAAAGCAGGAAGACGGCACCAAGAGTGCTCCCCGGGATTACATCGACCAGAATACTGCACAGTCCTTCCTGCACTTTGGCGTAGACCCCACCGGTCTGGACAAGCGCAGTGCCGATACCTACTACACCGAGCAGATCGACGGCAAGGAATCCATCCGTGTCATCTTCAACCCGGCCATCACCCACCCTTGGGCACACTTCTCCAAGAATGTTGTTGCTGACAGCGTCACCTTCTTTGACAAGGCACTGGATGCTCCCATCAAGCTGGATGCCAACAACCAGACATGGCAGTGGAAGGCATTCTTCAATACGGTGGGCATCGCTGGCTTCTTTATGTTCGTCATCTACGCCGCCATCGCCCTTCTAGACGCTCGCTACTTTGCAGAGCTCAAGCCTGCTGCAGACGCACAGCCGCTCCCTGCTCCCAAGGGCAAGGGCAAGGGCTGGTACTGGGGCGGTCTTGCATTTGGTGCCATCATGGGCGTGATCCTCTACCCCACCATCTATGCATGGTGCAGTAAGAACCGTCCGGCATTCTGGAATCAGGAAGCCACCTGGTACATCGGTATGTGGACCTTCCTCTGTGGCGTGTTTACCATCCTGTTTATGGTGGTGGCCTATAACTGCTATAGCAAGAAGAACGGCCTGGACCTGGCAGAGCGCGGCGTGAAGATCAGCGGCCGCAAGCTCTGGAAGACCATCGTTCTGTCCCTTATCGTGGTGGTCGCCGCCTATGCGCTGGTGTTCATCTCCGACTACCTGTTCCTCACCGACTTCCGCCTGTGGTGCTTCATCACCATCCGTGCATTTGCACCCATGCATTTTGCCACCATTGCAAAGTATCTGGTGTTCTGGCTGGTGTACTACATTGCCCTGTCTGTTGCCACCAACGGCTTCAACTTTGTACAGCTGGGTAAGTCCAATTGGCTCAGCACTCTGGTGCAGATGTTCTTCGTCTTTATCGGACCCGAGATCATGATCGGCGTTCAGTACATCACCTTCTACAACAAGGGTTTCCTGTGGTCCGAGCTTACTCACCTTGGCGGCTCCATTACCGGCATCTGGCTCTACCCCATCGTTTTCATGCTGCCTCTTGCCGTCTTTGTGTGCAGCAAGATCTACAAGAAGTCCAAAAACCCCTACATCGGCGGCATCATCATGGGCATTCTCGCCTGCGTGGTCTCCGTCACCAACACCCTCACCCTAGGCTAAGCGCACCCACTCTGTTCCTCTGGATCAGGGCTGCAGCGGTGTGACTGCGTTGTAGAAAAGCCGGGCTGCTCCACAGTTTCTGTGCAGCAGCCCGGCTTTGTGTTATCTGGGCATTTTTAAGATCAGCGGTTGGGTGCCATCCTTATTCCATCAAAAGCCATTGGGATGGCCGAGTATTTTATACCAACAGGTATGCGCTGTGGAGCTTTTATTCTGCGATGGGCATGGTCTGGTATCGTGAAGAGGATGAACACCCGGTTCTGCTCGTCCAGCCAGCCGTTTTTCACGGACAGGCTCATGCGGTCCAGCAGGATACCGTACAGGGTCTTGGCATCGGTTGACAGGCTCTGGAACCGTGGCTCCTGAAACAGAGCCTTTGGAACGCGGTAGAACGAAAACAGCTCTCCGGCTTGCCCGTAGAAATAATCAAGGATCATGCTGTTTTTCAACCGTCTGTCCTAAAACGAACGTGATTCTTCGTGCGTAGGAAGATGTTTTTGCAACATAAATAACAGGCATTTTGAAAACTCACCTCCAGTCATTCAGTTGAGATATGTACATAAATTGACGTTATACCGTATATGTTTTATGGTGCGTATACCGATTGCTATATTTTGTATAGAGCAACGCGATATTTGATAGCTTTTTTTGGGCATTTTCATCTTCGTTGGGTGCGTAACCGTCGGCACTGTTTTTGCCGATTTGTGCAATAAAAAAGAAACAGCCAGAAAAAATCTAACTGTTTCTCGTCAATTTTATTGTATAGGGGATATAATCCGAATCATCCCCATACGGTGCGTGATCCGCAAGAAGTATTCAGATGGTCGCCCGTTCAAATCGCATCTGAAGCGCATCCCTCCTGAAGTGTGACTTTTTTACATTGAAGCAAAAACGGCAATTTTTTCTCGAAAGTAATGCTCGTCTGAAAACCCGCATTACGCCTATATTTTTTTGCCGTTTCGCAAAGAAATGTTCTGTTCTTTGGGGGCTTCTTTAAGGTCCGCATGGGAGAGCGTTCGGTTCGCATCCGAGAGGTCAAGGGTTCGAATCCCTCTAGGTCCACCAATTTGCCGCATCGTTTTGTGCGATGCGGCGTTTTTTATGTCCAAAAAACTTTGGCGGACCGTGCCGGGCTCCGAACCCTGAAGTCGGATGCGAACCGGGCGGGGTCATCCATATACTTTTTGAGAATCCATCGGTTTCACGCTTCTTTCTTTGCATTTTGCAGAGTTCTGCGGGCAAGTGCATCGCTTTTATTCCCCCTTCTCGGAAATTCCTTCAAAAATTTCCGCACCATCGTAGGTTGATACAGCCTCGAGCTGCTCCACTTGGTTGAAGCTGGCGTTCAGGGTGATCGAAATTTCGTAGTCTTTTCGGACACGAATCTCCGTAATGAACTGCTGCAAGATAGCGCGGCGTTCATCGTGGTTGGCGGTGTCGTACACATCCGCCCATGTAAACAGCTCGTTGCAGATGTAGTTGCTGCGCTTTGCCGTTTTTGTGGCTTCTTCGTATTCTTCCTGTGCCTGCACGAGCTGCTTTTCCAGGGTTTCCAGTGCATCTTTTGCTTCGGCCACCAGTGTGCCGAGCAGTTCTTTGTCCAAGGCACTTACGCCCCGAATGACCAGAATGGTTTCGGCTTTCAGGTCGTCCAGCTCTTTCTGCTTGGCTTCCAAGTCTTTCTGGATTTTCTTGATTTTCTTCTGGATGCGGGCGGCATCGTTAGTCTTGACCGATTCCAGCAGCTTCTTCCGGGAAACCTCCCGGAACTGTGCGAAGATCTGCCGGACGATCTCAGCTTCCGCTTCATCAATCACAAGATCGCAGACTTCCTGATTCTTCTTGTTCACTCGACCAAGGCGGACACGCTTGTAGCCAAAAGCCACGGTGCCGCCCGTGTAGTGACCTTCCCCGGTGAGCTGTTCCAGCCTTGTCCGGGTACGGACGGAGGTTTTCAGACTTTCGCCGGATGCCTGCCAGTAGCGGATGTAGTTCATCAGCTTGTCCACATGGGTGTCAAATCGCTGCTGTCCTTCGTTCACGCTCCAGACCTCGATGCCCTGCTTCGTGAACCATTCCACGATAAAGGGCGTTTCATCATCACGGCGACCGAGACGGTCAAACATGAACACCAGCAGAATGTCAAACTTGCCTTCCATCGCAGCCTGTTGGATTTTCTGGAGTTCATCACGGTCTTTGGCAGACTTCTTAAAGCCGGAAACGCCTTTTTCGGAAAATTCCTTGACGATCTCCCAGCCCTGACTTTCTGCAAAGTTGCGGCAGGCTTCTTTCTGCATGGGGATGTCATCCTTTTCGACCTGTCCCTTTGGTCGAAACGCGATATAAGGTATAAACGCGTTTTTTCATTGCATTCTCACTTTCTTTTGGCGAGAAAGGCAAAATCAAACGGATATTGTCCATATCAGGTTTTCAAGGTTCAGTTCGATTTTATCTTATCTCACGCAGTTAGCCTCCGCTCTGGGGTTGGATGAGGTTTACAGTGAACTGCTTCCTGCTGACAAGGTGGAGAAAGTGGAGCAGTTGATCCAAAACAAACCAGAGAAAGAAAAACTGGCTTTTGTGGGAGATGGCATCAACGACGCCCCGGTGCTTCGCCGGGCAGACATCGGCATCGCCATGGGTGCCATGGGTTCTGATGCCGCCATTGAGGCTGCTGATGTGGTCCTAATGGATGATGACCCCTTGCAGATCTCCAAAGCAATCAAAATCTCCCGCAAGTGCCTTGGCATCGTCTATCAGAACATCGTGGTGGCCATCGGCGTAAAACTGGCCTGCCTCGTGCTGGTCGCTCTGGGCTTCGCCAATATGTGGCTGGCCGTGTTTGCGGATGTGGGCGTAATGATCATCGCCGTCCTCAATGCTATCCGGGCACTGTTTGTGAAAAATCTTTAAAGTTCAGAAATCCCCGCCGACCGGATGGGGCCGAGAGTGCACTACAATCAAGCCATACAAGAGATACGAGGGAGGCAAGGAACAATGTACGATATCTGTCTTACCGTTTCAGCATGGTGCATCATCGGCCTATTGGGTGTTCTGTTTATAAGATCATTGGGATTCCGAGAGTTTCATCAAGAGAAAATTATCCCTTGGCTCGTGGGGATTGCTATGATTTTCTTCCTGATAGCACTCATGTTTAACTAGAACTGAAAGCAGTTGAATACGGCCTGAAAGGTCGCATTGTTGTGGCAAGCAGTGCAGACGTATATACATCTGCTTATTTTGCGTTGCAAAACGCTTGTTGGGTAATGCCCCAAACCCCTTTGATCTGCATTTTTCAATGCAGGCTACGCATCCCTGCGGGACGCTTTTTACCCGGTGATGTGCTCCGGGTCGTTAAGAACTTGCATGAGGAAGGAAGCGGCTTCTGCAAGAGAATCGTACTTCATCTGTTCAGGAACTGGTGTTTCCAGAAGAGAAACGCCCCACACCTGCATACAGTCCGCAAGTTCTTTCTGCGCCTGCAATACCGCAGCCTTACGCACATCCGAGGTAGGTTCTGCATCCAGAACGTAGGCTGTGGAGTATTTTCCGTTGCAATCTTCTGTCAACTGCACCATGGAGTAGTGCTCATCCCAAAAGTGACAGAAGCAAACCCTGCCACCGATGTTCTCCATTTCGATACACAGTTCTTCTTCGCCGCTCCATTGCGGAGTCTCGGACAAAATGCGATTCAGTTTCGAAAGAGCCTGCCGTTCTTCAGCCGATAACCTCCTAGACATGAAAAGCCCCGGCCTTTTCTGGCCGAGGCTTGATGGTTGCGGAGCAGAATGTAATCTGTTCGCTTCCGCTGACAGGGAGGGCAATCCATAGTTTAGGGTTCCACCCGCACCGTCAGGCGGGAGGCGTGCAATCCACCGTGGTATACCCGGTTATGGGCCACCACGGTCCGGGCGGAAGCAAAACCTTCCCGGGTGTTGCTGTTGGGGAAGATGAAATTCTTGGCGCTAGAGGTGACAGTCACCCGGATGCGGTGGCCTTTCCGGAAGCAATTGGACAACTTGGTGGTGCGGATCTTCAGGCAGACGATCTCGCCTTCCTGCAAAAACTCCGACCGGGCAAAGCCATTACGGTATCGGGCGCTGAGCAGGCCATCCGCCAGTTTGATGGACCGGCCATTCTCATCCACGTCGGTAACGCGCACCACAAAGTCGGTATCCGGCGCGTCAGAAGAAATATACAACTCCGCCGTCATATCACCGGTCAGAACCAGGTTTTCCTTCAGCACAGGGGAGGTGTAGCACAGCAGATCCTGACGCAGTTCCTCCCGGGTGTAGTCCTCTGGCACTTCGATCTCGTTCTCCGACATATCGATGATGTGCTGGGACGGATGTTCGGGGTCATAGGCGTAACCGTCGCAGTTCTCCCGCTCCGGCCTGGCAAAAGTCAGCCGCCCGTCCCCGGCAGAGGTGTTGGCATGGCCGTCACTATCCAGATACAGGTGGGTGGCCCGGGTCTCGGGCACTGGCCAGTTTTCGGCGGTCTTCCATACCTCCTGGCCCAGAGTGTAGTATTCTACCGGGGCAGTCTGGTCGATGCCGTTGTCCACTTCCTTGAGGTGATGCTCAAACCATCGGAAATACAGCCAATCCAGATCAAAGCGCAGCGCCTGGCTGCCGAAGGATACCCCGTGCATGTCGTACTTACTGTTGCCGCTGTGCTGCCAGGGCCCCAGAATGACCTTGCGCATGCCCCGAGGGAAGTCATGAACCAGTTCCAGGGCTTCGGTGGTACCCATACCGTTGTCATCAAACCAGCCGGACTGAATCAGCGCCGGGATCTGCGCCCCGACGGAGCGTTCCTGCCAGTTGGACATACGCCAGAAATCGTTGTAGTCACTGGGTTCCAGCCACCGTGTGATGAAGGGCACATCGTACCCCAGAGCCTTTTTCGGCAGGTCGGTCAGGGGGCGGATGTTCAGCACTTCCTCCCAGTCATCGCGTTCCATCAGCTCAGGGTGGAAGGTTTTCTGAGACACCGCAAAGGCCCAGGCCAGCATGCCCGAGGTGAAAGACCCACCCCGGCGGGGCAGATCCACAAAGGAGCTGCCCGCGCAGACTACGCTGATCAGAGCTTTCAGGTGGGGGTTGCCGCTGGCAGCGGCCGCCCACTGTACATAACCCAGGTAGGACCCGCCCACCATACCGATGCGTCCGCTGCACCATGGCTGGGCGGCGATCCAGTTCAGAGTATCGTCGCCGTCCTCCACCTCGTGGTAGTTGGGCAGCCATTCGCCTTCACTGGCGTTTCGGCCGCGCACATCCTGTACTACCACCGCGTAGCCGCGCTGAACATAACGGTAGTATACCTCACAGCCGTCCTCTTTGCCGTAGGGGGTGCGTACCAGCACTGCGGGCACCGGGGTACTGCAGTTTTTAGGCAGGTATACGTCGGTGGAAAGATGTACCCCGTCCCGCATGGGCACTGGGAAGGTCAGCGCATGTTCTACCGGGAACAACTGTTCCTCCGGCCAGGTCGAACGCCACAGGCGCAGGATGGTCTCCTCCTCGGCACCGGGTTCCACCAGCACCGTGACCATCTCCCGGGCAGGGCAGGTGACGGCGATCAGCCGCCCTTCTTTCATCTGTTTGTTGTTGGGGAATTTTACATCCCGCTGCAGGTAGCTGCAGCCGTCTTCGCTGGTGTAGCGCTCGCCGCACAGGGAAACTTCCCCGATGCCATGCAGCCCCGACTCGTAATGGGACAGGTTCTGCCCCAGGGCGGCAAAGTCCATCTTCACAAAGAAACGGTAAAAATCCCGGTCCTGTTCAGTCAGGTCCTGCCAGTCCAGCAGCGCGCCGGTATGCACGTCCAGTTTCTGGATCTGAGGTGTGCCGTCGCCCAGCCGCAGTCTGCCGTACAGGATACCTGAAACATATAAGTCAAAATTACGCATTTCCGTTTCTCCCGTTTTCTGTTCAGGCGCCGATGAAAGCACGGATGGCATAGGCTACACCGATACCCACATAGTTGCCCAGGGCACCGGCCAGTACGCCCATGAGCAAGCCGATGTTGATAAGGGTCTTCCACTGGGCACTGGAGGCGATGAGGGCGGCGGTGGGGCCATCTGAGATACAGCCTACGATGGATAGCAGCACATACTCAAAACGGACTTTCAGCAACCGGGTGATGAGCAGGTGCAGCAGAATGGAACAGACGATGACACAGAAGCAGAACAGGGTGATGTAGAAGGTGGATCCGAAGAACTGCTTCAGGTCCACCGCAAAGCCGATGGTCACCAGGAACAGCAACGCTACGAAAAGGCCCAGGTCAAAGTTGCCGCGTAGCTTGCGGACGGCTGGCACCTGTGCCAGGATGATGGAGAAGGTGGTGATGAGCAGGATGCGGCCTGCACTGCGGAACCCTGCTCCGAATACCATCGAGGAGATGCTGGTGGCAGCCCACACGGTGCCAAAGCCGATGGCCAGCAACCAGGCGATTTCCTGGATGGACCATTCCTTGGAAGTCATCAGTTCCTCGTGGTTGCCATCCCCCAGCAGTTCCGGCTCGCTCATTTCATAGGGCCACAGCTTTTTCAGCCATTTGGAACTCTTGTACAGGGCGGGGGCAGCAAACATCAGGATCAGCGTGGGGATGCCCACCACATAGTCGGCGGCATTGGCCGAGGCAATGGTGGTCTTGCTGGCATCCAGGCCTACAGCGATGGCGGTCAGGTTGGAACTGCCGCCGGTGTAGGTGCCCACGAACATACCGGCCACCTTCCAGCCCTCGTTGATTTTGTCGGCGAATAGTACGCCGAACACCAAAGCTGCCACGCAGACGCTGAATATGGCCGAGATCAACGCAATGACCGGTTCCTTGGATAATTTGCGCATCTGTTTCAGGTCCAGGCTCAGCAGGCAGATGGAAATGGACAACGGCACACAATAGCTGCTGACGGCATCATAGGTAGCACTGGAGGTAGGCACGATCCGCAGGTTGGACAGCACGATACCCATGATGATAACCGTCAGGGCCGGACCCAGCGTTTTGAACGCCTTGAACCGCTGCAGCCAGAATCCCAGTGCGACCATGGCGACCATGATGAACAGGAGCGCGCCTTCGGAGGAAAAAATCGTATTCGGCATAATACACCTCTCTGCGGGATCCCGCTTAAAAATCAATATCGATGCCAAGGCCCGGTTTGTCGGACAGGGTGTAGACGCCGCCATTCACGGCAAAACCTCCGGGCATACCCATCTCAGGGTCCACGGCGTACATAAAGCTGTCGCAGTCCGCCTCGGTGATGTTCTGCTTGGCGGCAACCAGACCCACACCGGCAGCAATGGCCACCTTGGTCTCCAGCATGCAGCCCACCATGCACTGCACATGGTTTGCCTCGGCAATGGCGTTGATCTTTTCCGCCGGGTACAGGCCGCCGCACTTCATCAGTTTGATGTTGATAATGTCTGCAGCATCGATCTTGCAGGCCTTTGCTGCGTCGATGGGGGTGTGGACCGACTCATCCAGCATGACCTGCAAGTCCACCTTGGAACGCACAAAGCGCATACCGTCCAGATCCCAGCTGGGCAGGCACTGTTCCACCGCTTCCACGCCCAGCTTTTCAAAGGCTTTCAGGGTGCGCACCGCATCGCTGACAGTGTAACCCTGGTTGGCGTCCACACGCAGGCGGATGTTGGGGCCCACCGCCTGACGGATCAGGGTCAATGCCTGGATATCCTCGATCGGGTTGATGCCGGCCTTGATTTTCAGAATGGTGAAGCCATCCTTTTCCACCCGTTCCCGGGCTTCGGCGGCCATAGCTTCCGGTGTGTCAATGCCCACCGTCATGTCAGTGACGATCTGGTTCACGCTGCCACCCAGCACCTTGTACAGAGGCTGACCCATCAGTTTGCCCTTGATATCGTACAGGGCAATATCCACTGCGGCCTTTGCCGAGGTGTTGCCTGACAGCAGGCGGTCCATCATCCTGTGGATGCCCTCAATATCCAGCGGATCCATGCCGATCAATCCGGTGCGGAACAGTTTCAGCGCTTCCAGAACGGTGGCCGCGCTCTCGCCGGTCACCGGTTCAAAGGGCGCGGCCTCACCGATGCCCCACAGACCTTCGTCGGTGGAGATCTTCACCAGCACATTCAGCGAATGATCCTGTACCGCAAAAGCAATACGGAAGGGCTTTTTCATGGGGATACGGATGGTTTCTACCTTTACATCTGTGATTTTCATAGGGTTCCTCCTGCATAATAATTTTTATAAATTTTTTATGAATTTTTATAGAAATTTTACTATTTCTAAAATTTTTGTCAAGAGCTTTTCTATTTTTTTCACATTTTTCAGAGTATTTTATAGGATAAGCACGAAATTATCTGATTTTCTTTGTAAAACTTTTATAAATATCGAATATTTTCTCGCTTATTTACGTACAGGGCATTTTGTGATATACTGTAAATAAACTTTTTACGAAAAAGCGGGAGGTCTTATGCTGGGCGAACACGTTCGAAATATTCGGAAAAAACGGGGAATCACCCTCAAGGAACTGGCCGAAAAGACTGGTTTGTCCATCGGGTATATCTCCCAAATCGAGCGCAATCTCACCGACCCGTCCCTGTCCACCCTGCGCAAACTCAGCGCCGCTCTGGACATCCCCACCTATCTGTTTATGGGAGGTGAGCACAGCACTGGCCTGACAACCCGTCAGGCGGATATGATGATCCTCTCCCAGCCCAATTCCAATATACGGTATCATCTGCTTACGCCCATGCCCAACGGAGATTTTGTACCTCAGTCGTTGGTCATACGCTTTGAGCTGGAACCCCACTGCAAGGACGGCGACCTGCCGGTGATCCATCCCAGTGAGGAAATCCTGCTGCTGGAACAGGGGCAGCTGGATGTACTGGTGGAGTCCGAGACCATCCGCCTGAACGCCGGAGACACCACTGTGGTGCAGTCCAACCTGCCTCACATCGTTTCCAACCCCGGGGATACCACAGCGGTGGGGCTGGCTGTGTTCACCCCTGCCATTTGGTTTCCCAACAACCGGCGCAGTTTTAACCGCGGTGGCGAAACCTGAATCTTCGCATAGGAATACCAAAAAGAAGTACAGCCATTGCCTGTACTTCAGACTATTGAAAAAGGTCACCGGAAGGTGGCCTTTTTCTCGTAAATGGGAAGAGAACGAGATGCCTGTCGCAATTTTTGTTATACACAATCCATTTGTGTTTATTCAACGCTATTCGGGTAATTTCAAGGTGGAAAATTTTTGTGAGTATCTTTGGTCAAAAGGCAACGGTCTTTTGGTGGCAGTCCGTGGTAAACAGAAGCAGGTTGATCATCTGCGTAATGAAGTTGAAGAACTAAAACATCAATTGGATGCGGAACGAGCAAAGAATGACGCATTAAAAGCAAAAATCACGGCATATCAGAAAAATGATTTAAGTGCAGTAAAGAAAGTGGAAACACGTTATGAAGAACAACTAAGGATTCTTAACGAGCAAATTAGGGATTATGAACAAATGAAACCCGAACTCGAACGGCTGCGAAACTTTTTCTTTGAACAAAATATTGGCGCAGATGAATCTGATGTTCAGGCAGTAGAAAGTGACAAACAAGAGGAGATTGCCAAGTACAAGATTATTACTGTTGGAGGACACGAGCAACTAAGAAAGAACATCAAAGATGCATATCCATCGATAATGGTACTAGATGGTACACCAAAAAGTCAAGATTTTCATCCTGTAGAAAATTCAGACTATGTATTTATCCTTACGCAGCATATGAGCCATGGCCGTCGATGCCATCGTACTACGATTGTTTTCAAAAAGTTCTGTATCACTACTCGCACCAGACAAGGAAGATCCAAACCTTTTCTCGAAAGAGAAGGGGTCGGATTTTTTGTTTTTGGCGGCGTGCCCCGCCGCACAACAAAAGCATCCGCAGCGCATGGCCGGGCTGCTTCAGCTCAGGCGCAGTGCGCTGCGGATGCTTATTTTTTATGCCGCGCCCCCTCTCCTGATGGGAAAGTCAGGGCATCGGCTGCGTTTTGATGTCATTTTTCGGAACACGCCTGCGTTCTTGGCTCTCCGGTCAGGGGAGCTGCCGGGCAAAGCGAGACTGAGAGGTTTTATCCTGCCAGCTTGCGGTAGGCGTTCAGCACCTGATAGGCCGGGATGCTGCTGCCCGGGGCAAATTTGCCGTTCAGGCGGCGCTTCATCAGGCCCTGCTCCACGCACCACTGGGCTGCCTTGGCGGTATCCGGGTCTGCCACGTCTGCAAAGGCCGGGGCCTCGGCAGGCTCAGGACGGCCTGCGGTGTTCCACAGCAGCAGCGCGGTCTGGGCGCGGTTCTCGGGTGCAGCCACGCCTTCCGGCAGCAGGGCTTGCAGCTTGCGGCCGGAAACATAATTGTACACGCCGTAGCCCACAACGCCAGCCGCCACTGCACCTGCCGCTGCCACGATGACGACCGCACCGCCGCCGTCACCGTCGCCGGAGGGAGGCGTCACCGGGGGTTCCGGAGGCGTTACCGTGCCGTCCGGGACGACATTCACGTTCAGGGTAAAGGTATAACTGGAGCGCTTGCCGCAATTGTAGAGGTAGGTCACTTTGGTCGCGCCCGCTTTCACCGTCAGAGTGTTGCCGCGCACGGTGCCGCCGTTCCATCTGGTGGCCTTGGTCACGTCAAATGTACCGGGGAGGGTGCTTAGGTCAAAGGTGCGGTCGCTGCCCACCGTAATAGGATAGGTATTGCCCAGTGCAGCAAATATCGAACTGCTATTGTCGATATCAATACTCGTGTTATCCACATTCAGGCTGGTCAGGTAGTTATTATTGGCTTCAAGCACGAATATCTTGTTATTCCGGCTCACATCCAGTTCCGTCAGCTGGTTGTTGTTGCAATATAGATACTTCAATGCTGGGTTCTGGCTCACATCCAGTTCCGTCAGCTGGTTGATACCGCAGCTTAAAATCCACAATGCTGGATTCCGGCTCACATCCAGTTCCGTCAGCTGGTTTTCGTAGCAATACAGATACTCCAATGCTGCGTTCTGGCGCACATCCAGTTCCGTCAGCTGGTTTTCGAAGCAAGACAGCCTTATCAAGTTGGTATTTTTGCTCACATCCAGACTGGTCAGCTTGTTTCCGTAGCAATCCAGATACACCAATGCCGTATTTTTGCTCACGTCCAGTTCTGTCAGCTGGTTGTCGTAACAATACAACTTTTCCAGATTGGGGAAGAACTGAATGCCAACCAGGCTACTGATGTTCTTTTTACCGACATCGATCTCAGTGACTGCATACCGCTCTACCGGTGTCAGAACACCGTTACCATCTTTGTCAAACTGTTTGAGGAGATATTCCCGGAACGTTTTGTCCGGGACATTAGCATCAGTGATATAGACGGGGCCGTAACTATCCGTAGCCGCAAAGGCGCTGAAGGGCAGGAAGGTGAATACCATTGCCAGCGTCAAAAGGGCACTGACAAGGCGCGTTCGTTTTGAGAATCGTTGTTTCATGGTGTGCTCCTTTCTGTGGTAGAATTTTTTCAGGGCCCCATTCGGGAGAAGCTGACGCTTCCCCCGAAAAAAGGGTACCCTTTTTCAAAAAGTGGTCATTGCCCGGCAGGGGGCAGAATGATCCTTCGGTTGTCAGCCTCCTGCCAGCTTGCGGTAGGCGTTCAGCACCTGATAGGCCGGGATGCTGCTGCCCGGGGCAAATTTGCCGTTCAGGCGGCGCTTCATCAGGCCCTGCTCCACGCACCACTGGGCTGCCTTGGCGGTATCCGGGTCTGCCACGTCTGCAAAGGCCGGGGCCTCGGCAGGCTCAGGACGGCCTGCGGTGTTCCACAGCAGCAGCGCGGTCTGGGCGCGGTTCTCGGGTGCAGCCACGCCTTCCGGCAGCAGGGCTTGCAGCTTCTGGCCGGAAACATAGTTGTACACGCCGTAGCCCACAACGCCAGCCACCGCTGCGCCAGCTGCCGCCACGATGACGATTGCACCGCCGCCGTCACCGCCGCCGGAGGGAGGCGTCACCGGGGGTTCCGGAGGCGTTACCGTGCCGCCGCCACTGGTAGAGCCGCCGGAGACTGCCGTGAGATAAACGATATAGTTCCGCCGTGTCGTGTTGTTCTGTCCATACGGATTCTCTACCGCCGCAATCTCTTCCCCGTTGATAACAGCTATCTGGTTTGCTATATCGGGGAATTCATAGCCCGTTTTCGCGTTGAGTTGTACGTACACACGGTAACGCTTGCCCTCTACGAATTTCCCCGTAGAAAGTTCACCGAGCTCGTTGCCCGCATCGTCAACCTCACACCAGCCATACAGCCGCTTGACAGTGTAGCGGGAATCCGTCTTTTGCGCCTTATCTTCCCATTCCGCGGCAGTTTTTCCTGCTTCCGGTGCCGGGATGGTCAGATAAATGTTGCTGATCTCCGTGCTCTCTGCTTCAGACTTGGCAACAAAGCTAATGCTGGAAAGGGTCACGGAATCCCATGGGCCTTCGTTGGAGACTCCATACATGGGCATTCTGTTCACAGAAGCTCCATTGACGGTGTACTCCGTACCCTTCACAAACTTATAACTCATGCTGATGCTTTTCACGGTCACCTGAAGGGTATAGGTCTTGCCTTCTTCAAAAATGCCGGTAAAATCATGACCATTGTGGAACCACTGGCAGGTTGCGCTGTACAATTCGGGAGAATACGAGATTGCGGGGCTGTCCGCCGACACACCTGCTGCGGGTTCTGTCACAAAGATCTTTGCCTTTTCGATTTCCTGCCAAGTGTAACCGCATGTGATACAAGTGTGGCCACCGTTTTTATAAAAGTGGGGTTTGGGAACGGAACCGGGCATCTGGATATGGCAGCGCTTGCACTGCGAATAATGACTGGTTCTGTCCCAACCCCAATTAACCTCATCTTCTTCATGCCCCAAAGCAGGAATGCTCAGGTCTGCCAAGTTGACAACTTTCTCAATTCCGTCAATTTCTTTGAACAGCTTTTCACATTTTGTGCACTCGGAATAAGACTCGGTTCCCGGGGTGGTACAATTGGGGAGTTTTTTCGGGTGGTCTTTCAGTTTGTGGTCGCCTTTGAAGCTGAGGGGGAGACGAGTCCATACGCCCTCACCGGTGGTACTTTCGGGTTTGGGCTTGTAGCAAGACGGATAATCCACTTCTTTCCCATTGACCGTAACACTCGTAAATTTCTTACCGGGCACAAATACATAACCGTCTTTTGGAAGAATCAAGAGCTCAAGAAAGTATCTGGTTCCCTTGGAAAAGGTTCCCGGGATTGTGCCGTTTTCTTCTACTACACCTAACGTATTCACATACATATTGATGGAGAATCCATAGCCCTCCACCGCCACAAGAGGATGCTGGCTAATGTCTGTTTCTCTCATTTTGTCCTTAAAGGATTCCAGCCAGTCGTGGACTTGAGCGCCGTCCTCAATTTGAAGGGCATCACAACCATTGGTGGTAAAGGCAATTTTTTCTATCGATTCAATGCTGGCCGCAAAGGCGCTGAAGGGCAGGAAGGTGAATACCATGGCCAGCGTCAAAAGGGCACTGACAAGGCGCGTTCGGGTTGAGAATCGTTGTTTCATGGTGTGCTCCTTTCTGTTATGGGGTGTATTGCTGCAGGGCGTTTTTCTGAGCGGCGGCGGTGAGGGCGTCCAGAGCGCTCATCACGTCCCGGTAGTTTGGGGGAAACCTGTTTTCCCCGTGGGCTTCAATGCGGGTGCCGTCGGCAAGAGTGGCTTCCAGCCGGAAGCTGCTGCCGTCCAGCACGTTGGGGTCATGGCCGGAGAAGCCTGCCCAGCCGCCCACGCCGTACTCCTCCAGAATGGCCTTGGCCTGTTCCAGAAGTTCCGGCCCGGCCTGCTCCTGATACACTTCTTCGTGATACAGTTCCAACTCCACCCGGGTGCCCTCGGAGGTGCGGGTGAGACAGGTGCGGGAGATGGGCTGGATATAGCTGCCCTGCTCCCAGAATTCCAACGTTTCAAGGTCAGCCAGCGCCGGGGCAGAAGCCGCAGGCTCCGGGGGCTGTCTCTTATACACATCTCCGAGC